>LDZT01010711.1_pt1 | contig 22616 bp, 16 predicted proteins | sample 615521 | NCBI WGS metagenome assembly LDZT01 (sample SAMN03408292, study PRJNA278302) | terrestrial metagenome | isolation source: oil reservoir sample SB1 | place: USA: Alaska, North Slope, Schrader Bluff formation | collected 2011-09
CGGTAAACTTGCCGGAGCGGGGATTGATGTATATCCCGAAGAGCCTCCCCAGAATTTGGAGCTGATAAGCCATGAAAGAGTTTCGGTGACTCCCCATATCGGAGCCTCTACCAAAGAAGCACAAAAGAGGATTGGGGTTGAGATTGTTTCTATTATTAAAGAAATTGAGTTATAGCAAGGAAAAATAAAATGATCAATTTAACTATTAACGAAAAACAATTAGAAAGGACTATAAAAAGAGCCAGAGAAAGAAATATTATTATTCCGACTTTTGCTGAACAAAAAAATCCTGAGCTCATTCCGGATAAGATTAAGGATAAATTGAAATACATTAGGATTATGGGACATTAATTCCTATAATTTTTTTCGAATTACCTGGAAGAATGAACCGGTAAAAAAGGGCGGTCTTTTTGATGGAGTTAACTTTGTAGAATTACCTCCTGAGTTAACCGGAGTAAAAGAAATAGACGAGCTTATTAAAAAATTTAACCAAAGGACCGGTTTGCTAAAATAGGGTAAATATTTAAATGGTACCAGGTTAGTTTTAATTTTATTAAATTATAACAGTTATGAATATGAAAAAAGAAGATTCTTGTATAAAAATATGGGGTTTTAGTACTAATGCCACTTATATCATAAAGGGAGTACGGGCACTTAGCCTGGATTATTAATTAAAGATAAAGAGGATAAGGTTATGGTTAGTGCAATAATTAAAAGTGATTATTTGCTATTAGAAGATGGTTTAAAGATAAATTGGGGAGTAAGGATAGAAAATAATAGAATAGTCGAAGTCGCTCCCAATGAAAATATTAAAATAAAACACGATGACAAAATCATTAATTTTAAAAATAAAATTTTAGCACCCGGTTTTATCAACGGACATATGCATATGTATGGTGTTTTATCTCACGGTATTAGCGTAGATACATTTGTTGATGATTTTTCGAGCTTCTTAGAAGATTTCTGGTGGCCTTTTGTAGAAAATCGCCTTGATCACCAATTAGTAGAGATAACTACCAGATGGGCTTGTATAGAAATGATTAAAAGCGGAATAACTACATTTATGGATGTTTTAGAAGGGCCTAATACTATACCCGGTGCATTAGACATTGAGGCTGAGGTTATTCAAAAAGCAGGTATGAGAGGGATTATTTCCTTTGAAGCGTGTCAGAGAATGAATAAAGAAAATGGAGAATTAGGCCTAAAAGAGAATGCTGATTTCATTAGAAAAAATAATAAGCCAGATAATTTAGTTCAAGGAATGATGTCAGTACATACTCTTTTTACCGCGGAAAAAGATTATTTAATTCAGGCAAAAAAAATGGCTGATAATTTAAATTGTGACATTCATATGCATCTCTCAGAAAGTGTTTATGAACCAAATTGGTCCTTAAAAAAATATGGCAAACGACCAGTGGAAGTTTATAACGAATTAAATTTTTTAGGACCGAATGTACTTGCTTCCCAGGGTGTGCAATTGGAACCCAATGAAATAAATATTTTAGACGAAAAAGGGGTAAGGTTAGTTCATATGCCCTTATCTAATTGTGAAGTGGGGGGAGGAATAGCCCCTATTCCTGCTCTTTTAGCAAAAGGCATTAAAGAAGGATTGGGAACAGACGGTTATATTAATAATTTTTTTGAAGTTATGCGTAGTGCTTTTTTAATTCATAAGGCATACAATCAAGACCCTATGATTATGCCTGCCAAAGACGTATATAAAATGGCAACTAATGGAGGAGCGATAGCTTTGGGTAGAGATGATATAGGTCGTATTAAAGTTGGCTGTTTGGCAGATCTAATTGCTATTAATATAGATACTCCGACCCCGATTAATTCAAAAAATGTTTATGATCAACTTATTTTATTTCGTAATCCAAAAGATGTTACCGATGTAATGATAGATGGCAAATTTGTTTTGAAGAATGGAGAGCTATTAATTATTGATGAAGAAAAGACTAAGATAGAAATTAGAGCTGCTGCAGAGAAATTTTGGAAATTAGATTAAAGCGATAATTTATGGGGGTGCAACAATTGGAGAAAAATAAAAAATTAAATAAAGCAGATATCTCTACAGAATTATGTGGAGTAAAATTACAAAGTCCCTTTATTTTATCTTCTGGTCCTCTTTCTTATGCCGCAGAAGGATTAATTAAAGCTCATCAAAAAGGGGCAGGAGCAGTAGTTACTAAAACAATAAGATTAGAAGCAGCTGTAAATTCTGTTGGTCACATAAGCAAGATAAATAGAGATTCTTTAATTAATTGTGAAAAATGGGCTGATAGTGAAGCAGATCTCTGGTTTAAGAGGGAGATTCCTATGGCCAAAGATGCTGGGGTTATAGTTATTGCCAGTGTAGGACATACTTTACCGGAAGCCGAAGCTCTAGTGAAAGATTGTGAAAAAGCAGGGGCAGATTTTATTGAGTTGGTATCTTATACAGAAGATACTCTGTTACCAATGCTTAAGGCTGCAAAAGAAAGAGTATCTATTCCGGTAATTTGTAAGATGAGTGGGAATTGGCCTGACCCTGTTGGCACTGCTAAGAGATGTTTAGAATTAGGAGCAGATGCAATTTCGGCTATCGATTCTATTGGACCTACCTTAAAGATTAATATTAAAGAAGCTAGACCGGAAATGTTTAGCGCTAATGGTTATGGATGGTTATCCGGTGGAGCTATTAGACCGATTGCCCTGAGGATTGCTTCTGAAATTGCTCGAAATGGTTGTAATAATTTAATAGGAATTGGTGGAGTAACTTGCGCAGAAGATGCTATTGAATATCTAATGATAGGTGCCGGTGCTATCGGGGTATGTTCTATTGCAATTCTTAGAGGTATTGAAGAATTTACTAAACTATGTAATAGCACCTCTATATTATTGGCTGGATTAGGCTATAATTCAATTTCTGCCGTAAAAGGGGTAGCTTTGCCCAATTTCCCCAGGGAAGAAAAGTTTGCTAAATTGGAATTTAATTACGAACCTGATTACGCACCCTGTCAGGCTGCCTGTCCGGCGGGAGTAAATGTCCCGCTGTATCTAGATAAGATTAGAAAGGGCGATTATACAGGTGCTTATAAAACTATTAGTTTAACCAATCCTTTCCCTGCGATTTGCGGCAGAGTATGCGATCATCCTTGTGAAGAACAATGTCGACGTTCTACGATTGATGATCCCTTGCAAATTAGATTATTAAAAAGGTTTGCTGCTGATCAAGTTTTAGAAAATTGTGATCATGATCTTCCTTTACCGTCCATACAACTCGATAATGGTAAAAAAATTGCTATTATTGGTTCTGGACCGGCAGGACTAACCTCTGCTTTTTATTTAGCCCAATTAGGATATAAAGTTAAAATATTCGAGGCGCTTCCTGTAGCTGGTGGAATGATGGCTGTGGGTATTTCTGATTACAGATTACCCAAAGAAATTTTGAAAAAAGAGATTAATAGAATTGAAAGTATGGGAGTGGAAATTAAAACAGGTATAAGAGTAGGTAAAGATATTTCCTGGGGAAAATTAAAAAAACAGGGTTTTGATAGTATTTTAATTGCTACTGGTGCACATGGAGAGTCAGTATTAAATATTGCTGGAGAAAATCTTGCAGGGGTGTTATCTGGAATAAATTTTCTTAGAGATATTAATTTAGGACATAGGTCTACTCTTTATGATAAAAAAGTTGCAGTTATTGGAGGAGGTAATGTGGCTATCGATTCTGCAAGATCTGCCTTGAGATTAGGAGCTAAGGAAGTTACAGTAGTTTATCGCCGAGAAAAAGAAGATATGCCTGCTTTTATAGAGGAAGTTAATCATGCTGAAGAAGAAGGAGTTAAGTTTATATTTTTGGCTGCTCCGGACAAAATTATCGGAAAGGAAAATGTAGAAAAATTATGCTACAAACCTACAAAATTAGGTAAATTAGATAGTTCAGGCAGAAGAACTCCTATATCTACTGGGGAATCTTCTAAAGCTTTAAATGTAGATATAGTTATAATCGCTGCCGGCCAAAAGATAGATACTGAATTTCTACCGGAGATAAAAAATAAAGAAACAGGTGAAACTAAAGTTGAAGGTATTTATGCTGTAGGTGATTGTGCTAAAGGGCCAGGAACTGTTATTCAATCTATTGCTGATGGTAAGAAAGTGGCAGAAGCGATAAATATATACTTGCAGGGGGGAGAAAAATTACCAGAGGAAGAAGAAGTAAAATGTAAGCACTTTGGAGTGGGGGATAATGATTATATATTGCGGGAAGAAACAAAATTATTATCTCTTAAAGAAAGAGTTCTTGGTTTTAGTGAAGTGGAAATGGGCTTAGAAGAAGATGTAGCCAGGAAAGAAGTTCAACGCTGTTTGCAATGTGGCTGTATTAACTGTCAGGGTTGTGTTGTGGCTTGTCCATATGATGCACGTACTTTGGATTTTCCTATAATGAAGGTAGATAAAGATTTATGCCGAAACTGTGGACTATGTTTATCTGTCTGTCCCGCAGGAACATTAACTGCTGAAATAGTAGAAAAATAAAAAGAAGAAAGATGATTTATTACCAAATAATAAAAATAAAATCATACATATTATTTAAACTTTAAAAATATAAATTATATTAAACATACAAGGAATAAAAAGGAGGCATTTATGGCCTTAACAGCATATATCGATTTAACTGAAAAAAATATAAAAATAATGAAAAGTCCTGCCAATATTCTAAAAAAATATTTAGGAAGCAGAGGGTACGCGGCAAAAATTCTCTATGATAATGTAGGACCAGAGGTAGAGCCGTTTAGTCCAGAAAATTGTTTAATATTTTCTACCGGACCTTTCACCGGAACTCCTTGGCCCACAGCTGCTCGATTTACTGTAACTGCTAAATCACCTTTGACCGGAGTTTATGGATATGCTAACTCTTCTGGATTTTTTGGACCAGAGTTAAGGAAGGCTGGTTTTGACGCCCTGGTTTTTAAGGGTAAAGCTCAAAACCCGACAATATTAATAATAAAAGACAATAATTTAAGTTTAATTGATGGAGAGAAATACTGGGGAAAGACTACAGAAGAGACAGAAAGAGAATTAAAGAATAGCTTTGAAGGTTGTCGAGTTGCTTCTATCGGTCCTGCAGGAGAAAGATTGGTTAAAATATCTTCAGTAATCAATGATTATGGACGAGCTGCTGCCCGCTGTGGTATGGGAGCCGTTATGGGTTCTAAAAATCTTAAAGCAATAGCAGTTAGGGCAAGTAAGAATGTTTCCTATTCAGCGGGATTTAAAAAAGTAGCTTTGGAAATGATGAAAAAAGTAGGAACTCATCCTGCATCAAAAAGTCTTAGAAAATGGGGAACAGCGCAGTTAATTGATCCTAAAAATATCAGCGGAGATTTACCTACGAGAAATCATCAATTGGTTCAGTTTTCTAAGGCGGAAATGGTAAATGCAAAAAGTTTAAGTAAATACTTAGAGAAAAATATGGGCTGTTTTTCCTGTCCAATTGCTTGTTCCCGGTTTACAAAAGTAGAGGAAGGTCCTTATAAATGTCGTACTGAGGGACCCGAATATGAAACTTTAGCTGCATTAGGGCCATTAGTGGGGAATGACAATTTAGAGACTATAATTTATGGCAATTTGCTTTGTAATAGATTGGGAATTGATACTATATCTACCGGCGTTGTAATTGCTTTTGCAATGGAATGCCACGAAAAGGGATTACTGTCTGATAAAGAATTAAATCTGGAATGGGGCAAAGAAGAAACCATAATTGAATTAATTAAAAATATTGCTTATCGTAAAGGTTTGGGCGATCTTTTAGCTGAAGGAGTTAGAAGGGCAGCAGAAAGGATTGGAGGAGGAGCAGAAAAATATGCTATGCACGTAAAAGGCTTGGAACTCCCCAGGCAAGAACCTCGAATTTGCAAAGGTATGGCCTTAGGTCATTCAACCTCTAATAGAGGGGCAGACCATCTTTATGCTCTTCCCACTATTGATTTGACTGGTAATGTAGAAGTTGGGAATAGGTTTTTTGCTGAATGTATGCCCAAGATTTTAGAAAGGACCGATGAGACGTATAAACCGGATATGGTGGTTTTTACAGAAGCCTATTGTGCTATCTCTGATGCCCTGGGGGTATGCAAATTCTCTACCACAGAAAATTTTAGTCTCTATCCGGAAGATATAGCACGTGGGTTAAAAGAATTACTGAATTATGATTATGATGGGGAAAGTCTTATCAAAGCTGGAGAAAGGATTGTTAATATTGAGCGGATGTATAATTATTGTCTCGGACTTAACCGTAAAGACGATCAGTTGCCCACTCGTTTCTTAAAGGAAGCTGCTACAGTATATAATTTACAAACAGGAGAACCACTAAAAAAAGGATTAACAGTTAATTTGAAATATATGTTAGATAGGTATTACCGTTTAAGAAATTGGAATGAAGATGGTGTTCCCACAGCAGCAAAGCTTAAAGAGCTAGGGTTGGAAGAGCTAATTAAAGATTTAAGAAATTAGATAATATAAATCTTGTAAAATATAATAGCGACCGAAAGTTGGCTAAGATTTATTTTAGTAAAGGGGGAGGGAGAGAATCACCATGAGCATACTTATAAAAAAAGGTAAATTAGTAACAACTGAAAGTATAATAGAAAAAGATATTTTGCTCGAAGGTGAAAAGATAATAGCCATAAAGGATGAATTTTTATCTGAGGAAATCCCTGAAAAAACTAAGATAATAGACGCTGACGGTAACTATATACTACCTGGAATAATTGACGCCCATACTCATTATTTTATGAAATCCCCACCTAATAATGTTACTGCTGATGATTTTTACAGCGGAAGTATATCAGCAGCTTTTGGAGGAGTAACCACTTTTATAGATTACGCTGAACAGCAAAAAGGTCATTCAATAATTGAAGCTTTTATTGATAGACAGGAAGAGGCTAAGGGAAATGCGGCAATCGATTATTCCCTTCATCAATCGGTTTGTTCTCTATATCATAACATAAAGGAAGATTTAAAAGAGTTAAAAGATAGGGGCATAAATAGTTTAAAGTTATTTACTACTTATAAAGAAGACGGGTCTATGCTCGATAAGGAAAGTTGGCTTGAGCTCTTAAAGATGAGCAGGAATTTAAAATTATTAGTTACTGTTCATGCCGAAGATGACGAAATGATAGATCAAATTAAAATTAAATATAAAGATAAAGAAGAATTACCTCCTTATTTTCATACTCTTTTACGCCCTTCGGAGGTTGAGTATGTTGAAATTAAAGAAATAGGAGATATGGCTAAATTATTAGATATGCCGATTTATATCGCCCATTTATCTTCAAAAAAAGGCTATAGAGCCTTAAAAGAGATTAAGAAAAATGGTGGAAAAATATTCACTGAAACTACACCTCATTATTTATTATTAACTGAGGATTTACTTAAAAAAGAGGATGCCCAAAAATATTTTATGACTCCCCCTCTGAGAAAGAAGGAAGATAATATTGCTTTGTGGAGGGCGATAGAGAATAACGATATAGATGTTATAGATACCGATCACTGTTCTTATACTGTAAAACAGAAATTATCTTCTTCGAATTGTTTGGATATTTTAGCCGGTATTCCCGGTTCAGAAACACTATTACCGTTAGTTTATAGTTACGGGGTAGGGAGAGGTTATTTTGACGTAAAGAATATGGTGAATTTATTATCTACTAATCCTGCTAAAATATTTGGACTTTATCCGGAAAAAGGTAGTTTAGAAGTAGGAACTGATGCTGATTTGGTTATTTTTGATCCCAAAAAAGAGATTATTATTTCTAATTCCGGGCAGCACACGGCTGCTGGTTATACGCCCTTTGACGGCTGTAGGGTAAAAGGATATCCGATAACAACTATTTTAAGGGGCAAAATCATCGTGAATGATAATAGATTCTATGGAGAAAGAGGCGGAGGAAAGTTTTTAAAGGGGAAAGAATCGGCTTTATATTAGGAGGAAGTGATTATCGTTATGTATAAAATTATTAATAAATCGGTTAAAAGAATAGATGCTTATGAAAAAGTTACCGGTAAAGCGAAATATGGCGCAGATTTAAATCTTACACATCAGCTGTATGCAAAAACAGTATACAGCAAATATCCCCATGCAAAAATATTGAAAATAGATACCAAGGAAGCAGAAAGATTGGAAGGAGTAGTAGCAGTTATTACTGCAGAGGATGTACCGGGAAACAATATTATGTTTGGTAAATTTCCGGCATTGGCGAAAGATGAAGTTAAATATATTGGTGACGGAGTAGCGGTAGTTGCGGCAGAAAGTAGGGAAATTGCCGAAAAAGCAGCGAAATTAATAAAAGTAGAATACCGGGAATTAACCGGCGTTTTTAATATAAAAGAAGCTATTGATAAAAATACTGGAAAAGTACATTCAGAAACAGAGGATAATTTTATAGAACATTCTCATCATCTTTTGCGGTCAGGTGATATAGAAAAAGGCTTCAAGCAAGCAGAAATTATTTTGGAAAGAACTTATCAGACTCAATTTGTAGATCAGGCCTATATCGAACCGGAAGCTATTATTGTAACACCCGACCCATATAAAGTGGGTGTTGAAATTCACGGTTCTATTCAGAACCCTTATTCAATAAGGACAAACGTGGCTGCTGTTTTGGGTCTGAAGATTAATCAAGTTAAAGTAGTACAAAGTACTATCGGAGGCAGCTTTGGCGGAAAAGATGAATCAATTATGCTAATGGCCGCCCGTAGTGCTATTATTGCCATGAAAACCGGCCGCCCGGTAAAAATGATTTTGACTCGAGAGGAAAGTTTTTTAGAAAGCTCAAAGCGCCATCCATTTAAGGCTTATTACAAATTGGGCGCAAAAAGAGATGGAACTATTGTTGCTATCGAAGATAAAGTTTATGTGCAAGGTGGTGCGTATAATAATAAAGCGATGTTTGTTAATTGGAGAGCCTCAATTCACGCTGCCGGGCCATATGCTATTTCAAACATAAAAACAGATATCTATGGCGTTTATACCAATACTATTTATGGTGGGGCATATAGGGGTTTTTCGGCTCCCCAAATAGTATTTGCTAACGAATCTTTAATTGATGAATTAGCAGAAGAGTTAAACATATCTCCTCAAGAGATAAGATTAAAGAATTGTTTAAAACCGGGAGACGAAATGGGAACGGGGCAAATTTTACTTCCCGGCAAAATACCCGCTCCCTTAGAAAAGATGATCAATAACGTTTGTAAAAAAACAGATTTTGAATCTAAAAGAAAAAAATATATTAAGGAAAGACAAAGTTTCAATCCTATCAAGAAAGGCATTGGCTTATCCTGTACTTTTAGAGGGGCAGGGTTAGGGGGGGAAGGCATTGATACCGCAAGTGCTACTGTTACCATTGATATAGATGGAAGTATTCTTATTCAGAGTGGATTAGTGGAAATGGGCCAAGGGATGAGAACTGCCCATGCTCAAATTGTAGCTGAAGTTTTAGGAGTTTCTTTGGATAAAATTACTTTTTGTAATACCGATACCTCGGTAACTTTAGATAGCGGCCCCACCGTTGCTTCTCGTGGCACTCTTGCTGGAGGAAACGCCATGCTTATTGCTGCCAGGAAATTATTAGAGAAATTGCATAAGCAAGCAGCTATAATGTTAGATTGTAATATAAAGGACCTCGTTAGTGAAAATAACTTTATTTTTAATAGATTCGATGAGAGTAAGAAATTAATCTTTAAAGAAGTAGTCGAAGAATGTCTAAAGCGACAGGGGCTTTCTTTAAGTGCTCAGGGGTGGTACACTCCGGGACCGGAAAAATTATCTTCAGAAACCGGAAGAGGTAATGCTTACCCTACTTATTCATATGGTACTTCAGTGGTTGAACTTAGTGTAGATACACAAACGGGTAAAATTAATGTTAAAAAGATTACTGCTGCCTACGAGATCGGGAAAGCCATTAATCCTCAAATTGTTAAAGGCCAGTTTTATGGAGGGATTTTACAGGGATTAGGTTATGCGATTATAGAAGAATTAAGGAATAAAGATGGATACTTGGAAACTAAAAATTTTGATGATTTCTTAATGCCAAGTTCACTTGATATGCCGGAGATGGAAATTATTATTTATGAAAGTGATGACCCGGTTGGACCGTTTGGAGCAAAAAGTGTAGGAGAACTTGGGATAGAATTAGTAGCTCCAGCAATAGCTAATGCATTGTATAATGCTACCGGCAAAAGAATTAGAGAACTTCCTTTAAATTTGGAAAGAGTATTATTAGGCAAAACGTTGAGAAAATAAGGAGGGGAATATTTGCAAAATATTAATTTTATTAGACCAGATAATTTAGAAGAAGCTTGTGATTTATTAGTTAGATATAAAAATAGAGCAAAATTAATTGCCGGAGGGACCGATCTAATTATTGCTTTAAGAGAAGAAAAATTACCAAATTGTTTGGAGATTATTATAGATATTAGCAATTTAGAAGAATTAAATTATATTAAAGAAGAGGGGGAATATATAAGGATTGGTTCTGGGGTAAGACATACTGAAATTGCAAAAAATAAATTAATTGAAAAATATGCACCTGTACTGTCTATAGCAGCTTCAGTAGTGGGTTCACCACAAATTAGAAATAAGGGGACTATAGCTGGTAATATTATTACTGCTTCTCCGGCTGCTGATACTATTCCAGCTTTAATAGTATTAGATAGTATATTAGTAATAAGAAAAGGCAAAGAAAAAAGAAAGATGTTTTTAAAAGATGTATTTGAAGGACCAAATAAAGTAAATCTTAAAAGCGATGAAATAGTATGTGAAATTTATTTTGAAAAATTACCTCTTGGTGCAAAATCTGATTTTATTAAATTGGCAAGAAGAAATGCAGTAGATAAATCTCGAATGAATATTGCTGTTGTAGCTCAGCAAAACAAGAATAAAGAGATAACAAACATAAGGATATCTGTTGGTTCTTTAACTCCTATCCCTGAGCGATTTAAAAATGCTGAAGATTTATTATTGGGGGAAATACCCACACAAGACTTGATTCAAAAAGCTGGAAAAAAGATTGCAGAAGAGATGATTAATAAATCTGGCTATCGCTGGTCTACAGAATATAAGGAGCCAGTAGTTAAGTCATTAATTGACAGAGTTTTAAACAGGATAGTGGAGGTGGAATAATTGGCGGCTAATAGGAAGATAGAGCTTAATATTAAGGTTAATAATAAGGATTATAAATTATTTGTTGCTTCTAATAAACGTCTATTAGATGTTTTGAGAGATGATTTGGGATTAACTGGTGTAAAAGAGGGATGTGCTATTGGTGAATGTGGTGCCTGTACGGTTATTATGAATGGTAAAAATGTTTGTTCTTGTATGATTTTAGCCGGGCAAGCTGAAGGGTCAGAAATAATCACTATCGAAGGATTGGAAGGGCCAAAAGGAGAGTTACATCCTTTACAGGAGGCTTTTATGGAGACAGGTGCGGTACAGTGCGGTTTTTGTACTCCGGGAATGATTTTAAGTTCATTGGTATTATTAAAGAATAATCCAAGCCCTACCGAAGAAGAAATCAAGGAAGCTATTTCTGGTAATTTTTGTCGTTGTACCGGGTATAAACAGATAATTGAAGCAGTTCAGCTAGCTGCTGAGAAAATGAGAAGAGGAGGAATCTAAATGGCTGAAGTAATAAAAATGCCCAAGTTAGGCCTGTCTATGCAAAAAGGGACAATAGTAAAGTGGTTGTTTAAAGAGGGTGAGCGAGTAGAGAAAGGCGAACCATTACTCGAAATAGAGACAGAAAAAATTGTCAATGAGGTAGAATCGCCCATAAGTGGGATTTTATTAAAAATATACGTTCACGAAGGAGAGACTGCCCCTATTTTAGCTCCCTTAGGAGTAATCGGTAAAATAGGTGAAAAAATAGATATTGATAAAGAGAAAGATGAAGTAGAAGAAAAAGAAAAAAGCAAAGATAAAGATATATCAAACGCAAAAGAAGATAATAAAACTAACAAATCTGAAATTATATTAACCGGGGGAAGAAAAGCCTCTTATGTAGCCATAAAATATGCTAAAGAAGCGAATATTGAAATTAGCAAGATAAAAGGGACAGGACCAGGAGCAAGAATTTTAAAGAAAGATGTAAAAAGATATCTACGCGATAATAATATGACTATTCTAAAAGAAAAAAATTACGGTAATGAAAAAATTTCTCCTTATGCCGATTTTTTATCTAAAAAAATGGGAATCAATATAGATAAAGTTAAAGGGAGTGCGCCTGGAGGAAGAATTATAAAAAAGGATATAGAAGAATATATAAAATTAAATGATTTTAAAAAAGAAAATATAGAGGAACAATATGAAGACAAATCCGGTAAGGATATTGGTAAGCGAATTCCCTATACGGGTATGCGTAAGATAATTGGGGATCGACTCTCTCAAAGTAAATTTACTGCTCCTCATATTTATTTTACTAATTCTATAGATATGTCTAAAATTCAGAAATTGACAGATTCTTTTAAGAAGACATCCACCTCTAATATATCCATAAATGACTTTATAGTTTTTGCTATAGCTAAAGTATTATCCGAACAGCCCAAAATAAATTGTTCTTTAATTGGTGAAGAGATTATTTATCACAAAGATATAAATATCGGAGTGGCAGTCGCTTTAGAAGAGGGACTGATAGTCCCGGTAGTGAGAAATGCAGATAAGAAAAGCTTATTAGCTCTTTCTAAGGAGATAAAAGATCTTGTTAAGCTATCTCGAGAAGGCAGATTACTTCCTGATGATTATAAAGGAGGAACTTTTACTGTTTCTAATTTAGGAATGTATGGTATAGAACAATTTACTTCAATTATTAATCCTCCGGAGGCAGCGATATTGGCAGTGGGTGCTGTTAAAAAGGTACCCATTGTGATTGAAGAGGAAAGTAAGGATAAGTTAGAAATTCGTTCTATAGCAAAGTTCACTTTTTCAGTTGACCACCGGTTAATTGATGGAGTGATAGCAGCGAAATTTTTAAATCAACTAAAATATTATCTTGAATTTCCAGAAGCATTCGTCTTTGAAGGAAATACTTCGAGTTTAAAAAAGAAATAGCAAAGTTATTAAATGATTGCAACCCAAAAATCAAACAAAATGGTAATATAGAAGCATGATGCATCGTGTCCCCACAGGAGACTTTATAAAATAGGAAGTAAGAAAATGGCAAAAGAAGTTTTGGTAAAATATTTTAATATTATTAGGGGAATAACCGGTAAAAGCGAAGAAAAAGTAATTTTAAACAATGAAGCAGTATTATCAGATTTACTTTTTCATCTTGTAGATATATATGGACAATCTTTTGACAAATATATTTTTAACGACAAAGGAGAACTAAATTCGTATATACACATTGCCAGGAAGGGTCAACTTAACATGGTTAGTTTGGATCAAAAGATAAATAATAATGATGAATTTTATTTATTTGTTGCTCTATCTGGAGGATAAGTTTAATTTGTATCTTAATAAATGTTAATATATTACGCGTTTTTCTAAACAATCAAAATTATTTTATTCCCTCTAACCCAAAGAATATAATATCGTATGTTCTTGTAAGTCCTGATTTATCAGGGCGTGGCAATCTCATGAGATAGCGTATGGCGAGAGCGTTTAGCGGGTTGTGTATAGGAGGTAGGGGCTCGATTCATCGAGCCCGCAAAAAAGACGGGTTGGATAAATCCAACCCCTACAACGGTAATCATAAATTCTGCAGGACAAGCATTCCCCGATTTGATTTCTCTTGGCTTCAAAAATTATCTTATATATTTTTGAAATATTTCAGAAATATTCTTGTAAAATAATTTTAAATGTGTTTTAATATAATTACAATAATTAAGTATATTTTAACAAGATAGGTAGCCTTGGAAAAGATCTAACTAAAATTAGAGCCAGAATTATTAGTCTGGCAGATAGTTTGTATTCCATCGGAGAAAAGAGGATGAAGTTAAAATGATGGTTGAGAATGAAAGACTGGGAAATAAAATCCGCAAATTGCGTATTTCTAAGGGCGTAAACCTTACTGATTTTGCTAAAAAGATAAACAAAACTCCCAGCTATTTGAGTCAGATAGAGCGTGGGATGGCTTCCCCATCGATTGTGGCCTTAAGAGAGATATCCAAGGCTTTAAATGTACCTATATTTTATTTCTTAATTGATGATAAAAAACAAAGCGCAATAGTAAGAAAAAATGAGCGTAGAGTTTTACAATTCCCTAAATCTCATTTAACCTATGAATTACTTTCCCCTGATGTTAGTCACCAAATTGAGATGATCAGAACCCGGATAGAATTAGGAGCTAGTACTTGTAGTGAACCTCTCCCTCATGAAGGCGAGGAATGCACTTTGGTAATAGAAGGAAAGATGAAAATTCAAATTGGGGATGAATTTTTTACCCTTGAAGAGGGTGACAGTATCTACTACATTGCAAGTATTCCCCATAAAATAACCAGTATCGGAGACAAAGACCTTATTATTATTTCCGCAATTACCCCTACTAATTTTTAAAACTTGCTATCGGCGGGATTTTTTTAAGTAGAGGGAGGGGGAATAATTTTTTCGCTCTAGTTTTTGATATAATATTAAGTACTATCTAAATAATAGTTAAAGTATGTGGATTTTTTATCACATATTACTAGAGAAGGAGGGATGAAGTAGAGATAATTGGAAAAATCATAGAAGTGCAAAGTAAAATGTTTAAAAAATTATTATTTAATTAGGAGGTTCTGAAATGCAAACAAAATCATTAAGAGGTCGAGACTTTATAAGTACACTGGAGTTTACTAAAGACGAATTAGAAAGTATGCTGGAGTTAGCTGCTGTTTTGAAGGCTGATAATGCATCTGGTCGGGAGCACCCGTTGCTTCTTCGAAAAACCTTATTTATTATCTTTTACAATAAATCTTTACGGACCCGCAACAGTTTTGAAGCCGGGATGACCCAATTAGGCGGACATGCCAATTATTTGGATTCTGAAAAGATTTACACACCTGCTACCGAAGGTGAAGAGAAAGCCTATTCCACAGAAAGGGTATCTGATGTTGCGCGCGTATTAACTCGAATGGGTGATGGCATTGCCATAAGAATGTATGGAAAACCAACCGGCTGGATGTACGGTAATGGCAATAAATATTTACGCGAATTTGCTAGATGGGCAGATATACCGGTAATTAATATGGAAGACGATATATATCACCCCTGTCAGTCGATGGCTGATGTCCTCACTATGAAAGAAAAATTGGGCGACTTACGCAATAAAAAATTGGTAGTAAGCTGGGCTTATTCACCAAGCGTGGAGAAACCTGTGGCAGTTCCTCAATGTTTAATGGCCACCGCTAGTAAATTCGGTATGAATATTACCTTGGCACGTCCAGATGGTTTCCAACTTGATCCTATGATGATAGATGCTATTAAAGAAAATAGTAAAAAATATGGAGGATCATTTGAAGAAACCGATTCTATGGAAGATGCTTTTAAAGATGCAGATGTGTTATATCCTAAATCTTGGGGTAGCTTAGCCTGTGTTCCACCACAAACTTCTGAAATAAATGTAGACAAGATGAAAGCTCTCTTTGATAAAAACACGGATTGGATATGTGATGATCGAAAATTAAAATTAGCTAAACCGGAAGCTATTTATATGCATTGCCTACCTTGTGATAGAGGTTATGAAGTAACCGATTCAGTTATCGATGGACCTAATTCAGTTGTCTTCGATGAAGCTGAGAACAGACTTCATGCCCAGAAAGCAATTATGGCTTTGTTAATGAGATAGGAATACAGGAATCTAATTAATCCTAACCAGAAACAAAAGGAGATAAGGTGTTAAGGATTAAAAATGCCCGGATTATAGAAAATGATCAATTAAAAACGGTAACCATATATGTTGAAAAGGGGAAGATAAAAGATATTGTACCAGGAGATGAGGTGTTACTCCCTGCGGAAAAAGAAATTAATATAAAAGGGAATATAGTATTTCCTGGCTTTATTGACCCCCATGTTCATTTTGATGATCCCGGGTTTACCGAAAGAGAAGATTTTGAAACAGGAACCAGGAGTGCAGCGGCTGGCGGTATTACCACAATTATCGATATGCCCTGCACTTCTATTCCTCCAGTTACTAATGGCAAAAACTTTGATTACAAATTAAATATAGTTAAGCCAAAAGCCTACGTAGATTTTGCTTTCTGGGGAGGGGTAACTCCTGAACAAGTAGAATCAGGAGAATACAAGAAAAGTTTAAAAGAATTAAAAAATAGAGGTATCGTGGGGGTAAAATTTTACACCATTTCCGGAATGGAACTCTATCCCAGGATGTCTGTCCCCAATATGGATAAAGCCTACAGATTAATGAAAGAATTAAACCTGGTGTGTGCAATACATGCTGAAGATTATTATCTAGTGGATTATTATTCTCATCTTATGCAGGAGATGGGGAGAGAAGATCCCGAGAGTTGGTCTGAAGGGAGAACATACGAAGCAGAGCCAGAAGCAATATGGTCTGTAGTGGGAATTACTGAAAAAGTTGGAAATAAACTTCACATCGTGCACCTTTCCACCAAAGAAGGGTTAAATATTATTCGGTGGGCGAAAGCTCAAGGGGTGGATACAACTACAGAAACCTGTCCTCAGTACTTAATTTTTACAGCAGAAGATTTTAAAAAGATAGGTTCAATATTAAAAATTGCTCCGCCTTTACGCAAAGAAGAGGATAGGGAAGAGCTTTGGAAAGGATTGAAAGATGGCTCAATCGATTTTATCTGTACCGACCACGCCGCCGGAAAATATCCAGAGGAAAAATCATCTCCTGATATCTGGAAAAATTATGCAGGTATCCCCGGTATACAATTAATTGCTCCGAGCGTACTTTATTACGGATACCATAAAGGCAGGCTAAGTTTAGCCGAGATTCAGAAATTAATGTCCGAAAATGCTGCCAAAAGGTACGGACTTTATCCCCAAAAAGGAACAATCCAGATAGGCAGTGATGCAGACTTTTCGGTTGTAGACCTGGATGAAGAGTGGATGGTAAAACCATCAAGATTGGAAAGTAAAGGAAAGTATTCCCCCTTTGCTGGCAATAAATTAAAAGGAAAAATTTATATGACTATTATCCGCGGAGAGATAGTCTATAGAGAAGACGAGGGAGTTGTTGGCAAAAGAGGATACGGCCAATTTATCAAAAGCAAATCAAGATAGATAAAATAGTTGTGTTCAAGAATTAAATCGTATCTCGCGATTCGTTATTTAGTTACTTGGTTACTTAGTTAGTGAATTATTAGTATTAGACTAGCTAACCAGAAAACTAGTTAACTAATTTATCTTGCATTTTATATTTTAAACTAGCGACTATTCACTAACGACTAATATAATAGGAGGTAAAAAATGGCAAAATTATATAAGAAACATTTAATTACTACTCAGGATTGGGAAAAGGAAGGACTTGATGAAGTACTTGCAGTTGCAAAAGATATGAAAAAACACCGCTACGAAAAGCCTTATACCGAAATTCTTAAAGATAAAACATTTCTGATGTTCTTCTACAATCCTTCAGTCAGAACAAGACAGTCATTTGAAGCAGCTGCCACAGAGTTAGGTGGGCATGCTCAATTCCTTGAACCAAAATCTATGAGATTAAAAGAGAAGGGGAAAGCAGGAGAAACAGTTGAGGATGCCGCAAAAGTTATGAGCAGATATGCTGTAGGATTGGGAATCAGAATATTGGAAGATGCGATTGAAGAGTATGGACAGGGAGAAGAACTGCTTAGAGAATATGCTAAATATTCATCCATCCCTATTGTTTCTATGGCTCATGATAAATATCATCCCTGTCAGGGACTGGCGGATTTAATGGGACTTCAGGAACATATAGGTGAAGTAAAAGGTAAAAAAATAACTATGATGTGGGGTTATTCCTCAATGGTACGTTCCTGGAGTTCTGTGCAGGAGGATATCTTACTTCTTCCCAGGTATGGCATGGACTTTACCCTGGCTTATCCTGAGGGGTTTGACCTTGACCCGGAAGTAATTACTCAGGCTAAAAAGAATGCTGAAGCCACGGGAGCAAAATTTGAAATTACCCATGATAGGTTTGAAGCCGTAAAAGGAGCACAGGTTGTATATGCCCGGCAATGGATGAGTCCAAAAAGATACAGTATAGGAAAAGAAGAGGATAAGAAATTGGCTTTAAAATATCGGGATTGGAGATATACTAAAGAGCTTGATTCTCTTACCGATAATGCTTACTATATTCATCCTATGCCTATAGACCGAGGAAACGAAGTAGATGACGAAGTGGCCAGTGGTCCGCGTTCTATTATTTATGATATTGCAGAAAATAGATTACATGTTCAAAAAGCCATTATGGCTTTAACTATAACAAAAGGATGGAAATAAAAAATGACTAAATTAGCAGTATTAGCTATCGGAGGAAACTCCCTTATTAAAGATAAGCAGCATGAAAGTTTAGAAGACCAGTATGACGCAGTATGTGAAACAGCAAAACACATCGCCGGAATGATCGAGCAGGGTTATGATGTGGTAGTTACTCATGGGAACGGTCCTCAGGTGGGATTTATTTTAAGACGTTCAGAAATTGCGCATGAAGTAGGAGGGATGCATACAGTACCTCTGGTTAATTGTGGAGCAGACACTCAAGGAGCCATCGGATATCAGATTCAGCAGGCACTCTATAATGAATTTAAAAAGAGAGGTATTAAAAAGAAAACCGTTACGGTTGTGACCCAGGTAGTAGTAGATAAAAAAGATCCCGCATTTCGGAATCCTGCAAAACCTATAGGTACATTTTATACCAAAGAACGGGCAGAAGAACTACAAAAAGAACACCCTGACTGGGTGATTATCGATGATGTGGGAAGAGGGTATAGAAGAGTTGTGCCTTCTCCTATGCCAGTTGAAATTGTGGAGCAGGATGCTATTGAAATGTTAGTAAAAAGTGGTTTTAGCGTGGTCGGTGTCGGTGGAGGTGGGATTCCGGTACTCCGTAATGATAACGGAAAACTCGAAGGAGTTGACGCAGTTATCGATAAAGATAATGCCTCCAGTTTGTTAGCTATAAACATTAAAGCAGATGTTTTTGTTATTTCCACAGCAGTAGAAAAAGTCTGTTTGAATTTTAATAAACCAAATCAAATTACCTTAGATAAACTAACTGTAGCAGAGGCTAAAAAATATATTGAGGAAGGACATTTTGCCAAGGGAAGTATGCTTCCCAAAATCCAAGCTATTGTAAGATTCCTGGAAGCCGGAGGAAAAGAGGCAATAGTTACTAATCCGGAATCGTTAGAAAAAGCACTAAAAGGCGAAACGGGAACCCATATCTACCCGTAAAAAGAGAGGATTATTTTAAATACACAAATCCCTAAAGAAGTGATGATAAAAAAAAGGAAGAAATGCAATTTGGAGTACCAAAAGAATTAAGAATTCCATTTGCCAGGGAGGAAAAATAGATATGAGTTATGTAAAGAAATTAAAATGCTTATTGTGCGGAACAGAATATGATTCGGAAGAAGCAAGATACAATTGTCCAAAATGCGGAGATGAAGGCATTTTAGAAATTGTTTATGATTATTCTAAAATAAAAAAAAATTTTAACCAGAATACCCTTAAAAGAAATAAAGAATATTCGATGTGGAGATACTTGCCTCTTTTACCGGTGGATGATCCTGCTAAAATTGGGCCCTCAAAAGTGGGATGGACTCCTTTATATGAAGCAAAAAGAATAAGAGAAGATTTGGGTATACCAAATCTCTGGATTAAAGATGACGGGAGGAACCCCACTGCTTCTTTAAAAGACCGGCCGTCTGCTATTGCGGTAGTAAAAGCTCGGGAATTAAGAGAAAAAATTGTTACCTGTGCCTCTACCGGTAATGCTGCTTCTTCGCTGGCTGGGGCTGCTGCTTCGGTGGGTTTAAAGAGTTATATATTTGTTCCCCAAACCGCACCGAGTGCCAAGATTGCCCAGCTTCTGGTATTTGGCTCAACCGTTTTTGCGGTAAGAGGAACCTATGATGAAGCCTTTGATCTGTCCATCGAAGCAACCAGAGAATTTGGCTGGTATAACCGAAATACTGCTTTTAATCCCTATATGGTGGAAGGAAAGAAGACAGTTGCACTGGAAATTATTGAGCAGATGGATTTTGAAGTACCCGATTACCTTTTTGTACCGGTAGGAGATGGCTGTATTGTCTCCGGGGTGGCAAAAGCTTATAAGGATATGTTTTCCTTAGGCTTTATCGACCATTTACCTAAACTGGTTGCTGTGCAGGCAGAAGAGTGCAAACCGATTGTCGAGGCGGTAAACGGTGATGGTAAAGTGAAATTTGTGGAACCAAATACAATTGCTGATAGCATTGCGGTAGGAATTCCCAGAAATCGCCTGATGGCAGTAAGAGACATAAAAGAATCGAAAGGATTTGGTATAGCGGTAAATGACAGGGAAATACTTGAAGCGATTAAATATTTAGGTACAAAGCAGGGGATTTTTGCTGAACCTGCTGGCTCTACCGCCTTTGCCGGCATGGTCAAGGCGCTAAAGGAAGGGAAAATTTCTAAGGGAGATAAAATTGTAGTATTAGTTACGGGGAACGGATTAAAGGACGTAGAAAGTGCTAAAAAAGCAGGAGGAAAGGCCCTGGTAATAGATCCCAATTTAGAAGCAGTAAAGGAGACGATGAACTAAAGGTGAACGATGCGGAAAAAAAAGAATTAAATGAACTTCTTCAAGGGCTTATTCAGATTAAAAGTGTAAATCCTCCGGGAAATGAAAATCAAATTGCTAATTTTATAAAGAAATTTCTCTTAAAAAATAATATCCACTCCGAGTTAGTTCCTTTAGAAGAAGGCAGGAGTTCGGTTATTGCGAAAATTGAAGGAAAAGAAGAGAGAGATATCACTCTTTGTGGGCATTTAGATACAGTGAGAGTAAAAGAAGAAGATTGGACCAAACCCCCCCTTCAGGGATTAGTTGAAAATGGTAGGATGTATGGTAGGGGAGCATCTGATATGAAAGGTGGAGTGGCTGCTATTCTTTATACGGCAGTACTTTTAAAAAGAAGGGGTATCACCCCCAAAAAAACAGTTCAATTAGCTCTTACTGCAGATGAAGAATGGGGATACAGAGGAGCAAAATCATTAGCAGATGAAGGTTATTTTAACCGGACAGATTTTCTTATTATCACCGAGCCTTCTAATCTTCAGATTTCTACCGGGGAAAAGGGAGAGTTATGGGTAAAAGCAAAATTTTTTGGGAAATCTGCTCATGGCTCAACACCTGAGGTAGGAGTAAATACAGTTATTCCGGGAAGCATACTTATTGTTAATGTTATTAAAGAATATGAAAAAATATTTAAAGCAGATACTTTTTGGGGTAAAACTTCAATGAACATAGGGCAATTTCACGGTGGAGTACAGGTGAACATCGTCCCCAATTATTCAGAAATAGATTTTGATTTTAGAGTGATTTCAGAAGAAGATAAAGAGAAGGCAATAGAATTAGTCACAAAGATAGGAAAAGAGATTGCAAAAAAGTATAAAGTGCGATTTGCGGAAGAGATTTTTAACTATCACCCCCCAATCTTTACCGGTTCAGACAATCCTTATGTGGAAAAGTTTCTGCAGGCAGCTGGAGCAAGGGAAGCGATAATTACCAAATACTGCACTGATGGAGCAACTATCATACCAATAAAAAAGATGCCTTTCATTATTTTTGGTCCTGGCGATATTGCCCAGGCCCATCAAAATGATGAATATATTGAATTGGAATCTCTTTATCGAGCAGTTGATACTTTTGTTGAATTTCTAAAAACCTGACAGGGGACGGTCCTCTGGCAGGTTTTGATAGGAAAATAAGTTGTTAAGGGACAGTCCTTTGACAAACTTTGATAAAAAAATGTCATTGCGCGGCAATCTCATTTCGTATCACGTATAGAAAAACAATATATATAGTGATAAGATAGAATTTAGAAGTTCGTATCTCGTTATATTAGTGTAGAGAGAAGATGTTAAGCAACGTATGATATGTAATGATTTATTTTATTAACGTAGGACAGGTGTTCCCCGTTTTTACGAGGACAGGCTCGCCTGTCTACTGTGTGAGGTAGGGGTTTGATTTATCAAACCCGCAATAATGTAGGGGCACGATGCATCGTGCCCAAAGGTAAACAAAAGACAATAAAACAGGAAGGGCACAATCCATTGTGCCCCTACACCTGAATCCTAGTTTCTTTAACGCAATACGCAATACGCAATACGAATTACTATTCACTAACAACGACTAAAATTAAAATAAAGGAGAAAAATAAAATGATCAATTTAACTATTAACGAAGAACAACTTCAAAGGACTATAAAAAGAGCCAGAGAAAGAAATATTATTATTCCGACTTTTGCTGAACAAAAAAATCCTGAGCTCATTTCGGATAAGATTAAGGATAAATTGAAATACATAGGATTATGGGACATTAATTCCTATAATCTTTTTCGAATTACCTGGAAGAATGAACCGGTAAAAAAGGGCGGTCTTTTTGATGGAGTTAACTTTGTAGAATTACCTCCTGAGTTAACCGGAGTAAAAG
>LDZT01005543.1_pt1 | contig 22418 bp, 19 predicted proteins | sample 615521 | NCBI WGS metagenome assembly LDZT01 (sample SAMN03408292, study PRJNA278302) | terrestrial metagenome | isolation source: oil reservoir sample SB1 | place: USA: Alaska, North Slope, Schrader Bluff formation | collected 2011-09
CGTTTCAGCGAGAGTAACTCGGTCTCGGTCGCCCATCCTAAGCTTGAATGTAACCGTTCTAAGCACGTTCATATATCAAGTGGTTAGATGATATATACTTTCCAGAGGTGTAGGCACGCGCTCCTCCCCGGCCTAAAGACCGGGGTCTCCGCGCTGCTACGAAGATGAAGCAAGAGGAGAGCAGCTCCACAAAAAATACCGTCACCCTCTTGGAGGCCGGGGAACAGGTTCAGATCGTCGCCTTCGGCGACTCCATATCGGCGGGATTTGCGGTCCGAAAGGGCTTCGATCACTTCTGGCTCGAAATGCTCAAAGAGAAGTACCCACAGGCTGAGATCGCCATCAAAAACGAGGGGGTCTGCGGCGCCACCAGCTTCGACGGCCTGGCCAGGCTCGACTGGTCGGTGATCGCTCACAGCCCGGACCTCGTCACCGTCAACTTCGGCATAAACGACATGTATATGGGGATCAGGCTCGGCAAGTTCAAGAGCAACGTGATCGAGATCACAGAGAAGATAATCGAGGGGTCGAAGAGCGAGATCCTTCTCCTCAGCTCCGAGCCCCTGCTGACCCCCAAATTCGACAAAATCGTTCTAAGCTACTATCAGACCCTCGAAGACGTCGCCGAGGAGATGGAGGTGGGGTTCGTGGACGTATACGGCGCCTGGATGAGAAAAGTGGCCGAGGGCGTGCCCCTCGAATCCCTGATCCTTTCGGGCCTCGACCACCCGAACGAGCTCGGATACGAGATCATCGCCGAAGAGCTGATGCGCTTTTTCTAGCCCCTTCCATCTCCAATTCTGGCCCTACCCTTACGGCCCTCCATCATTTTGCCTCCCAATCTAGCGTTTTCCCTCCATCTCGTCGACGAAGGCGTTCCACCTCTTGACGTCGCCCATCTTCTTCTTCACCGCCTCTTTTCCCAGGTCCGTCTTGTGCTCCTTTCTCTCCAGGATCTCCCGGAGGTCCATCAAGGTCCTGATGACGGCGGCGGTCTCCTCGAAGAGCTGGTGGGCTTCCTCGCGGGTCAGCCTCTCCTCTTTCAGCCTCTCCTCGTCCCGGCTCTCCCTCGCCTTCAAAACCCGGATCAGCTCTTTTATCTCCGGGGGAATTTTGGGACATGGTCATTATATTCTGCTTTTCTCATCGTTTAATATATCGGCGCGTTCTGTGTTCTCCCCCAACTGTTCGGCCCATTTGAGAAGATATGCGAATTTGATTTGGAAAGTTTTATCAGCGGTTGGACCTTCATACAAGACCGCTGGGCTAGCGCTGTCAGGAGGGGAGCTGAACTGAAATACGAATGTGCAGATCTGGGACCGAATACCATAGTTGAAGGACCCATATTTCCCGAGCCGATCGAGATAAGCATGACCGTGCCATTGGGCGAATCCGTCAAGATCATAGGCAGGGGGCTTAGGACCGGCCGGTTTTACGATCCGGTTTTGTCGCCAGAGCAGCTAAAGACCCTCAGAAACATCGGATCGGTGATGGAGTCCTTCGACGGCGACGCATTTAACTTCCGTTTGGGAATCGAGGCTCTGCGGCTGGGAATGGCCCACGAGTACGAGGCGGGGCTCCTTGTCAAGGAGCTGAAGATAAGGGGTCTGATCAGGCGAATTCTCATAGTTACCCCTGCTAACCTGACCTTTCAGTGGCAACGAGAGATGAGAGAGAAGTTCGGGGAGCGGTTCGAGGTGGTAAGGGGTGTCGTCTTGAGGGCGAACTACGGCACCAACCCCTGGCAGGAGAAGGATCAGGTCATAACATCGATGCCCTGGGTGGCTCGGATCGAGGATGCCAAGGAGAGCCTGCTTCACAGCCATTGGGATCTGGTCATCGTTGACGAGGCTCACAAGATGAGTGCCTACTCTTCCGAGAAGAAGACCCTAGCCTATCAGCTTGGCGAGGCCCTCTCGGAGATGACGGATCACTATCTGCTCATGACCGCAACGCCCCACAAGGGCGATCCCCAGAACTTCTGTCTTTTTCTCCGGCTTTTGGATGAGGACGTTTACGGCGACGTGAAGAGCCTGGAAGAGGCGATGCGTCATCACGAGGCACCCTTCTATCTTCGGAGGGTCAAGGAGGCGATGGTGACCTTCCCAGATCCGGATACTGGGGAGGCAAAGACCCTATTCACCAAGCGGGACGTTCGGACGATCGAGTTCGAGATCGATAGCGATGAGCTGGAATTCTACGACGAGCTTACAGGCTATGTAGAAGACCAATCGATCAAGGCTTCCGAGGACGATTCGGCACGGGGCCGGGCGCTCGGATTCACCATGGCGATGCTACAGCGCCGGTTTGCATCAAGCATTTATGCTGTGAGGAGGAGCCTTGAACGGATGCGTGATCGTCGGGAGAAGATCCTGGCAGATCCCGATGGCTATCGGAGAAAACTCGTGCTCAAAGGGGTTCCAGAGAACTTCGACGACCTCCCCGAAGAGGAGCAGCAGAGGATCATCGAAGATCAGGAGGAGGCGGTCGCCTCCCTCAACCCTGCCGATCTGAAAGCGGAGATTCAGGAGCTAGCCCGGCTTATCGATCAGGCCCGAGCATTAGAGGAGAGGGAGATCGAGACGAAGCTCGCAAAGCTGAGAGAGGTCATCACCCAGGAAGGGATCTTCTCGGACCCGAAGATGAAGCTTCTGATCTTCACCGAGCACAAGGACACCCTCGACTATCTGGTGGAGAAGCTGAGGGGCTGGAACCTTTCAGTGACCCAGATTCACGGCGGGATGAAGGTCGGAAGCAGGGACGAGTCCGGAACTCGCCTCTCTGCGGAGCGAGAGTTTCGGGAGGATTGCCAGGTGATGGTGGCGACCGAGGCGGCGGGCGAGGGGATCAACCTTCAGTACTGCTGGTTCATGATAAACTACGACATCCCCTGGAATCCGGTCCGGCTGGAGCAGAGGATGGGAAGGATTCATCGATACGGTCAGGAGAAGGACTGTCTGATCTTCAACTTCGTTGCCATCAACACCCGTGAGGGGCGGGTTCTCCAGAAGCTCTTCGAGAGGATAGAGAAGATCGAGATGGATCTCGATCCGGATCATACCGGCAAGGTCTTCAACGTTCTGGGAGACGCTCTGCCCTCAAACCAGCTGGAAAAGATGTTGAGGGAGATGTACGCTCACAACCTGACCGAGGACGTGATCAAGAGCAGAATCGTGGAGCAGGTGGATGCAGCACATCTGAAGAAGATCACCAACTCGACTCTGGAGAACTCCCTCGCCAAGAAGGAGCTTAATCTTTCGGCCATCGTGGGGAAGAGGGTGGAGGCGAAGGAAAGAAGGCTTGTTCCGGAGGTTGTCGAGGACTTCTTCGTCCAGGCGGCACCTCTGGCGGGAATGAGTCCAAAAGAGGCCAGAGCGAGTCGGCACATTTACCAGATCGGCAAGGTTCCACGAAAATTGAGAGCGGTCGGGGACCGTTTGGAGTCTGAGTCGCGGTGTGGGCCTCTTGGAAGCGAGTACAAAAGGATCGTCTTCGATAAGGACCTTTTACAGGAGGATGCAACCCTTGAGTGGGTTACGCCCGGCCATCCCCTCTTCGAGTGCGTGAGGATATACTCTATTGACTGTGTAGAGGATGATCTCAGGCGGGGCGCGGTCTTCTTCGATCTGCATCGAGAGAGGCCCGCGAGATTGGACGTTTACTCGGCTGCTCTAAAAGACGGGCTGGGCGCCACCCTGAACAGAAGGCTCTTCGTGGTCGAGACAGGTCTGGACGGCCAGATGTCGGTCCGTCAGCCGACCCTTTTTCTGGATCTGGCGCCAGCGCCTTCGGGGACGAAGGTCCCAAAGGTTCCTGATGGAAAGGAGCTTCCCGGCTGGGAGGTGGTGGAGAGATACCTTTACGAGGCGGCGTTGCAGCCCTTCAGGGAGGAGGCGAGCTCCCAACGAAGCAAGGAGGTGGAGGCTGTATTGCACCATGCTGAGATCAGCCTGAACACCATCATAGATCGGGTGCAGTGTCAGTTTGCGGATCTTCACCAGAAGAGAGAGTCCGGCTCGAAAGAGCAGGGCCTTGAGGGAAGGATAAAACAGTTCGACGACCGGCTCGCCGATCTGAACAACCGTCTTGAAAGGAGGAGGGCGGAGCTGGAAAAGGAGCTTCACTGCACCATCTCTGATCTTCACCGACTGGGATCTGCCTGGGTGATTCCCCATCCCGAGAGGAACGATCCCGGAATTGCGCCGATGGTCCGTGATGAGGAGATCGAACGGACCGCCGTCGAGGCGGTCATCGCCCGCGAGGAGGCACGGGGCTGGAAGGTTGAGAGCGTCGAGAGCGAGAACCGGGGTTTTGATCTGATCTCCCGGAGGCTACATCCCGAAGATCCGAAGACGGCGTTGGAGGTCCGGTTCATCGAGGTGAAGGGGAGGGCGACGGTGGGCGAGGTCGCCCTGACCGAGAACGAGTACAAGACCGCCGCCCGTTTGAAGGAGGACTACTGGCTCTACGCCGTCTTCAACTGCGCCAGCAAGCCCGAGGTGAAGCCGATCCGTAATCCCGCCAGGCTCGGCTGGGCGCCGGTGGTGAAGGTGGAGCATTACAGACTGGGGGCAGAGGTAATACTTTCTGCCGATGAGGCAGTTTCTCGGGAAGATGTGGAAATCAAATAGCCGTCAAAAGAATATCGGAGGTCATCCATGTCTCATAAGCAAGAGATAAGAGATCCTATATACAATTTCATCCGACTCGGTGCAGAAGAGCGTAAGGTCTTGGACTCGGTCCCATTTCAAAGACTTCGCCATATTCATCAGTTGGCTCTCACCTCCTTTTTATACCCGGGAGCTACTCATAAGCGATTTGAACACTCATTGGGCGTCATGGAACTTGCGGGGCGGGTCTATGATGTAGTAACTGATTCAGATAATTTGATAGATAGATCTGTCCGGAAGTTGGTACCTCGAAAAGGCGATTACAAATATGAGTATTGGAGACTGGTTTTGCGGATGGCGGCTCTTTGCCACGATCTGGGTCATTTGCCATTTTCGCATGCTGCAGAGAAAGAGTTGCTACCAGATGGTTGGAATCACGAACGCCTGACTCTAAAGATCATTAGAAGCGAAGAAATGAAACCAATATGGGATGATATAAAAGTTAACCCGGAAGATGTGGCAATGTTGGCGGTAGGGCCTGAAAATTACAAGGGAAAAGAGTACTCTGATTTGGAAGCGATACTATCTGAGATAATTGTGGGCGATGCATTTGGCGTTGATCGCATGGATTACCTCTTGAGGGATTCACACCATATAGGTGTGGCATATGGGAGGTTTGATCATTACAGGTTGATCGACTCTCTTAGAATTCTGCCACGCGGTGATGATTCCCAAGAACCTGGACTTGGTGTGGACGAAGGTGGATTGCACTCAGCAGAGGCTTTAATTCTGGCCAGATATTTCATGTTCACCCAAGTGTACTGTCATCATGTCAGAAGGATCTACGATATACATCTTAAGGATTTTCTTATGAAGTGGCTCCCGAAAGGACATTTCTCCACCGAACTCGATGAGCATTTAGCAATGACAGATAACGAGATTAATGTTGCCCTGCTAAGGTCTGCCAATGACGCAAAGCTTCCAGGACATGATGCAGCAAAGCGTATCGTCAGAAGAAATCATTTCAGGCTATTGTATCAGAGGAATCCTTCCGATCTGAAGAAGAACCAAGAGGCTTGCAGAGCGGTTTATGAGGCCGTGAGCGATAGCTTTGGTGAAGACGATGTGCGGTTCGACTCCTACCGACAAACGGGAGGAGGACTGGACTTTCCAGTATTGGGCAGAGACGGTCGTATAGCGTCTTCTTTATACATGTCTGAAACTTTGGCTAGGGTTCCGGTGGTTGCTGAAGAGTACGTTTTTATAAGTCCAGAGATAAGAGAAGATGCTAAGCGCTGGCTGGAAAAGAATAGGGAAAGTATAATCGCTTCATCTAGGGAGGAGGATGAGGAGTCATGAAGAGGCTGCAAAGGGATGCTGTGTTGTTATCGTTGCTGGAAAAGATGCAGGCACATGGAAGTTGGTGTGGTGAGACCCATCTCCAGAAGGCGACCTACTTTCTCCAAGAGTTGATGGAGGTTCCCCTGGGGTTTGATTTCATACTTTACAAGCATGGCCCATTCTCATTTGATATGAGAGATGAAATAACGGCCATGAGAGGAGATTTCCTGATCAAGTATAAGCCTCAGCCTTATCCATACGGGCCCAGCTTGGTCCAGGATACGGGAAGTGATCAGCTTAAGGAGAGGTTCTCCAGAACGATCCAGCAGTACTCCAAAAAAGTGGACTTCGTGGCGGATACCTTAGGGAACAAAGGTGTTTCCGAATTGGAGCGTCTAGGGACGGCCCTTTATTTTACAAGGCGCCAAAATGTCGATTACGAGCCGTTGGATCTTCAGATACATAAGCTAAAACCGCATATCTCTCCAGAGGAGGCACAAGAAGCCCTGCAAGAAGTGTCAGAGATCTTGAAGATGGCCAAGAAGGCAAAATTGGTCCAGTGAAATGAATTCGACTAACTCTAAACTAATTGCCGATTGCCTTTTCCAGGCCATCCCTTTTCAGCGATGTCTGGCGAACCGTGCCTGAAGCTCATTGTAATCAGGAACGAGCAGCCGAATAATATGTTCCTGGATTAGCTTCCTGTGCCTTGTTATCAAGTACGACTTCAATCGCTTGCATCCACTGCCGCTAATTGCTGGATTTTGGATCATCACATATTTTACCGATCATGTCGCTATCAGCAAAAACACGTCGATAGTCTATCAACGCGTCGATAGAATTTGCGTTACGAGTCTATAGAAACCAGAAGGTGACCCAAGAATGATCCCTTACCCCAAGCGACTGATCGAGGTGGACCTGCCGATAAAGAGGATCAGCGAGCACGCCCGGCGGGAGAAGTCGATCAGGCACGGCCACATATCGACGCTCCACATCTGGTGGGCGAGGCGGCCTCTCGCGGCCTGCAGGGCCGTGGTCTGCGCCTCCCTCTGGCCCGACCCCGCCGATCCGGACTGCCCGCCGGAGTTTCGAGAGGCTGCGGCGGAGACGATGCGCCGGTTTGACGAGGTCAGCCGCGACCGCGTCGGCGGGGACCCAAGAGACCTCGACGACCCCGACCAGCTCCAGAGGGCGCTTCTCGACTTCATCGCCGAGTTCGCCAACTGGGACCGCTCATCCGACGAGGCCTACCTGGACGCCGCCCGCTCACTTACCCGGTCCGCCCACGAGGCCCTGGGGGGCCTCCCCGGGACGCGGCCTCTCGTCGTCGACCCCTTCGCCGGAGGCGGCGCGATCCCCCTGGAGGCGCTGCGGGTCGGGGCCGACGCCTTCGCCTCAGACCTCAACCCCGTCGCCGTCCTCCTCAACAAAGTCGTATTGGAGTACATCCCGAGGTACGGCCAGACCCTGGCCGACGAGGTCCGCCGGTGGGGGGGCTGGATCAAGGAGGAGGCAGAAAAGGAATTGGCCGAGTTCTACCCCACCGACCCTGACGGCGCCGTTCCCATCGCCTACCTTTGGGCGAGGACGGTCACCTGCGAGGGGCCGGGCTGCGGCGCCGAGGTCCCCCTGATCCGCTCCCTCTGGCTCGCGAAGAAGCAGAACCGCTCCGTCGCCCTTCGGATGGTCCCGCGGATGGACGAGCGGAGGGTGGAGTTTGAGATCCTGGAGGACGTCAAGGCGTGGGAGGTCGGCGAGGGGACGGTCCGCCGGGGCTCGGCCACCTGCCCTGTCTGCGGCTACACCACCCCGGTCGCCTCGGTCCGAAAGCAGCTGAAGGCCCGCCGGGGCGGTACAGAAGATGCTAGATTATTTTGCGTTGTCATTACCAGGCCAGGACATAAAGGAAGGATCTTCCGATTGCCAACAGATGTGGATCTGGATGTGGCAAAAAGAGCGTCTATGGAATTGATGCGCAAGAAGTCAACGAACAATGGTCCCCTATCTCTAGTGCCAGATGAAATGGTGAATCCAAATCCGCATGCTATAAATCGCCTACCTATGTATGGCATGATCAGATGGGGAGATGTATTTAGCCCACGCCAGGCTTTAACATTAAGTACGCTAGTTCAAATTATTTGTGATGCCGACAAACAATTAAAGAAGGACAATGACGAATTTAATGAAGCTGTAAGGACAGTACTTCGATTGGCCTTGAGTCGCTTTACAGATATTTGTAATTCTCTTTGTATGTGGGAAACGACAAAAACACAAGTTCGTCACGTTTTTACTCGTCAAGCATTACCGATGCTATGGGACTTCGCTGAGCCAAATTTCTTTGCAGAAGCAGCTGGCAACTTCAACGTGACTTTACAAACAATGTTGGACGTAATAAAATCTGAGACCTTATCCCCAATAATGTCTACAGGAATCGCACAGCAATGTACTGCTAGGTCTCATCCTCTTCCAGATGATTCAGCAAATGTATTTTTTACAGATCCACCCTATTATGATATGATAAATTATGCAGATCTTAGTGATTTCTTTTATGTTTGGCTCAGAAGGACTTTTATTAATGATAATACAAACAATTGGAAAAGTGAATCTACTCCTAAATCCGAAGAGATAATCGTGGAACCTACACCCGTGGACGGCGTGGGCATTAAGGATGAGAAATTTTACCTTGATGGAATGACACAGGCATTCGGCGAAGGTCGCCGGATATTGAGTCCTGATGGTCTGGGTGTTGTAGTTTTCGCGCATAAATCTACATCAGGTTGGGAAGCACTGCTCCAAGCTTTGATGAATGCTGGATGGATAATTACAGGGTCGTGGCCTATAGATACTGAGCTAACCAATAAGGTGGCAGGAATAGGACAAGCCCGTCTAATGTCTTCAATTCACCTCGTCTGCCGCCCGCGCGAGAACCCGGACGGGACCCTGAAAGAGGAGGTCGGCGACTGGCGGGACGTCCTCGCCGAGCTGCCGAGGAGGATTCACGGCTGGATGCCGCGCCTCGCCGAGGAGGGGGTCGTCGGCGCCGACGCCATCTTCTCCTGCATCGGCCCTGCCCTAGAGGTCTTCTCCCGGTACTCGCGGGTCGAGAAGGCGAGCGGCGAGGCCGTCTCCCTCAGGGAGTATCTGGTGGAGGTCTGGGCGGCGGTATCGAGGGAGGCTCTGAATATGATCTTCGAGGGGGCCGACTCCACCGGGTTTGAGGAGGATGCGAGGCTCACGGCGATGTGGCTCTGGACTCTCTCCACCGGCGCGAACGGAAACGGGAACGGAAACGGGAACGGAAACGGCGGCGAAAACGGGGGCGGAAAAGCCGTCCGGGGCGAGTATTCTCTGGAGTACGACGCCGCCCGGAAGATCGCCCAGGGGATCGGAGCCCACATGGAGACCCTCCCCGACCTGGTTGAGATCAAAGGCAGCTCAGCCCGGCTTCTATCCGTCGCCGAGAGGTCCGGCCGCCTCTTCGGAAAAGGAACGAGCGGAAGGGCCGAACCGAGGCGGGCCGGGAAGAAGAGACAGTCCCAGGCCAGCTTCGAGGAGGGTGAGATGGTGGTGCCGGTGGGCGAGGACGGTTTCGGGGCCGGAGGCGGGGGCAGCGGCGGGACGGCTGTTCAGCCCGTTCTCGCCGAGACCGTCCTGGACAAAGTCCACCAGGCAATGCTCCTCTTCGCCGAGGGGAGTAGCGAGCGGCTTCGTTCGTTCCTCGTCGAGGAGGTGGGTGGAGATCAGAGATTCTGGAGGCTCGCCCAGGCCCTGGTGGCGCTCTACCCGGCCTCGACTGAGGAGAGGCGGTGGGTCGAAGGCGTTCTGGCCCGGAAGAAGGGGCTTGGTCTCTGATGGAAGCCGTTGATATCGCCCGCCGCTGGCAGGAGGCCTTCCTCGGGATCCTGAGGCCCCTTGAGAAATCCCGGCCCCTCAAGGAGGCCGCAGCCTCTGGAAATCTGGGCGACTGGACCTGCGCCCTCACGGGGCTCGTGGTCCTGAGTGTCGAATCGCTGGGCTGGCAAGCCGCCGCCCTCGGCCATCCCTGCCGGGCTCTCCCGGTCTCCAGGAAGGAGTACCTCTCCCTGGACGTGCTAGCTTTCGCCCCAGCTCCCGCCACTTCGGGCGGCGGGCGGGATCACAATGCCCGAAAATGGCCCTCCCCGGTGGCGGCGATGGAGCTTGAGAACAGCAGATCCGACGACGCCGTCGCCTACTCCCTCTGGAAGACCCTCTGCACGAGAGCCGATCTCCGGGTGGTCTTCTGCTACCGGCAGACCGACTCTGAGGGCGGAGTTCTCATGAAGATTCTCCAGGAGGATGTCGTCGGGTCGATGAGCCTTGAGGAGAGGATCGGCCTCGGAGGCGAGACTCTCGTGGCCGTGGGCATAAAAGAAAGGCTCGCGGCCTTTCCCTACGGTTACTTTAAGTGGTGGCGGCTCGACAGCCAATCGGGAAATTTTGGGCTCTTCTCATAAGATGACGATAACGCCGCCCCAATCCATCGGCGGCCTTCTTCTGTATTCTCCGTAGAATAGTTTAAGTGATGGCAACTCGATTAACCGATCGGGAAAGGAATCGGATGACTGGAGGGAGAAGATGGCGCTCAAACCCTGGTACAAAGTAGTGACGCCGAGAGAAGATCTGAGATTGGGAAAGCCCCTGGACGCCTCGGAGTTTGCGGTCCACCTGGACAAGGTTCGGGACGAAAGCGCCGCCGAAGACTATCGAAACCCAGAGAAGTTCTTCGAACGGACATACCTCACTTCGAATCTGGCCTCCATGGCCGCAGAGGTCGTCCGGCGCCTATCCGGCGAGAAGACCGAGACCTCCGCCATCTTCAACCTGAACACCCAGTTCGGCGGCGGAAAGACCCACGCCCTCACCCTCCTCTACCACCTCGCCAAAAACGGTCCCAAGGCCGAGAGCTGGCCCGGCGCGAATAAGATCCTGGCCAAATCGGGCGTTCAGGGGATATCCGAGGCCGTCACCGCCGTCTTCGTGGGAACCGAGTTCGACTCCATCAAAGGGCGCGGCGGCGACGACGGAACGCCCCTTCGAAAGACGCCATGGGGCGAGATCGCCTTCCAGCTTGGAGGCGAAAAGGCCTTCGCCACCGTGGCCGAGCACGACCGGCTTATGAGAGCCCCGGCAGGAGACGTCATCCGCCAGATCCTGCCCAAAGATCGCTCCTGCCTCATCCTCATGGACGAGCTGATGAACTACGTCAGCCGAAACCGTAAGACAGACCTCCCATCGCAGCTCTACAACTTCATCCAGAACTTATCGGAGACAGTTCGGGGCGAAGAACGAACGGTCCTGGTCGTATCCGTTCCCGCCTCAGCGACGGAGATGAACCCCGAGGACCACTCCGACTACGACCGGCTGAAAAAGCTCCTCGATCGGCTCAGCAAGCCCGTCATCCTCTCGACGGAGACCGAGATCTCCGAGATCATCAGACGCCGCCTCTTCGAAGTCGACTCGAAATCCCTGGACCTGAACGGCAAGATCATACTACCCGACGAGGCGAGAGCCGTCTGTGAAGAGTACGCTCGATGGGTTCTCGCTCATCGCCAGCAGGTCCCAAGCTGGTTTCCCGTCGACAATGCAAGAGCTGCCTTCGAGGCCGCCTACCCCTTCCACCCCATGGTCTTCTCTGTCTTCGAGAGAAAATGGCAGACCCTTCCTCGATTCCAGCGAACGAGGGGCGTCCTCCGCCTCCTCGCCCTCTGGATCTCCAAAGCCTATAACGACGGCTACAAGGGGGCACACAGCGACCCCATAATCGGCCTTGGGACCGCTCCCCTCGGCGACCCCTTCTTCCGGGCGGCAGCTCTGGAGCAGCTCGGTGAAGAGCGCCTTGAAGTTCCCATCACCACAGACATCTGTGGAGCCGACGACTCTCACTCAGTCCGCCTGGACACGGAGGCAGTTGATTCGATCAAGAAATCCAGGCTCCACCAGAAAGTGGCGACGTCCATCTTCTTCGAGTCGAACGGCGGCAGAACCTCAGGCACAGACGCCACCATTCCTGAAGTACGTCTCGACGTGGCCGAACCAGGCCTGGACATCGGAAATGTGGAAACCGTTCTGAGCGCCCTTGAAGCCACCTGTTACTACCTCAGGGCCGACGGAAGCCGCTACCACTTCAGCCTGAAGGTGGGGCTTCCCAAGCTCATCGCAGATCGCAGGGCGGGAATCTCTCAGCCAAGGATCAAGGAGCGAATTATGGCCGAGATATCCCAGGTCTTCGCAAAGGGTCCCGACTTGGAAAGGGTCTTCTTCCCCCAGAAGAGCAACGATATCCCGGACCGCGCCTCTCTGACTCTGATAGTCCTTCCCCCAGATAGATCGATGCAAGACCGAGAAGCCGTTCTCCGTTCAATCGAATCGATGACCGCAGAGCACGGAACCTCGGGCAGGACCTTCAAGAGCGCCCTGATATGGTCGGCGGCAGAGAGCGATTCCCAGCTTGATCACGTCACCCGTGATCTTTTGGCCCTGGAGGAGATACAAGATGAGGTGTTGAAGCTCCAGCTCGACGACTCTCAGAAGCGCCAGCTGAAGGATAACCTCAGGAGATCAGAGCGAGACCTGAGGGAGGCCGTCTGGCGCACTTACCGGTACGTGGCCCTCCTGGGCAGAGAAAATGTGGAGATCATAGACCTGGGGCTGGTCCACTCCAGCGCTGCAACCTCCATGGTGGACCTGATAATCTCGAAGCTGAAGCGGGACGACCTGGTGGCGGATTCTGCAAGCCCCGCTTTCCTCGTCCGAAACTGGCCTCCCGCCTTCAAGGAGTGGAGCACAAAGGCGGTGCGAGACGCCTTCTTCGCCTCGCCCATCTTTCCGAGGCTCTCAAATCCAAATTCGATCAAGGAGACCATCGCCCGAGGGGTCAGTGGCGGAGTCCTCGGATATGTCGGCATGATAGGCAGCGAGTACGAGCCCTTCCTTTACAAGGAGGGGATCTCCGCCGGGGATGTGGAGATCTCCGAAGAGATGTTCATCATCACGGCTGAGACGGCGGAGAATTACAAAAGAGACCATTCAGATCCGCCGGTTCTGACATCGATCGAGATCTCACCTCGAAGCGTACAGCTCAAGTCCGGCGAAGCACAGTCCTTTACTGCCAGGGGCTTTGATCAGCGCGGTCATGATTACCTCTTGGATCAGGTCGCCTGGACTGCCACCGGTGGCGCCATCGGAGCGGGCGGCAATTTTCAGGCTGGCAATGATGAAGGCCGTTTCACAGTGACGGCAAGCAGCAAAGGGTTCAGCGCCACGGCAGCAATCGCGATCGCTGCCGACGGCGACATCAAAGTCATTGATGAAGGCGGCGATGATGGATCTATCAAGACCGTTTCATGGAATGGGGAGGTCCCCCCTCAAAAATGGATGAACATCTACAGCAAGGTCCTCTCCGGATTCGCTCGGGATGGCAGCCTGAAGCTGACCCTCAACGTAGAGATCTCCTCTGAAAAGGGCATACCCAAAGAGAGGATCGAGGAGATGAAAGTCGCATTGAGGGAGCTTGGCCTGAACGACGAGATAACAATCTAAAAGCCTCTGAAGTACGAGGATAATATGACCTCTACTGGGTTCGAAAAGCAGTACCTAGTCAACGAAAAAGGCGACCGGATAGGTGTACTCCTCAGCCTGGAGGATTACAAGAAGCTTCTCGACGAGCTGGAGGGGCTGGAGTCCCTTCGAGCCTACGATGCTGCCAAAGCATCCGGCGAAGAGGCGATTCCTTTCGGGGAGACGATCGCCGAGATCGAAAAGTACAGAGATTGACTATAGCACTCTCGTTCTCCCCCACTGTTTTTGGCCCTTCAGGATTTGCCGCCAGTCAGCTGTCCGGAGCTTCCTGGCTGCCATTCTCAAGGAGATACTGCTGAGGAGGCACTGGAGAACATCAAGGAGGCGATAGAGGGCTGCCTTGAATCTCTTTCTGAAGAGACGTTGTATAATCGGAATAAACAAGACCGAAGATGAGACTGTATCAGTAGGCTCAGATTATGTCCCCCAGCACCAAACCCCGCGTCCTCTTCGTCTGCACCAACAACTCGGCCCGCTCCCAGATGGCCGAAGGGCTCCTGCGCCACCTGCGCGGCGATCGTTACGAGGTGTTCAGCGCCGGAACCGAGCCGACGGAAGTGAACCCCCTCGCCGTCAGGGCGATGGCGGAGCGGGGCGTGGACATCTCGGGCCGGCGGTCCAAGAGCGTGGATGAGCTTCAGGGCCAGGAGTTCGACCTGGTGGTGACGGTCTCTCGACCGGGCGAAGGAGGCCTGCCCTTTCTTCCCCGGCGGGGGCGAGAGGGCCCACCAGAGCTTCCCCGATCCCGCGGCCGCCGCCGGGACCGAGGAGGATCGGCTCTGTGCCTTCCGGGACGTGAGGGACGCGATCGAGGCCTGGATCGAGGAGAAGCTGGGGTGAAAAGCGGGGTTTGCGATCAACTTTGAATATCTGAATATTCTAGAGCAGATCATCCAGCTCTTCTCTGCTGATGCCTGCCTGTTTTAGAATTTAGAATGGCAAGGGCGGTACCCTTTGGGAGATCTTTTTATGGAAAGGAACCACAACTCTACGTTTCACCTCAGGATTGTAATAAATGTGGTGGCTTCCGCTTGTCCTGTCGAGGACAAAACCCTTCTTCTCCAGCACCTTCGCAATCTTCGGAGGGGTGAGCGCCGCCACTTTAGGCATGAGCCTCTACCGATAGGATGCGCTCCAGAGTGTCCTCTTCGGTCGGGATCTCTTCACCGTGCTCTCTCAGGCTCTCAAGATAGAGCTCGATCGCCTCTCTTACCATCTCCCCCGCCTCCTCGATGGTATCGCCATAAGTGACGCACCCTGGAAGGGAGGGGGCGGTGACGGTGTAGCCGCCTTCCGGCTCCTTTTTGAGAAGGATCCTGTAGGTCAATGTGCCCATGGAGATTACTGGTCGTTTATAGTATTAGAAGCCCACCAGGCATCACGAACAAAAAGGCAGAATAGGGTGCAGGGCCATGGAAAAACGCCCGCTACTCCGTTCTTACGTAGCGGACCCCCTCCGGCGCCGCCTCATTGATCACGACGACGATCGTCTCCGAGAGGCGGTTGAAGAGCCTCTGGCCCGACCCGGGCATGGCAATCCAGCCGATGAGGCAGTCCAGGGGGAGTAGGAAGGCCTTGCCGAAGCTCTCGATGGCGGCCCGAGGAAAATCGATCTCATCGCCTCTCATGTCGGTGACCTTCAGGTTCAGCGCCATCTTGCCCAGGGACTGGCCCCGATACCCCTCCATCAGAGTCCAGTAGGCGAAGAGGGCGATGGCGTCGTCAGACCCAAGGTTCACGAACCCGTGAGCGAAGAAGGTACCGTGCATGGGTCCGAAGCCGAATATGTGAAAGGGTCCGGCGATGCCTGCGATGCCCGCCAAAAGGTCCCACAGTATCCCCACCAGGATTATGTCGATCAGCCAGGCACCAAGCCTCCGCTCCCAGGTGGCGATCCGAATCTCCCTGATCTCGCCGCTTTTGCCATCCATATAACCACCAGCCATAGTCTGTCGCCCATCCGCCCCAGGATAAAATTATAAAATCGTATCAACACTAATTTCGTTTATCTACTCGTCTCGGGAGCTTATCTTTCAGGATCTCGCCTTGAGCTTGATCTCAATCTCCAGCTCATCTTCCTCCAATTCCACTTCAATCTTGATGGGGGATTCAGGATCGATAGAAATGGATACACTGTGGTGGGAGACCTCTACTTCATCCCCCTCCTCGATCTCTTGGGCAAGATCTCTCAGAAAAGCTGCCGCTTCAGACTTGCTCAGGGAAAACTTCTGCTTGAACTCATCGAAGCCCTTCTCAGAGCTGAACTTCATGGAAGTCTTTCCGGTCTCACCTAGCAATTTCGCCATGCAGATCAGTTGATATGTATCAGCTTCTCGGATTATAGAGCTTTTGGGCTCCATGCCATAAGACGTCAATTCGCGAAAACGACCGATCTCATCCTGGTTGATCCGATCAAGCAAAAATGGGCAGACCATCGGACACTCCGAATTGATTGAGGTCGGTGGTGGCTGGAAGGCAGAGGATCCGACCCCTTCGCTTGCTGCAGCCTAACCAACCTGACCCGTCGGGCGGGCCGAGGGCCTGTACCTTCGGCTTCACCTCAATAGACCCGTTCGTTGTGCATCCTGGCGCTGTAGAGCCGGAAGTTGTCCGAGTTCTTGTCCTGGAAAAAGACGTAGTTGTACCGGGAATCTGTCTTGTGAGCCTCGTACTCCTCTCTCGCCTCCTCGCGGCACCGCTTGCAGGCGAATAGAGGCACGAAGACGCCAAACCCGCTATCAGACGACCCGTAGCCCCTGACGGCGTCGGTGTCGATCGTCATGTAGCCCGGACAGCTCTTGTCGGGACACATCTTCACCGACTCGGTCTGCTTCTCCCGGATTCCGTCGGTATCGTAGAAGATGTTCTTGTGCCTGCGGAAGAATGGGCCCGCCCTCTCGACTGCCTTGGCCGTAAGTTCCTCTCTCGCCTCCCAGATCCCCTGGAGGTACTCGATGGTTCCTGTGATGTTCGCCTCCATGGCCCTTGACATAGCAAACCTCCCGGGATGGTAGTCAGGCTCTCGGACGTTGGAGTAGTCGAGGCCCGCCATGGCGAGGATGATCCCGCAGTTGACGTAAGGCAGAGCCGTCTCGATGGCGTACCCACCCTCCAGGACGGCGATGTCCGGGGCCAGCATCTCGTTCAGCTTCGCGTACCCCTGGGCCGAGAACCGCATGTTGGCCAGGGGGTCTGTATAGTGGTTGTCCTGACCTGCGGAGTTGACGACGAGCTGGGGCCGGAACTCCGTCAGGATCGGGAGGACCAGCTCCTCCAGAACGAGGTGGATCCCCTCATCGGGAGTCTCGGGCGGGAGGGGTATGTTGATAGTCCTTCCAATCGCCTTCGGTCCGCCCTGCTCGTCGACGAACCCCGATCCCGGATAGAGGGTCCTCCCGTCTTGGTGGAAGGATATGAAGAGGACGTCGGGATCATGGTAGAAGATATCCTGGGTTCCGTCGCCATGATGGACGTCGGTATCGATGATCGCCACCCTTCTTATGCCGTACTTTCGGCGGATGTACTCGACCATGATCGCCTCGTTGTTGACGTTGCAGAAGCCGCGGTTCCCGTGGGCGACCCTCATGGAATGGTGGCCCGGCGGCCTTACGAGGGCAAAGGCGTTGGTGATCTCCTTCTTCATGTAGGCGTCGGCGAGAACGAGGGTGCTTCCTGCAGCTATCAGGTGGGCCTCGGTGACCAGAGACTCGACGGAGGGTATGCAGAAGTGGACCCGAGCGATGTCCTTCAGCTCTGCGAGACGCGGCTTGTACTCTTCGACCTGGGGCAGGTCCATCAGACCCTCCTCGAAGATCTGGTCCCTGGTGTAAAGGAGCCTCTCCTCCCTCTCTGGGTGGGTCGGCGTTATCGCCCAGTCGAAGGCAGGGAAGAATATGAGCCCCATCTTACGGGCTCGATCTCGATTCTTATCACTATAAGTCATCATACCCTTCCCCCTCCCGTCCATTCGGGGATGAGACCCGCAGGGATCTGCATGTTGACGTCCAGGATCCGGCCGCTGGTGGACCACCCCCGGACCATGTTAAAGACTTCGCTGGCGGTCACCACCGCCTCCGAGGCGTACTCTTTTATCCCCATCATTTCGGCTCGTTCGATTATCAGCCTCTTCGCCATAGCCTCCGCCTCCTTCTGGCTGAACTTCCTATCTCTAATCTCTCCCGTCGTGCCGTCCTCAGCGACGTTGTAGAAGCCCCGCTCGGTGTCTGCCCTGAAGGTGAGGGTGAGGGTGGGCCTGGCCACTGCGGCGCCGATGGCGTTGGCGACGGTGGCGTTCTCAGGGATGATGCCTCGGGCACCGAGCCTCTCCGCCACCAGGGGGACGAGTCCCAAACTTCCGCCGCCGACTCCGACGACGTTCTGGGGCCTGATCTTCTCCTTTTGGAGGATCTCCCAGACCCGGTAGGCCGGCTCCAGCTCCCAGGCGAGGAACATCCCGTTGATCTCCGCGAGGAGCTCGTCGACGGCCGTGTCCACCACCTTCTGAGCCGCCTCGCCAGCAGAGCAGCCTAGGTCTTTGCCCAAATTCGACATCGCCTCCTCGGCAAGAGATCTCTCACCGATGGAGATCATGGATAAGAGCCTCATGGCGTCGGTGGGGGTCGGCTCGGGACCTCCAAGACAATAGGCGGGACCGGCCCTCTCCGGTCCGAGGGCGACGCCGTCGCCGGCGGCTCTCACCAAACTGTCCCCGCCCAGGGCCACGGACTTCACGGCGAAGGCCCTGATGTGGGTGAGGTAGCTGTTCACCTTCGCCCCCTCCGAGGACATCAGGGGAACGCCGTCCAGAATAAGGGCCAAGTCTGTCGTCGTCCCGCCGATGTCGACGACGACAGAGGTCTGGCCCGGCGGCGTGAGCGCCAAGACCCCCATGGTGCTGGCAGCGGGCCCCGAGAAGATCGTCTCTACTGGATACTCGACGCTGGTCTCCAGAGGCAGAGTACCGCCGTCGGCCTTGAGGATGTAGATCGGTGCCTCGATCTTCCTCTTGGATATAGCCTCGGCGATCTCTCTTGCAAACTCCCTGTATCGGTCCTGGGCTGCGATCTTCAGCATCGTCGTCGCCATCCGCCGCGGAAAGTTAAGCCTTCCCGAGGCCCGATGGCCCATCTCCACCTGGATCCCTGGGCTCACCGCGAGGACGATCTCTCGCATCTTCTCTTCGTGAGAGTGATTCCTCTGGCCGAACTTGCTCGCCACCGCCACCTTCCTGTAGCCCCGCTCGGAGATCTTGGCTGCGGCGTTTTTGACTTGGTCCTCATCCAGGGCCTGGATCTCTCTTCCCCGGTAGTCGATGGCCCCCCGAACGATCTGGACCTCGCCCCCCAGGTTGTAACCTTCGGGGTTCATCCCCGGCCCGGGCTCCATGATCAGGGCCACAGGATCTGTCTTCCCCTCAGCGATGAGGTTTGTGATGAGGGTGGTGCTGAGAACGACCCGCTCGATCTTCTCCGGCGAGACCTCTCGGACAAGCTCGTCCAGGGCGCTCATCAGGCACTCCAGGAGATGGTCTTGGTCGGTCGGGACTTTTGACGTGTTTATTACCTTTCCTTTGTCTATTAGAACCGCGTCTGTAGTGGTTCCGCCGACATCGATTCCGATCAACATAATTTTATCGCCTTTGGCGACCGGATGATTAAGGTCATATATCGGGTTTTTGGTAATCTAAACTGCTGAAGGTTGCAGAGAGGGCCAGATATGGCAAGCCCGGCAAGCCAGGAAAAATGGATTTTTGGGAGGAGGACGCAAAGTTCTTCCATCCCGTCTTTTAAACGACTTTTAAAATCCATCCTCAAATGAGGCTGGTGTCGTTATCGTCGCCGATATCTTGGATCACTTCGACAACTTCTTCGACGATCTCCTCGACCTCCATGGTCAGCTCCTCATCGAAGGGCATAAGGACCGCGTCGATGACGTGGATTACGCCGTTGCTGCAGAAGATGTTGGTCGCTGTCACGTTGGCGGCGCCGACCATCATGGAACTGTCAACGACCTCAACGCTGAGATCTCCACCCTCGAGGGTTTCGATCTCGGTCATGTTCATGAGATCTGCCTCAGTGTATTCTCCAGAGACGACGTGGTACTTGAGAATATTTGCCAGGGAATCGGTGTCGTTCGTGTCGATCTCTACGCTGGCGAAGGCCTCGTCGGTGGGGGCGAAGACTGTAAAGGGCCCTTCACCGTTGAGGGTCTCTGCAAGCCCTGCAGCATCCACTGCAGCCGCCAGGGTGCTTAAGTTATCCTCAATGGCAGCGGTCTCTACGATAGTCATCATCTCTTCGTCTTCTGCCGCAGACATTCCGATCGACAGCATCGAGACGAAGATTAAAGCTATTAACGCTTTTTTCATCATATGCTATACCTCCACTCCATTTGGTTACAACCTTTTAGTGGGTTATTATGACATATAACGCTTTCCGTCAGTTCATCTTGATTCATTCGTTATAGTTAATCACGGATCTTTGGACAAAATGGATCAAGCCCCCCTTGAAGGATTGCGCTTATCACGCTGAAGAATTGCCGGATAGGATCGGTGGATTTTGACGTTCGTTGACTGTCCATTGAAATGGGATTCCGAAAATGCTGATGGAGGATTTCGAAAAACCTAATCAATGGCTAAATTTATATACTATTATTACTATATTTAACTTCCATGAGAACCCTAATAGACTTTTCCATCATGCACGAATATAACAAGAACGTCCTGCCCCGTGGTGATATAGAGGACAGAAAAGGAAAAAACTGGTCGTAATTTGGAAGAAAACCCGACATAAGGAACGTTTAGATCGAAAATGTTGAGGTAAAGTCCTTCACAGAACGCAAATTGCAGGATAATCGAAGTCCTCAAATATGACATCATGAGTTCCAGACAGCGATCCCTCCTCAGACCATCCCTCGTGTCGGTGCATGAATGGGTCGGTAGTCTCAGTCACCAAGTCGGGATGGCCCGTTTAAGGTTGAAACCTCCGACTGACATTTTGAAGACAAAAGAATAAATGGGAGAGTATCCATAAATCTCAGAAGTGCAAAAAGAAGGACACGAGGACGACTCTATCGGGATCGCAGGGCGCAAAGTGGAGAGGGATAAGGTGAAAGGAGGCCTTATCGCCGCGGTGGGATATCTCCTCTCGCCCGTCTCGTGGTGGAACGACCTCTTTGTGAACATACCCCTCGCCTACGCCTTCGGAGCCCTCTTCGGCCTCCTCTCTGAGGCCCTCTTTCTCCCCGCCATGGTCGCTGGCTACTGGATCACCAACATCCTGGGATTTATTCTGATGCACAGGGGCATAAAGGGTATCCTGTCCAAAGAGAAGGAGAGAAGGTATTCGAGGGGCGACATGATCAGAGACCTCTGCATTTCCTTAGTTTATACGATGATCGTCGTTATGCTGGCAGCATCGGGCTTCCTGAGGCTTCCTACAGAGTACTTCCCATAAAGATCTCCCCTCGACCGATCCAGGTCGAAGCTGCAAGACTTCGCCCCATCTTGGATTTCCTTCGCAAATCCCTTATACCTTCCGCGGCATCTCAATATCATGCCACAGACCTGTGAGAGCTGCCCCATCAGGCGACGCGCCGAGAAGAGGCCCGACACCTTGATCGCGAGAATCTGGAAATGGCACACCGACTGGTGCCCCGGCTGGAAGGCCTACCAGAAGTCCCTGGCAGAAAAGCCATGAACTGACGATGAGATGAATGGGGACATGATCACTGTAATACTCCAGCCCATAGGCGCCGTCGACCCGGAGATGATCGCGTATCTCGAAGAGGAGATGGAATCGGTCTATGTCGCCGTCGAGGTGAGGCAGGCGGTGAAAGTCCCAGCAGAAGCCTCCGATCCCGAGAGGGGCCAGTTGGAGGGGACGTCCGTCCTGATGGCCCTCCCGTCCCCAGATACCTCGATCGACGCTACCCTGGGGGTGATCGAAGAGGACCTCTTCGTCGCCGAGCTGAACTTCATCTTCGGTCTCGCCTACGGGAACCGGGCTATAATATCATTGAGGAGGCTCCGGCAGGAGTTTCACGGCCTATCCCCTGACCCTGAACTCTTTCGGGTGAGAGCAAAAAAGGAGGCGTTCCACGATCTGGGCCACGTCTTTGGCCTCCCGCACTGTGAGGATCGGAGGTGTGTGATGTGCTTTTCAAACTCGATATTCGAGACCGACTTCAAAAGCTTTCGTTTTTGCGAGCGGTGCTGGGAGACTCTGGAGGACTCCGGAGTTGTGTTGAGCTATAGGATAGACGATTAGCTGCAAGAGGATTTCAATGCAATACGAGCCATCGCCAGGAGACAGTCGGAGACGGAGGGGCGCTCCGCCCAAAGCCTGCATATGTCCAGGTTGCGGCATCGAGGCCGAGAAGGTGGCCGGCATTCCCTGCTGGTCTATGAAGTGTCCCAAATGCGGCTCGCCGCTGGTGGGAAAGTAGCAAGACATGAGAAGATCATCGACCCTCCGCTCCGTCCAAAAAATGGTGTGATCCGTCAAGCTTCTTACTTCGGCTCCTGGCCGCTGGCCTTGAAGCTCTCGTCCACATCGTCAAACCAGACAGGTTTATCGCCCTGGAGCAGGTTCAGGATGGTGATGAAGTTCTCGTGGGATAGGTCGTAAAAAACTCGCTGGTCGTCCACAAAGGAGATTCCAATGTTCCCCCTCCGATCTTCCTCGATCTTCCACTCCGCCCAGTAGTCGGTGACTTTCTTCCAAGACATGATCTAACTTTGGCCATTTATCATATATATATTTATTTTTTAGTACGTGTTTAGCTGGCCAGACTTGATATCAGTATCTTTCGGGTATCGAGTCCCTGTTGCTTCGATGTCGCCAGGACTGTCATAATACGTTCATGAAT
>LDZT01013358.1_pt1 | contig 22376 bp, 25 predicted proteins | sample 615521 | NCBI WGS metagenome assembly LDZT01 (sample SAMN03408292, study PRJNA278302) | terrestrial metagenome | isolation source: oil reservoir sample SB1 | place: USA: Alaska, North Slope, Schrader Bluff formation | collected 2011-09
CAGCATCCTGTAAAGCTGTGTTGAAGGGTCCCTTTAACCGCTCAACCAAGTCAGCACTGAGTTGATCAAATTTACTGCGGGTCAGCTTTAGAAGTAAATGCTTTGGACCATTCATATCCGCGGTGACATACGGAAGGTTGATCTCCGTCTCTAACACAGAAGAAAGTTCGACCTTTGCTTTTTCTGCTGCTTCGCGCAAGCGCTGAAGTGCTTGACGATCAGAACGCAGATCCACTCCCTGTTCCTTTTTGAACGCTTCGGCTGCCCAATTAACAATGACCTGATCCCAATCATCACCACCCAGGTGCGTATCACCGCTGGTGGACTTCACTTCAAAGACACCATCGCCCACCTCCAGAATGGAAACGTCAAATGTTCCACCACCAAGGTCGAAAACCAGGATCTTTTCATTGGTCTTTTTATCCAAGCCATACGCCAAAGCAGAGGCTGTTGGTTCGTTGATGATGCGCAATACTTCTAGACCTGCGATCTTGCCCGCATCTTTAGTCGCCTGTCGCTGGCTGTCATTGAAATATGCAGGAACTGTGATAACCGCTTTTTGGATCGGTTCACCAAGATAGGCTTCCGCATCTGTTTTCAACTTTGCAAGAATCATGGCTGATATCTCTTGAGGGGTGTAGGTTTTCCCGGTTTGGGGAATTTTTACACGTGCGTCTCCTTCAGGACCAGACACTACTTCATAGGAAACCATTTTTCTTTCAGCTTCCACATCCGTATAACGGCGTCCCATAAATCGCTTAATGGAATAAACCGTATTTTCAGGATTTACAATCGCCTGCCGTTTGGCGGTTTGCCCAACCAGACGTTCATTATTTTTATTAAATGCAACCACAGAGGGGCACAAGCGCGAGCCTTCTGCTGTACTGATTACCGTTGGGGTACCACCCTCCATCACAGCAATCACACTGTTTGTTGTTCCAAGATCAATTCCAACTATCTTATTCATTTCACTCACCTCTATTACCTAATAATCATAGTGTAATGATAAGAAATGAATACAAGATTTGGGTTAATAAAGCATAGGATAAATGTCAAAATGAAAAGAGCCTTCCTGGTGTAGTGCATGGTTGGAAAGCTCTTGAAATTCAGCTTTTTTGACTGCCCCAATATCCGCGGTGAATGGGTTCAATATCACGTGAAGTGATAAAAGCGTCATGGTCAATGGTAGTGATCATATTCTGGATTATCGCCATGTCTTTGCGTTCTGCGCCTAATTCGAGCATGGATACCATGCCATCTTTGCCTCGGGCAGGAATTTCTGTGACTGCATAGCCCGCGTTGCGTAGTTCCTCTGCAATAGCAGCACCACGACTGGAACTGATCACAGTGAGGAACATATGCCCCATCGCCATCTTTTTCTCCAGAGACATCCCCACTACAGAACCGGTTGCAAACCCCACGCTATATGCCACGACCTTGAGCGGGTTGGAAATGTCAGCCATCACCCAACCAATCGAAAGCACAAATAACATGGATGTCGCCACTCCCAACACCCAAGCCATAGTCTTCTTGCCTCGTAAAACCGAGATCATGCGAACGGTATCCAGCGCAATGCTGAAAACCCGTAATAAAAATATCCCAACTGCTGTAATCCACGCCTGTGGATCTAACAGAAATTCCATTCCCATCTCCTATACAATCCCATTATTTATTTTGCATGGCGGGCAGATACATTTCATTCATATACTGCCGCAGCATGCGGCGTGTGCTGAATTGGGGGGCACACGAACGAATGCTTTCTTTAACCTTGGATATCCACTGTTCAGAGATATCTCCAGCAGTACGTGTTTGATAATATAACGGAACCAATTCATTTTCCAGGATTTGATAAATACTTTCAGCATCCTTTTTATCCTGCAGGGTTGGATCATCGTAATCCTTCTCGCTGCCAACCACCCAACCATTGTTCCCGTTATATCCTTCACACCACCAGCCATCCAAGACCGAGAAATTCAAAGTCCCATTCAATGCAGCTTTCATGCCTGAAGTGCCCGATGCTTCATTCGGTCGGCGGGGAGTGTTCATCCACACATCCACACCCTGAACCATAAGACGTGCAATATTGAGATCATAGTTCTCCAAAAAGACAATGCGCCCTTGCGATCGCGGGTCTTTGGCAGCACGATAAACCTGCTGAATGAGGAGTTTGCCTGGTTCATCGGCTGGATGTGCTTTCCCCGCAAAAATCAACTGCACAGGCATATCCTCGCGGGTGATGATCTTTAGCAAACGCTCATAATCAGAGAGGACCAGATTGGCACGTTTATAGGTGGCAAAACGCCGAGCGAAACCGATGGTCAGTGAATATTGATCCAGCAATACTCCCTCTGCAATAACCTGTGAGGGCTGATGTTTTTCAGAGGACCAATTCATGCGTGCTGTTTCAATCGCGTAATTGATCAATTTTCTTTTCGTGTGACGACGAATATCCCAGATCTCAATATCTGGGATCAGATTGACACGCTGCCAGAGTTCTTCATCATCCATGTGATCATACCAATTTGCGCCCAAGTAACGATCAAACATCAAGCGCATGCGTCGCGCCAACCATGAATTGACATGAATACCATTAGTAATATGGCTGATGGGCACATCTTCCACCTTGCGTTCAGGCCATAAGAAATTCCACATTTCGCGAGCTACTTGCCCGTGCAATTCAGAAACGCCGTTGGTCTTCTCGGATAGCTTGATCGCCAACACAGGCATACTGAAGGTCTCTCCCCATGATTGGGTTTGTTTCCCAAGATCAATGAATTGATCACGTGTTAATCCCAATTCCTTCCAGGTGCTCGGGAAATACTTATCGATCAACCAAAGCGGAAATTGGTCATTCCCCGCAGGTACGGGTGTATGGGTTGTAAACACATTGGTCTTCTTCACCTGGGCAGCAGCTTCATCAAAGGTCATGCCCTGTTTAACCAACTGGCTCACTCTTTCCATGGTCAGAAAAGCAGAATGCCCTTCGTTCATATGCCACACTGTGGGATCTTCACCCAGCTTTTCTAGCAAACGTACACCACCAAAACCCAGCAGGATCTCCTGAGAGATGCGTGTTTCGAGATCATTGCTGTACAGTCGGGCAGTCATCTGGCGGTCATGGGTAGAATTATTCTGCACATTGGAATCCAGTAAGTACAGGGGGACACGCCCCACCTGGATCATCCACACACGTGCAAACACTTCCCGCTCAGGCAACTCAACAGAGATCATCAAAGGAGTCCCATTTTCCTCTTCCAGCGCTATGATCGGCATTTCTTCAAAATCGAAGTGGTAGTAGGATGTCTCCTGCCAGCCATCTTCGGTCAATTTCTGGACGAAATATCCCTGGTGATAGATGAAACCCACTCCCACCAGTGGCAGCCCCATATCACTGGCTTCTTTGAGATGATCTCCAGAAAGGATACCCAGACCACCAGCATAGAAAGGCATGCTTTCGTGCAATCCAAATTCAAAAGAAAAATATGCAACTTTCCCATCAACAGATGCAGGACATTCTCGTTTGCACCAAGTATCTTCAGCTTTCATATATTCGTCAAATTTCTGCATGACGAGATCATATTCATCAAGGTAGTAACTATCCTGTGCGGCTCTCTCCAAAATTTCATGATCCACTTTATGTAAAAAAGCGATCGGGTTATGATTAAGGGCATCCCATAGGGGACGATCTAATTCCGAGATGAGCCGTGAAGCAGATGGATTCCATGCCCACCACAGGTTATAAGCCAATTCCCCGAGCCGATTGATGCGTTCGGGAAAATCATAGTGATTAGGGAACACTTTTTTATATGTCATCTTCACATATTCCTTTGTCTTACCTGCCCTTTTTGAAAAAAAGCAAGGCGAGATTATATCATGTTTGCGGTTATATTCTATCTTAAGGTTCCCTTTTTTATCCATCAATTACTTTCACACGGAAACAGACATCCCCTATAATTATCTGGGTTTTATGTTTGCATCATTCAGGAGAGCAAATCATGAATAAAGGAACCTGTTTTTTTCCAAAGCGCTTCTTGTGGGGTACAGCCACCTCCTCTCATCAGGTGGAGGGAAACAATACCAATAACAACTGGTATATCTGGGAACAAACCCCGGGGAAGATCATCGGGGGCGCCACCGCTGGCTTGGCATGCGATTGGTGGAATGGTCGCTGGAAGGAGGACCTCGCTCACGCCGTAGAGGATGGGCAGAACATTCATCGATTATCCATCGAATGGAGCCGCATTGAGCCGCAGCCAGGCAAATGGGATGAGAGCGCCCTGTTAGCGTACCGTGAAATGCTGAAAGGCATACTTGCGTTGGGGCTCAAACCCATGGTTACGCTGCACCACTTCACCGACCCCATCTGGATCTACGAACGAGGTGGTTGGGAAAATGAGGAAACCGCCGCGCATTTTGCACAGTATGTTGAAAAGACCGTTGGTGCGCTGCATGACCTGGTTGACCTATGGGTAACCATTAATGAGCCTACGGTGTATGTATTCAGCGGGTATATGTCAGGGGAATTCCCTCCCGGGAAGAACGATGCAAAAGCTGCATTTCAGGTACTGCGCAATTTGGTACGTGGGCACGCCTGTGCATACCACACCATCCACCGGATCCAACCAACTGCCATGGTGGGGTTTGCTAAGAATTTTCGCGCGATGGCACCCGCACGAAAATGGTTCCTGCCAGACCGCTGGGTGAACACCTTTTCCTACAACAGCTTTAACAATGCCTTTGCTGACGCGCTTATTAATGGAAAACTAAAATTCGCTATGTGGAAAGATATCCTCCCGGAAGCGATCGCAACGCAGGATTTCATCGGAGTGAACTACTATACCCGAGACCTGATTAAATTCAGGCTGTTTAAACCCAAAGAAATTTTTCAGGAACGCTTTTTTGACCCGGCAGCAGAAATGAGCGAAACAGGTTTCATTGCAACCGAGCCGGTGGGTTTTTATGAATCCCTGCAGTGGGCACAGCGCTATAAACTTCCTATCTACATCACCGAGAATGGCGTGGAAGATTCCAGAGATAGCGTGCGTCCACACTACCTGACCACACATCTATTCCAAGTGTGGAAAGCCATTCAAACCGGGATGGATATTCGTGGATATATCCACTGGTCACAGGTGGATAATTTCGAGTGGGAACGCGCGTGGACACAACGCTTCGGTTTGTGGGAATTGGACGTGGCAACTCAAAAACGTACCCGCCGCCCCAGTGTGGATATCTATCGCGACATTTGTATGAGTAATGAACTGCCACTAGAACTCATCCAACTCCACGCGCCAGAATTGCTGGAGCCCCGTCCACGATAGAATCCTTTGTTTGACAGAGGATGCAGAACAGGTAAAATTGAAATCCAATACAATGTACTGAAAGTTGGTGGTATGGTTAAACGGTTACTCATCCCAATCCTTATTTTGATGCCCTTTCTGATGGGATTCATTCCATCCCCACAGGTGGAGCTGTCAGCTCCCACCCCAACAGGTATTGCCAGTTTCGATGATCCCCCTGACCCGATCGTTCTGCCAACTGCCATCAGCCCCGAACTACCCTGCAATCCGGAAGCTGTGCATGCGGTGTATTTCTACCGCACCGCATGCCCGCACTGTAACGAAATTTTAAATGAAGTGATCTATCCTCTGGAATCAGAATTGGGCGCGGATCTGGATATCCGTCTGGCAAATATTGATTACGCAACCAATTATGAGCTTTTCATCACCTTTCAAGAGTATTTTAATGTAGGCGCTGATGAACGGGTCATCCCCACCATGGTGGTAGGCGATTCCATCCTGATCGGGGAAGATGCAATCCGTGAAAATCTGCGCGAACTAGTGCTGAACGGCATCGCTGCCGGCGGCATTGAGTGGACTGCTCTTGATGGATTTGATCCATCCACCATCATGAGTGAAGGTGCAATTGGAGCAGATGACCAGCTATGCACGCTCGATAGTGATAATTGCGAGGTTGGCACACCCATTTACGCCGCTTATTTCTATCAAACCGGCTGTCAGGAATGCAGCATGGTAGAAGCCGACCTGGCGTATTTGCAGAGCAAATATCCACAGTTAATCGTGGAAAGTTTCAATATTTACGACAGTGCCGGCATGGCAGAGTGGATGGCAGCACGCGTGGGTAGAGAAGATGACCTGCATACCCCGGCTGTTTTTATAGGAAATCAAGCCTGGATCGGGGAAGAGGAAATCGTACCAGATGAGATCTCCACAGCGCTTGAGTGTTTCAAAACGGAAGGTTCACCACGATTCTGGGATGCCTATGATGAATCGCAGGGTAATCAAAACATCATTGAGCGTTTTCGCTCAATGAGCTGGCTGACGGTCGTTCTGGCTGGTCTGGTGGATGGGTTAAATCCCTGCGCTTTCGCCACCCTGATCTTCTTTGTATCCTATCTCTCTCTGAGCGGTAGAAAAGGGAAAGAGATCCTGTTGGTCGGTTTTTCCTTCACACTTGGAGTATTCATAGCCTATCTTTTGATCGGGTTGGGGTTATACCGCATCCTCGATCTACTGGGGAACTGGCTTAATATTCTGGGGAAGATCATTTACGGCATCACGGCTGTTGTTTGTCTGGTATTTGGCGTCCTCAATTTCATCGATTACCTCAAGACCAGAAAAGGGGATCTGGGTGATATGACTTTGAAGCTGCCGGATTCGCTGCGCAAGCGCATCAACGAAACCATCCGCAAAGGGAGAAAAATTGAAGCTTATGCTTTTGGAGCCTTTGTAACTGGATTGATCGTATCACTGCTGGAATTAGCCTGCACCGGGCAAGTTTACCTGCCCACCATCATCTTCGTCAGTAGTGTTCCGGAGCTGCGATTGCGTTCCTTCTTTTATCTGCTTCTATACAACCTGATGTTCATCGTTCCCTTGGTCGTCATCTTCATCTTGGTCTACTTTGGCACATCTTCCAAACAACTAACCGTTTTTATGCAAGAGAAAGGATCTGGCATCAAATTAGCCATGTCGATCCTGTTCATAGTCTTGGGGATATGGTTGGGACTTTCGGTCTTTTAGACCTAACGTTCGTCCACATCAATACAAATAGTCAGTTAGAAAACTGGCTATTTTTTTTAGATATTTCCCCAATTAATAATAGAAACAATGACAAGCCCGATTCCTAAAATGAAGGCATAGGTAGCAATCATGATGGTCGCATTATTGCGCATATGGGGTTCTTTTTTCACTTCATGACGGTAAAGCCATATTCCAACCCCTAAAAGTACGATTGCTGGTACAAAAGCATACATATTATTTTCCTTTTTTTATGGTATCGGTTTATTTACCCCAAATTTCAAGCGATATCTTCCTGATAGTTCACCTGACATTGAGGGCAGATATGCGTGCTGCGCTGCCCCACCACCAATCGCTCTATAGGAGTTCCACACACCAAACAAGGCTTATCTTTTCTTCCATAGACAAAAAACTGGTTTTGAAAATCACCGCCACGATAGACCCAATCAATGCTGGCTCCATTGCGTCTGATTCCCTCTTGCAGTGTTTCCTTGATAGCAATCAACAGTGCACCCGCCTGTTCAAAGTTTAGATCCTGCGCGACCATCAACGGATGTAATTTCGCTTTAAAAAGAGCTTCATCCGTGTAGATGTTTCCCAACCCCGCCAGAAAAGTCTGATCCATCAACAATGGTTTTAATTGTCGCTTATGCTGGCGCAGCATCGTAGCGAACTCAGCGGGAGTGAGCTCCTCTGAAAGTGGTTCTGGGCCAAGCTTGCCCAATTCAACCTGCGGGTCTGCAAGCAGCCACAAGCGCCCAAATTTACGCGCGTCCTCAAAAACAAGACGTTCATTTTCCTGAAAGTAAAAAACGACACGATCATGCTTTTTCAATGGAACACTAGAAACATCAGCAACGTCCTGCTCCACGCGTACATCACCACTCATGCGCAGGTGGACCAAAAGTGTATCTTCAGAGAGGGTCATAACGATATATTTCCCACGCCGCCCAATGTGTTGAACAACTTGCCCTTGAATACGTCGGAGAAATTCCGGGATGGAAGGAGTCGCGATAGAACGTTCCCACAGAACGGAGGCGTGCTCGATGGTGTGTTCCAAAATTGAATGAACCTCCCCCTTTCCTTCACGCAGTGTGCGAGCGATCGTTTCAACCTCAGGAAGCTCAGGCATTATATATCGTCAATTTTAATATCGCGATTTCCGCTATTGAACTGAACTAATCTTTCCCAATCTATCGTGTAGTCATCGTTACAAAATCTCTCGATAAATTCTTTAGTAAATCGATTTTCAATTTTCCCTTTTTCTGAATCGTATAAATCGTTTTGTTCTTTCGCTCTAAATCCAATTGGTTCAATAATCACAGTATATAAATCTTCTATGCCACTGATGAAAAACCAGAAGTTTTGCCCTACCAATTTCCAATAATTGTGTATAAAACTCGTTCGGGTTTTACCATAACAAATACCCAAAATTGGTTGAACAATGGGTGATTTTTGGGATTGTTTCAAGACTTTTACGGCATTTGTGAAATCACTTTCCAATTTTTTATGTTGAGATGAATTTCCCCAATTTGGTCCTGACTTTATTGAAATCAAATAATGCTTGTTGTCTCGTAAAATTTCAAGATCAATTCCTTGCGCAGACGATTTATGACCATTGCTTGTTTTTGAAGCTATGAAAATCGCCAAGCCTTCCAAAAAATCACCGAAAATTTTCTCCTCTGAGGAGGATAGAAAAGCACTCAAGAGACCTTCTACTAAGTTACTTGCTTTGTTTATATTTTTTGCTCTGAATAGATATGGGTTCTTTTTTAAGATTGTATTAAGCTTTAAAGAAGAAATACAATCTAAACGCGTATTATGAAAATATTGAATATTCTCGTTAACGTATTCGTTTATTTCTTGGATATTAATTTTATCCATTTTTTTCCACCCTTTCATTAGAATAATCACCTTTTTTTTCAGCGACAGATGGGATTCTTATTTGCACACCTGATAGTCTTTCATGCGACAAATCGATATATTCTTCCACAATATCAATCCCTAAATAATTTCTCCCTAGTTCCATTGCAGCAAAACACGTGGTTCCAGATCCCACAAAAGGATCTAAAACTAAATCCCCGGGTTCGGTGAATAATTTGATAAACCATTCTGGGAGCTCAACTGGAAATACTGCACTATGATTTTTATTTGAACACTCCGTTGCAAGATATAGTACATTTGTTGGATACACTTTTTTTCTTCCAACCCAATTTGAAATATTTTTCCCAAATCCACTGTTCACTTTTGATTCATCCCGGATTTGATCTGTATCACTGAGATTAGATAATCTATCTTTAGCCCAATCCCCAATCGGAATCATCACATTTTCTTGATAAATTTTAAACTTTTTATCTTTTGTGAAATGCAACAATCTTTCCCAGCTATCTCTGAACCGATTTGGCCATTTTCCTGGGAATGAATTTTTTTTATGCCATATATATTCTTCTGTCCACAACCACCCTTGACTTCTAAGAGCAAGAATTAAGTCTAATACATAGGTATGCCTTTCTCCTGCGACTACTCTTTCCTTAATGTTTAAAACGAAAGATCCCGTTGGCTTTAATACCCTTTTAAATTCTAAGGACTTCGGTAAAAACCATTCTACATAATCATCTGGATGAATACCACCGTAAGTGTTTTTCCTTTGATCAGCATAAGGTGGAGAGGTAAAAATTAAATCAACACTATTCTCTGGTAAGTTCTTTAAAACATCCCCACAATCGCCCAAGAGTATTTTATTTATGTATTCCATAGTAAATAATTATAGAACATTATTGCTATAATAGAATGTCGGATTTAAATAATCTATTCGTTAAACATCTCGCCGACCGAGCGACCCTCGTTCGCTCTGCGGATGACCTCACTTAGCATATTTGCCACAGAGATAATCTTGAGCCGCCCACCGAATTTCTCCTTTTTTGCTTTGGAAATCGGGATGGTATCGGTGGTGATGAACTGTTTTACAGGCAGTGCCGCCAGCGCTTCAGTTGCGCCTTCGGATAGGATGGGGTGAATGAAAACCATCACCACATTCTTAGCTCCATTTTTAATGGCAACATTCACTGCATTGATAAGCGTTCTTCCAGTAGCAACCTCTTCATCCAGCAAAATGACATCGCGATTACGCACATCTCCAATCAAGGTAAGCACCTCGGGGTTATCCGGATGCAGGATGCGCCGCTTCTCAATGAATGCCAGCGGTATATTAAGCTGTTCGGCATAGTTGCGCGCTTTCTTTGCAAAACCCAGATCGGGGGAAAGCAGAACCGGGTTACTCATAGCTGGTTTAATCTCGAGCAAATAATCGATGAGCACATGATAAGCATACAGTACATCACCCGGGATGGAGAAGAAGCCCTGGATCTGGTCAGCGTGTAGATCGAGTGTCATATAGCGATCTGCTCCAGCAGCCTGGATCATATCTGCCACCAGGCGAGCTGTGATCGGAACGCGCGGTTGGTCCTTTTTATCCGAACGGGAATAGCACATATAAGGGAATACAGCGGTGATGCGGCTGGCAGAATCGAGCCGCAAAGTCTGGATCAGAATCAGTAATTCCATGAGATTATTATGCACAGGGGAAGATAATGTCTGAATCACATAACAATCCTGCCCGCGCACACTGCTGTGCAATTTCACAAAAATATTCTCGTTGGGAAAGGTGGTAATGGTACGCTCACAGAGCGGTACTTCAAGGTTGGCAGCAATGTCCTCCGCCAGATCAGGGCAGGCAGAACCGGCATACAGTTTGATACCACCGTACATCATGCGATCATGTCTCAAAGGGCTAGTAGTCATGCTATTTCATTCCTCTCCACTCATCTCTTAATATTCCCATCCACAGCATATCATAATACTTTCCATCCAAAAAGCTGGCTTCGCGCAGCCTACCCTCATGTTGAAAGCCCACTTTCTCATAACACCGAATACCGCGTTTATTCGCCTCAAACACCCGCAAATAAATACGGTGCAAGTTCAATGTGAAAAATCCATAGTCCAGCATGAGGGAAATAGCCTTCGTTCCAATGCCTTTATCCCAGAAATTCTTATCCCCGATGAATAAACCCAATTCCGCATGATGGGATTGTTGGTCCAACGCCATAAAGCTTATGTTACCCACTGGAATCCAATCCCTTTCTTGCTTAACTTCTATTACCAGTGGTTGTTCTGCCTGTGGTGATTGGAGGGTCTGTTCGAACCAGCGTTCCTCCTGAGCATTGGAAATGGGCGCATAGTGATTGAGATATCGTCTCACTTCAGGGTCGTTCAGCCAAAGCGCAAATAGCGGGAGATCTTCCCTTTCAATTCCCCGCAGACGAATTCCGTCACCAATGATCATGTTTTTCTTTTCTTTATGGATGTAATCGATTTGGTCCACGGAACAGATAGACTGTTTCACGGATATTTTGTATTTGCAACAGCACCATCAGTAAGCGCGACAGACCCATGCCAAAACCGCCATGCGGGGGGCAGCCAAAGCGGAAAAAATCCAGATAGAATTGGATGTTTTCCAGTCCCAACCCTTTTTCTAACGCCTGTTTCTTGAGCACTTCGTAGCGATGTTCGCGCTGCGCACCGGTGGCAATCTCCAACCCGCCTGCGATCAGGTCAAAACTGCGCGTGAGCGAGCCATTCTCTGGGTGGCGCATGTGGTAGAAGGGACGGACGTTGACCGGCCAATCGATCAAGAAGAAGAAATCATGGTTGAATTCGTCTTTGACATACTGTGCCAGTGCACGCTCACCACCTGGATCCAGGTCTCCTTTTTTCTCGGGAGGGAGTTCATAGCCAACCTTTTTCAACGCAAGCATGGCTTTCTGCATGGTGATGCGCGGGAAGGGAACTTCTGGAACCTGCAATTCAAAGCCATAGGCTGTTTCGATCTGTTTTCCGTGTTTTTCTTTCACCTGCTGGTAGGCATATCGCAGCCAGCGTTCGGTGAATGCCATTACGTCCTCATGGCTATCGATCCAGGACATTTCCATATCCAAGCCGGTGAATTCCGTCATGTGACGAGAGGTGAAAGAAGGGTCAGCCCGAAAGACCGGACCAACCTCGAAAACACGCTCGAAGCCTGCTGCCATCCCCATCTGTTTGTAAAACTGAGGGGATTGCGCCAGATAGGCTTTGCGGTCAAAGTAATCCAATTGGAAAAGTTCCGCACCGCTTTCGCTGGGGCTGCCCATGATCTTGGGCGAGTGGATCTCCATAAAGTGATTCTGTAGCCAGAATTCACGCATGGCATGTTCCAGCGTGGTCTGCACTTCAAAGATAAGCAGATTCTGCGAGCGGCGTAAATCAAGGTAACGCCAATCCATGCGAAAATCGACCGCCGGCACATTATCGTCATCGAACGGATCATAGGGCATAGGAATCTCGGCTGCGTTTTCCACTTTCAAGTCCTGCAGCTGGATCTCCAGACCACCCAGCTTTACCACATCATTCTTGACCACTTTGCCGGTCACGGTCAATGCTGATTCACTCCCCAAACTGGAGATAAGATTTGCCAGTTCTTCATTCGCCGGGCGGTAATGCGCCACCTGCACCAAACCAGTGCGGTCGCGCAGGATTAAAAATTGCATTTTCTTTTGGTCGCGCAGGGTTTGTAACCAACCCTGTACTTTTACTTCCTGGTCGATATGATTGCTGAGATCACTGATATAGGTACGCTGCATAATTGCCGCTTCTCCTTATAATAATAAAAACACTTTTTAAGATTTTAATGCGAAAACGAAATCATGGGGGAATAATTGTGAATTTTTAAGGAAGTGTCAGGGTTGAATACGTGCAACAGCCGCGTAAGGTGCCAAGTCGCGCATGAAAACCTTCTCAAAGACGTCCTGATATTCCTGCTTATCTAAAATTTGCTGCCACTCCAATTGCAACTTGCGTTGCAACAGCCCGCGTACGAAAGTCTGTAAATGCGCCTGATCGCGCTGTTGCCAGCCTGTGCTCTTCTTAAGAAAATTGGCGTGTGCAAAAATAGCGTCGATCAGCTGGGGGATGCCCTCTGCTTCGATTGCAATGGTGCGTTGAATGGGGGGAACCCAGATATGCCCTTCCCTTCCCGCTGTTGGATAGCCCATGGATAGCATAGCTTTCAATGCCATTTCTGCAGCATCCACGCCCGAGCGATCGGCTTTGTTCAAAACCAGGATGTCTGCAATTTCCAGAATACCGGCTTTGGCTGCCTGAATGTCATCCCCTAAACCGGGTGCTTCCACCACCAGCACACTGTGAGCCAGGCTGGCGATCTCCACCTCCGATTGCCCAGCGCCTACGGTCTCGATCACAATGAAATCATATCCAGCAGCATCCAGTATCAGCGATACTGCCTGGGTGTTATGCGCCAACCCTCCCAGAGCGCCGCGGCTTGCCATGGTCACGCCAATGATGTGGGCATTTCCGGTATGCGGGAAAAGGGCATCCAACACCTCTTTGCCCTGTGGTGTATCATTTTCCACCAGGGTGATCACACGCGCCAGCGCCCGCCGGTCCCCCTGCAAAACAGCCCGATCAATATCCACCATGTGATATTCCGTTATGCCTTTACCATTAAGGTTTGAATATCTTCCACGACCTGCGTGGTAGAAGTACCGGGACCATAAACAGCATGCACACCCAACTGCATGAGGGATTCTGCATCCTCTTGGGGGATGATACCCCCCACGAAGACATGTACATCTTGCAGCCCTTCCTGCTTCATTAATTCCAGCACGTGTGGAACCAGCGACATGTGTGCACCGGAAAGGATCGAAAGACCGACCACGTTCACATCCTCCTGCAAGGCTGCCTGCACAATCATTTCGGGCGTTTGGCGCAATCCGGTATAAATAACTTCCATCCCTGCATCGCGCAGTGCGCGTGCAATGATCTTGGCTCCACGATCATGCCCATCCAAGCCTGGTTTAGCAATCAAGACACGTATCATATTCTCTGTCATAATTTCCTCTTAATCCAATTATACTTGCGGTGACCCGCATGTTTTTCGTTATAATGCACCTGAGCAGAAGCGATGAATAGCATAAAAAGAATTGTCTCAACCACCCTTTTAGTAACAATCCTGTTGGCTGGCTGCCAGGTGGGCAAGCAGACCCCAACCGTGGTCCCCCAACCGGTAAGCCTGCCCCAAAATTCAACGGTTGAATCTACTGCCATTGGTAGGAATACTGAACCTTCCCCAGAAATAGAATTTGAGATGGCACTTAATCCGCTTACCGGATTGCACGTCGCGGTTGAAACGTTGCAGCGGCGCCCGGTCATGGTCAAAGTATCCAACTATCCCCGTGAGGGTAGACCGCATGCCGGGCTCTCCTTCGCTGATATTGTCTTCGATTACTACATCGGTTACGGCACCAATCGCTTCCTGGCGCTATATTACGGCAATGACAGCCCGCAGATCGGACCCGTGCGCTCCGGCAGATTGGTGGATGCGCAGCTGGTGCTGCTCTATCAGGGTATTTTGGGATACGGCAGCGCGGATGAGGATACGAGCGCCTACCTGGTGCAGGCGCTGGGCGAACGCGCCATTTCCTTCGAGGAAGCGCCCTGCCCGGCGTTCTGCGGGAAGGATACTCACAGTGTAATAGGAGTGTTTGGCAGCTCGGCTGATATCACGTCTTACGCTAAAGCCAACAACATTGATACTGGAGAAACCCCCACTCTGAATGGGATGGTATTTGACACCGTTATTCCGCGTGATGGGGTACCGGTGGATCAGATCAACATTCTCTTCAATTACTACAACCGTGCAGAATGGAGGTATGATAGCACCTCCGGTACCTATCTGCGCTGGATCGAGGAGATGGAAGGGGAAGAGGAAAATGGGGATTTTCACATGGTTCCGCTCACCGATCGGGTGACCGGGCAGCAGCTGGCTTTCAATAACATCATCATCCTGTTCGCTCATTATATTGAAAACGCACCCAGCGAGCATGATGTTGAGCTGATGAAAAACATCGAGGGCAAACGCGCAGTCTATTACCGCGATGGGCAGATGTTCGAGGGAATATGGAAGGTACCCAATGACGACACCCCCATCCAGTTCCTGGATGCAAAGGGAGCACCCTTTGCGCTAAAACCCGGCAACAGCTGGATCGTGCTGGCAGACGACAACTCCATCTTCAATCAAAAGCAGAGCGGTGCCTGGGAACTTTTCTTCCTGTTATCTCCCGCTCCAGAATAGTTTGAGAACTCTCCCTTTCTTCTTATACATATCTTATTTGTTATTTACGCAAGATTCGGTATACTTTACCCAAAAGAGAAATTAAGAGTAGTTAAATGATACCGATACGAGACAACCAACGCACGCGTACATTCCCAATTGTCAACTGGATTTTAATTATCATTAACATCCTTGCCTTTTCATTGGAATATTTTTTGCCTACCGATCAATCAAATTGGTTTGTCGGTACCTTTGCGCTCATCCCCGCACGGGTGAGTTTGAGCCATCCGCTCAGCCTGCTGCCTTTTCTCACCCATATGTTCCTGCACGGCAGCTGGTATCATCTAATAAGCAACATGTGGTTCTTGATGATCTTTGGAGATAATATTGAGGACCGCCTGGGATCCAAACGCTACCTGTTCTTTTATGTTTTAGGCGGCATCAGTGCCGGACTTCTGCAGTACTTATTCGCACCCACGCTCGCAGTGCCCACCCTGGGCGCCAGCGGAGCGATCGCGGCGGTGATGGGGGCTTACTTTGTGCTGTTTCCCACTTCACGTGTGGTTACTTTTATTCCGATCTTCTTTTTCGGCGGATTCGTTCGATTGCCAGCTATCGTTTATCTGGGTATCTGGTTTGTCATGCAGATATTCTCTGGCTTCAATTCCTTTGTGATCGGGTCAGGCACTGCCGCTGGTGGGGTTGCCTGGTGGGCGCATGTGGGCGGCTTCCTCTTCGGCATGCTATTCGTGCGCAGTTTTCAAAAAAAGACCCCGGCTTATTATGTGGATGAAGGCGAGCGGTACACTCGTTATTAATAGAGTGCACATAACATACTACCCCACAAGCACGTGCTGGCGAGATTGATAAGGTTGACAGGAGGGAATGCATTGTGCCGAAAGTAAACTGGATGTATCTGTGTGACTACGCCTACAAGGATGTGGCAGGCAAGACCAGCATCATTGGCATGTTCACCGATATCAACGTGCTGCAGTTCCCCAGCAAATACCAACAAATATTCACTATCCTGGAAGTTGAAAAGGCAGCCGACGAACAGTTCAAGCTGGAGGTAGCCATCTCCTCCCCATCAGAGCAGGAGATCACACAGAAGGTCGGGCGGGAGATTGGGGTGCAGTCGCCATCGCATAAGATCATCAAAATGACCATGATCTACGCTTTTTATGGCATCGAATTGGCAGAACCCGGGGAATATCATGTGCTACTCTTCCTGAATAACGACTGCATCCATTCCATCCCCTTCAGGGTACATCAACTGAAGGTGAAAAAGAAAGAAGAATAGAATAACAAGAAGGTTAGCCGTTATTAAATCTGTAAACAGTTCAAATAAATAGTCCGGTGATATAATGTCGTCAGTGATACCTTTCAGGGAGGGAAGACATGAAGACTATTTTTACAAAAAAGAACATCCTGCTTATCGTCTTTATCGTTCTCGCCATTGTGGTCATTGCCATCCTTGTAATCAAGACACCATCAAATAATGAGGAACAATTTACCAGACAGACAGCCGTGGCTACGGTTTTTGCGCCTACCGAACATCCACCAGTAGTTGAATTGCAATCCGCACAGGCAGATCCCAAAACCCTCACTATTGTCCTCTCCCTTACTGGGTTAGAGCTGGTTGAGCAGCCACTTGACCTTGATACTGTTGTCTGTGATCCCTACATTCAAACGGATGAACATGTTCAATTTACATCCTTTTATCGAGAAAGTGAATTTCCTGAAAAAATCGGTGACCCCATCATTATCACTTACCAATACGGCATGGATGCGGGTGAATTTAACGAATTAAATATTCGTTTGGATCTCACGATCGGTCCATGCGGTCCGGATCTGCAGGAAATGCTGGTGACACCTGCTCCTAAAATTAACCTGGTTGCCAATTATGTGCTCAATTTTGTGGTTCCAATTGAATAGACAATGACCTGTCAGCGTAGATCGAAGGATTCACAGAGCCGATTTTATTAGTTCTACAAGTGCATTGCTTCCTTCGGCGGCGCTTTTCCAGAGGGCATAGAGCACATCATCACGGGTGAAGCCTGCTAATTTGAGCTGCTCCATGAAGACCACACTATCGGTTGGGGTGAGGTCATGGGCTGCGATGATGGTTTTGGCGCTTTCTTGCTCGGCAAGGGTGAGCGCGCGGGCGTAATCGACACGCCCGGAGGCAGAAACCCCAATAACAGGCAAGCCAGCAGCCTTTAACTCCTTATGTAATTTTTCATGATTCACGCTTTGAGCCATCCTATACCTCCCCATTGACTGCATGACGTAGACAATATTGAAATTCTTGAACAGAAAGTCGAGGTACCTTCGGCAGAAGCCCACTCAACCAGCTGTAAATAATGATACCCGACCGGAATATACTTGAAAAAGATGGAAAGAGCGGGAGGGATGAGCTTAGGTTTGATGGATTCCCAGTTCATCACATACCTCTCCCAGCGCCTGAGAAAGCGCGGAGACGACCGAAGAGCTGTCGCCTTGCATGAAGTTCCTGCGTGCGCACCAGACCGGCTAGCCGGGTGGAAGCCAACCCCAGGGTAGAAAGAGCCTTGAACCAAGTCTCCGGATCCTCGCCTTTCTCGTTGGCAAGGTCGAACACGCGCCGGATGGTGACCCTGAGCAAGGCGATCTCGTCTTCAACCCCTTCCCGCAGGGCTACATCCAGGTCGTTGACCTCAAGCGGATTGAAGCGGCGCGAATAGAAGCAGCCATGCTTGAGGGCATTGGTATTGCCGGGTTGGGCGCCTGTTTTGCGCTTGGTACCTTCCATATTGCTTTTCATTTGTCTAATGTAGATCTGGCTGGTCCCGGCGGGGGGAGGGTGGACTGCCGCGCGCATTGCGGGATTTTCCTCTGGGAGTGTTGAGCCTTCCCCCTCACCGGGCTGCTGGGAGTGTGTATTGCTCCACCAGCGCTATAGAAACTATGTTCTATGTCTAGATAATAGGGAAAGATGTAAGGAAAAGATAGATGTCAAGACAGGAAGGTTTTAAGGAACCAGTCCACGAAATGAATATGTGAAGTTCGAATCAGGTCGACTAGAATTGACTTTTATACACCAATTGACGTGTATAAAGCATGTGTATATAATACACATAGAAGAACAAGAACCTCAAAAAGGAGGTTGAAATGGTATTAACAAAAGAAAGAAAAAACGCGCGTTTCAATATAACCATCACCGAATCACAGAAGCACTATGTCGAAAAAGAAGCAAAAAAAATGGGTACCTCCCCATCCGGTTTTCTGCGTGAACTGATCGAAGAACACCAGGAAAAAAGCAAGGACGAACAATTGAAAAAAGCCGCCGAGCTGCTGGCAGAAGATTACCGCAACGACAAAGAATTGACCACCTTTACTGCGATCGATGGAGATCCTTTCTTATGAACATCAAACGGGGAGAGGTGTGGAAAGTGGATTTAAATGACGCGCAGGGGTCAGAGATCAACAAAGAACGTCCCTGCGCCGTGGTTGGAAGCGATGCGATTTCGGAATGCTATGTCGCGGTACTCGGCAACGATGCCATGGGTGTACTGCCCTTGCGCATTGTTGTTCCTCTGACCAGATGGCAGGAGCGCTATGCGGTGGCGCCCTGGCATATCCCCATTGAGACCACACCGGAAAATGGGCTGCATATCAAATCCTCTGCAGATACCTTCCAGGTGCGCTCCATTTCGGAAAGCAGGTTCACTAAAAAAATTGGCGAATTAACACCCGATGATCTGGAGCGTATCAAGGGTGGGTTAGCACTTTGCCTGTGCATGGATGAAGAAGGATAGCACATAGGATCACATTCATTTGTAACATTGGTCTTCCACACAAACATTGAGATTTCTACCTCATCGGGCTGTCGGGAGCTTACTTTGTTCCACTAGTTTAATAGTAATTACGTTCTATGGTATAGATGATAGGGGAAAGGCAAAAAAAGATGGGTGTGAAAACAGGAAGGGTTTATATTTGTAATCTTATAATTACTGTATATACTTTTGGGGAAAAGGAGCATTAATGCTGTACTTTGAGTTTAGCAACACTGTAATTGAAAGAACAATCAAGGAATTAAAACAAGCTAACAGATTTATTCGAATAGCAATGTTCCAAATCCATAATAAGGACATCTTTGAAATATTACAGAGAAAATTATATGATGGTGTGGCAATTGAGATAATAACTTTACCATACGATAGTATCAATGAAGTTGTACGGAAACAAGTAATTGATCAATTCGAATCATTAAAAAGCAGTGGAGCAAAAATACATTTCTGCAAATGGAATATAGGAGATCCCAATAGAACATCTACCGCAGTTGGAAGATGGTATTCATTTCACGGGAAATTTATCGTAACAGATAAAGCAGCTATATCCCTTTCAGCAAATTTTACCGATCAAAATGAATACGATGCTATTTTGGTATATAGAGACAATGCTGAAAAAATTTATGAATTCAATCTAAAATTTGACGAGTTGTTGAACCTCTTTATTAGACCTAATGGTAAATACGACGGAAATATTCGCACAAAGATTACGGAAACTAACATTACTGGAATTGATGATATTTTTGAGCTACCTCCATCAATACAAAATGAAACACATAGAAATCATTGGATTACTGACTATCCTGAGAGCTTATGTCCTAAAAATATTGACATATCCATCGATCGTTTATTGGTTAGTCCTTTTGATGTAAGGGGAAGAAATGTTATATATGATTTAATTAATGAGGCTGAAGAGTTCCTATATATCTCCACAGAGAGTTTCACTGATCCCGAAATCGTAAATCAATTAATCAAGAAATCCTTGTTGAATATAGACATAAAAATATTAACCGGTTCTACCAGCATGGATTTTACAGATAGAATACAACAGATGCTCCGGGGCTTAATTGCAGCGGGAATTTCTATATACACGATCGAAGATAAAATTCATGCAAAAATAATAATTACAGATAAACGAGTGACCGTTAGTTCAATAAATTTAAACAAAATGAACTTGGGATTTGCAAAAAAGTCAACTCTCTGGAGAGAGAATACTGAAACCTTAACTATATGCAACAATAGAGAGATTATTGAATCAGCCAAGCAGCAATTTGAAAAAATAGTCGATAATAGCCCAAATATCTTGTCAAAACTAAGCGAAAGAATTGAGAATGATGTTACAAATATTTTCTCCAATATTTATGAGTTGAAATCCAAGAAAGAAGTGAAGAAAATATTCTCAAGATTCATTCTTCATCAGGAGATTTATACAAAACAAACAACCCTTAAAATTGCAGAAATTACTTCGAAACTGATGACTAAATTTAACCGTTCACTTGTCACCGAAAATGATTTCTTAATGGCTCTTGTCTTATACTATCTATCAGAGAAAAAACAGGACATTGATGATTTAAGTGAAAAATTTACCATATTAAGTATAGAAATAGATATAAGGAATATACTATTGCAACTAGTAGATTTAAAATTAGTCGAAAATGACAACGACTACTATAAAATTCGAATAGCATCTCTTATATGAAGTATAAAGGCGATTAGATGACTTGTGAAATTGCTAAGATAGATTGCATAGAATTTTTACAAAAATACAATGGGAATAATTTTGATTTAACATTTCTCGACCCTCCCTTCAATCAATCAAAAGAGTACAGAAGCTATGATGATGACATTGCTCCACATAAATATTGGAATTGGATGAAGAATATTTGTGAATTAATTTTCCATAAATCTTCAGATGGCTCTTCGATATATTTCATGCAACGTGAAAAAAACACGGAACAGGTGCTTAATGTTTTGCAATCGGCAGGATGGACATTTCAAAATTTGATTATCTGGAAAAAAATGACATCTGCTGTTCCAAGTGAAATTCGATTCGGAAAACAATACCAAATTATTGTTTTTGCTACAAAAGGAAAAAGAGCAAGAGTATTCAATAGAATCCGAATTGATCCCCCTTTATTAGAAACCCAAAAATATCGGAGACCAAATGGAGTATACGTTACAGATATTTGGGATGATATCAGAGAATTAACATCAGGTTACTTTTCAGGAGATGAGCCTTTTCGGGACGAAAATGGTGAAAGAGTTCATAAACAACAATCTCCAATTCACCTACTTACCAGAATAATATTGTCATCTACAAAAGTTAGTGATTTGGTTTTTGACCCTTTTGCAGGAACCGGTACAACTCTTATAGCTTCAAAACAATTACAAAGAAACTCAATCGGTACTGAAATTGATAATATTAATTTTGAAATTATTAAAAAGAGAATTCAAAATCTTAGACCAACTGACAATATTAGAAAACTATACTCATATTACCGTTTCACAGAAAATTTAAGTGGTTTGTGGCCAGACAATGAAAACGTAAAATTTATAAATGAAAACCCCATTCAATTAAAAATGATTTAGCAATATTTTAGTTAATCAAAACATATATAGGTATAGTATTACAACACTTGCAAACCCGCCTTTCCTTAAATTTTCCCCTTTCTCCTCCCAATTCCTGTCCAGACAGGTCACTTCATGATTTAATAAACCCGGGAGGAAGATATGCAGCAATTGATCGATGTGATCCGTAAGGAGGGCATCAACCTGGGTGGTGGTATCCTGAAAGTGGATTCGTTCATCAACCACCAGGTGGATCCCCAGTTAATGGAAGAATGCGGGCGCGAGTTCGCGCGCCTGTTCGCCCCCACCCAACCCTCGCGTGTACTGACCGCCGAGATCTCGGGCATCGCGCCGGCGTTGATGACCGCCAAGTTCCTGGGGGTGCCGGTGGTGTATGCGCGCAAGCGCAAGCCCATCACCATGCCCGATACCGTCTACCTGACGGTAGCGCCATCGCACACCAAGGGTGTCATGGTAGATCTGATCGTCTCCCCGGAATATCTCCAGCCCGGCGAGCGTGTGCTGATCATCGATGATTTTCTCGCCAGCGGCGCCACCATCAATGGTCTGGGGCGCCTTACCCAGGCTGCCGGCGCCACCCTGGTCGGCATCGGTGCTCTCATCGAAAAGGAATTCGAAGGCGGGCGTGCCAAACTGGAGCAGCTCGGCGTTCCCGTTCACTCCCTGGCTTGCATCACCACCATGGATGGTGAACACATCACCTTCAAAGAAGAATGATGGATTGGGCAGGGAAAATATTTCTCCTGCCCT
>LDZT01000020.1_pt1 | contig 22305 bp, 29 predicted proteins | sample 615521 | NCBI WGS metagenome assembly LDZT01 (sample SAMN03408292, study PRJNA278302) | terrestrial metagenome | isolation source: oil reservoir sample SB1 | place: USA: Alaska, North Slope, Schrader Bluff formation | collected 2011-09
ATTTTGGAAGCGGTACTACTGGGCCGGTTACGAGTTGAGAAGGCGAAAGCAGGATGAAATTACCCTTGCGGAAGGTGGTCTGAAATAAATGTTGAAGGCAGACGATCTAAAGGACACTCAGGTTTGTATTGATGGCCGGTGGGTTATAGCGAGGCCTGTCAACTATAAGTATGTGGGTGTTATTGGCCGCCTGCGGGATGCCATCCAGGTTTTACAGGGGAAGGCGGATGCGGTTAGATTTTATAAGCAGTGATAAGGGAGTAATTGGCCTTATGGATGAACACGATGTTATACGAAAGATTGGGCGGTTTCCTGATAGGATCGATCCTAAGCCCGAGGAGCGGATTAAATCCAAGGTTTGGCGTTGCGCCAAGTGTGGGGCGTTACATTACTTTTCAGAGGAAACCACCGTACCCGCCTATTCTTGTTCCTGCGGTAGCAGGTTCTGGATGAAAGTAACAGGCAAATAAATGCTATTAGCACGCTACTAGCAAGCAGGAATCGGTGTTATCTTAAATTCGCGAGACATTTGACCCGATAGCTTGACTTTACATGACGGCGGCTTTAGGTTGGAAGTAGGAAAATATTGCCGCCAAGGACCCTGACAGGGGGAGATGCGTTATGGCGGCCAAAAAGAAAAAGCCGCGGAAAGTATCTGAGGAAACAGCAAGAGATCTCAATTACAATTACCCGCCAGGCGTGCTCAAGTTTATCCAGTTCCTTGCGGCTGGCAAGGAATGGAACGGCGTCAAGATGACACAAGAGCAGTTTGCGCTTGAGGTATTAAAGGTGAGGCCGGAAACCGTAACCCGGTACAAGCAATTGCCTGGTTTTAAAGAAGCGGTTAATACCCTGGTGGACGAATACCTCTGGTCGGAAACGCCGGCCGCAATCAAAGCCCTGGCCAAGCGGATGCGCATGGGCGACGTGAAGGCTATTGAAATTGGCCTGAAACAATCCGGCAGGTGGAACCATGTCGAGAAGATAGACGCCAACCTAACCGGCAATATGCAAGCGACGGTGACCTTAGATGAGCGAGCCAGCCAGACAATTGACCGAGCAATTGCAGCAGCTCTCACGGGACTTGCCGCAGTCCTACAAGGCGGCGCTTCAGGAGCAGGCGGCCAACCTGATGCGGCAAATGCAGCAGTTACCGCGGCTTTGGCAAGACTGGCCGACGGCCTGGAAGCTGGAACTGTTGCGGAAAGCCAGGAACCTGGCGCGTCAAGCGAGGGTTCAGAGGGGTAAAACCGACTTAGAATTTTTCGCCCGGTATTATTTTCCCCATATCTTTAGAGATGAAACGCCGGAGTTTCACTTTGAGTTAGACGATTTAGTATCTGAAGCTCAAGACATGCGGATCCGTGGTGAGAAAAAAGGATTGGTGGTAGCCGCCCCCCGCGGTTTCGCCAAGTCAACCAGGATAACATTTTTGCACCTTATTCACGCCTTGTGTTACCAAAAGAAACGCTTTGCCGTAATCATTTCCAATCGGGCAACAGCAGCGGAACAGTTCCTGGTAGATGTCCGGAAGGAAATCGAGGAAAACGAAAGGCTGCAGGAGGATTTCGGTGATCTAAAGGGCGACTTCTACGGCGAGCGGTGGACCAATACCGACATCATAGTAGTCCACTGCCAGCGGGATGAGGATGGCCTGCCGGTGCTCTCTCTCCGTGGCAAGCCGGTGGTTACTTGGCGGACCAGGGTTACGGTCCGCGGCACCGGTACCCAGCTGCGCGGCATGAAGTACAGGAGTTACCGGCCGGATCTGGCCATTCTAGATGACGTGGAGAATGACGACCACGTTATCACCGAGGACGCCCGGGCCAAGGCATGGGCCTGGTTCAACGCCGTAGTGGTTCCCATGCTGGACCCGGCGGAGGGTGACCTGATTGTTATAGGTACTATCCTTCACTACGACAGCCTGCTGGCTAAGCTGTTAAACCCTAAAGCCGAACATGCGTCGGTTTACATTCAGAAAACATACCGGGCTGTTAAAGAAGACGGCGCATCCCTTTGGCCTACACGCTATCCGCTGGAGACACTGCGCCAGTTGCGGGTGCAAATAGGTACCCTGAAGTACAACCAGGAGTACATGAACCAGCCCATAGATGAAACAACGCAAATATTCCCTCCCAAGTGGTGGCGGTTCTACACAAAACAGGATCTGGAGGTAAAGAACAACAAGTGGTATTTCAAGGGCGAACTCCTGGAGATATTCCAAGGCGTGGACCCGGCAATCGAAGAGACGGCCAGTGCGCACTTTTTTGCCCACCTGACCATTGGCGTTACTAAAACCAAGGATATCGTTATTCTCTGGCCGTATGCAGGCAAAATAGACTTTCCCAAGCAGGTGCGACTAATCATTGAACAAGCCAATGCCTGGCATCCGCGAAAGATAGGCATTGAAAAACAGGGATACCAGAAAGCCCTGGCCCAGGGCGTAACGATGCTGGCCAAGGCGGTTCTGCCGGTCAAAAAACTAAGTAATACAGGAGCCAAATTTACCAGGATCACCGCCCTGTCGGTGTATTTTGAGAACGGGCAGGTTTGGATCAAGGGTGATCCCAATACGCGGCAGCCGGACCAGTACTTCCAGCAATTTTACAACGAGGCGGTGCAGTACCCGAATAGCCCGGCCGATGACTTGCTGGATGCTTTCGAGAATGCAATTCAATGCGCCAGCGGCGGAAAAAAAGCCTTCGAGGAGTGGTTCTAATGTTTAACCCTTATCGTTTGGCCCTGTGGCAACAGGTGGAAAACAGCGAACCATATCGGTGCGGCAAGTGTGCCAGCCGGATTGCGGATGGCCCCCGGTATGTGCTGGTGCAATTCGGTCAAGTCAAAGATATTCGCTGTCCTGATTGCTATGACGGGAAACAGCGTGCGGAGTTGGAACGCCTAGAGCAGGCCTTGGCGCCGAAACCGGAACGGAGAGGTGCTAGCTTATGACCGTGTTGCCTGGATATACCCAATTGAAAAGCGGCATTATGGTCCCCGACGGGACATGGGAACTAATGAAGGCGAAGGCCGAAGAAAGCGAGCGCCAGAAACGAGGCCGTTTCTTCAGCAACTATAACCGTTGGCGCCAGACGGCTCTGTTTGGCCAAGAGAAGCCTATCCGTACCCCCTCCTTTGCCTTCCTGCGAGAAGTGGCCAAGGGCTCTCCTATCGATAAGGTTATCATTGCGGCCAGGGTAGTGCAGGTTAGGCACATGGCCCAACGGGCGCTCAATGAACGGCAACTGGGTTTTAAAGTAGTACACGATCAATGGAATGACCCGAATTTCAGACCTGCCCCGACCGAGCAAAAGGACATTGACAAGCGCTGTGACGAGGTAGAGCGCATTTTGGAAACACCGACGCGAGAAGTGCATTCTACCGTAAAACATTTCTTTGTGGAAGCCGCTAAAGACGAGTTGATCCTGGATCGCAAGGCAATCGTAATCTACCGGGACCGCCGCGGCCGGCCGGTGCAATATCACTACATAGACCCCGCTACCGTCCGTCCCCGCCTGCAGGTCCTGCTCCCTTGGATGGTGGAAAACGGCGAAACCAATATTGACAGAGCAGCCGAACGTATGTCCTACGCCAATGACATCGACCTTACAAAGGCGGCCTGGATACAGGTCATTGATGAACAAATAGTCGCGGCTTGGACCGAAGATGAGATGTCTGTAGATATCACCAATCCCGCTTCAGAGATTGACTATTGGGGTTATGGCATTTCGGCTCTTGAACAGAGCCTGGAGTTCACCGACGCCTTTATTCAATCCTGGCGATACAACACTGAACTATTTAAGCAAAACTACCCGGAGGCAATTCTAGTCCTACTTGGGGACTACGATCCGGAAGGGTTAGAAGCCTTCAAGCGCCAGATCCTCGGTGATGTAGGGCCGGGCCAAAATTGGCGGTTGCCGGTGGTACCTGGCGGCGATAAAGAATCCTTCGACGGGAAACTTTTGAAGCTGCGCGATACGCCTAAGGATATGCAGTTTGCCGAGCTTATTCGCATCGTCATCAACCTGAAAGCGGCAGCCTACCGGATGCACCCTGGTATTATCAATTTTAGTACCGATGCTGGTAGCGGCCAGTCTATTTTCAGTCATCAGAATGCCGAGGCACTGATCAATCTATCCCAGGATGAGGGCCTTGGCGACATCCTGGAGAACATGGCTGAATGGCTAACTAGGGCGATTATTAAGCCGCGATATCCAGACCTGCGAGTGATCTGGACGGGCCTAAACATGGAAGACCAAAAGGCCGTTGTAGACCGCCTTAATGTGGAAGGTCAGGCCTATCTGACGGTAGATGAAGTACGGGCCCGTCAGGGACTAAGCAAACTGGCCAATGGCGCCGGCCAGTACATTAACAACCCTTACTACTTCCAGGCCCAGGCCATGGCGGCCGCACAACAACAAGGCCAACCGGGGCGGGAACAGACGGACGGCAACCGAAATGAAACCAAGGAACAATCCAGTGGGGACGGTAATTACCAGCCAGATGTAGGTCAACCGGGTGGCGATAAGAAACAGGAGGATCAACAGGCCGAGACCGTCAACAAGAGCAAGTCGTTCGGGAGTGATAAGTATTTAGAGATCAGGGTGGTGAGTTAAGATGGCTGATTACAGGCGCCTGGGCGCTTGCCGGCGATGTGGCAGTTGTTGTATTGGATTTGTGCTCTGGCTTAATGGCAGTCCTCTTACTTACGAGGCCGCTACAGAAGCATTGGCAAAATATAGATTGCCCTTGGATGTGGCCATCTATGAACCTGGTAAGGAAAGCCGAAGTGAGCCGCAAAGAGAACTACCGGGGCAGCAGGATCTGAATGGTCGTAAATTGGGCATGGATTATCATCTTTTACGTTGTCGGCATCTTGTTGACGACAACAGGAAAGAAGTGACGGTCTGGACGCCAGAGATAAAAACCCGTTGCGCCATTTATACCTCCAGGCCAGAATTATGCCGCGAGTTTCCTACTCCTTTCACTTGGAGGGATAAACACTGCGGCTATACCTTCATGGGAATCACTGAAACCCAAATAATCGGCGCTTAATGGCGGAGGTGAACGCCATGCGCATTTATCTCGGCAACAAGGAGTGGAAGACCAGCCATCATGCCGTTGATCAGTATATCGAACGAATAGACAGAGAGGCCGGCCGCGGCCAAGCGGCATTGATTATATTGGCTTTATTCTATAGGAGTTTGGAAGTACTTCATGACGAAGGAGATATAAAAGAGGTCTGGGATGAGGAACGCGAAATAGCAGCCGTGGCGGATACGAAGACACACATAGTGATCACCGTGTACCCTAAAAGCATTGAAGAAGTAGCCTTGGAACGGTGGGAAGCCAGACAGAAGCGCCGTGATATGCTCAAATACGCTGCGCTATTGTAACTTCTGGGAGGTTTGCGGGTATGGGCCTTAAACATATGTTGGACGGCAGAGAAGCTTACGAATACGCACGGCAGGTTGGTTATACGGAGCCAGTCAGGATCCGGGCACTGGTGGCGAAATATGGACCCTTAGTTCTAACCTGCGTTCCCATGGCCAAGATTAACGTTTGGGATAGCTACCTGGCCGCTTTGGAATATGCCACTGATGGCAAAATTGATTGGGGCGGCTTTAACTTTGGCAGCATCAATCCACAAACGGAAGCGCAGAGGCAGGCGGCCATCAAGGCGATCAAGAGCGAGTTAACCCGGCCCCTTGATAAGGAACGGTTGGCCTATTACCGCGAGCACGGCGGAAAAGTTCGGGGGCAGGTCAATCACTTTGATTTTCATATTTTCAAGTTTCGACGGCTGCTAAAGCACCTGAATGATAGAGGGCCGGTTACGCCGGCTATTGCTGATGCACTCTATGACAACGGTAAACTGGGACTGGCGGATGGTAATCACCGGGCGGCGGCCTACCATAATCAAGGTAAACCATCAATGCGGGTATATGTACCTCAGCAGCTTTTGGAATACCTGGAGGCAGGTATAGAGAATAACAGCGACTTACCCGAGGTCGGGCCCGGCAAGTTAGGTAAAGGCCTTCGGGTGGTACTCCAAAAGCGACAACTGACCGCGGCCCAGCAAAAAGAACACCATATCAGTGAGCTGTTAGCCGGCTTATCTGATGGCGATCTTATTAACATTTCGCCCAAAATCTTGGCCAGGGCTGTTGAAGACCATCGTCTGCCCAAGAAAATGGCTGTCAATCGCCAGGCCCTCAAGGGGTGGCTGCTCGGCATGATCCGGAATACGCTGGAGAAAATGCCGACCGAGACGGTGTTGAGCGTACGGGGTTTTCAGTATAACCCGGAGGAAAAAGCGCCTTTTCGAGTAGAAAACGGAGCCGTGATCTTGGGATCAGAGGGAATACTACCAGACCGGGCTGGTCGAATAGTGTTTCTATGGCAGGCGGCACGGGCGGCTGAAAGAGATAACGCCATGCGAGAGGGGGCGGCACGGCTGTGAAAATCGAGGTGCGACATAATCTCTCGGAACTGGAGCTGGCCAAAAGCCTGGCAACCGTCGCCCTAGCTGAAGATGTGGCTGCTCCCGTGATGGAGATGTTGGTCAAGTCTTGGCAGGAGTATGAGATACCAGATCGCTATATGCGAGAAATCGTTGAAGTCATGACAAGCCGGGTAAAGACTATCTTGGACATCTTGGGTCGGAACATTGAAAAATGGTTTGCCTACCGCTTCCGTTGGGATTTGAACAAAAGCCGGTTGTTACGAAAATCCCCTCCACGCCCCCCCCTACTCTTATCGCAGGCCGAAATAGACGAGTTAAAACGATTGATCGAGTTGCATTTCAAGAGAGCCATGGGGTTGGGAATTAGAGGGACGGAACAATGGAACATCCCGAAAGCTATCGAAGAGCGCTGGAAACGATCTGGAATAATTCTACCCGATGTTAATCTGGCCGGCGGCATCGAAGACGCATACATTTCCGGCCGGTTATACCAGGTCCTGCGGGACGGAGATAGTTACGAGCACATGAAGCAATTGGCCAGGCAACTTCCTTTGAGCAGAGCTGACCAACTGGCAATTGAGATGGCCCGCGGCAACGCGGCGACTTACATTACTGGCTATGGGGAGCAGTTGGCCAAGCAGGCGGGCACTATGGCGCTTAATCAAAACAAGCGAGTCCTGCGGGATATAGTCACCAAGTATATGGCCAGGGATCTAAAACAAATGCCCTTTGCACCGGAAGGTTTACTTACACTAAATTGGGCCGAACTCAGAACTCTGCCCGCGGATAAGATAGCAACCTCGTGGCGCCAGCTGTCCACCGAAATACACAATGTCTTCCGGCAAGAGGATCCTACCCGTGACTGGCATCGGGTGGCCGTCAGCGAAACGAGATATAGCCAGAACCTGGGCACTCTGCAATCTCTGCAGGAAGATGGTGTCGAGGAAATTTATTATCTGGTGCAGCCGGACGCCTGCAGGCACTGCAAAGCCTTGTACCTAGAACCCGATGGCATTACACCGAAGATCTTTAAGTTAAAGGAAATCATGGGGATTATCGCGGAAACCGGGGGCATGAATGTGGATCGCAAGGCCTCCAAAATCGGGGACATTAAAGAGGGATGGATGCCCGGGGCTCTTGTGCATCCCTGGTGCAGGTGCCGACCGCGACCGGTAATCCCTGGTTTGAAACCGATTAGCCTTCAGGCATCTTAAGGAGGCGCGTGACGATGACCCATGCAGAACTGGTGGCTGTATTGGAACGGTGCGGTTGTGATGATTACTCCATAAATCCTTTGACTCATGAAATAACTTTTCGACGGTTGACCGATTTTGAGAACATAGCCGAACACCTTGGGATTGCGCCATGGGAGCCGGTAAAAATGATGGTTGAGGCGCAGGGTTGGCGACTGTCTTGGCCAGCAGCATGAAAGGAGGAGTTTTGGGTTGAGTATCTTTCTAAAATCATCAAAACCTATTCCTGCGGGGGCCAGGTGGATTACGATCTCTAAGTATAAGCACCCTAATAGTCCTTTGGCCGGCCGGCGTATTCTGATATCCGAAGACGGCCACATCATAGGCGGGCGAGTACCACAGAAGTTCCACAACCGACACATTACCAGCTTCTGGAGGGAGGATTCGTCAAAGGAATCGGCCAAAGCGAAACAGCCCTGGCAAATGACGCGGCGAGAGTACGAATCCAAAGGAATGGGTTTACCAGAAGACCATCCTCTCATGAGAAACTATGAAAGGGCCAGGGCTAATTTAGCGGAAGCACAAATGAAATTATTACAATCAGCTCCTGGATACAAAAAACAGAAGTTTGATTTGGGAACCCGTATGTCAACCTTGGGAGCGGCATTAGAGATGGTCCCCCAGACCGTGGAAACGGCACTAAGATCCACGAAAGTACCCAAAGAGATTAAAGAACGCTATCGGCAGGCCAAGGCTGAAACGGATAAAATCGCCGGAGAAATTGATGATGCCGTAGACCATAAGACAATAATTCAAGATGCTGTCGCTGCTGGTAGACCTGTGCCCCCCGAAGTTCTTGAGGATTATCCGGATCTGAAGAAAATAGCCGTAGAAAATGAAGCGAAACAGCGAGAAGGCACTACTAAAAGGTCCACGAAAGCACGAGATGTAAGTTATGAAAATCAGGTTAGAGGCAAGAGTGCCCTTCGCCTAAAGCTGAAGCGCGAGGGCTCCTTGATGGTACCCAGCGCCACGGTAGCGGGGCCTGATGATGTGGCCACAATATTTGAGGGCATCGCTGATATGGACCGGGAGCAGGCGTGGGTACTTAACCTGGACGAAAATGATAACATCCTCAATGTGCATCTGGCCTCGGTTGGTACATTGAACTCTGCCATGATGCATCCCCGTGAAGTGCTTAAAACCAGCGTGTTGGCCAATGCTAAGAAAATCTGGATCCTGCATAATCACCCGAGCGGCAACAGCAGCCCGTCGCAAGAAGATATTGCGGTTACTCACAGATTGCATAAGGTTACAGACACCTTGGGTATTGAATTCGCTGGCCATCTAGTCATTGGCAAGGGTGAATTTACTCATGTAGATGTCGATAAGGCTAGTGGCCAAGCATATATAGCTCATGATAGGTTTCCTATCTCCACGTTCCAGGAGCGACGAACGCAACGGATAAAAAAAGTCGGTGTCAGACAGGGTACCCCTCGCTCCAAGAAAGAGGTTTTGGGCAAGAGGAGCATTAACCAACCTCATGAGGCCGCTGCTCTTGCTCAAGAAGTTTTAGGCAGCAAGAAGGGGCAGGTAATGCTCTTAACTCTGAACACAAAGAACGAGGTTAATTCGGTTCGATACATCACTGCCACCGAACCCAAAGATATAGCCAGGGAGGTAGCCAGATACTCCATTGAGGATAATGCGGCAGCCACGATTCTTGCAGCCGGCCAAGAACCTCCTGCGGCTGTGACCAATAATGCTGTGCTTAGCAACATTCTGGACCATTTGCGCGAACCCATGACCCAGGCGGGCATCGAAATCCTAGATGTCATAGGCGTTGCCAAGGATGGTTATGCCAGTTTCCGCGAACGGGGCATCCCGGTGATGAAATCGTTCAACAGGACCGTTTTGAACATTTTTCCCCTATCTAAGTCTAAAGGGACGGTGCTGAAGGTTTGGCGCTCTCTGCCGGAGATCGCCGCAGATGAGAAACCGGATACCATAAAAAAGGTGGCCAAGACCCGTCAAGGGGTACTCTGGCGGGTTAACGATGGCTGGGGAGAACGATACTTTTTAGAGGTACCCGGCCAGAAGCCACGCCGGATCGCCTCAAAGATGCCAGACGTAGGCGCTTACTGGCTGGAAGATTCCCTTAAGGCCGCATTAGACGTAAGTAAGGAAAACTTTAAGGAAGTGCTGGGTTGGAGCGACGAGAAATGGGATCACGTACTGGCCCAGACTCTGGATGGCGGGATAAGTAAAGCTAAAACCCAGATCCCGGAAGGCGCCCGCTGGATTACCATACCAACCAAAGAGCAGAATCCGGAACCCGATGCTGGTCGCCGGCGGATCATGATTGACCGCGATGGTCGTATAGTAGGCGGCAATGTGCCACGCCAAATGCAAGGCCAGAAAATCTCCGACCCTGAAGCCTGGAAGGCCCTTGGCAGACAAGGCCATGGCCAAACACAGCAGAAACAGGAAACAACCACCATCAAGGAAGGCCATTTTCGCTTGCCTGGGTCGGACAGAAACAGCGCACTGATCAATACCCTTGACATAATGCACCATATCCAGCGCAAGGGAGAAAGCAAAGCCATTTTCTCTTCTCTACCGGGCGGCCGTAATACTTACGTAGACCGTTACGAATCAGAAAAGGGTTGGGGTTATAAATTCCTTGCCCCCAACCTGGATGCCTTTGTTGTAGTGCCCAGGGATGAAAAAGGCCGGATATACCTTAATGACGGCAAGTCCCATAAAAGCATTGAAATCGAGCGCCAGGGTGAAGGAGAGTTAAGTAAGGCCGAGATCGAAACCCTTTACCAGCGTTTTATCAAGCCGTTATTTCGATGGGATGTAGTCACCACTGCTCCGCTTTGGGTGGAAGAAAACAAAGATATGCGACACTCGCGGTATGAACTTGTCGACGGCGGTGAAGTCGAGTACCTGGGTTACTATCGGCCAATTAAAGCTCCAGACGAGATACTTCCTACCTCCAGGTATGTTTTTAGAGCTACCAAAAACGGTAGTGCCTACTATATCTGGACGAATTATTCGCGTGGCAATGTTATAGTTCAGGGAGAATGGGAACGACCGGTGACCTTCTCTAACCGCCTTATCCCCATAGACCGGAAAGGTGATCCAGACCCAGAAAAGCTTAATCAACTACTGATGCGCTATCGGGCAACCGTTGGCCAAGAGGGCACAGAAGCGGAGAAGAAGTTGGCGCGGCGGATTCAATCTGAAGAAAAACGCAAGGCGGCACGCAAGATTGCCAAGGAGGAAATAGCAGCGTCTCTTCAAAGCGAACTGCAGGATCTGGGTGTTAAGCAGGTTGTATTCAATAAAGAGACAGAAACGGACAAGGAGAGAGAACAGATTGCCTCCATAGCCCAAAAGGCTTATCGGGTAATGACTTCCTTGATTCCACAAAGCTTGATGCGGACGACGAGGGTAAAGTTGATGTTGGGCAAATTCGACCATAAATTGAAAGCCTGGGCTTATTACATGCCGAGCCAGCAAGCAATTTACATTTCCAGTAAGAAAGGTATGCAGCCGTTTTATCATGAATATGGTCACGCCGTGGACAATTCATTGGGTCTGGCTTTTGGCCAGAGGATGATGTATGCAACCTCTCCTGGCGGTGTCTTGGAACCTTTGGTGAAGCAGATCAAAGAAACCCAGGCCTACAGAGACTTCATAATGTCTCTTGGAAAACCAGGGTCCCCGTGGGGCTTGCGGGGGAAATATGGCCTGGGGTATTTCTCCAAGAATGAAGAAACATTTGCCCGGTGGTTTGCCGTTTATGTTCAGCGTCTGGCCGAGAAGACCAATACCAAATTGCCGGCCGAACTTGCTGAGGGAGAACGTTTTGAGCGTTTTTCCGAAGCGGAAATGGAGCGGCTATCCGGGACATTTGAACAAATTCTAAAGCAACACAACCTGTCCAAATCGTTGTTCCTGCAGATCATGCAGCCGATTGACGGTTCTATCCCAGCGGGCGGGTTATATTTGCGACGGCGAAATGAGGGAGTGTGACATGCAAGCGAAAACCGTCAGCGCTTTAATAGCATCTGAGGCTAAGGCAATCGAAGATTACAGCGCATTTTTAGGATCGCAGGACCTTTCAGTTAAAGACCGAAAGGTAATAGCCCACATCCTGCAAGACGAGCAGGAGCACTTGAAATTATTATATGATATGGCTGGCCGCCATACCGTAGGGGGTAGTAAGGCCGATGGGCACTGAGTTTTACCGGATAATCGCCAGGTCTATTCCAGCCGGCCAAGTCATGGTATTTAATCGCGTCCTGACCAGACAGGAAATCGAAAACATGATTGTGCTGACCGCCCCTCCTACTGCTCCTAACGAGTATCTGCAATATGTGGCCCAACAGTTTGTGCCGCAAATTGAGCAGGCTACCGGTAAGCGGGCCCTGGTTCTGGCCGGAGGCTGGGAGATCTACGGGGCAGAGATGGTAATCTGTCAGGAATGTGTTCGTTATCCTTGTTCGGTTAACGAAGAAGCGGAAACTAGTCCGGATGAAAAAAATTATGAACATGTGCCTTGCGGTGGAGTATATTTCGTGCGAAATGCCAATGAGGTCAAACATTAGAAAGGGGGTGCTGGCTTATGCCGGCCAATGTAGTAAAGAACGAACGTGATGAGGAGCTTTGGGAGCGGGCCAAGGAGATTGTCTTAAAGCAATACAAAGGTGTCAACGAAGGCAGCAAACGGTTTTACCGGCTGGTTATGGGCATTTATCAGCGCATGAAGGGGGAAAAGAGCATGGCCCGAAGCTTGGCTAAGAGCCGGAATGGTCAACTGTATATGATCAGGTCTTTTAAGAAATCGGGTCTTCTCGTGGGTGGTCATAATTGGCCGCCAAAGGCAGCGGGGCCTGATGTAGGATTGGAGGAACTGCGGGGAGCATTAGATATTGCCATCAAGGAATACATGGGCCCGGCCAAAGGGACGACTGCTGAACCGGTCATGGATTCCTATCCTTGGATTGAAGACATTTACCACGGTTATGTCATAGTGCGGAAAGGCGCCGAACGGTACAGGGTGCTGTACAAAATGGTCAATGGAAAAATAGAGGTTGGCCCCAAGGAGAAGGTGCGGGCAGTTTACGTGCCTGTGGAGAAAAGCCGAGCGAAGAACATTCACCAAAACCCGCCGAAAGAATATCGGGAAGAAGGCGCAATCGAACGGGAAGACTATGCCGACCCTGAGAACTATAAATATCCCCTGCATACCGAAAAGAACGTGAGAGCGGCAATGGCCTATTTCTCTAGGCCCAAGAATTATTTACAATACAACACGGAAAAGCGCAAGGCAATTTGGCGCCGTATTGTGCGAGCAGCCCAAAAGTATGATATTGATGTTTCCGAAGGAGTAAAGGAGCGTAGCGAGGCTAAGAAGAGTCTTGGTGTCAGGGATTATCTGCGTAAGGCTAGGAATACATAGAAAAACGATCGGAGGGGTGGCCATTGCGTTGCCCAAACTGCCGCGAAAAGCTAACAAAAGAAATAGAGGGTGGACAGCTCCTGCTGCGCAATCGCTACCTTCTCCTTAAGTCCGATGGCAGCTTGGCACTAATCTGCCCCAAATGTCGTAGCGAAGTCCAACCCGATTCGGAAGTCAACGAACGCCTTCGCAGGTCCATATTGCTTAAGGCCTCCAAGGGGGTGCAAGCCGGTGCCAATTAGTAGCCTGAATATCAAGCTGGATCGCAAAGAATATACCCGCTATGGAGCGGCAACGCAAGCTAATAACATGCGCGTGCGTGCTACTCCCCTGCCAGCAACTGGCTTGGCGGGAGAAATACTTCGCTGCGGGCTGTATAGGTTGAACCCACGAGGGGATAGACAGATCCTGATAGCAGAGCAAGAGGTAACTCTGACCGAAGCTGACTACTCACATGGATATGTCTTTACCTTCGATCTGAATAATATGCGGGACATACATGGCATACCAATGGTAACACAGAGTTTTTACCGCATTCAGGTTGATAGCCCTACCAGCCCGGGAGTTACTCCGGCGGCAGAGCGAATTCCGGTATCCATCATGACCGTTAAAGAACTGCGGGATAGTTGGCTTTTCGGGGCCTCTCTTAAATCTGCCGAAATACTGCTGCCTCAAAACCAACCTGTTAATGTGGCAGGAGTTTCCATTGGGTACGTCGAACAGAATCATGACGTGGGGACTTTTTTATTAAGTTGGGATCCCGTGGCTCATACTCTATCCTGGGCCGGCGGCACAGAGATAGTCGTTCCGGATGACGAAGCCGAGCTTATTTTGAAAGATCGCCGCAACCAAAGCTACATCAAGGTAAACGTAATCCCATTTGACCTCCCGGAGTCCCCTAAACAGGACGAAATCTTGATTGACCATGCCGAGATGACTGATGAGGTGGTACGTGACTGGCTCTGGAAAGCCAAGGCATGGCTGGAGAGCCAGATCAATATTTACATCGAACCCATAGTTGTTGTTACAGATATCCAAGACGGGGAATACTATGACGAGCGGCGGGAAACAGTATCGTACTACCGGCCGCGAAATCGTCTGCAATGGGTAAGCATCCAACTTCCCTATCGGCCATTGCTATTCCTTGAGCGCCTTGAGGGCTGGTTTCAGGATAGCCGGGTGGTGAATGTGCCCGCTGAGTGGCACACCTGGACCGAGAAGACAGGGCAGGTTTCCCTGGTACCCCGTCGGGGGGCAGCCATCAACTGGCAATTCTACGGGGCGGCTGTATTTCAGCTTTTCTATACGTATGATTATGTGCCCGACTTCTGGCATTTCCGAGGAACCTTTGGCCTGCGAGACTTATACGGAGAAAGGGAGGTTCTGCGTGAGGCTATTGCCCGAAAAGCAACCATGGACATTCTGAATGTTGCCGGCGCCGCCTACCGAGCCGGATACGCGTCCGAATCCATCGGGCGTGACGGTATCTCAGAGAGCGTGGGATATACCTCTTCTGCTGTCTATGGAATCTATTCCGCCACCATTGACGAACATCAGAAGTGGTTCTACGGTGACCGGATTGGTGAAGGCAATCTTCGCCGGCTCAAACAAAAATTTGGAGGAATTCCGGTGGTGGTACTATGAAACATTTTCTCCTTCCGGTGTGCATTGTATTCGCAATAGCATTGACTCTATTGGGATGCGGTGGTACAGCTAATGAGATACAGGATTCGAATAACACCGAAGTAGTGCAGGCTGCTCCTGATGTCGATCTGGACCTCGTGACGGCGAAGGACCCATTTGATACCCTGTTACGTACCACAGATAACGTGGGCAAGACGGTGCGAGTAAAGCTCGCTGTAGACAAGATACGCGAGCTTGAGATTAACGGGAGCAAGGTCACTGTAGCCTACGGAAACCCCAGCCAGGGCATAGGCGATAGGATAACATTGGTTGCTATTGGTCCGGCCTGGGAGAATATATCTAAGGGCGATACCATCGAAGAAACTGGACTTGTGGCCTACGTGGACGGGCATGACGGTCATGAAACGCCGGCCATAAAGCAACTTCCCAACGAAACTTTGCGGCAAATGATTGTAGCCATAACCGCCAGTAGACAGGCATTAACATTTCTTCCCCATGCGGTGATCGTGATTCCTCCGAAGGAGGCACCGAAGACAGCAAGTAGGCAAACTATTTGAGGCGGTGATGGGATAATGCGCAATACAAAGATTAACCTGCCCAAACAGCGAGATCTTATCCGGCGCCGCGGCGACTGGGTGATACATTACCTTGGCATGAAGTGCCCCTGCTCCACCAGCGGCGACGCCAACAGAGCCCAGGTCAGTTGCCCGGCCTGCGGGGGAACGGGATGGCTATACCGGGAACCGGTGGAAATGAGGGGCGTCATTGTCGGCATCCAGGGGCAAAAGGATCTCGCCGAGACAGGAATCGCCCGCCCGGGCGATTGTGTTTTTATCCCTGACCTGACGGCCCGGCAACCTGGAGACTATGACATGATCAAGTTTACCTGGGCACAGGGTGAACCCTGGGAAGGAGAACTTATTAGACGGGGCACGGGCACCGCAGACGAACTTTATTATGAAACGGCTGAAATCTTGGCCTGCGTGACCGTGGACGTGACAACGGGAACGGTTACTTCATACGAACCCAATATTGATTTTACGATTGACGACCGGACCATAACCTGGCTGGCTGATAGGCCCCAGCCGGCAGCGGGAAACCTGTACTCGGTTAAGTACAACGCTTACTTTGAATGGGTGTGTTTTGTACCACCTGGGATCCGTTTTGAACGGGGCGATTATCTTGGGGAGCGGGTGTTGTTGCGGCGCCGGCACCTGGTATTCCCGCGGGAGGTGGCCTAATTGTTTGGACTGATTGTGGATATCTCCGAGTTGGTTAAGGCGGCGGACAATATAGATACGAGCTGGTCTAACCTGAAGACTCAAATTGCCGTCGAGACCCGCCGTGTCCAAGCAGTGTGGCAGGCTGCGGTGTATGGTATGTTGCTGCCAGGGATGACTAAGCCGGTATTCTCTGACGGCTATTACGCAAGCTTGACCACCCCTGATGCCTTACAATATCCGTTTAATGGCGACGCCTTTACCGGTGCGGTAATTAGCACTTATGCCCGGGCCATGATGATTGAGGAAGGCTACGCCAGCTTTGACATGAAGCCAGGACTATTAAAAGGGCCGAAAGCTCGCCAAACTAAAAAAGGCGTGCGATACAATATCGTACCCTTCAGATACCTGTTGCCGAATGAGCAGTACCATAACCGTCACTTTCCCGTTATGCCCGTCTCAATTGCCCAGGCTGTGACCGCCGCAAACTTTACGCCTTCAAAGCAAACAGAGTCAGGTGGAAAGGTGCAGTGGGGATCCAGATTGGAGCTTGCGGCCGGCGAGTATCCGGGAGCCGTTAAGAACCCCTTCTATACCGCTGCCGAGGCGGAACGCCGGGGCAAAGAAAATCCTATGGCAGATACCTATGCCTGGAAGTCCAGCCCGTTTGCAGGAATGGTGCGGATACAGAAAGCGTATGAACAGCGCAAGCAAAGCATTTACTTGACCTTTCGGGCGGTGAGTGATCAAAGCGATCCAAGTTCTTGGATCCACCCTGGCCAGCCTCCGAACCCAGTAGTTGACGCCGTAGCGAACTATGTGCGTAGAGAGGTCGAAGATAATCTGACTACGGCGGCGTCGAAAGATATAGGCGCCCAATAGCATCCGATGTTTATGGCCTTGGCCTGTCTGAATGCCAAGGTTTTTATTTTGGATAGTTGACATCATAGCTGCCCCTATGCTATCATTTCCTTAGAGGGTTGTATAAAAAACCAAGGGAGGCAAGGTAAATGCTAGAAAAGGTATTGGAGGAATTGCAAAGAGAAGGCATCAAGGCACTGGAGTATGCTGACGACTTTTTGAGAAAAGCCCGCAAGGCCGATGATGTGGGAGACAGTAAGCAGGCCGAGATGCTCCGTTTAAGTTGCCACGCACACCGGGATACGGCTTCTTCCCTGGCTTGGGTATATAGCAGAACAATGACGGGTGCTTGTGCTGCCGATATAGTGAATCTCTGGGATAGAATACGCAGTAGCAAAACAAACTGTGAATTGGCCAAGTTGTGCGGGGTTGGATTAAGGGAAGAAGATTAAAACAATGTTTTAAGGACTACCGGAACCTATTCAGGCAGAAAGGAGGCGTGATAAAATGGAGGTAGCAGCGATAGCAATCGGGATAATGGTAGCGATAACTGTGGTAATAATTAAAATGCACGCCGTGTTGGAAGAACGAAAGTTTGAGACAATGAAGGCTATGGCACTTGCAGATATCCAGAAGCGAATAGCTAGGAATCGGTATAACAGAGAACACCCGATGCCAGCAACCACGACACCAGAACAAGACGAAATAATCCTGGCAACCCTGGAATCTATTAAAAAGAAAAGGGAGCAAAAAGCACAATGCGAAAGCCAAGGATCAGTATAGATCTACCTGCCGATATATTGGCGAATGTGGAAACCGAGGCTACCCGCCTTGGGATTAGTCGTAACGAAGCTATAACCAGGCTTCTGCGGGCGGGTATGGAGCAGAAAGAAATCTATTTCTGCCCTTTCTGTCATGCCGAATGCCGGCCAGGTGTTAAGTCATGTGACCATTTCGACCCAGAAGATGTTACTTGGAGTAGAGTGTAAGCGATTTAAGAGCCCAAGGAGGATATTTATGCTTGAGCAAATGTTTGAGTCGGTTCGCAGGCAATACATAGGAGAACCTTTAACGGAACAAAATCTCCACGCTCTTAAGCTGGCTATTGCCCGTAAGATAACTAGTTTGGCGGTAAGTGGGTCTATACCCTTAGAATATGCTTCAATGTCCCCTAGCGAGTTGGTTCACCTTGAAGTCATTGATTGCGCTGATATAAAAGTTATTTTCCGTGACGATCTTCGTGAACTCTTAGGGGAAATGGAGGGATAGCACATGTTCCTTAAGTTCCTACGCCGTCTCTTTCACCGTGAGCAGAGGGTAAGTTCCTACGATCTCGCACGCTTGTCCTGTCATTTCAAGCAGCCAGCATTTCGGCCGATAACAACTGCCGAATGGTTTGCTATGGTGGCCGAGGCCAAAACACAGTGCGAGGAAACCGATGAACATTGGGAAAAGCACGGTTTTCCGGAAGCTATCTGCCCGTGGTGCCAATTCGAGCGCGGGGAGATATCGGGTGTCTGGGCGCAAAAAATAGCTGAAGACCTTACGCGTCCAATAACTCTCAACAGATTTACCCAGCCAGCAGATAAACCAGGCGCGAGGTCAGCATTCTTGAACTACTATGGGCGGCTCTAAAAAGGAGCGCAATATTTATGAAAAAGACTAAGACTAAACAACCCGGAACGAATCAATTTAATTCCCTAAGAAGAGAAATGGTGGCAAACCTGACTGTGGAGGAGATGGTAAACATTTTAGGTGCTGCTCGACCTCCCGAACGAACTGGAAAGAGTAGAGAATGGCAGGATGCTCATCCAATAACGCAAGCCGAGTACGCCGAATGGATTCGCAGGGCTTATGCTATGGCAGAACAAGCTATACTTCATAAGTGCGATAGACAATGAAGCGGGACATTAGTGCCATACATTTGCTAATTTTGTTTTTCCGTGCTAAGTTGAAAGGGGGTAGCAGAATGGGATTGGGTTTAGGATGGTATACTGAGAAGGTTGTGCCATCAGGCATTACCGTTTTTGCCGATGTGGCCGAGATAACGGAACAGCAGAGAATTATTCGTAAGGCAGCGGATGGAGAAAGGCTAGGCTTAGAAGAATTCTTGTTCATGTTATCAGGCGGCAAACTTTGTTGGCAGCGGCGGTTAGAGAGGCATAATTTAACTGATTGAATCAGTATAGCGGCATAGGCTCGGTCAAATGACCGAAGGAGCATAAGCCGGCTATCGGATCGGGGTGACCCCGGCCGAGGGTCGGCTTTTCTCATTGCGGGCGAAATGTTTTTTGGAAAGGAGGATAACCGATGAGTCTAAACTCCAGAGAAGAAAGGCTACTCGACAACGAGAGCCCAGCTACCAAAGAAGTTAAGTTAGGCAAAGCTATCAAAGACATTCAGGAAGGTAAGGGTTTAGATGATGATGCAGTAGAGGCCCGCGCCCTGAAGATTGTCACGCATAGCGGTAACGGCACAGAAACCGGCGTTGCGATCGGTGGATCGGTGGATGTAGCCATCACGCATGATGATTTGGGCTTAGCCGAGTTTCCTGATGTATCCACCAGCACAGCTGATGCTGCCGTAGCAGTGTTGACTGCTGGCCTCACCTCTACAGGCTTTACCATCCAGGTAACCAACAATGGTTCTGCGCCGCAGGATGTTGCCTATACCTGGAGCAGGCGCGGGGTGGTGTAGTCATGGAGGAGCATCCTTTTCGGTTATGGTTCCCGTTGCAAAAAAGCCAGGGTGATGGACCGGCACGTCTGGTGCAAGGTATTGCCTCCACCGAAGACGAAGACCTGCAGAAAGAAATTGTGATCCAGAAGGGTCTTATATATGACCCCTTGGAAAAGGAAGGCTTTATCAACTGGGACCACCAACCTGGACCGGAGAATATCATCGGCGAACCGCTAGAGGTAGAGATAAGACCACAAGGATTGTGGGTCAAAGGCTTTCTGTACGAGGGACATTCCCGGGCCGATGCGACTTGGAGCCTGGTTGAAGCTATGGAAAAAGCGGGCCCGCATTCCAAACGCCGTTTGGGATGGTCAGTAGAAGGCGGTATATTATCCCGCCAGGGTAAACGCATTGAGAAAGCTGTAGTGCGCAACTTGGCCCTGACTCACCAACCTATCAATACCTACACTTATGCCGAACTTGTGAAATCGTTCTTTGGAAAGGCTATGTCAACGGAAAGTGCGCAACCGATCAAGCTACAAAACCTAGACGGGCAGATTACTTCGGTCCTCTGGGGTGACTGCCAGAACGATTGCTTTGACAAGCAAGGCAGATACAAGCAAGGCCGTTACGGTGCCATCCAACACCTGGTGAAGTGCAAGGGAATGGATCCTGAAGTTGCCAAGGCTGTGGTCAAGCGTATAGCTACCTGTGGAGTTTAAGACCCCAAGAAAGGAGAGGAAATAACATGAGCAAACAGGATGAGGCCATCCGCAGGGCTGCGGAGGAACTGGAAACCGAACTGGGCGACGGCAATGAGAGTGGCGGCATCATTAATTCGTTAACCAAATCCATTGAGAACCTGACCAGCCTTTTCAAGGCCAAGAAGCTACCGAAGGATCTGGTTGACGATGATGAGACCGACGATCCCGATTACGATGCCGACGACGCCGAAGACGAAGACAGCGAAGATCTGGATAAGACCGCTAAAAAGGCCGGTATCGAGAGGGGCAAAGACGAGAAACGCAACATGGGAGGGGATGTTGAAGACATAGATGATGTACCCCCCGAACCTAAGTCCAAGCGTGCCGTTAAAGGACCTGGCGCCAAGGGTAAGGCTACTATTGACAAATCCGGTCGCGGGGATGATGAGGATGCTGAATCCATACACAAGGCCATAACCCAAGAAGATTTTTATGCAGACCTTCTGGAAAATGAAAGCTTTGAGGAAGTGGTTGAGGCATCCGACGCCTTGGCCCACATGACCGACGTATTGGGTAAGAGCCTGGCAAACGTCCATGGCGACATTGTGGATATCAACGAGAAAGTGGCCGCCATCGGACAGGCTGTAATGGTTATGATGAAGAGCCAGCAAGCCATTCTGAAGAACCTGGAGGAATGGGCCAGTCAGCCGGCGCGGTCAACTTCCCCTGGCGTACACGTTAATTTTGGCGGGCGCAAACCGGCTACGGGCGGCGCCATCACTAAATCCCAACTTCAGGGCGGCCTGAAGAAGGCCGTAGAAGATGGGAAACTGGAACCGCGCTGGCTCTCTTTGCTGGATACCCGCCAGGCAGAGGATATTGTACAGATGTTGCCGGCAGATGTCCGTCAGGCTTATCTGAGCTAGTAAACTAGTAAATGGCAACAAGAAAGGAGAGGATGACAGTGGCAGCTTTAGCGGTACCGCCCGGTGCTTTTCAAGAGCGCCGGCTGGTTAAAAGCTTCGAGGAATTGGGCAAGGAATATTTCGGTCCCCAATTTACCTCCGACAAGATTGTAGAAGATCTGGCCAAGGCCCTGGCCACTCAGTTCGTGAGTGGTGCGGGAACCATGACCGATCAACCTATTAACCTGCAGAACCTGGACGCCACCATGACCTCGGTACTGTTCGAGGAACAGCACCTGGTACTATTCAATTGGCTGAGCAAAGTACCTTCCGCGCAACCGTATTACGAATGGAACCGGCGCCGTTCTTACGGCGGCGGTCGTAGCGCTCCGGGCTTCCGGGAAGGCGGCACGCCCCAGGGCGGCGTGAGCAAGTACCAGCGGTTCGGCGTCTACAATAAGTACCTCGGGGTCCGGCGTGGGGTTACCCACCAGATGACCTTGACCGGTCAGTTAGGTGGGACCCAGGTGGATCCGGTGGCCGAGGAAAACCGCAACGGTACTCTGGAACTGCTGGAGAAGATCGAGCGCTGGCTGATGTTCGGCGATGGCCGCATTGCAGACGAAAGCAGCAATGAGGTTAACTATGACGGGATTCTCCGCCAGATGGAAACCCAAAAGCCAGATAACATCATTGACCTCCAGGGGCAGCCCTTCAGCTTCGAGTACGTCGAAGAGGCGAGTTACAAGCTCTATCAAGAAGGCAAGTTGCGAAACTTCGCCGGCAATGTGCAGGCCTTCATGTCGCCTTTCGTAGTGAGCGATTTATCCAAACTGAAGCTCCAGGCCGAGCGCGTCATGCTGGGCATCGAGGCTAACCGAGGGCCCTTTGTCTCTGGCGAACCGCTGCGTGGTTATGCTTCCAACTTCGGCTACGTGCCTTTTGAGCCCTCTGTCTTCTTTGAGGAGGTAGACGGTTCCAAGCCTTTAAAGACTGCCGTTGACGATCCGGAAAACGGCGGGCCGGATGCCGGTGCACCTGATGCGCCCGCAACGGTAGTAGGTGTAGGAGGCAGCGCAAATCCTGCCGGCAGTTCCAAGATGGCAGCAGGTACCTATTACTACTTTGCGTCGGCCATCAACGACTCCGGTGAAGGATTA
>LDZT01010983.1_pt1 | contig 22294 bp, 19 predicted proteins | sample 615521 | NCBI WGS metagenome assembly LDZT01 (sample SAMN03408292, study PRJNA278302) | terrestrial metagenome | isolation source: oil reservoir sample SB1 | place: USA: Alaska, North Slope, Schrader Bluff formation | collected 2011-09
TGGCTTCAGTCAAATCCTCACTACTAGTCAAAATTTCTAATACCTCTGGCAGGGCTGACCAAATTTCTACTTTTTTCTTTTCTTTGATTTGCATTTTAAGTCTCCTTCTTACAAATTATTTTACTAAACTTTTACGAAATCAATAGAAAACATCATGCATATCCCACATATTTTCTAATTCAGATAATTTTTTAAAAGTTTGCTTACCTTTTTTTATACTTACAGCAGTTACAATTGCATTTACAATGCTTAATGGAGCGGTAAAAGAATTTATAAAAGAATTTAAATTACTTCTTGCAATTAAAGATACATTAGCTTTTTGGGCAATAGGAGATAAAATATTATCTGTTATAGCTGCTGTTTTTGCATCTTTTTTATTGGCTATTTCCACTATCTCAACTGTTCTCCTGGTATAACGTGGAAAACTAATGGCAATTAACAGGTCTTTTTCATTAATACCTGCAATTTGTTCAAATAAATCCTCCGTTCCATAGGTAATACTTTTTGTATTTCTCATAAATAAACTCAAAGCCTGATTAAAAAATAAGGCCATTGAAGCTGCAGTACGTAAACCTACTATATAAATTACTTCTGCCTTTAAGATAAGATTAACGAATTGTTCAAAGGATTGTGGTGAAATCTCATTAATCGTCTTTTCTAAATTATCTAAATCTGACTGCAATACCTGATAAAGTAAATTTTTATCTTTATAGACATTATTTATTGATTGCTTTAACTTATTAACAGTTGTTAGCTGTTCTTTAATCATATCCTGAAGTGCTGACTGAAGTTCCGGAAAACCGTTATATCCTAATGTAACGGCAAATCTTACAATAGTAGACCCACTTACACCAATTTCCTTTCCTAGTTTTGCTGCTGTTAGAAAAGCCGCTTTATCATAGTGTTTTAATAAATATTGAGCAATTTTTTGCTGACTATTTGTTAATTTATCAAAATTTTTTTGTATACTTTGTTGTAGCGAAGTACTATTTTTCATCATGAAGTTTATAGATATTCCTTATTATTAATTGAGAAACATCGTGCAATTTTTGTTGCATAAAATATTTATGGTGCAATAAATACATCTTTATATTAAAAATTATACAATAAAAAAAACAAAATTGCCAATAAATATCGCACCCGCATAGCGGGTGGCTTTCAGAACCTCTTAAAGAGGTTTAGCTTTTTATCACTTTTTAGCTCTTTTTCTTTCGATTTTTTATTTCTATTCTTCTTCAGTAAATCTACATCCTATTTAATACTGCTTTTAAAGCATCATTTTTTTCTCCTTTTACTGAATCCATAATTTCGGTAATTTTAGTATTAAACTGTTCTTTTGTTTTTTCTTCCTTAATCATATTTAGGTTAATTTTCACATTTAATATTGCGCTCTCTAAAGCAGCCTCTGCCAGTATTGCTCCCACACCTGCATCGCTAATTACATTCTTATTGCCCTTATTTGCAACTTCCTGGCAAATATTGAGCACTTCTGCACTTTTTTTGGCCACTTCCAAAGGTATATTTGCAGCTTCAATAAGGGCAATTTGCAATTTCTTGCTCCTGATTTCTTTTTGTTCCGCTGTTTCTTTAGGTAATTTCATTACTGCCATAAATTGATTAAAAGCCTCCACGTCTTTCTCAACAAGTTCTTCAAAATCAGCCCTTATGCTTTCGCTTTTCTTTAATAACTTGTTAATGCTCTCTTCCACATTTAGATACTGCTTTTTCCCAATAGTTAAATTTTCAACCATAGAAAGCAAAGCAGCACTCATAGCCCCTACTAAGGCTGCTGCACTGCCCCCTCCTGGCGTTGGAGAGCTTGATGCCAGGGTATCTAAAAAATTTTTTATTTTTTTGTCTTTTATCATTCTGCTATTTTCCTCCCACTTAACTTATATTGAAGAAGACTTACCGAAATATCTTAAATAAGCATCAATAAAATCCTGTATTTCTCCATCCATTACAGCTTGAACATTGCTACTCTCTGTTTTTGTTCTATGATCCTTAACCATTTGATATGGCTGAAATACATAAGAACGTATTTGATTTCCCCAGGCAATCTCTTTTTTCTCGCCACTTATCTTTTCCATGCTTTCTTCTTTTTTCTTTTGATAATATTCAAATAATCTTGCTTTAAGTATCTTCATTGCCGTTAATCGGTTACTGTATTGCGACCTTTCATTTTGGCATTGTACTACTATATTTGTGGGTAGATGAGTTATCCTAACAGCTGAATCGGTTGTGTTTACATGTTGCCCCCCCGCTCCGGTAGATCTATAAGTATCAATACGTAAATCAGCTTCATCAATTTCTATTTCTATCTCATCTTCAACCTCTGGTATAACATCAACAGAAGAAAAGGAGGTATGCCTTCTTTTATTAGAATCAAAAGGTGAAATTCGCACTAAACGATGTATCCCCTTCTCAGATTTCAATAATCCAAAAGCATTTTTACCACTGACAGTAAAAGTAACGCTTTTTATGCCTGCTTCATCACCCGGAAGAAGATCTACTATCTCAGTTTTTAAAGAATTTTTTTCTGCCCATCTGAGATACATTCTTAAAAGCATTTCAACCCAATCCTGGGATTCAGTACCTCCTGCACCAGGATGAATAGAAACAATGGCATTATTCTTATCATACTCCCCATCAAAAAATAAGTCTCTTTCCAGAGTGCTTATTTCCTTCTCTAAACTTTCTATTTTATGAAGTATCTCTTCCCATATTTCTGGATTATTTTCCTGACAATTCAATTCATACAATACTTCTAAATCTTCAACCTTTTCATCCAATATCTGAAAGCCTTCCACTGTATTCTGTAAATCTTTTAATTCTTTGGACACCTGGTTTGCTCTTTGTTGGTCATCCCAGAACTCATTTGAGCTCATTATATTAGAAATGTCTTTTATTCTTTTTTTCTTTTTATCTAATTCAAAGATGTCTCCTGAATTCTTCTATCTTTTCTTTTAACTGGTTTATCCTGGCATTTAGTTCCACGCTGGAAATATCCATGATAATGCTTCCTTTCTATTATTTATTCTTGCCACAACAATATTTATATTTTTTTCCACTTCCGCATGGACAAGGGTCATTTCTACCAATTTTTTTTCTCTTACTCTTCTTATCTTGGTTTTTTTTCTGTTTACTTTGAATGTTAGCCGTCCCCTGGTAATCTTCTTTTGGCAGCGTAATCTCCTGATTGTCTTCAATCCTTTGCGGCCTTTGTTTAACCTTTACGCGATAAACAAATTTAATAGTTTCTTCTTTTATATTCTCAACCATATTCTGGAACATATTATGTGCTTCAAAATGATATTCGGTAAGCGGATCTTTCTGTCCATAAGCTCTTAAGCCTATCCCCTGTTTCAGGTCATCCAATCTTTTTAAATGATCTTTCCATTCACGGTCAACAATGCGTAGCAAAATCATTTTTTCTATTTCTCTCATTAAAGGTGCACTAAACTCTTTTTCCTTGTTTAAATATCCTTCTCTTGTTTTATCTAACAAATCATTCTGTAATTGTTCAATAGTTAAATGTGTTACATCTTCCGGTAAGCTTATAGTAATACCAAAAGTATCATAAACATGATCTTTTAAGGCCTTTAAATTCCATTCCTCAGGATATGTTTCCTTGTTTGTATAACGTTGAATCATATAAAAAATAGTATCTTCAAGCATACCCATTATAATATTTTTTACATCATTACTAAGTAATACAGTTTTTCGCTGTTCATAAATAATCTTTCGTTGATATTCCATTTCATTATCAAATTCTAATAGTTGTTTCCTAATCTCAAAATTCCTGGACTCAACTCTTTTTTGCGCTCCTTCTATTGAACGTGTAATAAAAGGGTGTTCAATAGGAGTACCTTCTTCAACTCCTAATTTCTCCATAAAACCAGAGATACGATCAGAGCCAAATAAGCGCATTAAATCATCTTGCAGAGAAAGGAAAAAGCGAGATGACCCTGGATCACCCTGACGTCCAGATCTTCCTCTTAATTGATTATCTATCCTTCTACTTTCATGTCTTTCTGTACCTACAACATGCAGTCCACCCAAATCTGCAACTCCAGATCCTAAAACAATATCAGTACCACGACCAGCCATATTTGTAGAAATTGTTACCTTTCCTTCCTGCCCAGCATCAGCAACAATTTCTGCTTCTTTCTCATGATTTTTTGCATTTAGCACACTATGTTCAATTCTGTCTTGTTTAAGCAACTTGCTAATTCTTTCAGATTTGTCTATGGAAACTGTCCCTACCAATACAGGCCTACCTTGCTTATTTAATTCCTTTATTTCCTGTACAACGGCAGCAAACTTTTCTTTTTCAGTCCGATAAATAACATCAGGATAGCTATGCCTTATTAATGTCTTGTTAGGAGGTATAACTACTACCGGTAAATTGTAAATTTCAATAAACTCGTCTTCCTCTGTTTTGGCAGTTCCAGTCATACCAGCAAGTTTATCGTATAATCGGAAAAAATTTTGAAAAGTAATTGTAGCTAAAGTCTGGCTTTCCCTGGCAATTGTTACATTCTCTTTAGCTTCGATTGCCTGGTGTAACCCATCGCTATATCTCCTTCCGAACATTAACCTGCCGGTAAATTCATCAACTATAATAACCTCTCCATCTTTCACTACATAATCAACATCTCTCCTGAACAATTTATGTGCCCGGAGAGCTTGAATAATATGGTGCTGTAAATTCATGTTACTTTGTGCATATAAATTTTCTACACCAAGCAATTTTTCCATTTTTGCTACACCCTTTTCAGTTAAAAAGACAGCTCTTTCCTTTTCATTAATCTTATAATCTATTTCTTCCTTTAGATGATATACCAATTTATCTATTTGGAAATATTTTTTTGTAGATTCTTCAGTGGGTCCAGATATAATGAGAGGAGTTCTTGCTTCATCTATCAAAATACTATCTACCTCATCAATGATCGTAAAATCATGTTCACTCTGTACAATATCTTCAGCACGAATACTCATATTATCTCTCAAATAATCAAAACCAAATTCATTATTGGTACCGTAAACAACATCGGCTTGATAAGCTTCTTTTCTTTGCTCGGTGCTCATATCGTGTTGAATAAGCCCGACATTTAAACCCAAAAATTCATAGACAGGTCCCATCCAAAAACGGTCTCGTTTTGCTAAATAATCATTAACAGTAACAATATGAACACTTTTACCTTGCAATGCATTCAGATAAACAGGTAGTGTAGCAACCAAAGTTTTCCCTTCCCCAGTGGCCATCTCTGCTATTTTACCTTGGTAAAGAACAATTCCTCCTATGAGTTGAACATCAAAATGACGCATTTTTATTGTTCTTTTTGCAGTCTCCCGAACTACAGCAAATGCTTCTGGTAATATCTCATCTGCGGTTATGCCATTTTTTATTTTTTCACGTAAATATTCAGTCTTACTTTTTAATTCACTGTCTCTTAACTTTGCAATTTCTTCCTCTTTTGCATTAATTTTCTCTACTAATGGCTTTATCTTATTCAATTCACGGGTATTTGGATCCCCGAATATTTTTTTTGCAATATTAAGCATTCTGAATCATCCCCTTATCGATTAATACCTTATATTATTTTCAGAATTTTATATAATAACATAAAATAATCAAATACAAAAATGCTAGAAAGGTGCTTCTTCCAACATTGTTTTCTGGATTAGTATAAATAGTCCGATAAAAATCATAATATCTCCAACACTTAGAATCGAGGTAATAGGCAGTGGTTTTGGTAGGGTAATAACATCCCCCAAAAAAGCAAACAATGTCTCGCTATTTCTTAATGTGTATATTATATTATGTCCACTTCCCGGAAGATTTGCGGAGTTTATATACTGTTTAACCTGCTCGCTTATTATTACTGGCATTTTACCACCGTTTACAATAATTACAAATGAATTCAAGATTACCCCCAGGGTTATATATTTAAATCCCGGCAAGTCAATATTCTTAAAAGAAATAAATACTAATAACAAATACGATACAATCAATAATATTGAACTATATTGGGGGAAAGGTGAAAATCCAATCATTTCAAAAAACCATATTAAAACCCTTAATAGCAGAGCTGTTGCAAATACATAAACTCCATCAATAGAAATGTGTGCTAATCTTTCCAATTCTCCGCCTCTTAAAAGGGCAATTATAATTGAAAAAATAATTATAATTAGATATAACATCATTTGACCCCCCCTTCTTTTAGGAGAGAAATAAATACTTTTACCATTTCCGGGTCAAACTGTTTACCTGCCTGAGTGTCCAGCTCATTTAATATTTCTGGCTCTGATAATTTTTTTCTATAAGGACGATCTGAATTCATGGCATCATAGGAATCAACAATGGCTAACAAGCGGGCACATTTAGAAATTTTTTCCCCTTTTAAACCATCGGGATAACCCTTCCCATCATAACGCTCATGATGATGCAGTACCGTATTGGAGCATTTTTTCAAAAATTCAATGGATCCAATAATTTTTGCGCCAATAACTGGATGTTGTTTTACCTTTTCATACTCTTGGTCAGTCAATTTATCTTTCTTACCCAAGATGTGATCTTCAATACCTATTTTACCAATATCGTGCAGTATAGCTGCATATTCTATAAATTCTATTTCTGTTTCTAAATAATCTAACTTTCTAGCCAACTTAATAGCCATTTTGGAAACCCTTTCAGAATGACCATGAGTGTAGGGATCCTTGGCATCAATAGCTGCCGCCAATGTTCTAATGGTACCTAAATACATTTTACGCATTTTGGTATATAATTCAAATGAACGTCTTGCTAATAACAGAGGAAAGAAAAATAACAGGATACCTAAAATGCCAATTTCCACATAGATTATCGCCATAATAAAGCCCAGAGGTGCTTCTGCTAAATAGCTGGGAAAAGTCTCTTTGATGTTCACTCTATATACTTTTGTAATGCTTTCTTCGTTATCTAGTGATATAACCACTGTTACCAAAAAAGAATTTATTATACAATAAGTAAATGCACATATTGTGGCGGGTAAAATAAAATCAATAAAATTAATTTTCCCTATAATTCCACCAGAATATTGGTATACTAATGCTGCTAATCCTGAGGCAATTGAAAACTGGGAAGCATTAAATAATACTTTCTCAATCTTCTTATCATTTTTATTAAAAAGCAGGCCAATTGAACTAAATGCTGAGACAATCATTGCCAGTGCAGGTCCATAAACCAAAATAACTACAAAATCAATTGGGAAGGTAATGGTAATTTCTCCCCCTTCAGGAAGTGAAACAGGTATGAACTCGGCCATGATTGAAATGATAATAAAAAATAATAAGGGAATCCACATTTCTGATAGAACAGGTATTGTTGGGATTAAATATACAAAGAGAGCAATTGCTACCATTACAGTAAAAAAGATATATATTTTTAATTTATTGTTCAATGTTACTCACCTAAATATAAAAAATAATAGGCCGGCTATCCTTAGCATACTACCATCTATATCTTGCGCCACCGGCCAGTAGCAAGGCCATGACACTAATTAAAAAGCTGATTAATTTAGCTTTGTTAATTTTCATAGTGCACCTCCACGGTTTTTCTTTGTTCTAAAAAGAACAAGCAAAAACCGCTTCGCTTCGCTCGGTAAACAATATTTCGCTACTGTTTTTCTAATAAATGGTTTTTTGTCTAAGAATCACCGACCTATCCCTTTATTTTTTTCCCGATAGCACATTTTTATTTAATTAAAATTCTCCTATTTACTGCTTTTAAAATAGCATTAACTATTGTTTTATTCTGGTCATCCCCCACCAGGGCAGCCCCAACTAAGTTTTCCTTGCCTTCTGAGCTTAGCAGGTTTATTGAAATTAAGATAACTTCTTTCCCCTCCATTTGCAATGTTTTGATTTCATCAACCTGGAAAAATATTTTCCCATTCATGAAGGAAGTTATTGCATCCAGCGTAGCCCGGGCAATAATATATTCCTTATTTCTGTTCCAGTTTGTACAATCAATTTTCCCTTCAAATATCCTATCTTTATTTTCCAGTTTTACCTTCACTTGCAATTGTTCCTCAGTCGAAGAAACACTTATATCTGAAAATTTCATCCTATTCGAATAATCCTTTTCCTCTCTTACCTGGGCAATACTAATCTTGCGATAATCAATGGCAATGTTGTATTGAGCAATTAATAGAGACTCAATATCTCTGCTTATTTTTTTCGGATTACAGAAATCTTTAGTGATAATATGAATTTCTTTTATCTCCTGATTTTTTGCCAATACAATCTTGGAAAATAAGACACCATTCAGTTTATTGATGGATTTTTCAATTTCTTCTACCTTGGAAGCAAAGCGAGGTGAAATAATAAAATTTCTAAAATCCTTTACTGGAATATTGTTCATTAGATCCCCTCTTTCTCTATTTTATATTTCAGGCTCAATTAAACCATAATTACCATCTTTTCTTTTATATATCACATTGATCTGATCAGTAGCTTCATTATTAAAAACAAAAAAGCTATGACCTAATAATTCCATCTGTAAACAGGCTTCTTCAGGAGACATTGGTTTAATAACAAACTTCTTCGTTTTTACAATTTGTATATCTTCCGGCTCCTGGTTATCTGCCTCTGTTTCCTTAGTCTCTATTGGACTCACTTCTTTTACTCTATTTTTTTCACCGAAAGTTTTACTATAAAGCTTTTCTTTATATTTAATTATTTGTCTTTCAAGCTTTTCAACTACTCTATCAATTGAGGTATAAATACTATCACTTTCCTCTTCTGCCCTTATTATTGCCTTTTTTGCCTGCATGGTTACTTCAAATATTTGCCTATTCTTTTCTGCACTTACAGTTGCTGTTGCATCCATAATTTGATCAAAATACTTGTCCAATTTTTTCATTTTCTTTCTAATATAACTTTCCACTGAATCATTTACATCAATATGTTTACCTTTTATAATTAATTTCATTACTTGTACCTCCTTTGGACAATTAATTGAACTTATAGTGATACTACTGAAAATACCATTCCTTATCCAATTATATTGTATCTTTCTTTTCTAGTTGAATAATTGAAATTATATTTACTATAATAACACTGTTAGGTGTATTTTTTCCAATATATTATAGAATAATTTCCCTCCTTAGACTGACCTGGTCTTTTACCCCACACTCGCCTGCTGAGAGGTTTGCTATCTTTTCACTACTACTCTTCTCCTACCATCTCAATGGTAAGGCAGGTCTTACTCCAAAACCGCACCATGCTCAGCAACTAATAATCGTTACCTTACGTGGATCGTTTCGCCTGCGGCTAGCATCGATTTTCAACCACAGCTCTAAGGAGGGATATTTTAATCCACTCTTGCTAATGTTAAGACAAATATCTTTTTTATTCCTGCTCGTTTTAATTCCCTGCAACAAGCTCCTACAGTTGCACCTGTTGTAAATATGTCATCAATTAAAAGAATATTAGAAATATCTTTCTTATTGAATACAATAGATGAATTAATGGAAAAAACATTTTTCACATTATTTTTTCTCTCATTTTTCGATAATCCAACCTGTGAAACATTTTTTTTGTCTTTTATTAACCAATCATCACAAAAATAAATTGAAAAATAATCGGCTATATATTTAGCTAACAAAGCGCTTTGATTAAAGCCTCTTTTTTTTAAATCATCTTTGAATAATGGGACAGGTATTATTACATCAATTTCCTGAACATTATAATGATTATTACCTTCTAAATAATTAACCATCAGATCTCCCAATGGTTGAATTAATTTTACCTGTTTCTTATATTTAAGTAAATGTATACATTTTCTCATTACGCCCTGGTAATAAGCGACTGAACGATTAAAATAAATATGTTTCTTTTTAATTTTACAATCTGCACAGATAGCATTTTCCTCAAATGATACCAAAGTTGACATTGGTTTACCACATTGATAACAGTAAGGAGTAGATATTAATTGTATTTTTTTAAAACAATTATCACAAATTGCATACCCTTTTGATTCCTTAATTATTTTTCCGCAATTTTCACAGCTGTATGGAAAGATTAAATTAAGAAATCCTTCTTTAAGATAATTCCAGGTATTAAGCATCTTCATCATATACTAATATTAACCTTGCTATCTGCTCTGAGAAAAGGTGAAATAAATTAAGTTCCCTCTTGCCAGCCTGCCAGATATTTTTTTTGTTCAACTGTAAGCTTATCAATCCTAATACCCATACTTTTGAGCTTAAGAGAAGCAATTCCTTCATCGATTTCCCTTGGAACCGGATATACCTGTTTTAAAAGAGATTTATTGTCCTTTAATAAATGTTCTACTGACAATGCTTGGTTTGCAAAACTCATATCCATGACACTTGCCGGATGCCCCTCAGCAGCAGACAAATTTAGTAATCTACCCTCAGCAAGCAAATGAAGTTTCCTCCCACATTTCATATTATAAGTTACTACATCTTCCCTGGGTAAATCCTTGCTTATTGCCATTTTTTCCAAAGAAGGAATATCTATTTCTACATTAAAATGACCTGAATTTGCTAAAATTGCACCATCCTTCATCAGGACAATATCTTTTTTGGAAATAACATTTTTATTTCCAGTCAAAGTAACAAATATATCACCAATCTTGGCAGCTTCTTCAATTGGCAGTACCTGAAAACCATCCATGACTGCCTCTAGAGCCTTTAGGGGATTGATTTCAGTAATTATAACCCGTGCCCCCATTCCTTTGGCCCTGCTTGCTAATCCTCTGGCACACCACCCATATCCACAAACCACAAAAATCTTACCGGCTAATAATATATTGGTAGCTCTCAACAGACCATCAATTGTACTCTGTCCAGTGCCATATCTGTTATCGAAAAGATGTTTTGTTAAAGCATCATTAACTGCAATTATTGGATACTGCAAGGCACCTTCTTTTTGCATGCTACGTAAGCGAATAACCCCTGTTGTCGTTTCTTCGGTTCCCCCAATAATATTATTAATTAGGTTATTCCTACTTGAATGAATCGTTGATACCAAATCAGCACCATCATCCATCGTAATATTTGGCTTAATATCCAATGTTTTCGAGATATGCTCATAATAACCCTCTTTATCTACCCCTCTAATTGCAAAAACTGGTATTTTAAAATCCCTTACCAGTGATGCAGCTACATCATCCTGAGTACTTAAAGGGTTTGAAGCACATAAGGCAATCTGAGCACCACCAGATTGCAGGGTAATCATCAGATTGGCTGTTTCAGTAGTTACATGCAGACAGACAGCAATTTTTATCTTTTTAAGAGGTTTATCCACTTCAAAACGTTTCTTTATCGCCTCTAATACTGGCATTTGATTCTGTGCCCACTTAATTCTCTTTCTGCCTTTATCAGATAATTTGATATCTTTGATATCATATAACATATTAGCCCCCCACTTTTTAAAGTTTGTTAAGATTTATTTATTTTTTTATTGTAGCCATGGATTAGTGGATATTTCTCTCCCAAGGTCAGAAATCGGACCATGACCGGGAAATATCTCACAAGAACTATCAAGAATAAACAATTTGTCTTTTATTGATTGCTTTATTTCAGAGAAAGATCCCCCGGGTAAATCAGTTCTGCCTATCCCATTTGCAAACAGGGTATCTCCGGTAAAGATTTTGTTACCAACAAGTAATGAAGTGCTTCCTGGGGAATGACCTGGTGTATGAATAACTGAAATATTCAGAGAACCTATTTTTATGTCTTTACCTTCTTCCAAATAATCATCAGCAGGAGGTGATTGGATAGCATGTCCAGTATAAAAGGAAAGATTTTTTTGGGGATCAGTTAACATGTCTTCATCCATTCTGTGGATTAGTAACTTGGCTGATGTATTGTTTTTTAGAAAAAAGTTTCCACCAATATGATCAGCATGCCCATGAGTATTAATAATATATTTTAAGGTAAAATTTTCTTGTGTTAACATTTCTAAAATAATACTGTTTTCTTCTGCAGGATCAATAACTGCTGCTTTTTTAGTTTTCATACAACCCAGAATATAACAATTTGTTGCTAGTTGACCTAAGGTTATTTTTTTTATATATATTGAATCTGATTGATTCATAATAAATTATGCTCCTTCACTTTCTATTTACCTTGTAATTCATCGCTATCTAAAATAAAGGTAACAGGTCCGTCATTAATAAGCTTTACTTGCATAAATGCCTGAAATTGTCCTGTTTCGACTAAGACATTGTAATTCTTGAGACATTGTACAAAATACTGATAGAGAGAATCAGCTGTCTCTGGTAATGCAGCATGGATAAAACTAGGCCTTCTGCCTTTCTTACAATTACCATAGAGTGTAAATTGTGATACTACAATTATTTGCCCTTTAATATCCAGGAGAGATAAATTCATTTTGTCTTCTTTGTCAGAAAATATTCTTAAATTTATTATTTTTTTTGTCAATAATTCGGCTTCTTTTTTAGTATCACCTTTCTTTACTCCCAACAAAATCAGCATACCCTGTTTTATCTGTGAAATGATTTGATTATCCACTTGAACTGATGCTTTGCTAACCCTCTGTACAACTGCCTTCATATTGTTTCCTCTCCTTTTTTTATTCTCCTTCTATTCTTTTAACCTCTGTAATAGCTTTCAGGCTTCTTAATCGGGCAATAATTTCTTTTAAATGATCAAGAGTTTTTACTTCTATCGTTAAATTGAGAAATGCAATTCCGTTTTTATTAGCTGAACCATTAATATGTTTAATAGAAGCCTTGAAATTTGAGAGTACCATTGATACATCTGAAACCAGATTTTTCCTATCAGCGGAAATAACTTTTATTTTTGCCGGAAAATAATCATTTTCAGTCTTGTACCATTCAGCATTAATTAAACGACCCTCATCTTTTGAGATATTCTTTAAATTAGGGCAATCTATTCTATGTATAGTCACTCCTCTGCCCCTGGTAATGTATCCAATTATCTCATCACCTGGTACTGGATGACAGCATTGAGCAAATCTAATGAGAATATTATCTACGCCATCAATTTTTACACCTCTGTCAATTTTTTTCTCTATTTCTGGCTCTTCTTTGATCTGTTGAATTTCTTGGTCTTCTTTTTGAGGTGATATTCTATTAATTAAATGACTGGGGTTTATTTTTTTATAACCAACAGCTTCAAGCAATGAATCGATATCAGTATAGCCCATTGGCTGAACAATCTCGGCAAGATTCTCTTCCAATTCTGAATTCCAGGATATCTTGTATTTTTCTAACTCCCGTAAAAGTAATCCCTTACCCTTTTCAATATTTTCGTTACGCAATTCCTTTCTAAACCATGCCTTGATCCTTGTTTTTGCGCCAGAAGTTTTGACAAATTTTAACCAATCTCTGCTAGGTCCACTGGTTGTCTTGGATGTTAAGATTTCCACAATATCTCCACTCTTTAATTTACGATCAAGTGGCACAATCTTATTATTTACCTTAGCTCCCACACAGCGATGCCCTATCTCTGTATGAATGGCATAAGCAAAATCAACCGGACAAGATCCCAGAGGCAATACCTTTACATCTCCCTTCGGGGTAAAAGTATAGACTTCGTATTGTAATAGGTCAATTTTTAAATTTTCCATAAACTCCATCGGATCCTTGAGCTCTTTTTGCCACTCGAGAATCTGTCTTAGCCATGTTAATCTTTCTTCAAATTTTTTGTCCTTTAAGGACTCTCCTTTTTCTTTGTATTTCCAATGAGCAGCAATGCCATACTCTGAGGTTCTATGCATCTCTTCAGTTCTGATTTGAACTTCCAAAGGCTCACCTTCAGATGTTATAACAGTGGTATGCAATGATTGATACATATTCGATTTGGGCATAGCAATATAATCTTTGAACCTTCCAGGCATAGGTTTCCAGATAGAATGCAGTAAGCCAAGTGCAGCATAACAATCCTTGATAGATTCACAGATAATTCTAATTGCCATCAAATCATAAATTTGAAAAAAATCCTTGTCCTGTTCCTGCATTTTTTTATAGATGCTATAAATATTTTTAGGCCTACCCTGAATGGTTGTCTTAATCCCAAATTTTTGTAATTCTTCTGCCATTCTTTTTTTTATAGATTCTATATACTTCTCTCTATCCGCTCTGCTCTTGGCCACCTTTGCAGCAAGTTCTTTGTATTGTCTGGGAGCCAAATTAAGCAATGAATAATCCTCTAACTCCCACTTTACCCTATACAGCCCCAAACGATTGGCTATAGGTACATAAATATCTAAAGTTTCCTTTGCCTTTATCAAACGTTTTGGCGCAGGCATAAATCTAAGAGTTCTCATATTATTAAGTCTATCTGCAAGTTTAATAAGAATGACTCTTATATCTTCCGCAATTGCTAAAAACATTTTACGAAAATTTTCAGCTTGTCTTTCTTCCTTTGTTTTAAAAGATATTTGACTTAATTTTGTTACTCCATTCACAAGCATGGCAACTTCTTGCCCAAATTTATTATTTATTTCAGCAAGTTCCACATGGGTATCTTCTACAACATCATGAAGCAAACCTGCAGCAATAGTTATTACATCCATATTCAAATCAGCAAGAATATCTGCAACTTCCAAAGGATGAGACAAATAGGGTTGTCCTGAATATCGTTGCTGGTTTTGGTGTGCATCCTGAGAAAAGTAATAAGCTTTCCAGATAATATCAATATTAGCCTCTGGATTGTAAGATTTTATTTTATCAATTAATGATTCGATTTTGATAGAACTATCTATCATGAACACCTCTTTGGTTGAAAGACTTTCTTGAATAATCTGAATAAATATCGCACCCGCATAGCGGGTGGCTTTAAGAACCTCTTAAAGAGGTTTGGCTTTTTATCACTTTTTAGCTCTTTTTCTTTCGATTTTTTATTTATACTTTTATATATTATACTTTACAAGGGAAAATATTTCATATCCTTTTAACTTCTCTCTTCCCTTTAACATTTCCAATTCAATAATAAAATCAGCTCCTACAATTTTTCCGCCTAATTTTTCTATAAGATTAAAAACTGCCAATGTAGTTCCACCAGTAGCCAGCAAATCATCAATAACCATAATACGGTCACCTTCTTGAAAGGCATCCTTATGAATTTCTAAAATATTTTTTCCATATTCCAATTGATAAGAAATCCTCTCAACATCAGCAGGCAATCTTCCTTCCTTCCTTATTAATAGAAACCCTACATTCAAATTATATGCCACTGGTGCTCCTATAACAAATCCACGAGCTTCAATTCCGGCAACATAATCAATTTTTAAAGACCTACAATGATCAGTAATTTGATCAATGCTGTATTTATAGGCTTCCTTGTCTCTCAATAAAGTGGTAATATCTTTAAATTGAATCCCTTTAACCGGAAAATTTGGAATATTTCTTATCTTACTCTTTAGTTCCATTCTATTCTGTCCTCCTTACAGTGGATTTTATATCCTTTATCATTAATTGGATAGTCTTTTTGCCATTCCAACAATTCATTCCTAACTGAAATACAATATCAATAGTGCTATCATCTATTACATCTGTATATTTGTCGGCCATCTGAAAAGCTATACCGTCAAAATAATTTCCTCCCTCACCAAGATTTAATTTAAGATGCTTTTCATCTTTGCCTACTTTTTTTAAGGAAACTAGAGGAAAATTATAACCACAAAATACTGGCTGTTGATTTCCAGGGCCAAATGGTCTTAATTTTTCAATATAATCTAAAAAAGCCCAGTTCATGGTATCAATCGCAATTAAAGCATCAATATTAATAATTGGTTCATTGTACTGGTTTATTTCCTGATTACCATCTAAAAGACAATTAATCCTTTCTCTAAATCCATCAATTTTATCTCTAGAAATAGTAATACCTGCCGCATATTGATGTCCACCATATTTAATAAGTAAATCAGAACACTGGGAAAGAATCTTTGAAAAATCAAACTCTCCCTGGTTTCTACCTGAACCTTTCCCTATTCCATTACTGGTTGAGATTATTATAACTGGTTGAGAATGCTCTTCCATAACCCTTGAAGCTACAATACCTATTATTCCCGGGTGCCATTTATCGGAACTTAAAACTAATACTCCATTATTATTTTTTAATTTGCTATTGGTAGCCATTTTCCTGGCTTCGTTTAATACTTTTTGAGTTATTCCTTTTCGCTCTTCATTTAATTTCAACATTTCACTAACCAAATAATCTGCACGGTAAGAAGAATCTGTTAAAAGTAGGTCAACTGCCTGTTTTGGATTACCAATTCTTCCTGTTGAATTCAAAACTGGTATCAAATTAAAACTAATATCACGAACTGTTAAATTATTAGAAAGATTATTATTTTGACAATGTTTTACTAATTTTTTTAATCCCTTTTTTTTGCTATTAATTAAATTTTTTATCCCATATTTCACTAAAATTCTATTTTCGCCTAAGATTGGCATTGAATCTGCTATTGTTCCGAGTGCCACTAAGTCCAAATGCTCATACAATGAAGTATGGTCTTTTCCCAACATTATATGCAAGGCTTGAACTAATTTAAAAACTACACCTACACCAGCTAAGTCCTTAAAAGGGTAATCACAATTCTTTGGATTTATAATACTATACGCTTTTGGAAGATTTTTTAATGGTTCATGATGATCTGTTACAATAGTATCAATTCCCATATCAATGAGTTGTTTTATTTCTTGATGTGAGGTAATACCGCAATCTACAGTAATAATCAATGAAATATGATATTTTAAAGCAAACTGTATTCCCTTCTGACTGATTCCATATCCTTCTTCAAAGCGATCTGGTATATAGTAATAAACATTAGCACTAAATATAGTTAATACAGAAAATAACAAAGTAGTACTGGTTATGCCATCAACATCATAATCCCCGTAGATTAATATTTTCTCCTGATTGTTAAGGGCTTTCTTAATTCTTTCTACAGTTCTGGCCATCCCCTGTAAGCTCAAAGGATCTAGCAGATTATCCAATCTAGGATTTAGAAAATCGTCGATATCCTTTATATTTTTTAGGCCTCGATTAATTAATAGCTGGGCTATAATGGGTTCTAGGGAAAATTGATGCGCTATATTATTCCTTAATTCTTCGTCTTCATTAGCAATAATCCACTTGATTTTGTTCAACCTCTTTCCATGTCTGCTAAATATATAGTTGAAAAATAGAATTACACATCAACTTTTCTACTTTTTCTTTTTACTTTTTACTTTCTTGCTTCTATTGCTTTGATCTTTTTTGGGTGTTGCAATAAAAGATACTTTTGCTCTCTTTTTCAGCTCTAGAAGCAATGGACCTGCTATACATATTGATGAATAAGTCCCAACCACAATTCCTATCAATAAAACGAAAGCAAAATCAGATAAAGTGCCACCAAAAAAGTAAAGGGCCAATACAGGCAACAAAGTAGTAATAGCAGTATTAATGGTTCTGGTCAGGGATTGGTTGATACTCAGGTTAATTGTGTCCTCCAGGGCAGAACGGCTTTTTATTTTTATATTTTCTCTTAACCTATCAAAAATAACTATTGTATTATTTAATGAATAACCAACAATGGTTAATATTGCAGCAATAATTGGTATCGATATTTCTTTTTGTAATACAGAAAGAACTGCCAGGGCAATCAACACATCATGAGCTAAAGCAATAATAGAAGTAATGGCATATTTAAATTCAAATCTAGCAGTAATATAAATAACAATACCTATAAAAGCAAAAATAATAGCAAAAAGTGCCAGGCGCTTTAGAGATTCTCCGATAACAGGACCTACCATTTCAACTTTCAATACTTCAAAATCACCAATACGGTTTTTCAGGGTATCTAATATCTCTTCTCTTTGTTGAAGAGCAGTTTGATCTGTTCTAATCATAAATTCATTATTAGATAATGATTGTATAGTGCTACTGGCTAAATTCATTTCACTCAAAACATCCCGGATATCGGTTATAGATACATTTTTTTCAAAATCTATTTGTATTAAAGTTCCACCGGCGAAGTCAATCCCATAATTTAATCCCTGAAAAAGCAATGACATTATTCCTATTATAATAATGGCAGCAGAAATCTGATAAAATCTTTTTCTCTTCGAAACAAATTTAATATCCGTATTTTTGATAATCTCCATGAATTTTCCTCCAATGTGCAATATCATGATATTCAAAGGAATCCCTATCTTTGATATCTTTTCATGAATTCTTCAAATATCTTTAATACTATCTCATATTTTTAAAAATAATTATTTTATGATATATTAGTTCATCTTAAACTAAAGCATTTTTCTTAAAATGCTTTCCCATCAATTCCAGTACTAGTTTAGTTACGATTATGGCTGTAAACATGCTTACTGCAATTCCGATACTTAAAGTTACCGCAAATCCCCTAATTGGTCCAGTTCCAAAGTAAAGAAGTGCTACTGCAGCAATCAATGTAGTAACATTGGCATCCAGTATTGTCCTAAATGCCTTTGAAAAACCCGCCTCAATAGAAGCCCGGAATGTTTTTTCCATCTGTAATTCCTCTTTTATTCGTTCAAAGATGAGAATATTTGCATCTACTGCCATGCCAATTGTCAAAATAATCCCAGCAATACCTGGTAAGGTTAATGTCGCATTCAAGATTGCCAGTCCACCCATAACCAATAATAAACAAATTGCCAGTGCTAAGTCGGCAACCAATCCAAATCCCTTATAGACAATTACCATAAATACAAGGATTAGTAATAAACCTATCATCCCCGCCTTTAAACTACGATCTATGGAGTCTTTACCTAATGTTGGGCCTACTGAACGATTTTCTAAAATCTGAACTTCTACCGGGAGAGCTCCACTTCTTAACAATAATGCTAATTTTTGTGCTTCTTCAACGCTGGAAATCCCAGTAATCGAAGCTTCTCCGCCAGAAATTGGTTCCTGTACTACGGGAGCTGAAATCTCCTGTCCGTCAAGGGTAATTTTCAACACTTTACCAACATTCACCATAGTGGCTTGCTCAAAAAGTTTTGCTCCCTCTTCATCGAATTTCAGTATAACATTAGGCCTACCAAAACGATCATAATCTGCTTTTGCATTTTTTAAATAAGCCCCTGTCAGCAAAGTTTTTCCATTCTCGTTTTGAAATTCCAATAAGGCGGTCTTCCCAATAAGACTTTCAGCCTCTTGGGGATCTTCCATGCCAGGAAGCTGAACTAGAATTCTTCTTTCACCCTGACGTTGAATTATCGGTTCCTTTACACCTTCAGGGTTAATACGATTGGTAATAATCTCCATTACTCTATTAACTGCATCACTGTCAACTGGAGCGTTGGGACTATCAATGCATTCCAATACAATATAAGAGCCTCCCTGTAAATCAAGACCTAAATTAATATTTTTATCTAGTGGAAAAGCATAAAAAGCAGCTAATCCAATCACCAAGACGATAATTACTAACCTGATTATCCTTGACTGATTCATATGTTATACAACTCCTTTAAAAAAATAGCTTAGTTTTAGACCCAGAAAAGTATAAAAACCCCTTTTATTTAACCATTGGCACCTTCAAAAAAGATAGTTTTCTAGGGTTAAATAATATAATTCGAAAAAATAATAAATAAAAAAACGAGTAAATATCGCACCCGCATAGCGGGTGGCTTTAAGAACCCCTTAAAGAGGTTTAGCTTTTTATCACTTTTTAGCTCTTTTTCTTTCTTTTTATTTATACTTTAGCTATAATATTTCTAAGCAATATGACTTCCAACTTTGGACTTCAGGTGAAAAATTGTCATCTAGCTTATCTTAATCTTTTTATTTTTGAACCAATTGCATTTTTAGTAGTGTTAATTTTGATATCTTTAGAAATTTCTAAAGTAAATACATCTCCCTTGATTTCTCTTATGATACCATATATACCGCCAATAGTAATGACCTTATCCCCAACTTTTAGACTATTAAGCATTTCTTTATGTTTTTTCTGTCTTTGCTGTTGTGGACGAATTAAAATAAAATAAAAAATGGCAAATATAATAATCAAAGGCAAAAATTGTTCTATACCACCCATTCGCTTCACACCTTCCTTTTTAAAATTCTTTTAAATTATACCTAATTAATCACTTTTTATCAAATATTTTAATAATTAAAATTATTAAAATATAATTAAATCTATCAAGATAAATTTAGAAATAAAATATTTAAGAAAAATTAGCAAAAAACTTTTTTTTAAATGTATTAAATTGGTTCTCAGAAATTGCCCTTCGGATTTCCTGCATTAAATTATTCATAAAATACAAATTATGAATTGTACCCAAAATTGGAGCAAGCATTTCATTGGCCATATAAAGATGTCTTAAATAAGCCCTGGAAAAATTTTTACAGGCATAACACTGACATTTCGAATCAATCGGTGAAAAATCATTTTTATATTTTGCATTGGTTATGGAAATTTTACCATTATGTGTGAAAAGACATCCGTTTCTACCATTTCTAGTTGGCAAAACACAATCAAACATATCTACTCCCCTTGTTACTCCTTCAAGTATTGAACGAGGTTCTCCTACCCCCATTAAGTATCTGGGTTTTTCGGTGGGCAAAATAGGAACTGTTACATCAAGCAACTGATACATTAATGGCTTTGGTTCCCCTACACTTAATCCTCCTATTGCATATCCAGCAAATTTTAATTCTACCATTTTTTGTGCATTTTCCATCCGAATTTCAGGGAATACTCCACCCTGGATAATTCCAAACAAGGTCTGATTCCCTGAAGAATGGTAGGATTGGCATTGTTTAGCCCATTGTAATGTTCTTTCTGCAGCAAATTGTGTTTCACATTTAGAAGATGGATAGGAAGCACATTGGTCAAAGGCCATGGCAATATCAGAACCTAAGGCCATTTGTATTTCCATTGATTTTTCCGGGCCTACAAAATGACTGGATCCATCAATGTAAGATTGAAAAGTAACACCTTCATCGGTTACTTTATTTATCTTACCCAAGCTAAAAACCTGGAACCCCCCACTATCTGTCAATATAGATTTATTCCAACCCATAAAACTATGTAATCCACCTGCCTTGGAGATAAGTTGGTGGCCAGGTCGTAAAAATAAGTGGTATGCATTACACAGAATAATTGAAAATCCCAAATCACTTATTTCCTTGGGAAGCATGCCTTTAACGGTAGCTTGAGTTCCAACTGGCATAAATACAGGCGTTTCAATCAAACTATGTTTTGTCTCAAGTATACCCAATCTGGCTTTATTATCAGTTTCTTCTGTTGTTTTTTTAATAGTAAATTTAAATGACATCTTAATTTATAAATAACCTTTTCTGCTTATTATAAATTTTTAAAATCTAAATATTAAACAATGAACATGGCATCTCCAAAACTATAGAATCGGTACTTTTTTTGAATGGCTTCTCTATAAGCATTTAACAAATTTTCCCTTCCTGCCAGAGCCGATGCCAACATTAATGGAGATGATCTTGGAAGATGAAAATTAGTTAGTAGAGCATTTATCACCTGGAACTTAAAGCCAGGATAAATAAATAAGTCAGTACTATTCGTTCCCTCTACTACTCTACCCTTTTTGACAGAGGATTCTAAAGCTCGAGTGACAGATGTTCCCACACCTATAATTCTACGACCATTTTCAATTGCATCATTTATAACTCTGGCATTTTCAGCAGTCACTGTATAGAACTCGGGTTTCATTTTATGTTCTTCAACCTGTTTGGTTCTTATTAGTTCAAAAGTTCCTCTACCAATATGTAATGTCAAAAAAACTATATTTACTTTTTTATCTTTAATTTTTTGCAATAGCTGTTCTGTAAAGTGGAAACCAGCTGTTGGAGCTGCAATTGACCCTTCTTGAGAGGCATATACAGTTTGATAAAATGATTTTTTGACGAGCTGCTTTTTTATGTATGGAGGAGTAGGCATTTTACCAACTTCAGATAATATCTTATTGAAATCTCCATCTGCTTGCATGTGAAGCAGGTAAGTACCATTATCATAATTTTTTTCTAACACTTCTGCTTCCAGTTCTGTGGTAAATACTATTTTTGTTCCACAATGCACTCTTTTCCCCGGCTTTAGTAATGCTTCCCATTGGTAATCTGTAATGGGTTTTATTAAAAGAACTTCAATTTTTCCACCTGTATTTTTTTTATTGCCATATAGTCGAACCGGCAATACTTTACTATTATTCAAAACCAGCAAATCGCCTGGTTGGAAATAATCTATAATCTCATAAAATATTTTGTGTTGAATAGCACCACTTTCCCTATTAAGAATC
>LDZT01007433.1_pt1 | contig 22225 bp, 21 predicted proteins | sample 615521 | NCBI WGS metagenome assembly LDZT01 (sample SAMN03408292, study PRJNA278302) | terrestrial metagenome | isolation source: oil reservoir sample SB1 | place: USA: Alaska, North Slope, Schrader Bluff formation | collected 2011-09
ACCATTGTCGGTTACTCGATCAATGATACCATCGTTGTATTTGACAGAATCAGAGAAAATACCAAATTGATGAGAAAAGCTAAGTATGAGGATATTATTGACAATAGCATCTCACAGACTATCGTCAGATCCATCAACACATCCGCAACCACCTTGTTTACTATTACAGCACTATACATCTTTGGTGTTGAGGCAATCAGGGAGTTTGCCTTGCCGTTGATAGTGGGAATCCTTGCGGGTACGTATTCATCCATATTCATTGCCAGCCCGATCTGGTATCTGTTGAAGACCAGAAAAAGCGATACAAACTACTACAATCCCAACAAAGCCTCAAAATAATTTATTATATCAATGAACCACTATTTGTAGTATAATAAAGAAAAAGGCAGGAGGTAAATCATGCAACTGAATTTTATATTATTGCTTATTGTATCCATTTTTATCGCGATATTTGCAATTCAAAACGGAGAGACTGTATCGATAGATTTGTTTTTTATGAAGAGGGAGATGTCACAAGCTTTAGTTATATTAGCTTCAGTAGGATTAGGCGCTTTAGTGACAGGCGTTTTGAGTACATTTGGCAAGGTTAAGAAAATGAGAGAAAACAAATCCCTTAGCAAAAAAGTTAAGGCACTTGAAGCTGACATGAACACAACATCAAACAAGCTTGCTACCACAACAGCTGAAAATGAAGAATTGCAGAAAATCAATTCAGATCTTAAATCAGAGCTCAGCACCACTGAGAACCAGTTGAAAGAGTTAAAAAGTCAGATAAAGATAGTACCAATTAAGCAAAAGAACGAAGCATCCGTAAAAGAAGAAGCTGAGAAAGTTCCGGAGACGGATTTTTGAAAAAAAGATACACGATAAGACATCAAGATGACAGAATAACAAAGCGATTTCAAAAGCGTTTCAACATACCGAAAATTGTTGCCAAACTACTGCAGAACAGGGGTATGACGACAGAAGAACAAGTTGAAGAATACCTGAATACCAATATAGAAAGGCTAAGGAATCCGTTTCTGATTCCAGGGATAGATGATGCAGTCAGACTTTTGGATGACAGCGTCATGAATAAAGATAAGATTTTTATATATGGTGATTATGATGCTGACGGTGTAACCTCCACTGCTCAGCTTGTTCTTATTTTAAAAGAGATTGATGCTGACTTCGAATACTATCTGCCAGACAGGGAGATTGATGGCTATGGTTTAAATGACGCCATCGCCGACATGCTTGTCGAAAAAAATGTCAAACTACTGATTACGCTCGATTGTGGAATCTCGAATGATAAAGAAATCAGGAAAGTTATTGAAAAGGGAATTCGTGTAATCATCATTGATCACCATCAGTGCCCGGATAGATTGCCACCGGCCGATGTCATTGTTGATCCTCAGATTTCAAAGATGCAAACCTATTATCAGAATCTCTGCGGTGCAGGGCTTGCTTTGAATTTTGTACGAGCTCTTATAGCTCATCGAAATCTTACCATCACGCTAGACCCTTATCTGCAGCTTGCAACCCTAGGGACTGTCTCTGATATAGTGCCCATAACAAACGAGAACAGGATAATTGTGAAGAATGGATTGGACGGAATCAATAATCATCCACTTATGGGACTTGAACAGCTTTTGAATCTGTCAAATGTCTCCAAAGGTAGTGTTACAACTGAAACACTGAGTTATTTGATCGGTCCCAAGATCAATGCGGCAGGCAGGGTAGACAGCGCTGAAATTGCCCTCAAAATGTTGATTTCAACAAATAAGGTTGAATCGCAGCACTATGCCCAACAGTTGAATGATCTAAACATTCTCAGAAAAAAAATAGAAAAGCAGATTTTTGATGAAGCCGACAACAATCTAGTCACTCAATTGAACAATAAGATACTGATTACATATGGTAATAATTGGCATGAAGGTGTTATTGGCATAGTCAGTTCAAAACTGACCGAAAAATATCACAAGCCCTCTATTATGTTTTCCAAAAAAGGCAATTTTTACAAAGGATCGGGAAGAAGTATACCTGGATTCGATATCTACAAGGCTATCAAAGAATTTGACCATCTGACAGTCAAGTCCGGAGGCCACCAACAGGCTGTGGGTCTGACTATACATCAAGACAGCTTCAAGGACTTTACTGACAATCTGACAAAATACACCAATGAGATTATGACAGATGGCAAAATGGTTAAAGAGATATTGGTTGATGCAATAATTTCGAAAGAAGATACGATAGATATAGCATCGATTGAATATATAAACAAGATATTTGAACCCTATGGATTAAGAAATGAAAAACCGGTATTTATAATCAATCAATATGAACTGCAACACCATAGATACCTGGGAAATGAAGAAAACCATCTAAAGGCAAGCGTGAAGTTAGGAGACTCGGTCTTCACACTTTTACGATTCAACATCACAGAACACGATAAGAAAAGGTTTATTCGACTTAACCCCTTGGTTGGAGAGTTTGATGTCAATCAATATAATGGTTATACAAGTGTTCAGTTCAATATTGTCGATTTTGCAGGGGGATATTTTACAGACCTAAAGTTGAAATTTTTGTATGAGATTGCCAACAAACCTCTGTTTGAGGATTATATAGTTGATATTGATGAAACTTCAAGTGAAAGACTCATTTTTCGGGAGGATATTCTTTCTGTCAGAAATGCCTCAAAAATAGAAGACTTGAATAACAGTACAAGACAGAAATTGGAATATGCTATCAGCAGGTGGCTGCCTTCCGATGAAGCAGAAGAGAAAATATTGACTGAGTTGAGGAAAAACAAGAGCAAAATTTTCAAATTTGAGATGATAAAACTTGTTAACCATATCAACAGAATATATAATATAGACATCAATGAGGAGATGCTCCTCTATACGTTAGTGAAGCTGTTCAAGAAGGATATAATCAATTTCAAGCTGAAGAACGATTACTTATATATAAAAAAATTGTCCTGAGGAGGATCAGATGGATTTAAAAGATAAGATTAGAGTAATAGAGGATTTCCCGGAAGAGGGAATCAGTTTTAAGGACATTACAACTGTATTAAAGGATCCGCTCAGTTTGAAAGAAGTCATCACACAGATGACGGACATGTTCTCTGACCTGGAGGTGGATATCGTTGTAGGACCTGAATCCAGGGGTTTTATTTTTGGGACACCTGTTGCATTCAACATGGGGGCCGGATTTGTTCCGGTCAGAAAACCCGGTAAGCTGCCTGCGGAGACGGTCAGGCACGAATACTCATTGGAATACGGCAAGGATGCACTTGAAATACACAGTGACGCTATAGAGAAAGGTATGCGGGTGATTGTTATAGATGATTTGCTGGCTACAGGAGGAACTGTAAGTGCAACAGCCAAGCTGATTGAAAAATTGGGAGGTGTTGTGGTCGGTCTTGGATTTTTCATCGAGCTGACTGAACTAAGTGGCAGAGAAAAACTGACAAAATACAATGTCAAATCAATTGTAACTTATTAAAGGTTGGATTTTCCAGCCTTTAATCATACCGGTGGTGAGAAGATGCTAGACAGACTGATCAATGATATTTTAGCCTACAATCCCATGGCTGATATATCGATCATAAAAAAAGCATATGAGTACGCAAAGAGTTTTCATGGTGATATTATCTTAAGATTCTCGGGAGAGGCTTATTTTACTCACCCTTTTAATGTTGCGCTCATATTGGCTGAACTAAATATGGATGTTGACACAATAGCTGCCGGGTTGCTGCATGATGTGGTTGAAGATACGATAGCGACCGTCGATGATATCAAAAAGGAATTCAATGAAGAGATTGCCAACCTCGTTGATGGTGTGACTAAGCTTAGCAAGGTAAAATATAAGTCAAAAGAAGAACGACAGGCAGAAAGCCTTCGGAAAATGGTTATTGCCATGTCCAAAGATATTAGGGTTATCATCATCAAACTAGCCGACCGATTGCACAATATCAGGACACTCCAATATATGTCGCCTGAGAAACAAAAAGAAAAGGCTATCGAGACTTTGGAGATCTATGCACCTATTGCCAACCGTCTTGGTATGGCTTCCATCAAATGGGAGCTTGAGGATTTGTCGCTTCAATATATCGATCCGGAAGGATTTAAAGATATTACTGAAAAAGTAAAGCAAAAGAGAAAAGAACGCGAGGAATACATCCAGGGAATCATCAACACACTGGAGGGTAAATTGCGTGAGGCTGAGATCGATTTTGAAATCAGTGGAAGGCCAAAAAGTATCTACAGCATCTATAAGAAGATGTATCATAAAAACAAGACTTTCGAAGAGATATATGATGTGACAGCTATCAGGATATTAGTCAATTCAGTCAGGGACTGCTACGGCGTTCTTGGAACAGTGCATACGCTGTGGAAGCCTATGCCCGGTAGATTTAAAGACTATATAGCCATGCCAAAGCCGAATATGTATCAATCGCTTCATACCACGGTTATCAGTTTTAACGGAGAGCCCTTTGAGATACAGATCAGGACATTTGAGATGCACAAGACTGCAGAGCTTGGTATCGCAGCTCACTGGAAATACAAAGAGGGTGTGAAGGATAGCGAATTTGATGAAAAATTGAACTGGCTCAGACATATGCTGGACTGGCAGCAGGATACCAACGATCCCAAAGAATTCATGGAATCATTGAAGATAGATTTATACACGGATGAGGTATTTGTTTTCACACCAAAGGGGGATGTCATCAACCTGCCTGCAGGCTCAACCCCTATTGATTTTGCCTATCGTGTCCACTCGGGTGTGGGTAACAGATGTATCGGTGCTAAGATAAATGGCAGGATTGTGCCCCTGGATTACAAGCTAAAGAACGGCAATCAGATAGAGATCATCACATCGTCAAGCAGCAACGGTCCTAGCAGGGACTGGCTGAAAATAGTCAAGAGCAGCCAGGCAAAGAGTAAAATCAGGAAATTTTTTAAAGATAAGGAAAAAGACACCAATATAGATAAGGGCAAAGAGGCTATCGAGCGGGAAATCAAGAGACAAGGCTTTAAGCTTACCGAACTGTTCAAAGATGAATGGATACAGGAAATTGTCAAGAAGATGAACTTCAAGTCATCTGAGAATCTGTTCGCATCTGTTGGACATGGTACTATGACAGAGCTTCAGGTTGTCACGAAGCTGATCGCGAAATATAAGCTTCTGCACAAGGATAAATACGAGGAACGATTCAAGGTAACTGAAACACAGGTACCGGTTAAAGCCAAGCCTACACCGACCTCAGGCGTCATTATTCAGGATCTTGACAATATCAAGATTAGATTCTCAAAATGCTGCTCTCCGGTTCCCGGCGATGAGATTGTGGGATACATTACCCGTGGAAGAGGTGTTTCGATTCATAGGGCTGATTGTACCAATATTATCGCTGCAGAGAAGGATGGACGCTTCATAGAGGTGGAATGGGATACAGGAAACAAGATGACCTATACAGCTGAGATTCAGATTGAATCTATCGACAGACCGGGTCTATTGCAGGATATCACCACTGCCTACACGGCTCTTAAAGTAAATGCAATCAATTTGAACTTGAGAGTCAACAAAGATAAGGTAGCCATTATGAATATGACTTTTGAGATTAAGGAATCCAAGGATCTGGCGGAACTTATCAAGCGTTTCAAAAAAATAGATGGCGTTCTGGATGTATATAGATACAAGAAATAGAGGGTAAAAAATGAGGGCTGTAGTTCAAAGAGTCAGCAAAGCCGATGTATTGGTAGACAATATAACCATCGGGAAAATCAACAAGGGACTTTTGATTTTTTTAGGTATTGCAGAAGAGGATATCGATTCAGATATCAATTATATGGTAGACAAGACGCTTCATCTCAGAATATTTGAGGATGAGAATGACAAGATGAATCTCAGTGTGCTTGACGTTAAGGGTGAGATTCTAGTGATCTCTCAGTTTACCTTGCTTGGAGATGCTCGAAAAGGACGTCGTCCAAGTTTTTCAAAGGCTGGAAATCCCCAGAAAGCAGAAGCGCTATACAATCAATATATCCATTTGTTAAGAAACAGTGGGATTACAGTGGAATCAGGGCAATTCGCGGCTTGTATGGCAGTTAGTCTGGTCAACGATGGACCAGTTACTATATTGCTGGATAGCACAAAATTATTCTAAGGAGTTTCATATGATGATTTTAGAGAATATTATGGTAGGAAGCTACATGGTCAATTGCTATCTGACCGGCAGCTCAGAAACAAAAGAAGTGTTGATTATCGATCCAGGCTCAAGTCCCGGAACCATCAAAGCAAAGATAGAGGAGATGCAGCTGAAACCGATCGCCATATTGCTGACCCATGGACATGGGGATCATATTGGTGGTGTCATAGAGCTAAAGGAGCACTATGGCATTCCAGTCTATATGCATCAAATGGATGGCGGGATGGTTGGTGCAACGAGAACCAACTTTACCAGAATGATGTTTGGTAGAAGTATAGAGTTCACTCCAGAAAAGTTTGTAAGCGATGGTGATGTTATAACAGTGGGAGATTTGAAATATGAGATTATCCACACACCAGGTCATACTCAGGGAGGTATCAGTATCAAATGTGAAGATGCCGTCTTTACAGGTGATACATTGTTTCATGGAAGCATCGGAAGAACCGACCTGCCGGGGGGATCATATGATCAGCTGATCAGCTCTATCAAGACGAAACTGATGCCATTGCCTGATGCGACAAGGGTTTACCCGGGTCACAATTCGGAATCGACTATCGGCTACGAAAGACAGTATAATCCATTTTTAAGGTAGCAAAGAGATATCAAAATGATGAAAGTCAATATTGAAGCTGCCATATCTCGTAACGAAGTCTACAACCTGATCAGAATATTTGATAAAAGCAATCAGATTAATTTTGATGAGAATAATAGCATATCATTACAGGGACTGCATTTATTTATAGAGAACAACCGGATTTTACTTTTTGAAGATGGCAGAGAATCTGATAAGATCGATATCGAAATTGATACGCTTACCTATTTCAATGAAAAAGAGGCTGATAGGCTCAAAATAGCAATCAAACACAGCCTGTACAAGATGCTCGTCAGGCATTACAGTATGGGATCAAAATACGGCATACTAACTGGAACCCGTCCTGTGAAACTTGTCAGGACAACGCTTGAGAGTGGATACGATTATCAGCAGATTGAAGCGGTTTTGAATAAGACCTATCTCTTAGAACCGGACACTATAGGGAGATTGCTGTCTGTGTGTTCCATAGAGAACAGCCTTCTGAAAAAAGATGCAGAAAATGTCAGCCTTTATATCGGTATACCATTTTGTCCGTCAAGATGCCACTATTGCTCGTTCATTTCAGAGGTCTGCACTGATGAATCAGAACTGAATGGATACCTGGAAATACTAATCGAAGAAATGGCTATTAAAGCTGATATATTACATTCGAATAATCTCCGGATTAAAAGTGTCTATATTGGCGGTGGAACACCCACGGTTTTATCAGAACGACAATTAGACAGACTGCTCAAGACCATCAGCAGTTGCTATAACATGGAACAGAACATGGAGTATACGGTAGAAGCGGGAAGGCCTGACACCATTACACCATTCAAGTTGGAAGTGTTGAAAGCCAATGGTGTCAATAGAATCAGCATCAATCCGCAGTCCATGAATGACAACACATTAAGGCAAATAGGACGTGACCATACCGTTAAAGATGTGGTCAGAGCCTTCAATGAAGCAAGATCAGTTGGGTTCAAAACCATAAACATGGATTTGATCAATGGACTTCCCGGAGAAGACATCCGTTCTGCAGAAAACAATCTAGCTCACATACGGGAGCTGAAGCCTGAAAATGTAACAATCCACAATCTGTCTATCAAAAGGGGCTCTGACTATTATAAAGAAAATTATGTCAATCTTATTCAGACGGAAGAGTCAGAAAAGGTCAATCGTCTCTATAGAAAGGAACTTGAAAAATCAGGTATGCATGCCTACTACCTGTACCGTCAAAAGAATATTGCCAATAATGAGGATAATTGTGGATATGCTTGTCCTGGGCATGAATGCCTTTACAATATGAACATTATTGAGGAGATACAAACAATTATTGGCTTTGGAGCTGGGTCGGTCACAAAAATAACAGATTTTGAAAACAACCGCATCCACAGGATTCCAAACAATAGAAATCTGCAAACGTACAAAGACAAGTTGAAATCAAATTATCTGATTACAAAAAAAACCATAGAGCACATAGGAGGAAGACATGGATAAACTTGGAAAAACCAGAAGAACCAACAAATGCGGCACATTTAGAAAAGAAAACATAAATGAAAAGGCAACTGTAATGGGATGGGTGCAGAAGAAAAGAAATCTTGGCAGCCTGGTTTTCATTGACCTAAGAGATATCTCCGGCCTGGTACAGGTTGTTTTTGACGAAGAATGGAATAAAGGTGCATTTGACAAGGCTTCTGAGGTTAAGAGCGAGTATGTCATCACCATAACCGGCATTGTCAGAGAAAGAGAATCAAAGAATGACAATATGCCTACTGGTGACATCGAGATTCATGGAGAAGAGATCAAAATTCTGAGCCAGTCTGCAACACCACCTATCTATGTGAGGGATAATGATGACGCCTCGGAAACGATGCGTCTCAAAAATAGATTTCTAGATCTAAGAAAACCTTTTATGCAGAACAACTTGATTATCAGAGCAAAAACCGCCAAGGTTATCAGGGATTTCATGTATGAAAACGAGTTTCTGGAGATTGAGACGCCAGTACTCAACAAACCGACACCAGAAGGGGCGCGTGACTATCTGGTCCCAAGCAGGGTCAACAAAGGAAGCTTCTATGCCTTGCCTCAATCACCCCAGATTTTCAAGCAACTGCTGATGGTATCTGGCTATGACAGATACTATCAGATAGTCAAATGCTTTAGGGATGAGGATTTAAGAGCCAACAGACAGCCTGAGTTCACACAACTGGATATGGAAATGTCTTTTGTGGGTACTGAGGATATTATAGCCATCAACGAAAGACTGATAACCAGAATATTTAAGGAAATCAAAAATATTGACATAGAGACACCTATTAGAAGGATGGAATATGATGAAGCTATGAACCGATACGGTTCTGACAAGCCTGATCTGAGATTTGGATATGAATTCATTGATCTGACCCATATTTTTATTGATTCGGAGTTTAATGCCTTCAAGTCAAATACAGAAGCCGGTAGAAGTGTAAAAGGAATAATGGTGTCAGGCAAGTCAGATTCGTTCTCCAAAAAAGCGATATCAAATCTCGAAAGCTTTGTCAAATCCTATGACGCGAAAGGCCTAGCATGGATCAAATTAGAGGGTGATGAATTGAATTCACCTATTGCTAAGTTCCTTGGTGAGAATGAGAAATCTAAGCTTGTCAACGAACTGGATATGAAAGACAAAGACATGCTGTTTCTTGTTGCGGATACTACAAATGTGGTAAATAACGCACTGGGAGCTCTGAGGAAAAAAATCGCCGAAAATCTGAATGAGATCGATGAGAATCAATACGAGCTGGTCTGGATCACAGATTTTCCATTGTTTGAGTATGATGCAGAAGCGAAGCGTTATGTTGCCAAGCACCATCCGTTTACCTCACCGGTTGACGATGACCTCGACAAACTTGAATCCAATCCGGATGAGGTAAGAGCCAAGGCCTATGATATCGTCATAAATGGTGACGAAATTGGCGGGGGAAGCATCAGAATCACTGATAGAGGACTGCAACAAAGAATGTTCAAGGCTCTTGGACTTACAGAAGATGAAGTTGAATCTAAATTTGGATTTTTGCTCAATTCCTTCAAATACGGTGTCCCACCACATGGTGGAATCGCATATGGTCTGGACAGGCTTATCATGACACTCACAGGCAGCACCAATATCAGAGATGTCATCGCTTTTCCAAAGACACAAAGTGCATCCTGTCTTCTTTCCGGCGCACCGACTACAGTTGATGAAAACCAGTTGAAGGAACTGGGAATAAAATTAGATGTGCAGGTGAACTGATGAAGCCATGGGACAGACTGCAATTGGTCTATGGTGAGGCCTCTATTGAAAAACTGATCAACAGCAGGGTGATGATTGTCGGAGTAGGTGGAGTGGGAAGCTACAGTGCCGAAGCGATTGCCAGGTGCTTTATCGGTGGAATGACACTGGTAGACTTCGATACGTACGAACTGACCAATCTCAACCGGCAGCTCCATTCCAACCAAGAGGTCCTCGGAAAACACAAGGTGGATGTAATCGCCAAGGAGCTGAAAAAAATCAATCCCAATCTGGTTGTGAATAAACAAGACATGAGAATTAATGAAATAAATATCCTTGAATTATTTAATGGAGAGAAATACGACTATGTGATTGATGCAATCGACGATATCAATGCCAAGCTTTTGCTGGTGGATTATTGCAAAAAAAACGACATCCCCATCATCAGTTGCATGGGAACTGGCAACCGAAGGAACCCTCAGTCATTTGCCATAACCGATATCTCCGAAACCTTCAATTGCCCGATGGCAAAAAAAATGAGAAGAGAGCTAAAAAGGATTGGAATTGAAAAGCATCAGGTGGTCTTTTCAAGAGAACTGCCGCTAAGAAGTGAAAACCAAACAATTATTGGTAGCAATTCCTTTGTTCCTGCATCGGCAGGTTTGCTTCTCGCCTCACATGTGATAAACTGTATTGTTGAAAGGTAGTGAATGTAATGATAAAAATCGCACAAGTGGTAAATATCGAAAATGAATCAGCCTATATAAAAGTGGCAAGAGCCTCAGCCTGTGGTGACAATTGTGCTTCATGCGGCACCAGCTGCACACAAAAGGGTCATATTCTGAAGGTAAAAAATAATGGCTATAAACTTGGACAATTACTGACGATTACAACCAGAGACAAGAATCTGTTGGCATATTCATCCGTCGCCTATGGAATCCCTTTATTGGTCATGATTGCCGCAACTTTTTTAAGCTATAAATATATAAATTTTGGAAACAAGGATATCGTATCAGCCGTTTCCGGATTGCTGTCTTTGGTGTTGTCGTTCTACATTCTCAAACAACTGGACAGATTTGTATTCAAGAACTCTGATATCATAGAATCCATTGTTCCATACAGAGGTGAATAGCAATGGATACAGACAGATCTCTTCTGAATCGAATGAAACGTATAGAAGGTCAGGTTAATGGAATCGAAAGGATGATAGAAAAAGGGGAGTACTGCGGTGATATACTGATACAGATATCTGCAGTCCGATCCGCATTGAACAAAGTGGGTGGTATCATCATCGAAAATTATGCCAAAAACTGTATTATTGAGAAAATGAATAATTTAGACTCCGAGGACGCACTAGATGAGTTGTTGGAGATCATACTAAAATACAATAAATAACAAGGAGATTTGACATGTTTGAAAACCTCAAGAAAGCCGATGTTGAAATTTATAACGCTATACAGCTTGAAATCGGTAGACAGCACAGAAATTTGGAGCTTATTGCTTCTGAGAACGTTGTTTCCATAGCGGTGTTGGAAGCCATGGGAAGTCAGTTGACCAACAAATATGCAGAGGGATATCCGGGTAAAAGATACTATGGCGGATGTGAATTTGTAGACCAGGCAGAAAACCTGGCGATTGAAAGACTGAAAAAACTTTTTAATGCAGAGCATGCGAATGTTCAGCCTCACTCAGGTGCAAATGCCAATATAGCTGTTTATTTTGCAATGCTGGAACCCGGGGATAAGATTATGGGAATGAAGCTCACCGAAGGTGGACATCTTACACATGGAAGCCCTGTCAATATCTCAGGAAAATATTATGAGATTGTACCATACGGAGTGGATCCTGTAACAGAAATGCTGGATTATGAAGCGGTCAGAGAAATCGCCTTGAAAGAAAAGCCAAAGCTGATAGTGGCTGGGGCCAGCGCATATGCCAGGATTATAGATTTTAAGAAATTCAAGGAAATAGCGGACGAGGTAGGAGCCTATCTTATGGTTGACATGGCTCATATTGCCGGTCTTATTGCAGCCGGACTTCATCCGAGCCCTGTGCCGTATGCTGATTTTGTTACCACCACAACACACAAGACCCTAAGAGGCCCAAGGGGTGGCGCTATTCTGTGCAAGGAGAAATATGCCAAGGCAATCGATAAGGCAATATTCCCGGGTATCCAGGGCGGACCGCTTATGCATGTCATTGCGGCAAAGGCTGTTAGCTTCAAGGAAGCACTCGAAGACAGCTTTGTGGAGTACCAGAGGCAGATTATCAAGAATGCCTCAGAGTTGGCAGACCAGCTGAAACTGAAAGGATTTAGATTGGTCTCAGACGGCACAGACAACCACCTGATGCTGATTGACTTGCGAAACAAAAATGTAACGGGCAAAGATGCTGAAAAACTATTGGATGAGATTAATATAACAGTCAATAAAAATACAATCCCTAACGATCCAGCCAGCCCATTTGTGACCAGTGGCATCCGTATAGGCACACCTGCCATCACTACTATGGGATTCAAGGAAAAAGACATGGCAGAAATCGCAGATATCATGGATGCGGCAATCACCAAATCACAAGAAAAGAATGTCCTGATAGAAAGGGTCGCCAAACTCATGGAGCGGTATGTCTAATCTCAATCTTTTCAATATGAATTACAATGAATTTATTCAAAACAACAGCCCGTTAGCAGATAAGATGAGACCGGTGGACCTGACCGAATTCGAAGGGCAAGCCCACATTCTTGCTGAGGGGAAAATGCTTAGAAGAGCTATCTTGGCTGATAAGTTGAGCTCAATTATCCTTTATGGCCCACCTGGGACAGGTAAGACAACTCTTGCAAGAATCATCGCAAGGGCAACAAAGAAGAATTTTGAGACCCTGAATGCGGTAACATCCGGTATCAAAGACATAAAAGAAAAAACGGCAGAGGCAATCAACCAGATTTCCTTATACAAGCGGCAGACGATTGTATTTATCGATGAAATCCATAGATTCAATAAATCACAGCAGGATGCACTGCTTCCATATGTTGAAAACGGCACCATCATTCTGATTGGTGCAACAACAGAAAATCCATACTTTGAGGTCAACAGCGCATTGCTATCAAGATCAATGATTTTTGAGCTCAAGGCGTTGGAATATGAAGATGTAACTGCGATTTTACGAAGGGCCGAGGAAAAGGTTCTGATCAAAGAGGCGGGTTTAAATATCTCTATAGATGAAGATGCCATCGAACTACTAGCCAGCTACAGCGGAGGGGACGCGAGAAAAGCGCTCAATGCTCTGGAACTGGCAGTTCTAACCACACCGACCGGCAAGGATGGCAGCATCAGAATTACAGTAAACGACGCGAAGGAAAGCATACAAAACAAGACATCCTATTACGATAAGAAGGGTGACAAGCATTATGACATCATTTCTGCTTTTATTAAAAGCCTAAGGGGTTCTGACCCGGACGCGGCTTTACTTTGGCTGGCAAAAATGATAAAGTCAGGTGAGGATCCTAAGTTCATCGCAAGAAGACTGATTATCTCAGCTTCCGAAGATGTTGGTAACGCAGATCCCAATGCCCTGAATATTGCAGTGAATTGTTTCAACGCAATCAATATCATCGGTATGCCCGAAGGTAGGATTCCATTGGCTCAGACCACCATATACATCGCCTGCGCTCCAAAGAGCAATACGGCTTATATGGCAATCAACAAGGCTTTGGATTTGATGAACACCTATAATCCTGATGTGCCAAACACTCTAAAGGACAAGAGCTATAAATCCGCTTCCAAGCTGGGGCATGGTGCGGGATATAAATATCCTCATGATTATCAGTATGGTTTTGTGGAACAAAATTATTTTCCACTTGATTTTAACAACGAAAAGTTTTATAATCCTAAGAACATTGGATATGAAAAAAACATCAAGAAGTATTTGGATTTTATCAACGATTTGAAATCAAAGGAGGAAATATGAAATTTAATGTTAAATTTGAGGATTTTACAGATTCTAATTCTATAGAGTTGATATGTGAAAAATTAAAAGGTCTAAAAAAAGAAGGCAGCTACAATCTAGTCATTGAATACAACAACCATATAGAGGAATATGTTTTTTTAGACGATGAATTTCTGGAGGTTAAACCTGAACATCTCAGATACCTTAGAGATTGCAGAAATAAATGTACTGACTTGAGCTTTGATCTCAAAAACATCTATTTGCTGGGTCAGACGGATTATTCCGACTCTAAAGGCTTGAAAGTAACACTTGAAAAAACAAGCCAGGTAGAGACAGGAAAAAATGTTTACTGGCCGACAAAACAGATGTTTCTGTACGACAACGGCAAAAGGGAGCTTGACGCCAGGCTTCAGACCAACGATATCGATTATGATGAGTATGAGACCAGACTGCGGATACTCCAAGCTGATTTGGGCTTTATGGATGCAATCGAAGAAGACTATTATATCCACTAAGATTTGGCACGATAAATCGTGCTTTTTTCTTATTTTAATCCGATGACTAACAGTGCTAAGATTCCAACTTCTATAAGTGGGAATAAGCACTGTAGAGTCCCTGGATAACGGTTTCTAAGGTTCAGGTGGTGTTTCAAACACCATCTGAACCCGAGAACCCTGTTAATAGTTGACAATTTTACTAGGGTATACTATACTCTAAAAAGATACTCTATTAAATCAGTAGGGATTAGAGGTGCAATCAATGATACTATCAACCAAAGGCAGATATGGTCTGAAAGCAGCATTCGAGCTGGCGCTAAACTATGGCGGTGGTCCTGTGAGTCTCAAGACAATATCGTCAAAATATAATATATCAGAAAACTATCTGGAGCAGCTTCTGGCAAAGCTTAGAAAACAAGGCTACATAGAAACTGTCAGAGGTGTCAATGGCGGCTACATGCTGGCAAGAAAGCCGGAAGAGATAACAGTAGGGATGATTTTGAGGGCGCTTGAGGGAGAGATGACACCATCAGATTGTCTATCTGGAGAGGTTTGCACCAGAGAATCGATATGTGCGACAAGGGTTATATTTGAGAAGATAGAAATGGGAATCAATAATGTTATCGACAACACATATCTGGGGGATATGGTGAAGCAGAATTCAAAAGTCATGCAGGAGGCAGCTAAATGATGAAACAAGTATATCTAGATAACGCGGCAACAACTATGGTCCATAAAGAGGTTATTGAGACAATGGATGCGTATTATGGCGATCTTTACGGAAATCCGTCCAGTATTTATGATTTTGGACAGACCGCCAAAAAGGCAATCAATTCAGCTAGGGAAACAATAGCATCTGTCATCAATGCCAAGGCGGATGAGATTTATTTTACTGGAGGCGGTTCGGAATCAGATAACTGGGCCATAAAAGGCGTCATGGCAGCAAATAGAAAAAAAGGAAATCACATCATCACATCCAAAATCGAGCATCATGCTGTGTTGCATACCTGTGAATATCTAGCCAAAAACGGATATGAAGTGACTTATCTCAATGTTGACAGCGATGGACTGATCAGTCTTAGCGAACTGGAAGAAGCCATCAGAGAAAATACTGTCCTGATCACCATCATGTTTGCCAATAATGAGATTGGAACCATTCAACCAATCAAAGAGATTGGTGACATCGCCAAGAGACACGGAGCACTGTTCCATACTGATGCAGTTCAGGCTTTTGGCCATGTACCAATTGATGTCAAGGAAATGAATATTGATCTCCTTTCATCATCAGCCCATAAGATTCACGGACCCAAGGGTGTTGGAATGCTGTATATTAGGAAGGGAATAAAGATCGATAATCTGATACACGGCGGTGCTCAGGAAAGCAAAAAGAGAGCGGGAACTGAAAATGTGCCGGGGATCTGTGGCTATTCCAAGGCGGCGGAGATGGCTATGGATAGCATGAATGAAAGAATGTCCTATGTCAGTGGACTGAGAGATAGATTTCTCAAAAAAATACCGGAAGCAATTGAGAATGTCAGATTGAATGGACACCCGACCAAAAGACTCCCGGGGAATGTTAATTTCTCATTTGAATTCATAGAGGGAGAATCACTGCTTTTATACCTGGACATGGAAGGCATATCCGCATCAAGCGGCTCTGCATGCACATCAGGTGCATTGGATCCTTCACATGTGCTGATGGCCATAGGGCTACCCCATGAGATTGCTCATGGATCGCTAAGATTGAGCCTATCGGAGTTTACTACTGAAGAAGACGTTGACTACACCATCGAGAAGCTCATCGGTGTAGTACATAGATTAAGACTAATGTCACCATTATATATCAGGAGGAAGTAAAAATGTATACGGAAAAAGTTATGGAGCACTTCAGAAACCCAAGAAATGTAGGAGAGATTGAAGATGCTGATGGCATAGGCCAGGTAGGCAATGCCAAGTGTGGCGATATCATGAAGATATTTTTGAAAATAGATGATAAAGACATCATCACTGACGTCAAGTTTCTCACATTCGGATGTGGATCCGCTATCGCATCATCAAGTATGGCAACAGAGCTGATTAAGGGAAAACACATCGATGAAGCGGTAGCGTTGTCTAACAAAGCCGTTATAGAAGCCCTTGGTGGTCTGCCAAAGGTCAAGGTTCACTGTTCAGTGTTGGCCGAGCAGGCTGTTAAAGCCGCGCTGTATGATTACGCTCAAAAATCAGGTAAGGTCATAGCCGGCATAGAAGACTACAAGCCGGATGAGGATGTGCACGACTATGACGATGAGCAATTATAATAAAAAGGTGCTCTTAGGCATGAGCGGTGGGATTGATAGTTCTTCCGCCGCTATTATTTTGCAGGAAAAAGGCTTTGAGGTTATAGGTGTTACTTTTATACAAAGGACATTTAAATCGATGGAAGAGGCGGTTGCTGACGCTAAACGGATAGCTGACATGCTGAAGATAGAGCATTTTGTGATGGATTTGAGAGAGGAATTTGAGCAGGAAATTGTGCATTATTTCTATACTGAGTATGAAAAAGGCAGGACTCCCAATCCCTGCGTTAGATGCAACAAGGAGATCAAATACAAACGATTTTTGGAAGAGGCGGACAAGCGAGGCATCCATAATATTTCTTCGGGCCAATATGCGAGGGTAATGAAGGAAGATTCCGGCTATCTAGTTAAAAAGGCGAAAAACGTAAGCAAGGACCAGAGTTACTATTTGTATAATCTTCAAGAGAAGGATCTTAATCGGGTTATATTTCCATTGGGAGAGTTGGACAGTAAGGAGCAGGCAAGGCAGCTACTGAAAAGCAGAGGCGTCGAATTCTATCAAAAAAAAGAAAGCCAGGAGATTTGTTTTATCAAGGACGAGAAATACATCGCGTTTATCGAGCAGTATTTCGATCCGAAAGCCAAGCTTGGCAACTTTGTGGATGTTAATGGCAATGTCCTCGGAAAGCATGAGGGCATTCACAAGTATACCATCGGTCAAAGAAAAGGACTGGGAATAGCCTTGGGGACACCGCATTATGTATTGGATATCAATCCGGAGAACAATAACGTTACACTAGGGCTGTCAAACCAGTTGGAGAAATCCGGCTGCTATCTCAGCGACTACAATATCATATATGATAATTATGATCTAAATGAAAAGGAATTTTCCTGCAAGATCAGGTACTCTGCAAGGGAGTCACTGGCACTAATCAGTAGAGTCGGCGATCAGTTGTTTGTAGAATTCAAGGACAAGACCAGGGCCGTCACTCCCGGGCAGTCGCTGGTCTTCTATGATGGAGATGTGCTTGTCGGTGGGGGAATCATTGACAAAACTGTCTGAGCTGATTATACTTTTACGTGACACTTCGAAAATGCAATTAATGTTCCACGACTCACAATAATTGACATTTTCTTACTTAAATCACCGAAAATACAATATGTATTCGCTGTTCCGTCGATCATGTCTTTTAAGATTGATAATGTAAAAAGACATGTCTCCAAGTCACGACTCATAATTATTGGTATTTTCTTGTAACTTTTGAGTAAAATGACATATAGCGAATGACATGAAGAATCAAATATAAAACTTTGGCGAGTTCATTCAGATTAGGAGCGCAAGTGGCTGATGTTAAGATTTATCAACTGTTTGAGACTTTAGTCGAGTTGTTGATAAATTAATCAGGCGCTGAGCTCATACATTCAGTGTGTCTGAGCGCGTTTTATATTGATGTTCATGTCAAAGTATAACCAATTTGAAACTTAGAAAATGAAATATATCACATAAATTTTGGAGGACACATGAGCCAATATTCAATCGACAACATCAGAAAAAGTTTTATCGAATTTTTCGAAAGCAAAAGCCACCTGGCAGCCCACAGCTATCCATTGATTCCTAAAAATGACAACACACTACTACTGATCAACGCAGGCATGGCGCCCCTTAAAAAGTATTTCACAGGTGCGGACACTCCACCCAACACCAGAATGGTGACCTGCCAGAAGTGCGTCAGAACAGGGGACATCGAAAATGTCGGCTTCACATCCAGACACTGCACTTTTTTTGAGATGCTCGGGAACTTCTCCTTTGGTGATTATTTCAAGAAAGAGGCCATATTCTGGGCTTGGGAATTTCTGACTGAAAAGATGATGATTCCAGCAGATAGGCTTTGGGTATCAGTTTACCTGGAAGATGATGAGGCCTACGATATTTGGGCTCGGGAAGTCAAGGTGCCTACTGATAGAATTGTCAGATTGGGCAAGGCCGATAATTTCTGGGAGCTGGAAGTTGGCCCCAGTGGGCCATGCTCTGAGATCTATTTTGATAGGGGAGAACAATACGACTGCGGAGATCCGAATTGCTCTCCGGGATGCGATTGCGACCGATATGTTGAGATATGGAACCTTGTGTTTACACAGTTTGACAAGGATGAACAAGGTGTTTACCACCCATTATCCAAGCCCAACATAGACACAGGAATGGGCCTTGAAAGGGTTGCAGCGGTACTGCAAGGCAAAGACAACGTTTTTGAGGTCGAGCCTATCGTATCCCTAATACAGCTTGTGGAGACAATCAGCGGCAAAGGATACAAATCGAGTAAGAAAACTGACATTTCCATCCGAATCATCGCAGATCATTCAAGAGCGGTTACCTTTTTAATAGGAGACGGCGTCATACCTTCCAACGAAGGACGGGGATATGTGCTGAGAAGACTTCTCAGAAGAGCCTCGAGACACGGCAAGCTGCTCGGGATCAGAGAAAACTTCCTGGCGATGATGGCAAAAGAGGTCATCCACCTCTGGGGAGAGGCATATCCAGAACTGAAAAATGCAAAAGACCAGATCTACAAGATCATTGAAATAGAAGAGATTAAATTCAACAAAACAATCGACCAGGGGCTGGACATTCTCGAGTCATACATAGCTGAGATTGAGAAAGAAAATAAAAATAAGCTGTCAGGAGAAAAGGCATTCAAACTCTACGACACCTATGGCTTTCCATTTGAACTGACCGAAGAAATACTACAGGAAAGAGAGCTGAATGTGGATTTTTCGGAGTTCAAACAGTTCATGGACCAGCAAAAGGAAAATGCCAGAAATGCAAGAGACTCTTCATCCGGGGAATCGTGGTCAGGTAGCAGCATCCTTATTGAAGGAGTCTCAAGCACAAAATTTGTTGGCTATGACAAGACTGAAACTGATGCGACTGTCCTAAAGCTATATGATGAGCAGTTAAAGCCTGTGAATCAACTGGATAGCAAAGGATTTGTCGTCCTGGACGCTTCAGTGCTATATGCAGAAAGCGGTGGACAAAAGGGCGATAAAGGATTGTTGATAGGCAATCATATTGAGGCGTTGGTATTTGATGTCACAAAGGCCAACAACGATATTTTTATCCATCAAGTAAAGGTTTTGAAAGGATCACTGAGGACAGAGGATAAAATAAGCGTAAAAGTGGACATGAAAGAAAGACTGAAAACTGCAGCCAATCATACCGCTACCCATCTTCTTCATGCAGCATTGAAGCAGGTTCTCGGCAAACACGTCAATCAAGCAGGCTCATTGGTGGAGAACGATAGACTAAGATTTGACTTCTCACACTTTGAGGGTCTTACAAGAGAAGCATTAGATAAGGTAGAATATATAGTTAACGAAAAAATATTCGAAAACCTTGAAACGAAGACAGAGAGCATGACTTTAGACGAGGCAAAAGATGCTGGAGTGACGGCATTATTTGACAGTAAGTATGGCGAAACAGTCAGGGTCATCAGCATAGATGATTTTAGCAGTGAGCTTTGCGGGGGAACCCATGTCAGCAACACAGCGCAGATTGGCATATTCAAAATACTCAGCGAAACGGGAGTCGCCTCAGGCATCAGAAGGATTGAGGCAGTCACGGGTCTATTGGCATTCAACTATATGAAAGGCTATGAGGAAAAGACCTTGAAACTGGCATTACAACTGAAAACCAATCCCGAGGGAATAGAAGCTCGGATTGAACAGTTGTTGAAGGAAAGCAAAGAAAAAGATAAAATCATTCAGCAGTTTAAAAACGATGCGATCCAATCAGAGACAGCATCACTGATCAACGACTTTATAGAGATAAATGGCGTAAAATCATTTATTTTGGATATCGGCAGCTCAGATGCAAACACAATCCGAGAGATTTCGGACAAGATCAGAGATAAGCATCCGGAGTCAGTCATAGTCATAGCGGCTGAAAATAATGGAAAGGTTCTGTTGGTTGCTTCTGTATCCAAGAGTCTTCTCACAAAAGGATTACATGCAGGCAATATTATCAAACAAACAGCGCAGATCGTTGGTGGCGGCGGCGGCGGAAGGCCCGATTTTGCACAGGCTGGCGGCAAAAATCCCCTTATGGTTAAGAAAGCTTTGGAAAGAGCAAAAGAAATAATCTCAGATATGACAAAATAGATTGAATTATTCCTAAAAGTTACTTATAATAAATCATGAGGTGGTTATGATGGAAATTAATGAAACTACTCAGTTTGATTTTGGCTTAAACAATGTGAATGAAGTGAAAGAGATCATCAAATCGGTATTGAGTGCCTTAAATGAAAAGGGATACAATCCTGTCAGTCAATTGATTGGGTATATACTATCAGGTGATCCTACCTATATAACAAGCCACAACAATGCCAGAAGCATAATAATGCAGGTTGAAAGAGATGAATTACTGGAAGAAATACTTAGATACTATTTGGAAGATTTGAATAAATAATCGGTAGATATAGCAGTATTTGATACTGCTAATTTATTTTGAATGGAGAAATGATGTCCGACATAAACAAAGCATCCAAAATCTGCTACGGCACACTTGCTTTAAGCCCTCTTCAATGCAGCTATTCCTTACAGGAAAAAACCTCTCTATTATTGTACGCATTCCAAAAGGGAATCAATTTCTTTGACACGGCAGAGCTATACGACAATTATGATATATTAAGAGAACTGACTAAAAATATTAATCGAAAAGATATATATATATCAACCAAGTCTTACGCCTACTCCAAGGAAACGCTGGATCAAAGCGTCGACAAGGCTCTGACTGAGTTGAGCACAGACTACCTTGATGTTTTCATGATTCATGAGCAGGAGAGCATCCACACATTCAGGGGGCACTATGCTGCAATTGAGAGATTGCAAGAGCTAAAGGCGTTAGGAGTGGTCCGAAATATTGGAATTTCCACCCATTTCTATAGGGCGGTAAGGGATGTTGGAATACAGAAAGAGGTTGACATAATACATCCGATTTATAATGAAAAGGGGATAGGTATTGTTGATGGTAACATCGGACAGATGACAGATGCCATGAAAAAGGTCAAGTTTTTAGGCAAGAGGATACTTGGAATGAAACCACTTGGTGGCGGGCATCTGACTGATGATACAGTCAGATCATTGCGTTTTTCCTTCGAATCACCCCTTGTCGATTGGACAGCTGTTGGCATGCGATACAAGGAAGAGATTGATTTCAATCTGTCGGTCCTTAACAACACAACTAACCACGAACTTCTGTCGGAAAGCATTAGCCGAAAGCCTAGAAGCTTGAACATAGCCGAATGGTGCACAGGCTGTGGCGCTTGTGTGGAAAGATGTCAACAGGATGCGCTGGAACTGGTGGATGGAAAGTGTGTTGTCAATCAGGATAAGTGTGTATTGTGCAGTTATTGTGCGACGGCGTGTAGGGATTTTTGCATCAAAATAATCTAGTTTCTTGGTTCTACCTTATCTCAAGAAAATCCAATTAATGTT
>LDZT01004669.1_pt1 | contig 22217 bp, 16 predicted proteins | sample 615521 | NCBI WGS metagenome assembly LDZT01 (sample SAMN03408292, study PRJNA278302) | terrestrial metagenome | isolation source: oil reservoir sample SB1 | place: USA: Alaska, North Slope, Schrader Bluff formation | collected 2011-09
ATGAGCGACCACGAGCATATCATAGAAGCCGCCGGCAGGTGCCGGGTCGTGATCCGGAACGGCCGGGTGGTCGAGGTCGGGACGCCGCAGATAAAAGACTGCCCGCTGGCACGGCGGTTCGCCTGCCCGGTCAAGGAGATGACGCCTGAGGCGATACGCGAGAACATCGAGGCGCGTATCCGGTCCTTCGGGATGTGCACGCCGGAGCGGGAGGTCCTTGCCGGGCCGGACTTCGTCATCTTCGGGGCTTCGGAACTCCTGAGCAGCGCCATCCGGCGAGGGGAGCTTGACGCCGCGGTGATCGCCTCCGACGGGGCCGGGACGCTGGTTGCGACGAACCCTGCCCTCATCCAGGGAATCGGCGGTCGGATGTCGGGGCTCGTCAAGACAAGCCCGATCCTGGAGGTGATCGCACGGATCGAGGAGAACGGGGGTGTGGTCCTCGATCCGGAGACCGCCGCAATCGACCAGGCCGCCGGTGTCGCCCTGGCGACAACGCTTGGCTACCAGCGGATCGCCGTGACCACCGCCGTTGCGCTCACCGCCTGCGCTTCAAAGCATATCCGGGAGGAGGCGGCGAAGACCGCGCTCCTGCAGGCGGGGACGTCGATCCCGGTCTTCGCGATGACCCGGGCAGGAAAAACAATCATTCTTGGAAAGATCGGGGAGACCGACCAGCCGATCATCGTCCATGGAGCGCGCCTCCCGGTGCCGGGGTCGCAGTCCCCGTCGCCGCTCTGCTGACTCCCTACCTGCCGAGAATCCCCACGTGGCCCGGGAGTTCGGCAAACTCAGCAAGGACGATATCTGCCTCGACATTCGCTACGCTGCTCCGGCGCCAGTCGCCGTAGGCGGCAAAGGCGGTCACCATGCCGAGCAGCCTCCCCGGGGCGATGTCGCGGACCAGGCTGTCGCCCACCATCATCGCCTTCGCCGGAGCCGTGTCGAGCTGTCGGAGGGCGTAGAGGAGGGAGTCGGGCTCAGGTTTTCGTCTTCCCGATATCTCCGGGGTCACCACGACCTCGAAGTGATCGATGAGCCCGGTCTTCTCAAGCCGCCGGCGTGCCTGGTACGACTCTGCGTCGGTGGCGACCGCGAGCCCGATCCCGGCTTCTTCCAGGCACCGGAGCGTCTCTTCAACGCCCGGATAGGCCGTGACCCCGTCGAGTTTCACGTCCTCGTAGGTGCGGCAGCAAACCTCGAATGTCTCCGGCTCGTAGACCCCGAGATCGTTTAGGTAGTCGCGTATGTTCGCATGATCCTCAAACCCGTGGATGCCGCGGAGAAACTGCGAAAAAAGCGTCTCCGGGTCTCCGGTCCCGAGGTAGTCGACCACGCACCGGCATGCCTCCCGCTTCGCTCCCACCAGGTCAAAGAGGGTGTTGTCCATGTCGCAGAGGATTGCCTCTATCTTGTTATGCCGAGTGCTGAGAGTCGCCTGCATATCTCCAGTTCCCTTGTAAATGCACGGTAGGCCACATCGTCTCCGAAGCGCACCTTCAGTTCGTCCAGGTCGTTGCCCTTCCCGCCGTACTCACCGAAGATCGTGAAACCGTTGCATCCGACGAACCCGAAGACGGCGGCGAGGTCAAAGAGCAACCGCCGAAACGCCGGCGCCGTGCAGGTTGTTGCCTCCTGTCTGTATGGGCGGTCAAAGTAGAAGTACTCGAGCCCCTCGGCCATGCAGAGGTCTGCCATGTAGATGTCCGCGGTGAGAAGAACCGGGAGGGCATACCGCTCTTCCTCGAACTTCCGGAGCGCCCGCACGATGTTACGGTCGTTCTCCTCGGAAAGATGCGTGTGGGGGCCCGGCGCCGCGATCTCCATCGCCCGGTCGCGGATAGTCCGATACTCTTTCAGCGCGAGGTACGCCGCTTTCCGGGACCGTTTCATCCGCTTGTTCTCGAGTTCCCCGATCAACTCCCGGTAGCCGGGCGCGTGTGCCGTCATCTCTCCGATCAGCTTTGCCGGGTACTTGCGGTTGATGGCGTACGCGATCTCATCCCGGACGGTATCGACGATCAGGTAAGAGGAGTGATTGATCTCCGGGTTGTTCGATGCAAAACCGTGGTAGAAGAGGTTCGTATCCAGGCCGAAGAAGACGGTCTTCTTGAGCTGCCCGTAGGATGTGAGCATCGCATCAAAAGCGGCCTGGTTCACGTAGCCCTGGAAGGTCTCAGGGGACGCGGGCAGTTCGATCCGGAAGCCGGTCCCTTCGGGGCGTGCGACGAGGAAGTCCTCCTCGTAGAGCGGGTACGAGACGCGGATCTCGTCGAGACTGTTGAGAAGAACCTGCAACTCGTCCTCCCTGATGATCGCATCGTTCATGGCCTCACCCCCGCATCCTCCATGATATCCCGGATCTCCTGGATCTGGTGTGGGATCATCATGTACGGCTTTGCTACGTCGTCGGTACTCTTCATGGCGAGGTAGTAGATGTGCCGGAGATCAAGTCCCGCGAGCGTGACCGCGATAAGCGCCCCGGCGACCGTGACCTTCCTCCCGGAGGTGATATCGATCGCCACGCGGAACCCCTGCCCGATAAGGTCTCCGGCAAGCGAGCGGATCGTCTGCCCCGCCCGTACAAAGTCCGCTTCGGGCAGGACCTCCACCTGGACCTCCGGAACGAACCCGTATCCCTCGGAGACTATCCGGATTGCCTCGGCTGCGGTCGATGCATCTCCCGCGTAGGGCTCTTCGGTGACGATAGAGACCCGTTTCGGGCGCAACCCCTTCTCCCGCAGGACTGCATGATAGGCGTTGACGAGCGCCCATGTTGAGCGTCCGAGTAGTGTTATGTAGGCATCGCCGGAGGCGGGTGTCACGGGGGAGATCACTGCTCAAGACTCACCCTGCTTCTATATAGGCTTTGTCGGGGCCCCTCTCCCTGGATTGGAGTTCACGGCCGGGGTTTTGGGCCTGATTCTTTGCTATTTTGCGCTTATATGCTCCATACTCGTTTCTCCTGGAGTTGTGTCCGGAGTTCTGCAAAATTATGGCCGCAATTCACTGCCGGGGTTCTTAGAATAAGCCTTTAGCGCTAAAGAAATCGCAAAATCTCGCGAAATATTTGGTAAATCTTTTATGATCGGTATCCCTATAGTGGTATAGAAGAGCGCGAAATTACCCCGGAGAATATGATCCATGGAGATAAGAAGAGTGCGATTACAGACACCAGCCGACACCTGGGGGCTGGCGGACCCGGAGCAGCAGAGGAAGGCCCGGCAGGATGCTATCGACGACGGGGATCTGATCGAGATCACCCGGATGGGAAGGGACATGGGCATCACCCTCCCCCTCGCGGTCTCGGCACGGGCCGCGCAGAGTATGGTGCCGTTTACAAACATCCCGCAGGATACCGTCACGGAGAACTTATGGGACACCCTTCATGCGTTCAGGGATAAAGCCCTGACGACGACCGAGGAGGAGTTCGAGTTTCAGGTCAGCCTCTACCAGAACGGCCTCGTCCCCACCCTCACCTTCAAAGCCACGGTCTCCCCGGGAGACGACGGCGAACCGGTCATCACCATCATGATGCCGGACGAGGACTGGGAGACGATCGGGTGCGGCCACCACCAGAGCGCGGGCGATGCGATGCTCACTGTCGACGACGTTGCCTCGACCCTGAACTTCACCCCCGGCCGGATCCGGGAGTTCATCAGGGAAGATCGGATCGCCGCGGTCAAGTGCGGGGGATCCTGGCGAATCAAGCGCTCAGAGCTCAATCGGATCATGAACGAAGGTTTCTGACCGGTTGTTCCAGGTTGGCTGCGGGGCCGTATCGGCCGGCAGACGACGGAGGTTAATACGGCAGGAGGATAAACACTCCTCCGACAACCTCTGCTCTTCGAAGAAGTTCTGCCCGTGCCGATACCGTCCGTCTGGATATACTGGGTGATCAGTCTCACCATCGCGACCTATGCAGGTGCCGTAGTCGTCAGGCGGTTTCCCGGGTACGGGTTTGCCACCCTGACCGGCCTGTATATCATCTACCTTGGTGCCTCCCAGATCATCGCGGCCCGGCTTATTGAGTTCGATATCGGTATCGCCACGTTTATTGCCCTCCTCTCGCAGATCCTTCTCGCCGTCCTCATCGCCATGACGAACACCCTGACCCCGGCGCCGATCTTTGCGTTCGAGACGGCGTGGCAGAGCATCTTCACCCAGGGGCTGTGGATCATCCTCGCATCGTGGGTTGCGTTCCTGGTCTGCCAGAACCTCGACTGTTACGTCTTCGACCGGCTGAAGCGTGCCTACCCCGACCGGATCGTCCTCCGGAGCGCGGTCTCCGATGTCGCCGACCTGACGCTCGACAGCGTCATCTTCGTGAGCATCGCTTTCTTCAGCGCCGGGATTCCCCTGCTCCCCCTGATCCTCGGGCAGGTCGTCAGCAAGAGTATCATCGGTGTCATCGATACACCCTGGTTCGTCTGGTACAAGCGCTACCTGGGTGCCGCCGGTCCGGGGGCGGGCGGGGACGGACGCCGCCCTCCTGAAACAGGTGTTATTTAAAAATTCTTTTATCGATCAGGCACAGGAAACAAACATATTTAATTTTTAGACGTAGAGTTCTCATAATGTGCGCCGAAGACCCACCAGCATTCCCAGGCAGCTCTTTCGCTGATCCTGCAGCCGGAATGCACGATGTGGCGACAGAGTTGCCGGCATCTGCGGGTGGGTGCGCGCCCGGGCCTGATGGTTGTCGTGCGCCTTCTCCGGCGTCATGGACCCTGGTGTGGGCGATCTTCGGGGGCGGGTGCCTTCTCCTCGTTCTGCTCGGTGCGGGGGTGCCGGATCTGCCATCGATTCCCACGATCGAAGCCGTATGCCCCATCGTGGGCCTTCCCGGACTTTTTGGGCCGAACAGATTCTCGTTCCTCAGGCACTGGGCGAGGAGGGGTACTGAAGAGAGCGGCACTGAGGACGGGCCGGGACTCTCCTCGCCCGATGCGCCCATTGAACCATCCCCGGCCGGTGATGTGACGAGCGTCCTTGAGAGACTTGAGAAGATCCCGGATACCCTCCGTTGGTTCGACGATCTCGACTCCCCCGACCAGGCGAGTGCAGCCCTCCCCGCCGGTGAACCTGAGGGAGATCGGATGCTCCCGGAGAGCCCGGATGACGGGTCTGCCCCGCTGTCCGGTCCCCTCACCGATGACGAACTCATGCGAATGCTCGGGTTCGATGAGGGGGATGTCGACGCCACGTCCGGTCTTCTCGAATTCGATGCCTTCCTGCAGGAGGACGAGCCGGCGGCTGCGGCCGCTGCCTGTGAGGTTGCCGTGGACCAGGAACGCCCGGTGGAGTCGCTCATCGACGACCTCGGCAGTGATGATGCCGGAGTCCGCGGACGTGCCATGGATGCCATCGCAGAGCATGGAGCCGATGCCGTAACTCCCCTGATCCGGGCTCTCGCTCTTACAGGTGACAGGAGACGGTGGTGCGTTGCCGAAACCCTCGTCTTGATCGGTGAAGGTTCAATCCCGCCGCTGATCGCTGCGCTCGGGGACAGTGCGACGCAGGCCGGGGCGGCTGCCACGCTCGTGCGTACCGGGGGTCCCGCCGTGCTGCCCCTCATCACGGCACTTGCCGGCGATGACAGCGAGGTGCAGTTCGGCGCTCTCTACGCGCTCCGGGAGATCGGCGATGCGGCGGTCCCTTCCCTCGTCGGGGCCCTTGACGCACCCGAAGGGAGCATCCGAAGATCTGCTGCTTCTGTTCTCCGGGAACTCGGGTGGAAACCTCCCGATGACGCCGGAGCGATCCGTTATCTCGTTGCCGGCGAGGCGTGGCTTGATGTCGCGGATTACGGCCAGGCCGCAGTCGCTCCCCTCATCCGCATCCTGGAGTCTCCGGATAAGGAGTCATGGTGGAATGCCGCCCGGACCCTTGGGGAAGTCGGCGAGGCCGCAGTCGGCCCCCTGATCGATCTCCTGCACCGGGCAGGTGATGAGGTCCGGCCGCTCGTGGCCATGGCACTCACGGAGATCGGTCTCGCTGCGGTGGATCCGCTCATCGGGATGCTTTCCGACCTCTCTCTTCGGAGCACCGCGGCGATGGCCCTGGTTAAGATCGGGGAGCCGGCCGTGGAGGCGTGCGTCCGGGCCCTGGACGACACGGACGAGGAGGCACAGGAAGCGCTCCGGGAAATTCTCGGTGCGCTCGGGGAAGCTGCTGTCCCGTCCCTGATCCAGGCGCTGACATCCGGCCGGTCCCGGACCCGTGGCCACGTTGCCGATATCCTGTGCGGGATGGGCTGGGAACCCTGGAGTGACGTCGAGCGGGCATGGTACCTGATTGCCCGGGAGGAGTGGGTGGAACTTGCCCTGATGGGTAAACCGGCGGTCGCTCCCCTGGTCCGGGCACTCAACGGCGACGACGACCGCATACGCGGCGAGGCTGCGGCGACGCTCGGTGAGATCGGCGATCCGACGGCTGTAGGGCCGCTCGTGGATGCCCTCGCCGACGATGCCGTTGCCCCGGTGGCGGCGGATGCGCTCGTTGCCATCGGGAGACCGGCCGTAGCCCCTGTCCTCGAACTGCTTGAAGGAGAGACCGGGGAGGCCCGGGAGAACGCCGTCGAGGTCCTGGGCAGGCTCGGGGCGCCCGAGGCGGTCCCGGTCATCGTCGAACTCGTCAGGAGCACCGGGGACCGCCTTCACCGGAAGGCCGTCGAAGCCCTGGTCGGCATCGGTGAGCCTGCAATAGGCGCCCTCATCCCCCTCCTCGGTGAGGATGGCGACGGGCAGGCAGGAGCGGCGGCTGCGCTCACCAGAATCGGCGACCCAGCACTCCGGCCACTGGCCGAAGCACTCGGCGATGAGAACTCCCTGACCCGCATGGGGGCCGCCACGGTCCTGGAGAGGCTTGGCTGGGTTCCCACGGGGGCAGAGGAGCAGGCCGTCTACCTGATCGCGTTGCAGCGGTGGCTGGAGGTTGTAGACCTCGGAGCCCCCGCCGCCGATCTTCTGGCGGCGTGGTTTGGTGATCCGGAGGTGCAGGCGGGGGTGGCGGAGTCGCTTGCCTGCCTCGGGGCCCCTGCGGTTCCCGCCTTGATCCGCCTGCTTGGTGAAGAGGCCCACTCGGAACCCGCGGGCGATACCCTGGTGCGGATCGGGGAGGCGGCTGTGGAACCCCTGATCCGTGCGCTGAGCGAAGAGACGCTCCGCCCGGCAGCCGCTGCGGTTCTGGTCCGGATCGGGAGGCCTGCCGCCGGTGCGCTCATTTCGGCCCTCGGGCTTCCTGATGCCGGGCAGGCTGCGGCGGAGGTTCTGGCGACGATGGGGGAGCCTTCCCTCGATGCACTGGTCGAGGCGCTCGGGAACGACGACCCCGGGATTCGGCAGCGAGCCGGGGACGTGCTGGTCAGCCTTGGGGATCTGGCCGTCACCCCGCTCATCGGGGCACTGGGACACCCGGACGATCGCATCCGCCTGGAGGCGATCGATACGCTCACCCGGACCGGCAGACCGGCCGTCGCTGATCTTACGGAGGCGCTTTTAGACGAGCGTTACCGGGTACGGCTGGGTGCGGCGGAGGTCCTCGGGAGAGTCGGATGGGCGCCGGAAACCGAGGGCGAGACTGTCCGCTACCTGATTGCAAAGGAGCAGTGGGTCTCGGTTGCCGAGCTCGGGGCCGGTGCTGTGGAACCGCTGATCCTGACGCTCAACGACCCCGACAGTGCGATTCAGATGGGTGCGGCACGGGCGCTCGGCATGATCGGGGCGCCTGCAGTCACGAGGCTGATTGGCGAACTCCGCTTCGAGCAGAACGGCGGGCAGAGAAAGGCGGTCGAGGCGCTCAAGATGATCGGGGAGCCGGCGGTAGTACCGCTCATCGATGCTCTCCAGGACCGCGACTGGCATATCCGACTGGGAGCGGCACGGGCGCTCTCCTGTATCGGGGATCCCGCCGTCGAACCGCTGGTCCGGGCTCTCCGCGCCGCCCCCCCGGCGGTCCAGATGGGAGCGGCCGCAACGCTCGGCAAGATCGGGAACCCGGGCGCTATCGAGCCGCTTACCAGTGCGCTCCTGCAGGAGGACTGGCGCCTGGGGCGTGTGGTGGTGCGGGCGCTTGGCATGATGGGCGACGCGGCGGTCAGGCCGCTCCTGCGCGTTCTGCGGGAAGGGAACGATACGGCACGGAAGGGTGCGGTGACGGCCCTTGTGCTGATCGGCGAGCAGGCGTGCCGCTTGCTCCCCGATGCGCTCACCGACGGGCATTTCCGCGTCCGTGCCGGGGTTGCGGACGCCCTCGACCGTCTGGGCTGGTCGCCGGGACCGGGGGAAGAGACGGCTCTCTACCTGATCGCGAAGGAGCGATGGGGCGATCTCACCCGGATGGGCCCGCTTGCGGTCGAGCCGCTGGTCGCGGTCTTGAACGACCACGACGACAGCATCCGGCGGCGGGCGACGAAGGTCCTCGGCGAGGTGCGCGATCCGCGCGCGGTCCCGGCGCTGATGGCCCTCCTCCACGACGACTACTACAGCATCCGGCGGGAGGCGGCGGCGGCGCTCGTTGTCGTTGGGGTCCCGGCGATGGATCCGGTCGTATCCGCACTCGGTGACCCGGACGGCGACGTCCGGAAACGTGCGGCGGATGTGCTGGCCGTGATCGGGGATGCGCGGGCGATCGAGCCCTTGAGGGGCATCTTCGACGACGAGGACTGGTATGCCCGGAGGGCCGCCGAGGACGCGGTGGCGAGGATCCGGGAGCGGGTCGACGGGGAAGGTCCGGGGAAGGACGCATAGGCCGTCTCCACCGGTTCACGTTAACCCGGCTTATGCATCCACGTCGATTCCCGAGATATACGCCACGCCGAGTTTCGCCCGCCGGATCCGGGTGCTGTCCTTGAGGTGACGCATATCGACGAACTCGCCTTCGCTCACGATCCTTTCGATCTGCCGGCCGAGGTCGAGCGTTGCATCCCACGGCACCCCCCGGAAGATGACGCCGTGGTCGTGGAGCTGCACCCGCTCTGCTCCAGCCGGTCCCGGCTCGACGAGGGCTGAGAGACGCTCGCCATAGGCGGAGAGATCGGCGGCGAGATCAATGCCAACACCGAAGCTGACCATCGTATCGCCGCGGTACTTCGGCTCGTCGTCGAGAGCGAACCATTCCTGCAGATTCTCTTCCGCGTTGATAGGAAGACCGTTCTTCGGGGAGGATGCGGCGATTGGTGACATTTTCACCCCGGAACTGCAGACCCCGTCGACGACGGCCCACATCGCCAGAGCGACGATGCCGGAGAAGTCGCGCCTCCGCTCCCGGGCAAAGTCAAAGACCGAGCGGTACAGTTCGGAGAGCGCGATTCCGCCGCCGTCCCCGGCGTCGACGGTGATGATCTCGTGAAACGGCCCGTCAAGCGCGACGTTATACCCGGAGTAGACGTAGAGCTCCCCGGTATCTTTCACCGGCGTGAAGAAGTCCGGTGTGGCGTTCCCATCGGTGGGCAGCCAGACCATCGAGCCGTGCAGCGTGATCATCTCTCCAAGGAGCGGGAGCGCGTCCGCCACGCTCCCTCCGAGCGCACCGAGCCCGAGCGAGTAATGGAGGGCCGAGAACGGTATTGAACGGATATCTTGCTCCGTCAGGCGGGCATGTAACACCTGATCCAGGCTGCCGGTGATCCGGAGCGACGACCTCTTTGCAGAGACCGGCTCGAGGGTATAGGCAACGCCGTTCCTGACGACCGGAGTCCGGGCAAGCTCGTTGATGACCGAAAGGCTGTCCTGCGGTCTCCTGCAGGCGGAGACGGCTTCCTCGACCCCTGGATAGAGGGAGAATATCGGTGTCACCCCGGCCATGTCGAGAACGTTCTTCGGGTACTCCTGGATCCCGGCAAGGGCCAGGATGCCGTTGCGTTCTTTTAATTGTTTTTTAACGGCGATGAGAATCCGGATGCCTGCGCTGCTCAGGTAACTCAGCCCTGCAAGGTCGAAGACGACCGATCGGTCATCGTCCTGCAGAGACGCCTGCACGGCATCGGAGAGTTCTCCCGCACCGTAGCCGTCAAGCCTTCCCTTAATGACGAGCGTCAGAATCCCGTCTCTTCTCTCGGTCTGCAATTCCATATGTATCCTGGTACAGATATCGGGCTGCTGACGGTTAATTTTTCTCAAATCCGCTTTGCCACCGGCTTGTCGTGTGTCTGACTTTCACCGTCGGTATTGTCCCGGTCGCGATTGAAGGTCCACACTAACTTCGTAACCGTTATCGCTCCTGTTATGTCATCCTCTATGATCCACCGTGAAACCCAACAGAGCCTTAATAATCATGATCACTCTTTCCATCACAATTTTTCTGCTATTTCCGCAGGCTGTACCGCGACCGGTCAGCAATCGCCGGAATCGCCTCTCCCTACTGCGGTTGCCGCACCTGCCCCTGACTGCCCGGCGCTCGTGTTTACGGATCGCGAATTTGCTTTCGAGCTCCAGCGGACACTTGGCGCCTCGTATGCGGGAGAGGCCGATATCGGCGAGTGTCTTGCCACTGCGTCCAGGATCACAGAAGGGGACTTCGAAAGCTGGTACAGCGAATGGAACAAGACCGCGGACAACTTCAGGGCAGCGGGCGACGAGAGCCTCGCAGCCGGGCACAGCGTTACCGCAATGGAAGCATACTACCGGGCCGCAACGTATTACCGCACGGCCGAGTTCTTCCTGCATGGTAATCCCGCCGATCCCCGTATCGTGGAGACATGGGGAAAGAGCCGGGATTCATTCCGCGATGCGCTCTCACTCGATGTCGTTCCTTACGAGATCGTCGCCATCCCGTACGAGAATACCACGCTGCCGGGTTACTTCTATATGGTCGACGGCTCCGGCAAATCCCGGCCGCTGCTCATCGTCCAGACCGGTTTTGACGGCTGCCAGGAGGAACTCCATCCGTATGCAATGGAGGGGATCAAACGCGGATATAACGTCCTGACATTCGAGGGGCCGGGCCAGGGCGAGGTGATACGGGTCCAGCATATCCCGTTCCGCCACGATTGGGAGAAGGTGATCGGACCGGTCGTGGACTATGCGGTGAGCCGGCCCGACGTCGACGAAGACCGGATTGCACTCTGGGGGATCTCGCTCGGCGGCTACCTCGCCCCCCGCGGTGCCGCATACGAGCTCCGGATCACGGCTCTGGTCGCGGACGCAGGCGCCTACGATGTCGGACTAACTCTCCTCGCGAACCTGCAGGAAGGCGGGGGAGCGAACCTGACAGAAATTGAACTGCAGGAGTGGCTGCAGACAGATCCGGTTGAGTTCAACGATGCCCTCCGCGATGCCATGGCACACGATACCGGCACCCGCTGGCTGAACGAGAACGGGATGTTCGTCTTTGATGCCGGCTCGCCGGCGCAGTTCTGGGCGAAATGGATGGATTTTTCACCTTCCTTATGTGAATCTGTGAGGTCACTATCGGGACGATGCAGATCATCTCTGTATCCGGGGGATGGACCAGGTCGTCCCGGTCCTCGGGTTCCTCGAGGTCTTCATCTGGATCATTGCCATCGGCAAGATCTTTCAAAATTTCACGAGCCCGCTCAACTGCGACCGGTTTTGATGATGGACACTTTGTCGCGTAGGTAGGAGCCCGCATTGGCCTCCGGGAACGTCTCCAGGTGCAATTCACCCCCGGCTTCCTTACAACGACCAAAACTCAGAAATACTGGTGGCAATACACTGGAATACTGTTAACCTAGTGGCCCTGATTATAGGGAGGTTGTGGATATGAAGAAAGGATTTGTCGCAGATATCGAAAAGGAAACCTTAAAGAACACCGACTTCCGCAGAGTCCTCTATACGGGGAAGTTCAGCCAGCTCGTGCTGATGTGCCTTAAGCCCGGCGAGGAGATCGGCGAGGAAGTGCATGATGACGTCGACCAGTTCTTCCGGTTCGAGGAAGGCGAAGGAGCCGTCGTGATCGATGATGTAACGCACGCCGTCAAGGACGGCAGCGCTGTGGTCGTGCCGAGCAGCGCGAAGCACAACGTGCTGAACGCGTCAAAGACCGCCAATCTTAAACTCTACACCATCTACTCCCCGCCGGAGCACCAGGACAAGGTCGTCCGGAAGACCCGCGAGGAGGCCATGGCCCGGGAAGAGCACTACGACGGAAAGCCGACCGAGTAACTCTCCCTCTCCGTTTCACAGCCTGCTGTCGGGCGAATTTCTTTGCTCCCGGTGGTCGCTGCAGAACGACTGCCTCCCGTCCGCCGCTCGCATCACCGGCTCGGAGCTCGGGCATGCATCAAGGTTGTTCGACCCGATGCCGACGGATGCTCGGTGGCACCCCATCTGCAATCATGCAGTATTCCCCGCGTCATTCACTCTACCCGTTCCAGAACCAGAGCACCGAGGTATGCCATGGTCTGGAGGATCTCTTTATTCTCCGGCGTCAGCATCTCATCCGGGTTCCTGAACGCGAAAGCTAAAACCCCGAATGTAACACGGGATGCCCTCATCGGAACGTAATGCCCTACGCCCGCCGGAAGCGTCTCAGTGCCTCTGCCTGCCACCTGACCATTCTCAAACACCCACTGGGCAATTGTCCTCTCTTTTGACGTGAGGGGATAATCGGGATCTCCGACGCTCATAAATAGTCCCCCCACTCTGGGCATTAAAACGGCACAGGTACCCTCACCGAATTGCTTCATATGGCGATAGAGGGTATTGAGAAGCTCCTGGCGATGGGTGACATTCGCCAGGTCGCGGGAGAGGACGGTGACAGCCTCGACCTCCGCTTCGCTCCTCCGTATCTGCGGGAGCAGGTTGCGGAGCCTTGTAGCAAGGCTGCTGATGATGAACGCAATGACCACATATCCCACAAAAGAGATGAAATATTCCCAGTCAGCGATGGTAAACGTGTAATAGGGCACCACAAAAGCAAAGTCAAAGACCAGAATGCTTGCAATCGCGGCCACTATCGCTGTCTCCCGACGGAAGAAGAGCGCTGCCACCACCACCGGAATCAACTGGATAATAAGCAGGTTTGACGGACTGATGAAACCCCGCAGGAAATAATTCGTGATCGTTACCAGCGCGATGAGCACCGTGCTGATAGTAAGATTCAGGCTCACAAGGTGCGGTAACTGTCGGCGAATGGGGATTTTTACTGCTGCTTTCGGTTCGTAAAGGAAGATATCGATTCCCTTTGACCGAACCATGATCCGGTACACGGGAGAGGAGAAGATGTCCAGCCCCCGGGGTTTGCCGAGCATAATCATGGTGACGTTGTGCTGCCGGGCGTACCGGAGCAGCTCGCCAGCCACATTCTCTCCGCGGTAGCGTACGATCCGTCCCCCAAGGCCCCTTGCTATCTCCATTGCATCGTTGAGCCACCGCCGTTCCTGGTCCGTGAGATTCAGTTCTTCCTCGGTTCCGATAGAGATCACGATCCAGTCCGTGCGGAATCTGTCCGCCAGACGGTACGCCGCACGAACCATCTGATCCGCCGTCGGGCCGGGGCGTATCCCCACAAGGAGCCGTTCCCCGGCGGGCCAGGGCCCTGGAATAGCCCTGGCACGCATCTGGGTGAGCATCTGCCGATCGGTGATCTGCGCCACATACCGGAGGGCAATTTGCCGGAGTGCCAGCAAATTTTCTGTGCTGAAGAATCGCTGGACGGCCTGCTCGGCCATATCCTGCACGTAGACCTTTCCGGCACGGAGGCGGACCCGGAGTTCCTCAGGGGGAATATCCACAAGGCGGACCTCATCGGCGTCGTAGAAGAACGTATCCGGCACCGTCTCCGTGACGTGAATGCCCGTGATCTGGGCGACAATGTCATTCAGACTCTCGATATGCTGGATGTTGACGGTGGTGTAGACAGATATTCCCGCGTGAAGGATCTCTTCGATGGCCTGGTAGCGTTTGGTGTGGCGGCTCCCCGGAGCATTGGTGTGCGCGAGTTCGTCGATGAGGACGACCTCGGGACGGCGCCGCAGGACCGCGTCAAGATCCAGCTCCCGCAGGGTCAGGCCCTGGTAATCGACGGAGATCGAGGGGAGGGCCTCGAGCCTGGCGGCGAGAACATCCGTCTCGGCTCTCCCGTGCGTCTCCACATGCCCGATCACGATATCGAGCCCGTCCCTCCGGTGGGAAAGTGCATCCTGGAGCATCGCATAGGTCTTCCCGACACCGGCGGCGTAGCCCAGGTAGACCGTCAGCTGCCCCTCTTTTGCTTTCTGTTCCGCACGTTCTGCTACTATGAGCAGATCGTCGGGCTGGGGGCGGCCTTCTTCGGCACCTCTATCCGCTGTCATCGCCCCCCCCCATCCAGACGGTCCAGTGCACGATTGAGCGAGAGGACGTTGACATACTGCCCTGTGAACGGGATCGGCGGGCTCTCCGCCTGGGCGAGAACCAGTGCACACTCACCCGTTCTGCGATCTGCTCCAGGAGCAGGGGGTTTATCGGCGCCAGATTGGAGCCGCCGGAGGAAGAGGCGTTGTACGCGGTGACCGGCGTCGCCGAGGGGCGGCTCTGGAAGTAAAACGGTGCGCTGAAGTTCTGGCCGATCAGGCTCGAGCCGATCACCCTGCCCTGGTCGCCGATGATCAGGCTCCCGTGTGCCTGGTACGGGAATGCCGTCCCGGCGATGAGCGTTACCGCCAGTGAATAGACGAATCCCGTGATAACGAAGAGGACGAGGAAGAGGAGTAGACCGCTTTTCACTGCATGGCGTATATCCGTCACGAATAAGCCCCTCCTCAGATATGCAGGATTCCGACGATCACGAGGTCGATCGCTTTAATGCCGATGAACGGGGCGACGAGGCCTCCGATACCGAAGATGATCAGGTTGTAGGCGAAGAGCCGCGATGCCGGCATCGGTTTGAACTTCACCCCCGCGAGCGCGATTGGGATCAGGAGCGGGATGACCAGAGCGTTAAAGATGACCGCTGAGAGGATAGCAGACTCCGGAGTTGCGAGGCCCATGACGTTCAGCACTACGAGTTGCGGGTAGATCCCGACCAGAGCGGCCGGAATGATGGCGAAATACTTGGCGATATCGTTCGCGATGGAGAATGTGGTGAGGGCTCCGCGGGTCATCAGGATCTGTTTGCCGATCTCGACGATATCCAGTAGTTTGGTGGGGTTGCTGTCCAGATCGATGATGTTGGCTGCCTCCCGCGCCGGCTGGGTCCCGTTGTTCATGGCCACCGCCACATCGGCCTGAGCGAGGGCAGGCGCATCGTTGGTCCCGTCGCCCGTCATGGCAACCATGTAGCCCTCGTTCTGGGTCTCGCGGATCAATCGCAGCTTGTCGTCCGGCTTCGCTTCGGCAAGGTAATCGTCCACGCCCGCTTCGGCTGCGATCGCAGCCGCAGTGAGCGGATTGTCGCCCGTGATCATGACCGTTCGTATTCCTATCCGGCGAAGATCGGCAAACCGTTCCCTGATGCCGGTCTTCAGGATATCCTTGAGGAAGATCACGCCGAGTATCGTCTCATTGCGGGTCACCACCAACGGTGTGCCTCCTGCCGATGCGATTCCGTTCACTTTTGCCATCAGGTCGAGTGGGATCGCCCCCCCATGCTCCTGAACCATCTGCGTAATCGCGTCGGCAGCTCCCTTCAGATATGAAGTTCCGCCGCACTCGGCACCGCTTACCCGGGTGGCGGCCGAGAACGGGATGAATCTGGTCTCAGGAGAGCAGGCCGGAATGGTGCCGGTCTTCTCCTGAACAAGGGCAATGACGCTCCTGCCCTCCGGGGTCTCATCGGCATATGAGGAGAGAATGGAAGCTTGCAGCAATTCGTCGCGGGATTGCCCTTCCACCGGAACAAACTCTGTCGCCTGACGATTTCCCAGGGTAATCGTCCCGGTCTTGTCGAGGAGCAGAACGTTGACATCGCCTGCCGCCTCGATCGCTCTGCCGGAGAGTGCAACGATGTTCCGCTGGAAGAGGCGGTCCATTCCGGCAATCCCAATCGCCGGGAGGAGTGCAGCGATAGTTGTGGGTGCCAGGCAAACGAAGAGTGCGACCAGCACCGTGAGGGTCACAGGAGCGCCCGAACCGGTGAACGAGGCGCTGTAAGCAGATACCGGGTATAGGTTGCCGACGACCGCCAGGAAGACGGCGGTCAGCGCTAGCAGCAAGATTTCGAGTGCAACCTCGTTGGGTGTCTTGCGCCGTTCTGCACCCTCGACCATGGCGATCATGCGGTCGAGGAAGGTCTGCCCGGGTTCGGTGGTGATCCGGACGATGATCTCGTTCGCGAGCACCGTGGTTCCCCCGGTCACCGCACTGCGGTCCCCTCCCGCCTCGCGCACCACCGGTGCGGATTCTCCGGTGATGGCGGCTTCGTTGACCAGGGCGGCTCCTTTCACCACTTCCCCATCGCCCGGGACGATCTCGTTTGCCCTGACGAGGACGAGATCGCCCGACCGGAGGTCGGAGGAGGTGACTTCTTCGGTCGGAGCATCGAATGCCTCCTTCCTGAGGCGGTGTGCAGGCACACTGGCACGGGACTGCCGTAGCGACGCCGCCCGCGCCTTTCCCCGCCCCTCGGAGAGAGATTCCGCGAAGTTGGAGAAGATTACGGTCAACCAGAGCCAGAGGGAGACGAGTCCGGTGAATACCGTCTGTTCGGGGGTTGCAGTGGCGAGACCGACGAAAAAAATCGCCGTTGTAGTGATCCCCCCGATCTCCACCGCCAGCATTACCGGATTGCCGATCTGCTTGCGGGGATCCAGTTTGAGCACGGTGCCGGCGAGCGCTTCACGGATAAGTCCGGGCTCAAGAGCACCGAACCGCGGATATCGTTTCCGGGCCATCGGACTACCCTCCTCCGAACAATAGCAGGTAGTCGGCAATCGGCCCCATGGCAAAGAGAGGGAAGAATGTGAGCGCCCCGACGATCAGGATTACCAGGATCGTCCAGACGGTAAATGTCACTGAGACGGTAGGCAGGGTTTCGGGTCCCCGGGGAGCAACCTTCTTCTCGACCATCGAGCCGGCCAGGGCCAGCATTGCGACCGCGGGGACAAACCGCCCGATGGCCATCGCCGCGGCGCCGGTGAGTGCGTAGAATGCCCGGGAGGCATCGAACCCGGCAAATGCACTCCCGTTGTTGTTGGACATGGAGGCGAAGGTGTAAATGAGTTCGGAGAGACCGTGCGGGCCGGGGTTATGCATCGCCTCGGTCACGCCAGGCAGGAGCAGTGCAACTCCTGTGAGGACGAGGGCCAGCACTCCTGGGACCAGGACGGTGAGAACGGCCATGCGCATCTCCTGGACCTCGATCTTCTTGCCAAGGTACTCGGGAGTTCTCCCAATCATCAGCCCGGCGATAAAGACGGCGACCACAATAAAACCGATGAAGGTATAGAATCCCGAACCCACCCCGCCGAAGACGACTTCGCCGAGCAGGATCAGGAACATCGGCATCATGCCGGCGATCGGTGTGAAAGAGTCGAACATGGCGTTGACCGCTCCACAGGATGTCGCGGTGGTGGAGGTGGCGAAGAGGGCGGTGCCGCCGAGCCCGAACCGCACGTCTTTGCCTTCCATGGAGATTCCGGTCACGCCGTACTGCCCCACGAGCGGATTGCCGCCCAATTCTGCGGTATAGAGCACACCGAGGGCGGAGAGGTAGATCACCAGCATAACGGTGTAGATGGCCCACCCCTGCCGCATTGACCCGGCCATCCGCCCAAAGACGAAGGGCAGGGCGGTCGGGATCAGCAGGATCAGGAAGATCTCTATGAGGTTGGTGAACGGTGTCGGGTTTTCGTAGGGGTGGGCGGAGTTGGCGTTGAAGAACCCGCCCCCGTTCGTGCCGAACTCCTTGATGGCCTCCTGAGAGGCGACGGGCCCCATGGCGATTGTCTGCGGTCCGGCCGGGCCATACCCCGTGGCATGCACGTAGGGATCTAAGTTCTGGATGACCCCCTGCGAGACGAGCAGGAGGGCGATGATGAATGCAATCGGGAGGAGGATGTAGAGGACGCACCGGGTCATGTCCACCCAGAAATTGCCGATCCGATCAGTCGACCGGCGGGTGATCCCCCGCATCACCGCGATGGCGATGCAGATGCCGGTGGCGGCAGAAAGAAAGTTCTGGACCGCGAAACCTGCCATCTGAGTCAGGTAGCTTGCCACCACTTCTCCCGCATAAATCTGGTAGTTGGTGTTGGTGACGAAACTGACCGCCGTGTGGATTGCCGTGAGAAGGTTGAATGCACTGAATCCCTGCGGGTTCAGCGGCAGGTAACCCTGCAACAGGAGAAGCGAGAAGAGAGCGAGGAAGCCGATGCCGTTGAAGATGAGCATGTCCCGCGTGTAACCCTTCCACCCCTCCTCCGTATCTGCCGACGTGCCGATGAAACGGAAGAGCCGGATCTCCAGCGTTCCGAGGATGCCGTGGGAGTAGTCCCCGGAAAAGACATGGACCATATATCTGCTGAAGAACACTCCCGCGACGGTTGCGACTGCAAGGAACGCGATGAAGAGGAACCCATCGAGGAGTGGTTCAGGTTGTGCCATAACGGATCATCCGGTTTGTATAGATCTGGAAGGATAATTCCTACCATTATAAAATTAACGTCCCTGCGGAGTAGTGCTATCCAGATCCGTCGTCCCGGGCGAGGAGGGCAATGGTGGAATACCAGACGGGCGCCAGTGGCGATCGGGAAGGGAGCGCAGCGATCCGTATGCCGTTATAACTGTTATTTCGAGGTTCCCGACAAACGTCTCGCGTATCCGGTTCTTTTCTCGTTATGGGTATCGGAGGCGCCGAGGGTATACAGCTTTTTATCGGAGAGCGTGCCACGCTGTATACATGAGGCGCATCGAACACCTGGCGTCCATCGCCGGTGACATCGGCGCGATATTCCGGTGGCTCGGTATCCTCGCCCTTGCACCCTTCATCGTGATCGTCATCTTCGGGGAATGGCAGATGATCGTCCCCATGGCTCCGGTACCGATACTCTTTTTCGTCCTCGGTTATCTGTTGCAAAGGGTCCGTCCGAACGAACGCCACCCAAAGTTCAGTGTCGCGCTGGTCGGTGTGGCGTTCACCTGGCTCTTTGCGGCGCTCATCGGGGCGATCCCATTTCTGCTCGGTGCCCAGATGTCTGTTACGGATAGCCTCTTCGAGTCGATGTCGGGATGGACGACCAGCGGTTTCTCCGTTGTTCCGGTCATCGACGATCTCCCCCAGACACTTGTCTTCTGGCGGTCGTACACCCAATGGATCGGGGGAATCGGGATCATCGCATTCGGGGTCGCGATGCACAACCGGTCTGCCATTGCACTCTCGCGCCTTTACCATTCGGAAGGCAGGCCGGAGGAGTTTATGCCGAGTGTGATCGGCACCGCACGGCGTGTCTGGGTCGTCTACCTGGCACTCACGGTCGCATTCACCGTCTTGATCCTGTTCTCCGGGATTCCGCTCTGGGATTCGCTCAACCTCGTGATGGTTGCGATATCGACCGGCGGGTTCTCCAACCACGACGGCGGGGTGCTCTTTTATCAGAACCCGGTGCTGGAAGGAATGCTCATCCCGGTCATGATTGCCGGCTCTCTTCCGATTCAGGTCGGTATCCTGCTTTATTACGGCAAATTTCAGTCGTTCCTCAAGAGCCGGGTCCTCCACTTCATCACGATCGCGACCCTGATAGTCTCCGCCCTCGTGATCCTCAACCTGCACCGGAACAACGGGATGCCGCTATCGCAGGCGATTCGCGAGGGTGTCTTCTGCGTCGTCTCGAGCTTTACCACCACCGGGTTCCAGAACTCCGACATACTCCTCTGGGCACCGGTCGCAGTTGTCCTGCTCACGATCCTGATGTTCATCGGGACATCGCTCGGGAGCACCGGCGGCGGCATTAAGGTCAACCGTCTCCTTCTCGCCTACAGCGCACTGGTCTGGTGGTTCAAGCGGCTCTTCGTGGGCAAGAATGTGAAAATTCCATTCCGTCACGAGGGGGTGACGTATCCGGAATCGGTCTCGGAGGTCGAGATCGCAAAGAACATGCTGATCATCTTTCTGTACTTCTCCACCTGCGTCGCTGCGACGGTGTTCGCGCTCCAGGTCACGACGACATCCTTTACCGTCTACGAAGTTCTCTTTGATGTAGTGTCGGCACTCAGCAATGTCGGCTTGAGTGTCGGATACCTGACGCCTGCCTCACCACTGCCCATTAAGTGGCTCTTCACCTTCATGATGTGGATCGGGCGATTGGAGTTTGTGGCAGTGATCGCGCTGTTTATCGGTCTCGTGAAGGGGTTCGACGCCTTCGAGGTTAGATGACAGTAAACGTCGAGAAGTCGCCGGGCGTGCATCAAGGCTGCTCCGGTTAAGCAATATTAACCTCCCGCAATACGGGCAGAATCCTGCCGAATTTCGACCCTTACATAAGCCCACAGGCAGCCCGCGGTGCCCGACAGGGTATACATCCTCCTGTAATTCCCCTCGCTCATATGGCCGCTACATCTCAACGATTTTTCGCTAATCTGGAACCAAGCCAATATGCTTCGGCTAATCCCAGCGCCGAAATCCGGCATCCAGAACCCTCGGTAAATTCGCAAAATAACGGTAATTCGGCCCTATTTCTGGGCGGGGAGACGGTGAGTCCTCATCACCCGGGCGCCGGGCAGACCTGCGGCGGAGTGAAGGGGCCAGCTTACGCCGCCGCCTCCCCGGAGAGATGAGCCTGGACGAAGGTGACCGCCATATCCCCGGCCCTTTCGGTGAACATCTGGACCGCGATGCCGAGGAGGACAGCGACGGCATGGCGGATGCGCGTGCTGCCGAGGTCGGCGGTGTACCTGAGAAAGAACGGGATGTTGCCGATTGGGTTTGCGATGGCAAAAGTGCCACAAAGAAGGCAACGAAGAAGGATGCCTGTTCCATGCAGGACCGTGAATCTAGCAGCACGATGAACGTTTTGAAGCTTGCCACTCCGAATGGGGAGAGACAGACCCTTCAGTCCCGCTCGATCTCGCCGCCCGCCTCGCGGATCGTCGTCTCGATATGCTCCAGCAGATCGGCGTCGTGGGTGGCAAAGTCCAGCATCGAAAATCCTCCCACGAGGGGGATGGGCTTGAAGATCGCGAGCGGCGATTTTCCGCTTTTTTCCGGGTTATCGCCCGGGGTGATGACGGCGGTCGTTCCATCCCCCCACACGGCGAGGTTCCCGTAGCCCTGTGCGTCCCAGATCTTTTTGACGAGCTCACGTGTGTACAGCATTTTCTGTTCCCGGAAGAAAAGGTGTGTGAAGAGGGCATCAACCTTCCGGCACGGTAGTGCCGCAACGTATGCCCGGGCCGTTTTCTTACCTCACCGGCGGAGCCTCGGGCTCCCCGCCCTCCACCGAAGGCGTCCGCTCTCCCGTAAAGAGGTGGTCGACACCCAGGATCGTGTTCACCCAGGCCCAGTCATCGCTGAACTGGACGATCATCAGGACGATGAGGGTGAGCGGAACGGCGAAGATCATCCCGGCAACGCCGAGAGCCCATCCCCAGAAGATGACCGAGAGAATGACTACGAGGGCGGGAATGTCGAAGCGCCTCGACGCGAAGTGTGCAAAGATCGGATTCTCCACCAGCGCGTTCAGGACCGCGACGGCTGCAATCACCGCGGCCGCGCCCCAGAGCCCGAACTGCAGCCAGGCAAAGAAGATCGCCGGGAGTGCCGCGACGATCAGGCCGATGTAGGGGATGTATGCAAGCAGAAACGTCAGCACTCCCCAGAGTACGGCTGCGTGCACCCCCATGACCCAGAGGATCGTGCCGAAGAGGAAACCGTGGACGAGGTTTGCCTCGGTCCTGACGATGACGAAGTCGATCAGGAACCTGCTCATGCGGGAGAACCCCTCGACACTCTCGGATCTTTTCGTCACCCTCTGTATGCGCTCAGGCATCCGCGGTGCCTCAAGGAGCGTGAAAATTGTCGTTACCGCTATAAAGAAGAGGTAGAGGAGAAGGTCCGCGAGGCTTACGGCGGACGAAGAGAGGAATCCGGCGAACCCCTGCAGGTTGACCGAAGAAGGGGAGAACGAGCCCGTGTCGACCCCGTACCTGTCCAGGAGGGCGAGGATCTCCGATAGCCTGGCGGTCAGCTCCCGCTGGTAGAGGGGGAGGGCCGAGATCAGGTTTTCGAACGAGAAGAAGACGAGTCGAATGGGGAGAGGATGTTACCATCCTCCCCCCTTCCAGGAACTGTACGTGCGCCTTTCAGCGCATACAGCTCGCGCATTTCACTACCCCGCTAAG
>LDZT01011572.1_pt1 | contig 22180 bp, 18 predicted proteins | sample 615521 | NCBI WGS metagenome assembly LDZT01 (sample SAMN03408292, study PRJNA278302) | terrestrial metagenome | isolation source: oil reservoir sample SB1 | place: USA: Alaska, North Slope, Schrader Bluff formation | collected 2011-09
CGTGCTACCTGCAACAAGCGCTCCAGACGGTTGGTGCTATCGGGGGAATAGGCAGAATGGCAATGGAATTCCGCACGCACGATCTTGGTATCATTCATTATCAGATAGATCTCCTGCAGGAGGTTCCAGGGTTACTTCGGGACGGCTGATCTTCGTCAAATAGTTACCATAAGAATCTGCCCGCACCACCACATCGCCGTTCACCAGCGTTCCCCCGCAGAATCTCTCTTCCTTGAAAGCCTGGAATCCACTCAGTACAAAGGGCAAGCCGCCCTCTGCCAGCACCCATTCGCCATTGTACTTGCGCGCAATGTGAATATGAATGCCGGAGGAACTGCCGCCCGCACAGGAGGGGTGCCCGATACGCTCATCCTGCAGTACATAATCCCCCACTTTCACTTTATCCGTGCTGGAAAGATGCATGTAGAGCAGCACCCAGCCGGTTTGTTCATCCCCATCGCCATCCAGATCGAGCACTACCAAGCCGGTGCCGGTGCGCACCACCAAGCCGGATGCCGCTGCGGTCGCCCATTTGAGGGAAGTACCGCAGCCGGAGCGATCCAGCGGGGGTGCAAAATCCAGCGCCGCCAGCGGTCCATCCGCCCCCCAAGCAGTATGTGGTCCACAGGTATAGTTCCACACCTGCCCTTCAGGGAAGGGTAAATTCAATTCTGGTTGGGTGCTTCCAGCGGGGAAAAATGGCTCCACACTTTGGGCACGCTGCCAAGCATCCCCGAAAAGTTCCTCATGTGTCTGCGTGATCGTTCGATCCCCATACAGGGCAGCTTGCCATTGTGCGGGCGTAGAAATGCTCGCCAGGTAGGTCATGACCGCCACCGTACCAGCGTTGAGATTGGGCGCCAAGCGCAGTGTGCTGCCGTCGCTGAAGGTCAATTCCGTCAGCGTGCCAGCGCGCCAGCCATAATAACCGATCTCCAACTGGCGGATCGCCAGACCAAGCTGTTGGTACAAGCCACCTTTGACGGTGTTAATAAATCCATAAGGATAGAGGGCTGCATTCTCTGTTTGTGGTGCTCCATTCACCCATCCACCAGTGAACTCCAGCAGGGTAAGTAAAATGCGGGGATTAATAGAATGTTCTACTGCCATTTGCAGCAAAATTTCAGCACCCGGGGTGGTACCGCGTGTCATCAGTTCGCTGTATTCTGCCAGTTTTCCCCCCTTTTCCTCCACGAAAGCCAGTACATCCAGATCGCTAGCGGATGGCGAGAATACCACATCGCTATCCGGAATAAGCAAAGTATCGGGAGTGATAATATTCAGCACATTGGGAATATACAGCCGCGTTTCTGGCGGAAGTAATACATCTTCTACAACGCCATCTGCAAATTGGATCACATCCTGCTCCACCCCGAAGTGGGCTGCCACTACCGGCAACGTATCCCCAGATTGAGTAAGGTATTCAATATAGCCATCCGGTACAGGGTCAATTGTTGCGGTTGGAGAAGGAAGCGGTGTTAATGTAACGCTCTGTGTGGGAGTACTCACCACCACTGTCTGGTTGGAACAACCAACCAGCACCGTTATCAATAAGAACATCAATAAAAATTTACCAGTAGATTTCATTATCCTCAGTTACATACCCTGATGCTTCGACAGCAATGTCATTCAGAACAAGTTCACCTTCGTATTGGGCACCCGTACCGCGTGAGATCCAGCCGCTCATCACAAAGGGAATATCCCGGTCAGCTGAGACCCATACGCCATTATACCGCCGCGCAATATGGACGTGGGTACCGCTGGAAATACCTCCCTCACAGGAAGGATGCCCGATGGCATCGCCAGCCTGCAGCATTGTTCCACTCTGCACACGCCCGTCAGAGGCAATGTGCATATACAGAAGCACCCACCCGGTGCTGTTATTCCCATCCCCATCCAGGTCAAGCAGCACAGCACCATCCTGAGCATAGGTGATCCTACCATCCGCCGCTGCCCGCACCCAGGCATCACTTTCGTAGCAAGCAACCCCCTCCCCTGGCGGAGAAAAATCAAGCGCCGCCCAACCTGCTCCATCCCCCCAGGCTGAATGGGGTCCGCTGGTAAAATGCCAGCGCTCTCCCTGTGCAAAAGGTAACTGCAATACAGGCTGCTGCAAATCAGCTGGGTACAGATCCATCCATTCAAACTGAAAGGGGTCGCCAAACAGGCGCATATAGCTGGTGTACAACCCCAGCGGGGATACCGCCAGTTCCCAATCATGCTGATCCATGAACAACCCAAAGAAATACTGCAGTGCAGCACTGGCGTGATTCAGATCATCTTCCACATCAATTACCGTTCCGTCAGGCAAGTTGAAACTTCCCAACGCTCCTGCTTCATGGATATAAAAACCGCGGTTGAGTTCATTGGCTGCCCATGAGAGCTGCCGGAATAACCCATCCCGCTCGCTTTGTGCCGCGTTAATGGGATATTCACCCTGATACTCAGGAAGCGCTTTGCTGACCCAATGGGAGCGATATTCCAACACTGCCAGCAGCAAACGCGGGTTGACCGAATAGAGCAAACTGATGTATTCCACGATCTGCGCGCCGCTCATGCGGGTCTCACCCACCTCTTCAGAATAATCCGCCAGATAGCCAGCCTGCATTTCGATAAAATCCCGGACGTTGAAATCACCCAGAGCAGGACCGTAGACCAGTTCGGCATCCGGTATCAGATTTAAACCCGGGCTGAAATTGTATGGTTCTGCAGGCTCGTTCTGTTCCGAATGGTCTACCTGTGCCGTTCTGCAAGCAAACAGGAAGAAAAGACTCATTATCAATAGCAGCGGTATTCTGTGATTCTTCATCATCTGGTTTGGATTGGTAAGGGCTTACCCGCGAGCAGATGAACATGCACGTGAAACACGCTCTGCCCAGCATTGGGCCCGGTATTGATGATCAGGCGATAGCCTTCCGCCTCCACACCCTGCTCTTTTGCAAGGGTCCTTGCCACAAAGATCAAATGCCCGATGAGCTTTTCATCTTCTTCCTTCATCGCATTTAATGAACTGATATGCTCATTAGGTACGATCAGGATGTGCACAGGGGCTGCCGGGTGGACATCCCAGAAGGCGGTGGCAAGCTCATCCTGATAGACCATCTTCCCATCCAGCTCCCCGGCTATGACCTTGCAAAAGACACAATCAGACAACATTTACACTTTTCCCTCGATGAACTCCTGGGTCATTGCCAGGGCTTTATCATCCTTGTATTGGCGTGGGGGAGTCTTCATGAAATAGGAGGCAGGTCCGTATAACGGTCCGCCGATGCCGCGATCCATAGCCAGTTTGATACAGCGCAGCGCATCAATCACCACACCGGCTGAATTGGGTGAATCCCATACTTCCAGTTTGGCTTCTATCTGCAGCGGAACATTGCCAAAGGTGGTGCCTTCCATGCGGATATGGGCAAACTTGCGATCGGTCAGCCAGGGCACGTAATCGCTGGGACCGATATGGATATCCCCTTCCGGCAGTTCATAGGGCAGCATGGAGGTGACAGCGCCTGTTTTGGAAATCTTCTTGGACTCCAGGCGTTCGCGCTCCAACATATTCATGAAATCGGTGTTGCCGCCGAAGTTGAGCTGGTAGGTATGATCCAGGCGCACCCCGCGATCTACGAACAGGCTGGCAAGCATACGATGCAAAATGGTAGCGCCCACCTGCGATTTGACATCATCCCCGATAATGGGCAAATTCTGCTCTTTAAAACGGGGCGCCCAGTAAGGAGAGCTAGCGATGAAGACCGGAATGGCGTTCACCATGCCACAGCCCGCACTCAAAATCTGTTCCACATACCATTTGGTCGCCATTTCGGATCCAACCGGCATGAAATTGATGACCACATCTGTGTGGGTATCTTTGAGAATCTCGGTAACATTATCGGTGGGACCAGGCGCTTTCGTTACGATCTGGCTGACGTACTTTCCCAGCCCGTCGTGGGTCATACCACGATAGACCTTGACACCCATGTGCGGGACATCTGCAAAGCGATAGGTATTATTGGGGAAAGCATAGATCGCTTCAGATAGATCTTTGCCAACTTTAGTATCCACCACATCAAAAGCAGCGGTAAATTCAATATCGCGCACATGGTAGCCACCCAGGTTGACATGCATCAAGCCTGGAACGCGGTCATCCTCTTTCGCGTCTCGATAAAAATGTACACCCTGTACCAGCGCTGAAGCGCAGTTCCCCACCCCGATGATGGCTACTCGCACTTTTTGATCTTTGCTCATAGGTCTTGCTCCTTAGGAAATTGATAGAAGTAATTCTATCATCACTGACTTTATTGAATCAGGAAGTTGGAGAGCCGGAAACTTCTGAGCCAGTAATCCACAAATAAACCCATGCTGCGGGCAAAATTGAGTATTATGCTCAGGTACGTTTCCGTAAGATCTCAGAAATATACCCGATCGCCCAATCGCGCGAGGTGTCAGAGGGCGTTCCTTGCTGCAACAGTAATTTATTGAATTGATCGTCAAAGGAACGCATCTGGCTCAACACAGTAGGAGCATGACGGCAGAAAATGGTGCGGCTGTGACTTTCCCCAACTTTGGGGCTGAATGACTCAGCGCTGAACCAATCCCCCACAATGGTAAGATTCGCCTGATGGGCTTTTTCGGATATGACCACTCTGACATCACTAATCTTGCTTTTATCCTTGAGAAATTCCAGCAGTATCTCCAAGCGAACCCTGGTGGCATTCATGCCATGTCTTTCCAAACAAAAATCAGGATCAATCAAAAGATCGCAGCCACTTTTCTCGGCATGTGCCTGTAAATTCTGCCGCTCAGCGCGCTGCAAACTATGATAATAACGACCATGTTCCACATTGCCATCACGCAATTTCCAGATCTCTTCCTGCACATCCACATCGGGAATAGAAAAGGAAGACAGGGCTGCGCGTTGGCGCACTCTCCCATAGTAATGGAGATTACTTACCCAGAAGGCATACTCTCCCAGCAATTTGGTGCGTTCTTCAGCCCATGCTGTGACCCATAAATTGGTGATCTCTTCTGATGGATTGTGCATCACCAAATTCTCGATATCCTGCAGCGATACTTTTTGGGGAAAATCAGAAAAGTCATCACACACCGCCACAGCGTGCAGTTGGGCGGTCATCTCACCAGGGGCAGTGCCGACGGCTACCGGTAAGACAGGAATGTTCATCGCAAGCGCATACCCGGTCTCTTGATGTACCCAGGGGCGAAGGCTTGAATTTTCAGTGAGCAGTGGTAAAAAAATGTGGGCATGAGCAATCATTCTTTTAATTTCATCAGTGAATGGTTTGCCGACCATAATATTCTTATCACAGAGGGGGTGATACCCATTTTCTTCAAGTACTCTCACAGCATTTTCCAGAAGATTCCTATCCTCATGGGAATAAGCTATAAAAATACGATACGGGTATGATCCTATTTCCATCCTTCACCTTTTCTTAACCATTTTTCAATCATACCACTCTGTGGAATCAATAATTTAATAAACCACATCGTTATCTTATGTACAGAGAACACCATTTTTCATAGAATTGATGACTCTTAATCGGTCAAATCAGGGTTCGTTTTTCCGGTACATTTTCGCAACATACATGCATGATAGGTATTCTTCATGTTCTGCATGTTTATAGTATGACATTGCTCCTTTGATCTAACAGGCACACAGCACAATTTGACAAGCGCTTATCATTATGTTATAAAGTGTGGAATTAACAACTGAATAGTGCCCCAATTATTACTCTTATCCAGAGAGGTGGAGGGATCGGCCCTGTGAAACCTCGGCAACCCGGGAAGCAATCCGTAAGGAATGTTCGACGAAGGTGCCAACTCCGACAGAAAGTCGTTCTGGAAGATGAGAGGAGATGCATCACAAATTGCGTTTGCCCCTCAATCTGGACGGGGCAAATTTTTTTAAAAAGGAGCAACAAAAAACATGGATTCTTTAATGGAGTCACCCAAATACCTGTTCACCTCCGAGTCCGTCACCGAAGGTCATCCGGACAAATTATGTGACCAGATCAGCGACGCGGTGGTCGATGCCTGTCTGGAACAGGACCCCACTTCGCGGGTAGCTTGCGAAACCGCCGCCAAGACCGGTTTCGTCATGTTGCTGGGCGAGGTCACTACAAAAGCTATCATCAACTACGAAGAACTGGCGCGAGATGTGATCAAAGATATCGGCTACGATCATACCGATAAAGGTTTCGATTACAATACCTGCGGTGTGCTGGTTTCTATCTGCAAACAGTCCCCCGATATTGACATGGGCGTTTCCAAAGCCAAGGAAGCTAAAGAAGGCAAGATGGATGATATCGAAGCCATCGGCGCTGGCGACCAGGGTATGATGTTTGGCTATGCCTGCAATGAGACCGATGTGCTCATGCCGATGCCAATCTATCTGGCGCACAAACTCACCCGCCGTCTAGCAGAAGCGCGTAAAGATGGCACCATCGATTGGCTGCGCCCGGATGGCAAGAGCCAAGTTACCGTGGAATATGCTTATGGTAAACCCAAACGCATCGATACCGTTGTCATCAGCACCCAACATGCCCCGGATGTATCGCATGACGAGATCGAAAAACAGGTCATTGAAAAGATCATTCGCCCCATCATACCAGCCAACATGTTGGATGAGAACACTATCTTCCATATCAACCCCACCGGTCGTTTCGTAACCGGCGGTCCAAAAGGGGATTCTGGTCTAACCGGTCGCAAGATCATCGTAGATACCTACGGTGGCATGGGACGTCATGGTGGGGGCTGCTTCAGCGGCAAGGATGCCACCAAAGTAGACCGCTCGGCTACCTATGCCGCCCGTTGGGCTGCTAAAAATGTAGTCGCCGCTGGTCTGGCTGACCGCTGCGAGATCCAGGTGGCTTATGCCATTGGCGTCGCCCATCCCGTCAGCATCAATGTCGAAACTTTCGGCACCGGTAAGATTCCCGGCGATAAGATCGCTGATCTGATCTACGATACTTTCGATCTGCGCCCCGGCGCCATCCTGCGTGACCTTGATATGCGCAAGCCGCAATTCCGCAAGTTTTCCAACTATGGTCACTTCGGTCGCGATGACCTTGACCTGGCTTGGGAACGCACCGATAGAGCTGATGCTCTGCGTAAAGCAGCCGGTCTATAAAAAATATTCGCTCAAAATGAAAAAGAGGCTTGAAAAATTTTCAAGCCTCTTTTTTGTCAGGATTCTTCCTCATCCCCAAAATCCAGCACCGGGCGCACTCCGTTGCCCGGGTCCGGTTTGCCGATGATATCCAATTCTTCCATTCTATCCACCAGGCGGGCAGCGCGCGTATAGCCTATGCGCAGTTTTCGCTGCAACATAGAAATGGAAGCACGTTCTTCTTCCCTGACGATATCTATGGCTTTGGATAACATGGGATCTTCATCTAGCTCAGGTGGACTGTCGAACAGCGGAACCTCAGTCAGGGTCTCCCCAACCGGAAACACCTTTTGCATGCTCTGGCTGACTTGCTGGTTTGGCTGGCTGGTCTTTAACTCTTCTGCCTGTCTGGACCAGTACTGTACCAGCCGCTGGATCTCCTCTTCGGAGAGGAACACCCCCTGCAGCCTTTTTGGAGAAGGTTCATCAGGAGCTTGAAAGAGCATATCGCCTTTTCCGATCAGGCGTTCCGCACCACTTTGATCGAGGATGACGCGGCTGTCAACACCTGACACCACCGCAAAAGATATGCGCGCCGGGAAATTGGCTTTAATGACACCGGTAATCACGTTCACTGATGGTCGCTGGGTGGCAATGATCAGGTGGATGCCGGTAGCTCGCGCCAACTGTGCCAGACGGTTCAAGCTGCGCTCTGTTTCTTCAGGAGCTAACATCATCAGATCAGCCAATTCATCAATAATGACCACAATATACGGTAATTTTATAGGCTGGGTTTTGTTGTAATCCTGAATGTTGCGCGCGCCCACCTCAGCAAATTTGTGATAACGGCTGTCCATTTCATCATGCGACATCCAACGCAACACCCCAATCACCTTTTCGGGGTCCACAATGACCGGGGTAAGTAAGTGGGGAATGCGGTTATAGCCAGTCAGTTCCACCCGTTTAGGATCGACCATCACCATACGAAGTTCTTCTGGGGTACGCTGCATCAACAGACAGCTGATGATGGCATTGATGCACACCGATTTACCGGAACCGGTGGTTCCGGCAATCAATAGATGCGGCATCAAGCGCAAATCCACCGCCACCGGTTTGCCCGCCACATTTTCACCCAATACAATTTTCAGAGGGGAATTGAGTTTCTGGAAAACGCTACTTTCCATGCCTTCGCGCAGAGTTACGATAGAAACCTCCGCATTGGGCACTTCAATACCAATGTAATGCTTGCCGGGTACCGGTGCCTGTACGCGAATGCGCTGAGCTGCCAGAGCAAGCGCCAGATCATCGGAAAGGGCTGTGATTTTGCTAACGCGTACCCGTGTGCTACCGCTGCGTGTTTGCACAAAATCAGGTTCCACGCCAAATTGGGTAAAGGTCGGACCGCGGTGAATCTCGATCACATGCCCCGGTGCATCGAAGGAAGCCAGCGTCTCTTCAATGACGCGGGCACGCTCCTTATCGATGGTTGAATCAATATCATGCTTGCTGGCTGGATTGAGGATCGCTGCCATATCCGGCAGTTTCCAAGCGGGACTGATTTGATCGGCACGCAACCCAATGCGAATGGACGCTTCATCACTTTGCGTAACCGGGAATTCTGAAGGAGATAAGCTTTTAGCTTTGCCTTTCTGCGCAGCCGGTTCTTTAGCGTTCTGCACTGCTGCGATGGGTGTAAATCCCTCCAGATCGACACTGGTCTTTTTAGGTTTTCGAGTTGGTTTTGCTTTGGGTTCGCTAACCTTCTGCGCCACACGTTCAGATTGGCTCACCACTTTCTGCCCGGTGCGATTCAGCATTTTATTTACTCCCCGCAGCAGATCAGGGATAGCGGTATCGATGGTCAATGCAATTGCCATTAACAGCCAACCAGCCAGGAAAACGAAGGTACCTGTCTGCCCCACCGCCTTTACCAGCAGTCTCTCGAAGAGAGCCCCCAGGTAACCCCCACCTCCGCCCGCCTTCGCCAGATCCCAACCGCCTCCGGTTAATAAATGGATCCAGGTCAGCAGGTTGAGAAAAAGCAACACAATCCCAACCAGTTTTCCTCTGGAGAGCATGGGCAGTTTATTCTCGTTGCGAAAGATCAACCAAATACCTATGACAAGACAAACAATGGGAAAAAGAAAGGCGCCATACCCAGCAATACGATATAGCAGCTTTACAATTGCTCCGGTAATATTACCCTCTTCGCTGGTGATAAAACTGATCAGCAGTAAAAGCCCCAATACCGTCAACCCCACCCCCAGAATATCCAGTTTGCGTTCGGGAGAAAGGTGTTTCAGACCCTTGCGAGCCGGGGAACTCCTGCGAACTGTTTTCTTACTGGAGGAACGACGCTTGGATGCGCTAGATTTTTTTTTCGTAGCCAATACACCACCTTCGAATAACCGAAATCTTGTTCTAAGTATAGCACAATGGAAAATGGATCAGGGCTGCTTTTTACGCAGGATAAAGGAGATAAGTGCACCGACAGCAGAAAACAGTGTTGCCCCAATTGCAATATTAACAAAATTCAGGGAATACTTCGTTGCTTCAGAGGGAGGTTTAGCTTGAGCTTGTTCTTCTACCTGTGCTTCATCCACACCGACACTGCCGCGCTCCTCTTCGGGTGCAATCCCCAGAATGGGATTGGCTGCTTCAGATTGAGTTTCAGGCGCAGATTCCGATTCAAGCATGGGAGCTTCTTCTGCCAGCGTAGATTCAGGAACACCATCAGCTGTTGCAGAACTACCCGGTAACGGGGTTTCTTCAGCCAGCATAGTTTCAGGAGCATCATCGGCTGTAGTAGAACTTTCTGGCAACGGGACTTCACCGCCAGGTCCCATATCCAGCGCCTCATCGAGTGGGGCAAGCTCTGTAGCTTCCACCGGAGCACCACCCCCAATGCCATATCCTTCCAAAGACATTTTGGGTGCTGCTTGTGGCGCTTCATACGATTGTTCGGTATCGCCCCCACCGCCCATCCCACCAGCAGGGGCGGGATTCCATACGATAATGGGAGGAGATTCTTCAGTGCTCGCCTGTTCGTCAGGCACGGCAGCTTCCTGTTTGAAGGTTTCGGATTGCTCTTCTACAACAGAAGCGCTCATACCAGACATGGGAGAAGAGAACAACTGTAACGCCAGAGATAAAACTGCCACCAGCGCAGCCGCCACTGATGAATACTGCCAGAAAAGCTGGGCGCTCCGACGGGGTCTTTTTTCTTTAACAATTTCTTCCGAAAGCAAATATGTTCGGGGAACACGGCGCTGAGGAACGCTGCGCAATACCATACGGGTATGCATCAACCGATCATAAGCTTCTTTATAAGCCTCATCTGATCGTAATTTCCGTTCTAGCTCTCGCTGCTGCTCCGCTGATAGGTCACCATCCAAATATCTGGAGAGCAGAAGCCATTCATTATCTGTCAATCTATTCATGGCTGCCCTCTTTATTAGAACGATACTGGTACGGTAAAAGTTCCTTGAACTTATGAAGGCAATCTTGCAAATTTACACGCGCACGCGCCAGACGACTTTTAATGGTCCCTAACGGCTTTTTCACAGCATACGCAGCTTCTGCGTAATTCAACCCCTGGATATCCACCAGTACTACCACAGCTTTAAATTCCTGGGGGAGCTGCTCGATACAGTGCTGCACGGCAGCTTCCAATTCGCGCAGGACTACCTGTTCTTCAGGAAGAAAGTTGTCGTCTTCCAGATACCAGCCGCTCTCCATATCATCTTCAGGGTCATAGGGAGAGCTATCAATCGATTGGGTAGGATAACGTTGCTCTTTGCGCAGCATATCATAGCATTTATTGGTTACAATGCGCATGATCCATGCCTTAAAAGAACCGCCGTGAAAAGTATGGATTTTTTGATAGGCAGCTACAAAAGCTTGTTGGGTAGCGTCATCTGCCGCATCCAGGTCATTGAGCATACGTAGAGCAACGTTATATACGGATTGTTGATATTCCAACACTAAATGGTTGAAAGCATCCAGATCCTTCTTCTGCGCTGCTGTGATTAATGCTTGTTCATCCATATCTAGCAAGATTATATCCTTTTCTTTCCGTACCTTGACATCTCTGTGCTGGATTGTATAATCGGAACAAGATCATAAGCCAGCCCGGTCGTCCAAACCGGCGGTTCATCATGAGCCGGCTTCCCTTGCAGGGGTGCCTGAAAGCACCGTAAAAGGGACGGAGGCATCCGTTATCGCCCAATGAGGTCGGTTTTCACCGGCAAAAGCAGGTGGCACCACGAGCAGCCCCCTCGTCCTGCAGGAAGAGGGGTTTTTCTATTAAACCAAGGAGAAAAACCATGATTGATATAAAACTTGTGCGAGAAGAACCACAAACCGTCAAACAAGGGCTGCTGAGCCGCAACCTCGATCCTTCTGTGGTGGATGAACTATTGACCATTGATGAACAACGGCGTGAGAAATTACAGCAGGTCGAAACCCTTAAGGCTGAACGAAATACCGTATCTCGTGAGATCGGGCAGATCAAAGACAAGGCTGAAAGGGAAACAAAGATCGCTGCCATGAAAGGAGTTTCCGATTCCATCAGCGCGCTGGATGAGGAAGTACGCCTGATCGAAGAAAAACAGCAGGAACTCATCATGGGTATCCCCAATATACCTTTACCACAGGTTCCTGTGGGGAAGGACGAGAGCGATAACATCGTGCTGCGTGTGGAAGGGGAAAAACCAAGCTTCGATTTTGAACCCTTACCGCACTGGGAGCTGGGTCCACGGCTGGATATCCTTGATTTTGATCGTGGGGTAAAAATCACCGGTTCGCGATTCTATATTTTGAGCGGTTTGGGAGCGCGTTTGCAGCGCGCTTTGATCGCTTACATGCTTGACCTGCATATCAAACAAGGTTATCTTGAGAAATACACACCCTTCATGGTAAAGGGTGCTACCCTGTATGCCGCCGGGCAGCTGCCCAAATTCGCCGATAATCTCTACAAGGATCATGAGGAAGACCTCTACCTGGTCCCCACGGCAGAAGTACCGCTGACCGGATTGCACATGAATGAATTTCTGGATGGGCAGCAGCTGCCGCTGCGTTATACCGCCTATACCCCCTGTTTCCGCAGAGAAAAAATGAGCGCTGGTCGCGATGTGCGCGGTATCAAACGCGGGCATCAATTTGACAAGGTAGAGATGTATACCTACTGTAAACCAGAAAACTCCATGCATGAATTGGATAAAATGATCGCGGATGCTGAAGAGACCTGCAAACAATTGGGACTCACCTACCGTATCCTGCAGCTGTGCACGGGTGATATCAGCTTCAACGCCTGCATTGGGGTTGATATTGAAGTATGGGCACCGGGCTGCCAGGAATGGCTGGAAGTTTCTTCTATTTCGAATGTGGGGAATTTCCAGGCACGGCGCGCAAACATCAAGTATAAAGATGAAAATGGGCGCAAGGATTATGTGCATACCCTGAATGGCTCCGGTCTGGGTATGCCGCGTACCCTGATCGCTGTGCTTGAAACCTACCAACAAGCCGATGGCAGCATCCGCATCCCATCCGTCCTGCATCCCTGGATGGGTGGCGCAACCGAAATCCGTTAATGTGCGTAGATATAACATATAAAAGGTAAATTAATGAATCGAATCCATAGAATTATTCTTATATCCTTATTGTTAACAGGCATGTTATTATCTGTAAGCGGCTGCAGCGATGAAAGCGCAACCAGCGCAATGACCTACGGCACCCGTGGCAACCTAACTGCAACAACATTGGCAATACTACAAATTGTGCTGGCGCTTCTCATGCTGGTCAGTCTGATCGCTCTCATCATTCCGGGTGTACCGGGTATTACCCTTATCTGGTTATGGGCATTGATTTATGGTCTGGTAACCGGTTTCGAGAAGACCAGTACCATCTATATGGTCATCATCAGTGTGTTGATGGTAGTGGGAAATGTGATTGACAACGTCTTAATGGGCGCCGGCGCCCGCAAAGGCGGAGCACCGTGGGCTACCACGCTCGTTTCTGTACTGGCGGCGATCATCGGTAGTATTGCTTGGCCACCTTTTGGCGGTGTGCTTGCCTCAGCGGTGATCCTTTTCGTGATGGAAGTGATCCGTTTGAAAGATTCTCAGGTCGCATTGAAATCAACCGGAGAACTGCTCAAAGGATTTGGGTATTCTTTTTTGGTGCGTTTTTTGATTGGAATCGTGATGATCGGGTTGTGGATCGCCTGGCTGGTACAGACCGGTCAGTGGCTACTCTAACAACGTTCTTCCACCCGCTTTGTATGGATCACATACAAAGCAATGGAGCCTGCCACCGCTGCATTCAAAGAATCCACCTTCCCCAGTCGTGGCAGGGCAACCAGCTGATCACATTTCTCGCGCACCAGATGGCGCAGCCCGCCGCCCTCTGAACCAACCACCAAACCTACCCCACCGCGAAAGTCAACCTGTTCGATGGGTTGCGCTTTCTCTGAAAATTCCAGCCCATAGATCCACACCTGCTGGTCTTTCAAGCGATCCGCCGCCTGCGCGAGGTTCATTTGAGTGATCAAAAGGTGCTCACATGCTCCGGATGAGGCTGTAACCACCGCAGGGGTTACCTCTGCTGCACGGCTGGAGGGAATGACCACCCCGTGCACACCCAATCCCTCGGCGCTGCGCAGCAACGTACCCAGATTTTGCGGATCCTGGATCAGGTCCAACAGCAGGATGAAGGGTTGTTCAACACGCGTTCTTGCCAGGGCAAGCATCTCCGGCAGGCTGGCATAGCGATAGCCCCCCACCTGCAAAGCTACTCCCTGGTTATTGGCATAGATCTCATTTAGTTTCAAGCGCGGTTGCACTTCCACTGCAATTTTTTGCTGGCGCGCCAGCGTTACGATCTCTTGAAGATGACCCTGCTCGCGGTTACCTTCCGCCAGCCATAAACGAAAGACCTCGCGCCTGCCTGCTCGCAAGGTCTCATAGACCGGGTTCCGTCCGCTGATCCACTCTTTCATTGCCAGCGCCAGGTACTGCCTTTGGCAGAATCTTCCAGCGCCACACCCAGTTCAAGCAACTGGTCTCGAATGCGATCGGAGAGCGCCCATTCTTTTTTTGTGCGCAGTTCCGTACGCAATTCCACCAGCAGATCAACAAACGCATCAGCAGCATGAGCTTCTATGCTTATTTCAAGCTGTAACCCCAGCACCGAACTGAGTTTTCGCAGTGCAGTTTGCGCTTCTTCAAGTTCATTTTGCGTGGCGCCATCTGCACGCGCCTGGTTGATGACCCGCACCAGGTCAAATAAGTTACCTAATGCGCCAGCTGAATTGAAATCATCATCCATGCAGGTTTCAAAACCAATCCGTGTAGCGCTTACCTGTGCTACCAGAGCAGTCAAATCCTCAGCAGGCGCACCTTCAGCACCAGGTAACTCAGGTTTTAATCCCGATTGCAGACGTTCCAGTGCTTTATGCGCCTGCTCGATCACTTCATCATTGAAGGTCAGCGGATTACGGTAGCCGGAATTCAACACCATCAAGCGCATTACATCCGCCGGGTGATTCTTGAGAAAATCTTCAATGGTAATTAAATTTCCCACTGATTTAGACATCTTCTCACCGTTCAACTGCAGCAAACCGTTGTGCATCCAGTAGGTCGCGAAGTTTTTGCCGGTCAGCGCTTCGGATTGAGCAATTTCGTTTTCATGATGGGGAAAAACCAGCTCGTTACCGCCACCATGGATGTCGATCTGTTCACCCAGATGCGCCATGCTCATGGCAGAGCACTCGATATGCCAGCCCGGTCTGCCCTCCCCCCAGGGACTGTGCCAGCTGGGTTCGCCAGGTTTGGCGCCTTTCCACAGGGCGAAATCCAATGGATCTTCCTTGCGTTCATCCACACTGATGCGCGCACCGGAACGCATTTCATCCACATTACGATGAGATAGCTTGCCGTAGGAATCGAATTTTCGTACCCGATAATACACATCCCCCCCCACCGCATACGCATAGTCTTTATCGATCAATTCCTGTATAAAATCAATGATATTCTGCATTTCACCGGTGGCACGCGGTTTGAAGGTTGCAGGCAGGATATTGAGGTCTTGCAAATGCTGGTCATACTTATCGATGTAGGTTTGTGCCAGTTCCTGAGGATCTTTTCCCAGTGCGTTTGCACGTTGGATGATTTTATCATCCACATCGGTATAATTCATCACATGCTGTACCTGGTATCCACGATACTCCAGGTAACGGCGGATGATATCAAAAACGAGGGTCGACATGGCATGCCCCACATGAGCATTATCGTACACGGTGGGACCGCACACATACAATCGTACTTTTTTATCCTCAATGGTCTTGAACGGTTCTTTTTTGCGTGTCAAAGTATTATAAACACGTAAAGTCATAGGAACTCTCCTTACTGGTTCGTACTGTCGTTTCCGCTATCCGGTTTGGAAAAGATCATGCGCCCGGCAGCTGTCTGCAACACCTTGGTAACCGTTACAACAATTTCCTGATCCAGATATTCACGCCCATTTTCCACCACCACCATGGTGCCATCATCCAGATAGGCAACACCCTGGTCCTGCTCCTTGCCTTCTTGGATCACACGAATGGTCAGCTCTTCCCCCGGTAACAAAATGGACTTCACAGCATTTGCCAGTTCGTTAATATTGAGCACTTGCACACCCTGCAATTCTGCCACACGGTTCAGATTGTAATCATTGGTTAGGATAGGAGCCTTCATCTGGCGAGCCAGTACGACCAGCTTCTCATCCACTTCACGCACATTTTCAACATCCATATCCGACAAGACCACATTGATATTGCGGTCCTTTTGAAGCTCGGAAAGAACCTCCATACCACGCCTTCCCCGCTGGCGCCGCAGGCTTTCTGCAGAATCGGCAATGTACTGCAGTTCATTCAACACAAAGTGTGGAATGATAAGCGTTCCAGGTAAAAAACCGGTTTTGGCGATATCGGCAATGCGACCATCAATGATGACGCTGGTATCAACCAAGATTGAACAATCCTTATTCCAAGAAGTGGTACCACTCTGCTTTTTAGTAGAGCTGGATTTTCGTTCTCGCCGTACGGAAGAGAACAGATCACGGATATCCTCCTGCTTTGAGATACTGATAGTAATGCCCAAATAGGAAAACAGGACCAATGTAAAAATCGTGATAATGCTGTTTAAAGGTGTTGGTAAAACTCCAATCGGGATGGATGCCAGGGCAGCAATAATCAACCCAACGATTAAACCAACCATAGCGATAAACAGCGTTTGACCTGGCGTTTCTTCCAGATGTGCACGAATCGCTTGAATAGGGTAAATTGTGATATAGGGGAACACCAGAAACCCCAATGCGCCCATCAGGATGCCTCCACCAATCATGGCATAGCGCAGGTCAATTTCCTGAAAGCCGAGGTTTTTTACAACAAAATTTCCTAAATAAATGCCTAAAATTGAAAATAAGATGAGCCCGGAAAACCGGATAATAAGTACAGAATTTTTTGGGTTCTTCATAAGAACGTCCTTTCGGGATTGTTAAAGTGCAGGATAAATTGAAGATAAAAACTCTTAGCAACATGGTAACATAGCGTATTTTCGAAGTCAAATAGATTCATGGTTTCTTACAGATTTCTTACAGGTTGCCCGGGCAGGCACAAACATGATTGATTGACAAGCCAAAATGCGCATGCTACAATTCCAGCACTGCCCGCCCCCATCGTCTAGCGGTCTAGGACGTGGCCCTCTCAAGGCCAAAACAGGGGTTCGAGTCCCCTTGGGGGCACTTTTATTAGACTGCCGTTTCTGTTCAGGCAGTTTTTCTATCACTCGAATCGATCGCAAAAATGTTCTGTTTCGGTTATCCACCCCATATTAAAACAGCATTTTTTCCCTGCACAAATGCGCCTTTGCTCTTTACGAATCATCTGTTTATAAACAAAAAGCGTGTTAGACTTGATCAAAATAGCATGATATGAAACCTATATATAAGATACTCATCATGACCATTGCCCTGGGATTGTTGATCTTCCCGGCAGGCATGGTCCTTTCCAGCAGCGGAGCCAGTGCCCAAGATTTGATCAATCTCATCAACGGATGGCGTGTGGCAGAAGGCTACAGCGCCCTCACAATCGATCCTATCCTGATGACATCCGCTTATGACACTGCCCTCACTATGGCAATGCAAGGTCTGCATACGCATATCGGCAATGTGTCCGGTAGGGTTGAAGCCTATGGTTATGGTGACGGCAGCCAAGTGTGGTGCACTGAAAACTTTGCCATGAGCTATGGTGAAGCGGATATCAACGAGATCTATGGTTACTGGGATGATCCCGATCACCGCTTGCCCGCTACCATGAGTTATTACAAACATGTCGGTGCAGGTGTCGCTTCGTATGATGGTTGGTATTATTACATCCTGCACGCTTGCTATACCTCTGGTGGAATCTACAACCCCGTACCGGGTACAACCACCACCCCGTACGATGGTACCCCCTATCCCACCGCTACCAACCCTGTCTCACAGATCGTGGTACCAGTGATCACCTCCACCCCGCAGCCGGACGGCAGTGTCGTCCATATCGTGCAAAACGGGCAGTCCCTATGGTCCATCGCCATTGAATATGGCACCAAGATCGATATCATCAAGGAGTTGAACGGACTGACCACGAACAATATATACAATGAGCAGGAGCTGCTCATCTACCCGGCTGGCAGCATGCCCACCCCTGCACCTAGCGCCACCCCCAGCCCAACCGCTGCCCCCACACAAAGCTCAACCCCTACTGAGGAAGAAAAGCTAACCATCACGCCGACAACCGAAGTAACCCCCACTCAGGTAGTTCCAGCAGGCGGCAAAAACAACATCCCGCCCCAGACGATCATAGGTTATGCCATCGTGCTGGTCTCAGTCATCGGTCTACTGGCTATGCTGGTGGATATGTCAGTTAAGAAAGTGAAAAAATAAAACCATTCTACGGGCTCGTCTGAAAACCCGTCCATCTATTTGTCTTTCTGATTTATCACGTACCCATGCAAATATCGACCAGATATGTTGTAGAGCAGTATCCTGATCTCGTCTGTTTTCTATACCATGCACTGTTCACGCCAGCAGCCCTGAGATCTCCACTGCTGTGTATACCAATAGCAGCGCCAGCCCTATATTGACCCATCTGCGCAATGCTGGTTTCTTCAAATATTTGTGGATGACAGATCCAAACAAGGTCCAGATCGTGACCGAACAAAACCCCAAACAAGCCAGACATACTGCAGAGAGCAGCAGCCAATCCACCCGGTATGTAAGAGAGCTAAGAAAGCCACTGTAGAGAGTGAGCGCGTAAAAGATGGCTTTGATATTGAGCAATTGCAGAAAGAACCCACGCCAGAATGTGAGTGGAGGTTGTTTTTGCAATTCAAAATCGTAAGAACTGCGTAATGTTTCATACGCCAGCCAAGCAATGTACAATGCACCTACCACACGAAGAATGACCTCAAATGAAGGGAGAACTTCCAGCAACGTACGCGACAGGAACCCACACAGGAGCATCACAAGAAAAAAACCGCTCACAATACCTAAAATATAGGGCAGGGTTTTGCGATACCCATACAGCATTCCCATAGATGCGCTGGAAACATTGTTCGGTCCAGGGGTAAACGTGGTGATTAAAATAAAAGGCAACATGCCAGACCAATTCAACATCGGCTTCCTCCCGGCAGATAAAAATTAGGCGCAATTATACCCGTTGTTGGTATTAAATGGGGTAACTCAGCTTCTTTCTGCTATTATTTCAATCCTTTTTCATACTAGCGTGGATAGACCCAGTTATCAAACTCCTGCTGCAGGTCACAATCACAGGCTTGCTCTGCGGTAACGCGGAATTCCTCCGTGGTGAGCACATCCCATTTATTCTCCAGGAACAATGTTCGCAGGAAATTAAAGAAGACCTCATCGCCCATCTTCTGGCGCAGCTCATGGATAAAGAGCGGCGCACGCCCATAAATGATGGCGCTATAAGCAATATCCTCATATTCCCTGACCGGCAATCCGATGGCAATGGGCTCATGCCCCACCCGCTCCCAGCGGTAATCCCATGAATCGCGATAACTGCGTGCAGAGGTGGTGCCATAATTATCTTCAAAATACAATCCGGTCAGAAATTGCGCCATACCCTCATCAATCCACGGTTCATCAATCTGATCGCTCATCACCATATTGAAGAACCATTCATGCGCCACTTCATGCGCGGTGGCTGATTCAAGCAGCGTGAAAGCAGACATGCCTGAAAAAACCGCCTGGGGATCATAATACTGCAATCCCAGGGCAACAATACCGGAATATTCCATACCGCCTGCCTGCATGGGTGTACCCACCAGATCCAGCTCGGTGTATGGATAAGTGCCCAGATATTCGTTGAAGGTTTGCAGAGCGTCCACGCCCACCCCCAGAACATATTCTCCACCATCCGGGTAATCTGCCAGATAGTAGCTGGAGACAAGTGTTCCCCCTACCTGCTCGCTCTTGACCACAAATGCTTCACTGGCAGCCAGATAAAAATCGCGCTCCGGACCTGCTAGAATGGTGTGGATGGTAGTAGCGCCATCTTCCTGTTTATCCACAGTCACGCCGCTGGCAGCAATGACCAGTTCTGAGGGAGCTGTTACGGTAACATTGAAGAAAGCAGGATCGGCATAGACCATATCGCCGTTAGTGGCGGGGATTTCCACGTTCCATCCTTCATCATCATAGATCGGGATGATCAGATAGATCTGATCCAGTGCCAGAACGCCATCGATGTAGCTGAAGAGCCCGTAATTTCCACCAAAATCGGTCGGAACCTGCACATCATACGTTATATCCAGGTACACACTCTCGGCGGGCTGCAGCGCAGTGGGAAGATCAACCCGTACCGCTGTATTGTTGAATTCTAATTCAAAGGACGTTTCCACACCTGTAACTTTCAACCCAGAAACATGCATCAAGTCGCCGCCATTATTCGGGAACATGCGCAAATAGATCTCGTTCAGTTCTACATCTTCATTGTTAAAATAGGTGATCTTCTCCTGCCCTTCGATAACAGCATACGGTTCAACCAGTTCAATGGCAAGTGTATAGTGGGTAGCGGTTGGAAAATTTGCCAAAATACTTTGTTCATTAGAAATGAGATTTGTCTGATAAAGAGCCAGATCATCCTGCCGAGATACAGAGGCATTTCCAGCAGGAGTGTTTGCGGCGGATGCCCCAGAACAGGAGGTGATTAGCCCGACAAGCAGCAGATAAAAAATACCATGATTTCTTCTCTCCATCAAAACCTCCAATAAATGTACTTCTTTTATAAGGCGAAATACCGTGAATGCCAATTCAACAAGTGTACAGGTTCTTTAGAAAAATTTGGACGTTTGTTCGTTCACTGAGCTGAGAAAACACCCCTATTGTACCCATCTGTGTCTGAAAAAAACTTTTCTGTACCGTAGATTATAAAATTCAACACATATATTATCGCTGCATCTAGCACGTATTTTCTGCCTTAAAAAGGATAGAATAATGAAGACATGATTATCAATAAAAAGCAACTTAATAAGATCGGTTTGATTTTTTTGTTTCTACTGAATAGTTCCTGTACCAGTACGGTCAATTTGGTCACCATGGATGAATTGCAAACCGCAGAGGCTGCGACATCGCTCCCCAACCAGGAGCCAATCACTACCCAATCGATTGCAACTGCTGTTCCCGAAATCGGTGAGATCACCACGAAATATGACCTATGGACCTCTACCTCGCCTCAACTGCGAGGAGTAAATGTGTGGCAGGCACTGGTCATTCCTGAGATCGATGGGGATATCTTCAAAGGCAGCGCCCGTGTTGGTCCACCCTTCAGCCAGGCAGATTTTGATATGCTGTCAGATTTAGGCGCCAACTATGTGGTCATCTCAGCACCCGGGTTGTTCACCGAAAACCCGCCCTATGAATTGGATGTGGAAGTACAGCATAACCTGGATGCCATGCTGGACATGATCGCCAACGCCGACCTGTTCGCGACCATCGCCTTCCGCAGCGGTCCAGGTAAATCCGAATGGAGTTTATGCTGTTTGAATGAGCCCCATTACAGGGATTACTTCAATGACATTGTCTGGAGCGATCCGGCTGCACAGGCTGCCTGGGCTGCCATGTGGCAATACACCGCGGAACGTTATCGCGATAACCCGGTCGTGGTTGGCTATAAGTTGATGGTCGAGCCCAATGCAGCTGATGTATTATATGGGATGGATTCCCCCAAGGAGTTTCTCCGTACCTATGGTGGAACCTTAGCCGATTGGAATACTTTCTACCCACAGATCGTCAGCACCATCCGCTCAGTGGATAGTGATACCCCCATCCTGGTAGGCGCGGATGGGTACAGCAGTGTTGCCTGGCTTGCCTATCTAACTCCGGTTGATGCAGCTAACATGGTGTACATCGCTCACCAGTATTTGCCCTATGACACCTACACTCACCAAGGATATAAAGATGAAAACAGCTACCCTGGAACATTTGATGTGGATTGGGATGGCTATCTGGAGGATTTCGATAAAAATTATCTTTCCAGCCTCCTTAAACCCATCCGTCAATACCAGCAAAAAAATGCCGTATCCGTTGCCATTGATGAATTTGGCGTCAAGCGTTGGGTGTCAGGCGCAACTGATTACCTTTTCGATCTGCTAGACCTTTTTGAAAAAGAAGGCTGGAATTACGCCATCTGGGAATGGTCCACGGGCTATGAACCCTACGGGCTGGCAATCGATGATTTCAACTATAAACTGGGTACCGATCCATCAAATACGACCATCATGCTGGATAATCCTCTCCTCAATGTGCTGCGACACTACTGGAGTCTGAACAGCATGCGTCCTTCCAATGCTCCCTGGTAGTTTTACGACGGGATATTTAAGCGAAAACCGCTCAGAATCTGAGCGGTTTTCTTTTTTGCTGTGGCATCCTTTTAAAGGATTACTAGGAGGGACGCCACAGCTTTAGGTTTTGCATAACACATGAGAGACATCACCTCCTCTTCCTTAAGAATAGCGATTGGTA
>LDZT01007434.1_pt1 | contig 22108 bp, 21 predicted proteins | sample 615521 | NCBI WGS metagenome assembly LDZT01 (sample SAMN03408292, study PRJNA278302) | terrestrial metagenome | isolation source: oil reservoir sample SB1 | place: USA: Alaska, North Slope, Schrader Bluff formation | collected 2011-09
TGGAGATTCGATTTCAAAATAATAATTGGAGCAGTCATAATAGCAAACAGATGTATCACGCTTCACTATATTCTTACTTTTCTCAAAAAGATAGGCAATGGTAGTATCCAGACCGTGAAATGCCAGCAGCAGAGCACAGCCAGGTAATATTCAGCAAGTTGTTGTCTCTCTGAGTCATCTCACGAATGATTGAATACTTGGCAGATGCGGGAACATTCATGATTTCGAAACCTCCCGGCCTAAAGATACAATTTTTTTTAGAAACTCTATCTCCTGATCTTTATATGCCAGTTGTTGCTCAAGATATTTTACTTTTGCTTCCGGATCTGTGTAGTCTTTGAGATATGATCCAAATGTTTTTAAGTCTCTGAAACCTTTTCCCGCTCGTACTTCATTTCGGATCATACCCTTCAATCCATTTACACGATTTATGCCAAGAATATCCGGATCAATGCCAAGCTCAATAACAATATCTCGTGGCTCTTTTCTTTCTTGTATTGAATTCCAAAATAGTTCCTTAAATTTGGCTGAAAAATGCACAATACTAGGACTTACATCCAAAACATAAGGATTTGCTCGGAGATGATTCATTTCTTCTTCAGTAAATTTCTTGTTAGCCATGCGACATTCCTCCAATCAGTTCAGTTTTATTGTAATATCTGTCAGAACTGAAATCAAAACCTTTCTTTCCTTGGCCAAGAATTTTCAAAAATCCAACTGTCCAAAATCAAGGGTTTTCAAAACTCTGATTGTCCAGAATGATGGATTTCAAAAATTTAGATGTCTAAAATTAAGGGTTTTTAAAACTCTTGCTGTACGTTTTATAGGGTATATTATATGTTAAGGCTTGCAACCTGCAAATACATCGAGCAGGGCCACCATATCATTCTGGAAGGCGCATCAGGTAATGGTAAAACATGGATAGCCAATGCATTGGGGAATGCAGCTTGTCGAAAGTTTAAATCTGTTCGCTACGTCCAAATGCCTGAACTACTTGATGATCTGATGATTGCCAAGGGTACAGGGACATTCAAGAAAGTGATTAGAAGCTATCAAAAAATGGATCTCCTCATAATGGATGAATGGCTTATACGCTGTCTATCACCCTATGAAGCCTATGATTTGTTGGAAATCATCGAAGCAAAGACTAGACATGGGTCAATGATTTTCTCTACTCAATATGGCATAAAGAACCCCGACCGAAGCGACAAAGCAGTCGATTAGACTCATTAAATTGTTAAGTTCCATTAGCTGATAGGGTACGCTTACATCTATTAACGCAAGTGGTAAAGAAATTGACTGTCAAAACTTCAGACAAATTATCTTAAACTAACAGGCCACCTTCACGTTCGTAAAGGTGGACTTATTCGACCGTGAAGGTGGCCTAAAAAGATCGGAGACATGGGGGATTCGGATGTTTTTTTGGACCTACTTCAACAATTGACAAAGAACCACTTTTTCATTGACATTTGCAACCCAAAATTAATCAACATTTTCCCAAAACAAAAAACCTGCTAATATTTACAACTGTAGAAAGCTGTAATTTTAGCAGGTTTCAATTTTTTAGTACTTAGGAGCTAAATTTCCTTATTTTCCGATGACATATTTTTCTATATTACTTCATATCCTTTGGTGAAAGCTTCAATATTTAGATCAATAAAATTCTCTGGTACAGATTCCTCTATTACTTTTTTCCAGTCAATATCGTTTAATCCTGTGTACTTTATTAATGATCCTAAAAGTATTATACTCATAACTTTTGAATTACCAATAGATTTTGCGATCTGAAAAGCATCATAAGATTTAAAATTAACAACCATTTTCTTATATTCTTCTATTAGATTCCCCGGGTATTCAGATAAATCCAAGGTAACTGTAAAAGGTTGAATCTGATGTTCATTTAGTATTAAAATACCATCTTTTTTCAAATATTCAATCCATCTTAAAGCTTCGGATCTTTCGAAAGATACTATTATATCAGCAGTTCCTTTTTCTATTACAGGAGAATAAACCTTATTTCCGTATCTAATCTGAGTAGTTACGCTTCCGCCTCTTTGAGACATGCCGTGAATTTCAGCCATTTTCACATCATAACCGGCATCTAGTAAACCTTTTGACATGATTTTTGAAGTTAAGATGGTTCCTTGACCTCCAACTCCTACTAATAAAATGTTTTTAGTCATTTTATTCACCTACCTTTTCTATTGCATCGAAAGAACAAACTTGAAGACAAACTGTACATCCGTTGCATTGACTCTCATCTATAAATACCTTGTCACCTTTGATTTGTAAAGCAGGACATCCGGTTCTCAAGCATAATTTACAGAAGGTGCATTTTTCAGGGTCAACTTCACATTTCATTTTTTCTCGTTCTTTGATTATAGGTTTTAAAAGAGCACATTCTCTTTTTGCTATTATTACAAAAGATTCTTTACTATCGTATCCCATTTTTAAAGCATTTTTTGTTGCTAATAAATCATAAGGGTCTATCGTTACTATGTTTTTATCTTTTATACCGCAGGCAAGACAAAGTTTTTCTATATCAATTTTAGTTGTTATTTCACCACTTGCTGTTACTCCTGTACTTGGATTTTCCTGATGTCCAGTCATAGCCGTTATGCTGTTGTCTAAGATTATAGTTGTTACAGGAGTATTGTTGTATGTCATATTAACTAGACCGGTTATTCCTGAGTGGAAAAATGTAGAATCACCTATTAAAGCGAATGCCTTGTACTTTGTATCTCCAGTCATTTCATTTCCTCTCTGGAAACCTTGAGCTGCTGTTATAGAAGCACCCATACATATAATAGAGTCAAGAGCTTCTAAAGGTTGAAGATAGCCCAGCCCATAACATCCAATATCTCCTGAGAAAAATGCTTTGTTTTTATATCTTTTAAGCTCTTGATAGAGACCTCTGTGTGGACATCCTGCACAGAGTACTGGAGGTCTTGATGGAGCTTGAAGATCTGTGCTGTAAGAAATTTCAGGTTCAATTCCTAATAATTTCTCTCTGATTAAATTAGGACTGAACTCACCACAAATAGGGAAGATTTCTTTACCGGTACAATTTATACCCCAGGACTTAATTTGAGTTTCCATAAATGGTTCGTTTTCTTCAATCACGTATAATTTATCAACTTTTTTTGAGAAGTCCTTAATCATTTCATCTGGTAGAGGGTTTGAGAAACCTATTTTTAAGTAAGAAGCTTTATTCCCCATCACCTCTTTTGCGTATTCGTAAGAAATGCCGTTACATATAATACCAACTGAAGTATCTCCCATTTCAACTCTATTTAGGGGGCAGTTGTTAGAATATTTTCTTAGTTCTTCTAAATTTATTTCTATCTGAGGATGTCTTCCCCTGGAATGAGCAGGAACCATAATATATTTTTTGGGGTTTTTTTCAAACTGCTTTACTTCAGGTACAGTTCTTTTGCCTAATTCAACTACTGTTTTAGAGTGGCATATACGTGTAGTTACTCTAAACAATACTGTTGTATCATACTTTTCGCTTATTTCGTAAGCATATTTCATATAATCAATACATTCCTGAGAATTTGAAGGCTCTATTAGAGCAACCTTAGCATGTTTAGCATAAAGTCTGTTGTCCTGTTCATTTTGAGAAGAAAACATATTTGGTTCGTCGGCTGTTATTAAAACAAAGCCTCCATTAGAGCCGTGGTATGCATAAGACATAAAAGAGTCTGCAGCTACATTGACGCCTACATGCTTCATTGAAGCAAATGACCTTACGCCGCGTATAGAAGCACCGATAGCAACTTCTGCAGCTACCTTTTCATTAGGGGCCCATTCTGCATAAATGTCTTCGTATTTTGAAAAATTTTCCATTATCTCCGTACTTGGAGTACCTGGATATGAAGATGCAACAAGGACACCAGCTTCATAAGCGCCTCTTGCTATAGCTTCATTTCCCGTCATTAAAGTTTTCATTTGTAACCTCCTTGTATAATTCAGTTATAAGAATAATCAAATAGCTTATCAGAATATAAAGAGTGTCCTTATTGATATAGTACATTGAAACTTCAAAGCAACTTAGGTGGTTAATCTAATATCCCCACTTCTTTGAAGTATTTTTCCGCTCCAGGATGTAGAGGAAGGTTATTCCATCCTGAGAATACAGTTTTATCCAAAGTCAAAGATTTTAGACTGTCATTTGCCTCTCCAAGTTCATCCAGGTTCTCCCATGTTGCCTTGGTGAACTGATATACAAGTTCCGTGTCAAGGTCTTTATTGGCGATTATAGTCATCGGAGGACTAACTGTTATTATCTCCTGATCAATCCCTTTATATGAACCTGCTGGAATTTTGCTTGGTACGAGGGAAAAACTCATCGCTTCATTAAACTTATCAGCATTTGATCCTTCAATTGGCAAAATTGCAATATTTTTTGTGAGAGCCAATTCAGCAATACCTGGCATCGGAGCATACGCAATTACTATAATCGCATCCACCTGTCCGTCTTTAAGAGCTTCTATAGACTCCCCTGTTGGTAAAGAAGATATTTTGTAGTCATCAGCTGTTAACCCATATGAACTCAACAACATTTCTGAAATCTTTCTTGTAGATTGACCAGGAGCACCTAAATTTACCTTTTTCCCTTTCAAATCTTCAATGCTATTAATGTTTTTATTGCCATCAACTACTAAATGTAGTGGAGGTATTGTATAATTAAAGACTCCTGTGATATTTGAAAACTTATCCATGCCAGCTGCAAGGTTATTCGTACTAACCTCAGCAAGAGCTATCTTATTGTCATTTACTAAGCCCAGGTTTTCCTCAAATCCTGCCGTAACCTGTGGTGATACAATTAATGCCTCTTGATTTTTGTTTACTACATCGCAGAGCACACCACCAAGAATATAAACACCTGATCCTGACCCTGATGTACCTAAAGCCAAGTTAACGGCTTTCTCAGTTTTGTCGGCTACATCTTTACTACCACATCCGAATAAGCACAAACTCAAAACCAATAACAGGACTATAAGAATATTTGCTTTTTTAATCATTTTAATTCTCCTCATTAAATAATTTTTTGTATCCAAGATCACCTAGTTACTCATCTACATATCTACTTCAACTTTATATACTTCCGAAGTCTTTGTTCTTTTTCTATATTGAGATATAAGCACAACTATCAATAATAACAAGCCAGTCATATCGCTTAATAGACCACTATATACCATCAACATTCCTGCTGCAAATAACATAATCCGCTCAAAAATATTTGCTTTTGTTATAAACCATCCTTGAACGCATGCTGCTATTGAAATTGAACCAATACATGCAAATATAAAACTCGAAGCAATATCAAGAGGGGCACCCTCCATAAGCAATTCAGGTCCAAAAATCCACATGAATGGTATAATGAAGGCTGCCAAAGCAAAGCGAGTCGATGTTATGCCAGTCTGCAACCAATTGGCTTGAGCAATTCCTGCCGATACAATTGATACCATACAAACTGGAGGTGTTAATCCAGAAAGAATTGCATAATAGAAGACGAATAGATGAGCCGAAAGCATCGGCACTCCCATTTTTACAATAGCAGGAGCCGCAAACATAGCCATCAATAAATACACAACAGGAGTTGGCATTCCCATACCTAAAATTATACTGGCCACCATGGCCATGATTAAAATAGGAATTAACTGTTGACCAGTCAGTGCCATAGCAATAGTGGAAAATCTCATGCCTAATCCAGTCAGTGTTATAGAACTGATAATAATACCGATGCCGGCACATAGTACCGCAATTTCTACAGCACTATATGCTCCTTTTTCACATGCTTCCAAAAAATCTTTGAAATTAAATCTTTTTCCTTTCCTGATATAAGTCACAATAATACAAGAAAAAATTGCCGCAGCGCCCGCTTTTGTTGCTGTAAAACCTGCAAACATCAATAAATATACTAACACAAAAATCGGTATAGTAAGATGCCAGGATGATAGTACAACTTCCTTAAATTTTGGTAATTCGTCTTTAGTCATTCCTTGTAACCCCGATTTTGATGCCTCAAAGTGAACAACCGAAAAAATATTAATGTAATATATTGCAGCTGGAATTACTGCCGCCAAAGCGATTTTACCGTAGGGAATACCTGTCATCTCCGCCATAATGAATGCAGCAGCACCCATTACCGGAGGCATCATTTGACCTCCGCAAGATGATATTGCCTCTACTGCTCCAGCTACATGACTTTTAAAACCTGTTTTTTTCATTAACGGAATTGTAAATGCTCCCACAGCAACGGCATTTCCTATTGAACTTCCGGTTACCATTCCCATCAAAGAACTCCCTATGATGCAAGCTTTCGCCGAACCTCCTTTAAATTTACCCACTATTGAAAGAGCAAATTCCATAAAGAAATCGGTTACCCCTGTCTTCCCTAAAAATATTCCAAATAAAATGAATAGATATAAATAGGTTGAAGAAACTGATAGGCCTGTTCCAAAAATGCCCTCAGTAGAATATGCCAGAAGATATAAGAGACGTTCAGCAGAAATACCAGGATGAGCAAACATCCCCGGAAAATATGGCCCCCAAATCATATATACTATCGCAAAAAGCATCATAACAAAAAATACTTTATTTGATCGACGTGTAGCTTCAAGAACAAAAATGATCATTAATAATCCGATGATAAGATCAATTTGTGTAAGTGGTTCTAAATTACCGATTCTTTCAGCGATGTTGTCATAGAAGAATACAACATATCCCACAACTATTAATGAAGCGGTTGCAATAAGCATATCAATGCGAAACCATAATTTTTCATGGGTAGTCTTCTTTTTACCGGGATATATGATAAAAAACAGGAACAGTACTACAGCTAAATGAACCGCACGGTGTACCACAGCTGTTTCATAAATACCAAAGACTGCGGTACCAAGTTGAAATAGCGATAGACCAATTGCCAAAACTGTGATAAGTTTTTTTACATTGCCTACCAATACCCTTTTATGTAATTCAACCTCGCCAATATCAATTTGTTGTTTCCTTTTTTTAAAAAACAATTTTATCCTCCTCATTTCTTAATTAAAAGCTTAGGACTACTTTTTATTTCTCACTCGTACTTACTTTAAACATACCTTAAGTAGCCAGCAGCTACACCACACAGTCCAAAGCACTGGCCATATGGCTGATAATAGGAACCGACAATACCTCTTTAGTCCTGGAAACCGCCTTCATAAGCTTTTCTATATCAATTCCAGTTTGGATAGTCATTCCTTCAAGCATATTGACCAAATCTTCTGTAGCGATGTTACCTGAAGCTCCCGGAGCAAACGGACATCCTCCCAGACCGCCAACTGATGTTTCAAATTTTGTTGCACCTGCCTGCATCGCGGCTATTACATTGGCTAACCCCATCCCACGCGTATCATGAAAATGAAGTACAGGACTGAGTAAGGGAAATTTTAATTTTAATATATCCAACAATTCTTCTACCTGTAACGGATTGGCCGACCCTATAGTATCACCAAGACCAATTTCACTTACGCCGACTGCTAAGCCATATTCGATAATTTTAATGACATTTTCCACCGGTACTTTCCCTGTCCAAGGACAGTTGAAAGTTGTAGGAATGGCAAGCATAATTTTTGTTCCACCAGCTATTTTGACCACCTCCCCCAAACCCTCCAAAGACTGATCTATTGTCTGTTTGGTGTTTTCAAAGTTGTGACGCTCGCTGGCAGATATGATGTATGCCACTTCATCGGCTCCGGCTTCAATGGCGCTTCTCACTCCCCTTAAATTGGGAGCTAAAGCGGTAAATGTAACATCGCTATATTTTTGCTTTAGCGTTGTAATAACCTCGGCAGCATCAGCCATCTGCGGCACCGCCTTTGGGTTTACAAAGGAAGTCGCTTCAATTTTCTTCAAACCACAGGTAATCAACCAATCAATTATTTTAAGTTTGGTTTCGGTTGGAATCCATTCTTTGATATTTTGAAAACCGTCACGTGGCCCTACTTCAGTAATCTCTATTTTTGGGGGAAATTTCATATTATCACCTCCTATATATTTTTGGTAACTGAATATTCCCGCTTGTTCTTTAGATAATTTACCGCTCCGCCTGATTTAAGCACTTGTTTATCATAGTCTGAAGCAACCAGTACTGCTTCAATATCAATGTTTTTATTTACCAACATCATCTTTACCTCGCCCTTATCAACCTGAGCATATAGATCATCGATAACCAAAACATCATTCATTTCAATCTTTTCGTAATCTTCCTTATTTTTGAATATCAATGGCAAAATTCCATAGTTAAACAAGTTTTCTTTATGAATCCTGGCAAAGGATTTGGCAATTACCACTTCAACACCCAAAAACATCGGTAATAAAGCGGCATGCTCTCGGCTTGAACCCTGTCCATAGTTTTCTCCTCCTACAATCACAGTGTTCTTCAATTGCTTGGCTCGTTTCACGAAGGTCGGATCAGTATAGCAGAATGTATATTCAGCAAACTTTGGAATATTGGCTATGTACTTCAAAATAGCGGATCCTGCTGGAATTATATCATCAGTAGTGATATTATCACCTAACTTCAGGGCTATCGTTGCCTTAATCGTATCGTTCAAAGGACCTCGCTCCGGTAATTTTGTGATATTATTTCCTCGAATTATTTCCACGCTTTTTGGTGCTGACACATCTTCAGGACGAATAATCATGCTATCATCAACAGGATAATCCTTTAGTTCCACTACATCTGTTAGCTCACTTATGTTGAAAATATCCCGAGGGTCAGTGATTTCTCCAGTAAGTGCAGTAGCCGCTGCCGTTTCAGGACTAACCAAATAAACTGAAGCGTCAATGGTGCCACTACGACCGGGAAAATTCCGGTTAGAAGTTCTAACCGCTACCCCTTTTGCCGGCGGCGCTTGACCGATTCCGACACAGGGACCACAGGCACATTCGAGGATACGTGCACCGGAAGCAATCAGATCGACCAATACCCCTTCATTAATAAGTTGCTCCAATACTTGCTTTGATCCTGGTGCAACCGTTAAGTCCACTTCTTTGTGCACTTTCCGACCTTTCAGAATTTTTGCTGCTTTTGCGATATCTGAGTACGAGGCATTTGTACAACTACCTATAAAAACTGAACCAACTTTAACCTTACCCACTTCCTTCACTTTACATACCAAATCTGGCATGTGCGGTTTAGCAACAAGAGGCTCAAGCTCACCCATATTGATATCGATTACTTTGTCGTATTCCGCATCAGCATCAGGCAACAATTCAATCCAATCCTGCTCTCGTTCTTGAGCTTTCAGAAAAGTCCGGGTTACTTCGTCACTTGGGAAAATACCTGCTGTTGCCCCTGTCTCAATGCTCATATTGGTAATCGTTGCCCTCTGTGGCACTGACAATGTTTCGATTCCGTTACCGGTATACTCTAGAATATATCCTACCCCGCCCTTAACTGATAGTATCCTCATGATTTCCAAAGCAATGTCTTTAGCGGACACTCCAGGCTGCAGTTTGCCAGTCAATTTAATATTTAATACTTTAGGGGTGGTGATTTTAAAACCATCACCCAGCATGCCCTTTGCAACTGTGAGACCGCCACTGCCGATGGCAAGCATCCCCAAGGCACCAGATGTAGGGGTGTGACTATCCGCTCCAAGCATAACTTGCCCTGGCTTAGCAAAACGTTGGACATGAAGGAAATGACAAACTCCATTTCCAGGTTTGGAGAAATATGCCCCGTAACGCTGGGAGACAGTTCGAAGATACAAATGATCATCGGAAGTTTCAGTTGAAGTTGCCAGAGTATTGTGATCCACATAGAATATTGATGGATTGGCACTAAGTTTGTCCGGTTGCAGACTTTCCATTATTTGTGCACCCATAACACCTGTTAAATCCGTCCACAAAGTCTGGTTCACCTTGATGGTAATCTGTTCATTTGGTAAAATGGAGCCTTCCAGCAGGTGACTATTAATAATCTTTTTTGTTATATTTAATTTCATAAGTAATCACTCTCCTTCTTGCATTCTTGCATTAGTGTCAAGTAGACACTCTTTTTTTAATATGAATCTCATAATCGCGATTTACGAATATATGCATATCCTTCCATTATGCGTCTTGCAGTTCGGGAAAACCTGACAGAATTGACCATGACTTCTCCATTTTTAGAAGCGACATCTGTATATGTTTTAATAACTCCGCTTGGATGTCCTACCCGAATATACCTGGGCTGTTCTACAGAAGCTGTACATTGATTCACAATCGTGCCCGGGATTTGTGATGCTACCGATACGCAGCTTGCAGCTGCACCTGATAACGCTTTATGAATTGTTCCGCTGGCGGTCATTCTGGTAACAAAATCTACTTCCTCAGCATCAACCAACTTTCCTGTTGAAAAAACCTTGAAAGATTTGGATGGCGCTACGGCAATTGTAAAAGGAGTAATGAAGTTTTCTTTTGGTAATCCACAAAGGTCAGAGACCGCCTGACGAATTTCCTCAAATACCTTTATTTTTTCTTGGGTGATTTCATTTGGCTTTTCAATACCAGTCAGTCCAATATCCTCCGCCCTAAAAAATGCTGATATAGTAGCAATATCCACAATCGATATTTCAATATTACGATTGAGTGAAGGTATAAAAATTAAATCTATTACGTTGTCTGTAGGAAGCAATTTCCCTGTAGAAGAACCTATTGTATACGAATAATCAACTTGAATTTCCGCCCCAGAGCCAGGAACACCGTCTACGACATAATCGCCTTCCACAAGTGGGTGACCGTCTTTCACTGGAACGTTAATTAACATTATTTTATCTGTATTAGTATTATACACTCGAACTGTCGTAATCGGTTCCTCCCAACGCACAAACCCCTCTTCAATTGCATATGGTCCAACCGCACTGGAAATATTACCACAAATGATTTCAGTACTAACTGTACTATCGGCAATTCCCACCTGCAAAAATGTATAATCAACATCTGCATCCGGTCTGGTGGAAGGACCGATAATCGCACATTTACTTGTTAATACTTCTGCTCCTCCCAATCCATCGATCTGTCTTGCATCTGGGCTGCCAAATAATGCAAGAATAAAATGCTTACGTTTCTCTATATCCCTTGGGACATGATTTTCACTAAGAAATACAGCCCTACTTGTTCCTCCGCGCATAATTGTACAACGGACACAAATCTGTTCACTCATCACGTTTCACTCCTTTTTTTTGATAGTGTCAAATTAACACTTTAGATTATCTTCTTTTCCTTATATTCTTTTAATGTAGTGCTCTCTATGCCAAGATAACCGTAAATCTCCTCGTTATGCTCGCCCAGAAGAGGCGCACATTTATTAGGAGTTGTAGGTGTCGCAGACATCTTAATGGGATTGCCCGTAATCGTTATCTTACCGGCAACTGGGTGCTCTACTTCCACAAACATCTTCCGAGCATCCCTAATATGCTTATCTTCAGCCATTCGCTTTACATCATAAATCGGTGCCGTAGGAATTTGAACCGCCTTGAATGTACTTACACATTCTTCAACCGTCTTGTCGCTACCCCACTTATCAATAATGTCCTTCAATGCATCCGGACTTTCACCAGATTTACGGATAAGGAATTCCTGAAAGCGCGAGTCTTCTGCCAACTCCGGCATACCCATAGCATTGGCTAAAGCTATAAAATGCTGATCTGTTCCGCAAGCAACGACATACTCTCCATTCTTTGCTGTGAATGAATCATAAGGATAGGCGTTAAAGTAACGATTTCCACTCCGACCTGGAATTGTTCCTTCTGCAAAATATGATAATGAGTTTGTCAGCATACTGGATACAAGTCCATCTACCAGAGATGTGTCGATATATTGACCTTCACCGGTTTTATTGCGATAGTTAAGAGCAGCCAAAATACCAATTATACCATTCATACCGGCAAGTACATCGCCTATGGGTACGCCATATTTTAATGGAATCATCCCTTTCATACCTGTAATACTCATAGCCCCTGACATAGCTTGACCAATTAAGTCGTAACCGGGTTCCTGGCTATAAGGACCCGTCTGACCGAATCCTGAAATAGAGCAGTAAATAATCCCGCAATTAATTTTCTTTGCCTGCTCATAAGAAAACCCTAATCTTTCCATAACACCTGGACGATTATTTTCAATCAACACATCAGTTTCTGCGAGAAGCATGGCAAAAAGCTCTTTACCTTCCTTAGTTTTTAAATTCAAGGTAATACCTTTCTTGCCACGGTTCATATTCTCAAAATACATGCTTACACCATTAATCTTAGGTACAGCTTTCCTCACATAATCACCACCCGAAGGATTTTCGACCTTTATTACTTCCGCTCCCAAATCCGCAAGGGTCAGTCCACAATATGGTCCTGCCAAAAATTGCGTCATATCGAGAACCTTCAACCCGCGAAGTGATTGTTTTTCCTGATTCATATAATACTCTCCTCGTTTTTATAATTGCTGCAGCATTATAAATACAATGATTGCAATTCTCATGCCAACAAGTGGAGTCATTCATTTTGCTTAATATATTATTAAATCTTCTAAGTAAAAGGTTTCACTCTTGGAAACAATGTTTCCAATAGTGAAACCAATGTTGTCTCGTCCTATTGATTTTTACTTATCTTTTTCATCTTTCGCCAAAGTGTTGTCTTGCCTATCCCCAAGCTCGCAGCCGCTTCGACCAATGTATCGCTATTGTTCAACGCTTCTACTATCTTCGCTTCCTCATAATCGCCCATCTGCTGCCTCAAGTCCCCTTCCTTGGACTTTTCCTTCATGTTCTGCAACAATTCGGGCATAACGTTCAACAGTAATTCATATTCACTGCTGACATCCTTATGTACTTCCAGGAAAAAACCTAACCGTTGGACGAAATTTATAAGTTCACGTACATTTCCGGGCCACGGATATTCTTGCAGAGAAGGCATCATCTTCTCAAGAATTGATCTAGCCTGCTGTCTTTTGTCCTTGGGCAGAAACTCCTGACAAAGGAGCGGAATATCTTCCTTTCTATTAATTAATGGTGGTATATCGAGCCGCAGTACATTCAACCTATAAAAGAGATCTTCTCTTATTGCTTTATCTGTTAGCAGTTTCTGAGGCAATTTATTGGTAGCTGCTATAACGCGGATATCTAAAGAGATTACAGATTCTCCTCCTACTCGGAAAACCTCCCTCTCCTGGAGGACACGAAGCAATCGTCCCTGAACATCTATCGGCATCGCTTCAATCTCATCAAGAAAAATTGTCCCGCCATGAGCTAATTCAAAAAGCCCAGCTTTACCTTTGCGTTTGGCTCCAGTAAAAGCGCCTTCGGCATATCCAAATAATTCGCTCTCAAGAAGAGATTCAGGCAAAGCTCCGCAATTCACCGCCACAAATGGACCATCCGCCCTCTTACTTGCTCTGTGAATCCCTTGAGCAAATAATTCCTTTCCCGTACCAGACGGTCCGTAAATAAAGACAGTCAGGTCAGAAAGAGCAAACTTTTCCGCCAATTCTTTTTTCATCTTAATTATATGAGACTTTCCCAAAACATCAGAAAGTGTATATTTCGTTAAAAATCTCCGGCCTATCTCTTCTTTTCTGAGCTGATGTACAGCTTGGATTATATTCGACGTTTCCTGGAAGGTAGCTACAGCCCCGACTATAACCTCTCCTTCGTAAATCGGAACTCTGTTAGTAATAATTCGGACATCCCCAATTGACTGAATTTCATTTATTTGCGCTTGTCCATCCGCCAAAACTTCCTGCAAACGTGTATTGGGAATTACCTCCGTGACTTTCTGCCCTAACGCCTCACAAGCATTAACGCCTAGAATCTTCTCAGCCGCTCCATTGAAAATATCAATTTTCTCTTCCTCATCGATGGCGATAATACCTACGTTAGTGTATTTGAGAATGGCTTGCAAACGACTGGAACGACGATTGACCTCATGGCGAAGTCTTGACAGCTCCTTCGCCCTAAGCAGTGCATCCCTCACGGTATCCCGACTAGTATGCAGAAATACATTTGGTATTCCGTATTTTTTAGCATAAAGGATAGATGGACCGCCTCCAATGACACAGTAATCGCCATTGGCTAAATAGGCGATCTGGTTTTCCAGTTCGGTAAAATCCTTTATAACTATTCCGCTAATTGTAACCCCCAGAACGTTTTCAAGCAACCCTAATCCTACTAGTGGCGTTGCCGAAGTGATAACGAGGTTGGAACTGAACTGTTTGGCTTTATTACAGCATTCGATAAGATCCAATGAACCAGAACTGATTGTAACAACTGGGTAGTCATAATTACGTGCAATCTCCTGTGCCGTTCCTCCTCGGCTGACTATTACATCAATCGAACCTTCTTCAAGTCGCTCCTTGATATTCTGTACATCTCCGAGCCGCCCAACTTCACCTATTATGCCATCAAAAATATCAATATCCAGACCGATTTCCTCTGCAACCGATTGCACCATCAGAGAAATATCCCGATATGGAGATATGCATATAATTCGACTCATTACAATCACGTATAATCCAATTACCCTCTTTTGGAGGTGGTTGGATTATTCTCCTTTCTCTCAGTCTATCTATTTGGATATTTTTTATAACTCGGTTATTATAAAGATAAAGCACTGTGGATTTGTTTCTATATTTATACAGCTTGACTGTTTTGAGGTGACTCAGACCACAGCTTTTCGTCTTCATTGGTAATTAGTTAGTTAACGCTTGACGTTTATAGTTACGTGATTACATGGTCGGAATCCTTGTGGTAAACAACAGTGCTAAATATTATGTTAGGAGGTATCTATCATGTACTTTGTCGGTATCGATATATCCAACTACAAACACGACTGTTTCATCACTACCGAAACAGGGCTCATTGTTCATAATCCATTTATCATCGAAAACAGCCATGATGGTTTCGATGAACTGCTTACTATGCTTCGTTCACTGGGCCATCCAAGCGAAGTAAGAATAGGGTTCGAATCTCCCGGTCATTATGCTTTAAACCTGAAGCTGTTCCTTGGAAAAGCCCACTACAGCTTCATGGAATTTAACCCCGTTCTCCTTGCCAAATTCAACAAGTCTCAATCTTTAAGGCGTACCAAAACCGATGCAATCGATTGTTCTTCAATCGCTCGTTGGCTAATGACGGTGGAATACAAACCCCATCCAATTGGATTTTACCACACATATTCCCTTAAGTCATTAACCCGCCTGCGCAATTCATTAATTCAACAACGCAGCTTCTATCTTGTGAAACTGACCATTGGAACTATTCACAAAATCGACCGTATAAAGGCGATGTGATCCAAGATAAACGTCGGATGTATATGTACATATATCATAGTGGTGAAAAAGCACTTGAACACGAAACCCGTTTCAATTGCTTGCTTGATAAATTAGAAACTGAGCTTGTATCGGGTAATCGTAATCCAGAACACGAAAAACAATACGCCAAATACTTTGAGATCAGTACAACGCCCATCCGCGGAACAAAAGTAATTCCAAAGGAGAAAGCCATTGCACAAGCTGAAAAAGATTATGGATATTTTGTTTTAATCAGCAATGAAATCAAGAATCCAATCTTAGCACTGGAGACTTATCGCAACAAAGATTTAGTCGAAAAAGCATTCGGGAATCTCAAAGAGCGGCTGAATCTGAGGCGCACAGCAGTCTCTTCGGAAAGTTTGCTTGAAGGAAAGCTGTTTGTTCAGTTTGTCGCATTGATTTACCTCTCACACATAAAAAAAACAATGTCAGAAAAAGAACTATTTAAGGATTATACAATGCAAGAATTACTTGATGAACTAGATGTTATTGAAGCTTTTGAACACCCTGGAAGTATATTGCGCGTTGGTGAAGTGACGAAGAAACAAGCTGATCTCTATAAAACACTCGGAGTTACATCACCGAACACGTTATAATTTCTTGGGAATTTAGGTTTTACAGCTAAAAAAAAAGAATAAATATAGCATTTAATAATGCTGTAAAATCTGTTCTTTTTTTAAACTTATTTTTTGTATTACAATAAATGAAATGGTGATTACTCACCACTATAGAATCCCTCGTAATTCAGATTTATTTAAAGCTAAGATGGCATCCCGCACTTGCTGCGAACGTGTTAACAACAGAATCCTTCACAATTATGACCTTGAGAATTCTAAGGTTCGTGGTAAAAAACGTATTGCTTTTTGGTCTACTATTTGTGCTTTTAATATTCATTTGGATGCTTAGCTTAAGTTTTCTAATTTTAGCATTTTGTCGTTGTTGAATATATCATTTAATATTTTGTCAACTTATTCCTTTTTGCTTGACATAACGTCAGACTTGTTTTCCATGCTCTTTTTTATTTAATTTTAAATACTATTGACCTGATTTTGTGCTTTTTCTGTTTTCTTAATTTTAATTCATTGTCTTTCTATTTTATTCATTTAGTTTCTGAAAGTACTCATAAAAAATATAACCTGGGCTAATTATAATTGAATATATATTAATTGTCAAATAATAATTGACAATAATAATTATTGTAATTATTGACAGAATCATTTATTAATAGATTCTCCTAACCCTTCACCCTGTATTCACTACCGTCCTTGTTTCTATCCATAAATCCATATTCAATAAGATATCTTCTTACAGTAACATAGTCATCTATCAGACTTTTTATGATTTCATTCACTTCTTTTTCTGAGTATTTTTGTTTGAGTTAAACTTATCTATTATGATAATAATCTAAAACTTTGATTGCTCTTAGTCTATCCCAACGGATGGATTCCCCAACCTTTCCCAGTTCAAAATGCACTTTAGGATCCGGATAATGTGCCATTACTTTCCCATGGTCATCATTTGTAAGTTTTCTTTAAACTGCATCAAGTGCTTACTGCGTTCTTTCGTCATATGGATCTTCCGCTTTGTAAAACTACTTGAGAACACGGAGAATATCTTATCCCCATAGTATAGACACGCCCAACACATCATAGCGAAATTAATGATTTTCTCTATTTGTTGATTCCGATTTCGTATATTTCAATCTGATTAATATTTTTTCTTGTTTATTAATTTAAATGTTTCAGTAAAGGCACAATATTTATCTACCATCAAGACAACATATGACTCCCTATATCTTGGTAGTCTTAATGTTAATGGCCACATATGTTTTTCAATAATGTCTTTCTCAATATTATTCAGTACAAAATACTCATTAGCATTTTGCACTGCTATGCCAGGATGAACAAGTCCATGTAGTCCAGTGTAAGCTTTTTTATCCACGTGCCAGTCATACAAGAAAAAATCATGAAGCAATCCAGCTCTTGCTGTAGAAAGGTAGTCCAGCCCAAGTTTTTTGCACAATCGAAAACTCAAATAAGACACATGTAGACTATGGGAATAACAACTAATATCCCCATGTTGCGTATAATTTTTCATTGATCTTACCTTGTCGTGATCAATCAAATCACAAACACAATCACAATATTCTTTTTCAAGGTTGAAATTTATTTTTAAATTCAGTTTTGATTTTATTAACTCTACCATTCAAAATTCTCCTCACATCGCGATTTATAATACCCGCATTTAGGAATAGCAACCTAGGAAAGGCAAAAAATATCCTTTTATATTTTATAACCTTATCTTTATACACACGCACAGATAGCTCAGAATAAAACAAAATTGTTTTTCTTAAATCCAATACATCAACAATAGATTTTGTAGTATCGATAATAAAATAAACAATGAAAATGATAGCAACAGGATTTTTCAATTGAAACGGAATAATGTGAGTTAAATTTGTAACAAATGGGATATGAACTAAATTTGTAACAGATGGATGAACTATCTGAATTAATACAAAGGCAAGTACTCCCCATAGAATTGAATATTTAATACATATATACCCTTTAAGGTTCAAAAAATTATCACTGTAATCCCACCATTTTGAATGGAATATTTTTTCCAATACAAATCCAGTAACAAACTCCAATATTGTAACTAATAATATTGAAACAATCAAATTCATAATCAGCAATAAAGATTTATCCTCTAATGAAAATGGGCTCCAATTAAAATATAAAACGATAAGAATCCCGCCAAATCCATAAATCGGTGTAAAGGGTCCTATTAGGAATCCTCTATTGATAAATTTTCTGTGTATTATACTTGCAAATACAGTTTCAAGTACCCATCCTAAAAATGAATAAATCATAAAAAAAAGTATCATATCAACCATCATATTCATTTTTCACCTCTGTCGTTAATTATTTTCATTGATTAGATTACATTTGTTTTGATCTGAAAATTGAAGTAATCAGTACCATAATGGTAATTGCTGCTAGGATAAGGCTGCCTCTTAGTGTTATACTTGTGACAGCTATAAACTTAGACACTTCCACATCGGTTAAACTTAATCCAACGATTGTTCCTGCTATTACAATACTTAAAGATAGTAACACTAGACTGATTGATAACCGGCTAAATGCCTTATCAAGCTTTTGCGCATATTGGTCTGCCTCTTTCAACTTAAGTTGCACTGTAAAGTCATCGTGTTCCATCTTATCTAGAAAATTCAAGAAAATAGACGGGAATTTTCGAACAAGATTGCCGTAGTCCAAAGCGCCACCCAGGATTTCCCTGCCAATTTTCTCTGGTGTAATCAAAGTAAAAACCAACTTCCCCGCAATAGGTTCGGCGATTTCCAAGATATTAAGATCTGGATCCAATTTTTCAACCAACCCTTCCAAAGTAATGAGGGATTTGGCACACATGGTAAATTCTCCAGGAATCAGAATATTGTAAGTAAACGCTAAATCAAAAATTTCATTAAAAACTTCACCAATTTTTATTTGACTCAATGGAACCGACAATACTTGATCTCTCAATCGATCAATATCTTTTTCCAACTTTCTTATATCGATTCTTTCTGACATTGCACCAAGTTCAACAATCGCTTGAACGATTAGTTTACTATCTTTCAGTGTTATTCCCATCAACATTTTCAGAAATTGGTTTTTCCTATGAGTGTTCAATTGTCCTATCATACCTAAATCTAAAAATGCTATTGTATTATTCTCAAGCACCATAATATTCCCCGGGTGGGGATCCCCATGGAAAAACCCATCCCGTAATATCTGACATAATATAGAGTTAGCTAATTTTTTTGCGATTGTTGTTTTATCAAACCCCAATTGATCTAATGCTTTAAAATTCTTTAATGAAGTCCCTTTGATTTCTTCCATTGTTAAAACACGATTAGTTGTATGAATCCAGCTGATCTCAGGAACAATTACATTGGCATCATCCTTGAAATTCACTTTAAAAGTTTCTGCATTTTCTCCTTCCAATCTAAAATCCAATTCATTCGTTAAAGTAGTCTCAAATTCTTCGGCCATTTCACTAAAGCTATAAAGTTTTCCAAACCTAGTTCGGTTATCAATAAAATCTGCCAGATCTTTTAATATACCTAAATCAAGCTCAATATTATTCTCGATATTTGGTCTTTGAACTTTTACTACCACATCTTTACCCGATAATAATTTTGCACGATGGACTTGACCAATGGAAGCTGCGGCTATAGGTTCCTCATTAAACTCTCTGAATATGTTTTCAAGTTTATCTCCCAACTCAAATTCTATTACTTTCCTTACTTCAGTTATAGGAAATGGAGCCACAGCATCTTGAAGTTTTTCCAGTTCGTGTATAATGTCACGAGGTAATAAGTCCGGTCTAGTACTCATGATTTGACCTAATTTTATAAATGTCGGTCCCAATTCTTCGAAAGATAATCTCAGCCTCTTACCAACTGATAATTTTGAAATTTCCCTCTCAGTATATTCTTTGGTTTGCTTCTTTAATTTAAAATATTTAAGGATGCCCAATCTGTCTATCAAGGTACCAAATCCATGATTTATAAAAATCGTAGCGATTTGCTTGGATCTCTTAAATTTTCTATATTTACCAACCGTCATCATTTATCACCACTCAATCTAATCTCATTTTTCTAAAAGAAATAGCAGACATAGATTGAAAAGGCGCCCTGTCATCTATACCTGCTTAAACATTAGTAAGCTAATATACCTTTTTTAAATCTTAGTGGAACCGACAACATAACTATCTTTCTTCCCCTAAAAAATATACACTTAACAAACCTGGCCCTGTATGGGTACCTATGATTGGCCCCAAATTGTTTATTACTATATCTTTGGGTGTTGTCTCACTTAGAATTAGAGATTTTAGATACTCTGCATCCTCTATACAATCACCATGAGCGATGTATATCATCTGTTCTTCTGGTTTAATAGCACGAGTTTTAAATTCTTCAAATAAAGTCTTAATCGATTTTTTTCTTCCTCTAATTTTTTTTACAACGTCAAGACTCCCATCATTTGAGACATGTAAAACCGGTTTAACTTCAAGCAAACCACCTATAGCTGCACTGGTGGCTGATATTCGTCCCCCTCTTTTTAAATGTTCCAAACTATCTATAGTAAACCAATGATTTACCTTAAGTTTGTTAGCCTCAATCCAATCTACGATTTCTTGTTTAGATTTTCCTTGATTTAACATCTCGCAAGCATAATACACCAATAAGCCCTGACCAGCAGAAGCGCTTTTCGAATCAATCACTGTTATATCTGCTTCTGGGTCCACTTTCATTATTTCATTTCTAGCTAGAACAGAAGCATTAAACGTTTCACTTAAAGCAGATGAGAAACCTATATAGATAATTGAATCTCCTTTTGAAACAAAACTTCTAAACTCATTTTCAAAAGTATATGCAGTAATCTGAGCAGTTGTTGGCATACTTCCATTTCGAATCCCATCGTAAAATTCCTTATAGCTTAAAGATTTTCCAAAATCATCTGTGTAATTAATCCCATTTAGTGCATAGGTAAATGGAATAACATGTACATTGTTTTGGGAAATATATTCAACAGGCAAATCACAATTTGAGTCGGTAATAATAACTATTCCCATTTCTAACACCTCACAATTAATCAATTATTCAGCTAAAACCATACCAACATTTAAGAGCCTACCATTGTTACATCTTTTAACTGACCAATCAAGATCCTATTTTTTAAACTCGTTAATGTCCCTCTTTGTAGCAATTTCTTTCTCTTTTAATATATCAATTAACTCTTCTCTTATAATTTTTCTGAAGTCCTCTTTTTCCATGAGATCTTCTTTGCGGGCAATATCTTTTGCATCTAGAGCTTCTAAAACTTCATCCTTGATCATTTTCTTGAAATCTTCACGTTGCTCTTCGCCTTTTTTCACTAAATCATTAACCAGATCCTTTGCGTCCTTCCTAGTAACTTCACCTTTACTCACCAATTCATCAACCACTTCTTCAATTTTTTCTCTGGAGTAAGAAAACAACCCTAACCCTAAATTGACTGACTTTTCAATTAATCCTGACATAATAAATTACCTCACTTTCATATAATTATTCAAATATTATTTGCATGGCGTTTAATGCTTCAGACAATTCTTCGTCCTGGTCAAGTAAAACCTGAATACCTGTACCAAACATCGACCCCAAAATTAAACGGGACAAAGTTTTTGCAGAATAGCCTTTTAAATCCTTTATTTGAAGATCATTAAAAATATATTTTTCAATAATTCCTGATAAATCTTTAAATAATTCACTAAGCAAGCCACTGAACACAGGAGACCAAATAGCCAAACCTGTAAAATCATAGAGTAATTTGAAAAGTTCCGGATTGAGCTGCAACATATTTTTAAAGTAATTAATCAAGCCTTCTATTTTTTTCTGAGGCGAATTTTTCTGCTTTAATGATTCTTCAATCTCCTTTAAGTATTTTGAAATCATTATTCCTACAACTTCTTTAAACAATCCCTCCTTGTTTTTAAAATAATAATTTAACTGGCTCAATACCACTCCCGCCTCATCAGCAATGTCTCTCATTGAAACAGTGGCATAACCTCTAGTCGATATACACATATAAGCTGCTAATAATATTTTCTCTGATTGAGTTTGTCCATTTGTTTCAGTAAGCAAAGTACCTTCACCTCGCAATTCGGTCGAACGTCCGATTAATGTTTTTATGATAATATTTTTTAATGAGTTTGTCAACAGCTAAACTGATAACCG
>LDZT01010963.1_pt1 | contig 22065 bp, 13 predicted proteins | sample 615521 | NCBI WGS metagenome assembly LDZT01 (sample SAMN03408292, study PRJNA278302) | terrestrial metagenome | isolation source: oil reservoir sample SB1 | place: USA: Alaska, North Slope, Schrader Bluff formation | collected 2011-09
ACTTTAGCTATAATATTTCTAAGTGATATGACTTCCAACTTTGGACTTCAGGTGAAAAATTGTCATCTAGCTTATCTTAATCTTTTTATGGTAAAACCAGTTATTTAACCATTACCACCTTCTTAGAAGGTGGTTTTTTATGGTTAAATAAATCTACTCCAAGGGCATCTCTCCTTCGTTGGATAATCTCTTCTCGTGAAATCTGTTCATCAAAGGTCTGGATAAATTCAATTTTTTTTGATTTGCTTATTTTTTTAAAGAGTATTTTAAAAAAATAGATTACTTATTATCATAATCAAAATATCTATAACTGGCAAGACCCAAGAAATAGCCAATTTACATTGCTATTTCTAAATAAATCAATTGACCAACAGTTGATAATATTATAATATATCTTTATATCTAAATATATGAATATTTAAATATTTACAAATGAGGTGTATTGTTTATGAAAGTTGTTATTGTAGGTGGGGTAGCTGGTGGGGCTTCAGCAGCAGCTCGCTTGAGAAGGTTGGATGAAACAGCAGAAATCATTATGTTCGAAAGAGGAAATTATATCTCTTTTGCAAATTGTGGGTTACCTTATTATTTAAGTGACACTATCCAGGAAAAAGAAGATTTAGTTGTGCAAACTCCTGAATCATTGGGAAAACGTTTTAATTTAGACATTCGAATAAGACAGGAAGTTACCGAGATCGACAGGAAAGAAAAAACAGTAAAAATTCATGATTATTCCAATGATAATATATATAAAGAGAATTATGATAAATTAGTTCTATCTCCAGGAGCCAAAGCGTTTATTCCTCCTATCAAAGGATTAGACTCTAAGAAGGTTTTTAGTTTAAGAGATATTCCCGATGTTTTGTCTATTAAAAACTACATTAAGGAAAAAAAGCCAAGAAGGATTGTGGTTTTTGGTGCTGGTTATATTGGTATAGAAATAGCAGAAAATTTAAAAAAAGCGGGTTTTACAGTTACAATTATTGAGTTAATGAATCAGATTTTAGGTCCCTTAGATTATGAAATGGCAACATTGGTTCATCAACATTTGAAAGAGAATGAAGTTGAATTTTATCTTTCTGATCCAGTACAGGCTATAGAACATGAGGGCAATTGTCAAATATTGGAATTAGAAAGTGGTCAAAAAGTAAAGACTGACATGGTTATTATGGGAGTTGGAGTCAGGCCTGAAAATTCTCTGGCAAAGGAAGCAGGATTAGAATTAGGGATTACCGGAGGAATTAAGGTAAATGATTATTTGCAGACATCAGATCCTGATATCTTTGCAGTGGGCGATGCTATAGAAGTTAGTGACTATATCAATGAGAACCCTGCTTTAATCCCGCTAGCCGGCCCTGCTAATAAGCAAGGTCGCATTGTTGCAGGAAATATTTGTGGACATAAAGAAAAGTATAATGGTACCCAGGGGACTTCAATCATTAAAGTATTTGATATGACTATCGCAACCACTGGAAATAATGAGAAGATTCTTAAAAAGAATGGGATTAATTATCAGAAATCCTATACTCATTCTCCTTCCCATGCCGGTTATTACCCTGGTGCATCTCCTATTTCCTTAAAGATTCTCTTTTCACCGGAAAATGGGAAGATATTAGGTGCCCAGGCTGTAGGAAAAGATGGAGTGGACAAACGTATTGATGTTATGGCTACAGCTATCAGAACTGGACTGAATGTTGCTGAATTAGAAGAGTTAGAACTTTGTTACGCACCACCTTATGGAAGTGCCAAAGACCCGGTTAATATGGCCGGCTATGTTGCCAATAATATACTAAAAGGGGATGTAGAAATATTCCATTGGGATGAGTTTAAAAATTATGATTCTGATAAAAGTATTATTCTTGATGTAAGGAAACCTGATGAATGTAAGGAAGGAATGATAGAGGGTGCAATAAATATTCCCCTGGATGAATTAAGGGATCGTCTAAATGAATTGGACAAGAATAAAATAATTTTAATCTACTGTCAGGTTGGTTTAAGAGGATATCTAGCATACCGAATACTAAAACTAAATGGATTTCAGGTTAGGAATTTGAGTGGAGGATATAAAACTTATTACCCGACAACTTGCAAACAGTCTAACTGTCCACTCTATAGCTATGAAAAGATATTAAAATCAGATATTATGGAAGCTGACAAGAGAAATCACTAAGTGTAACTATTTTGGTTTGCCTTTCAGAAATTACAAAATTATAATAATAATATGTAATGTTTACTTAATAGGATGACATTTTAATGGGATTTTGAATTGTCATCCTATTTATGTGATTAACCAGAAGGTTTATGAATGGATAGAAGTCTAGAAAATAAAACTGAGTTATTAAAGACAATTGCCCACCCTGTACGTCTTTGTATTATTCGCAAGCTAATAGAAAATCCTTGTAACGTAAGTGAAATACATACCTGCTTGGAAAAATCCCAATCGACCATATCTCAACATTTAGGTAAATTAAAGGCAGCCAGAGTTATTAAAGGAGAGAGAAAAGGAACAAAGATTTGTTATAGGGTGATTAGTGATCAAGTAAAAGAAATTATTGCAATACTATTTAACTCAGAAAAATAGAATTACAATGAATATTACTGTTTTCTATTTATTTTTGTAAATATAATGTATGAACCCAGTATAATTAAACCTATTGGCCACAGAATAGAATAAATTCTTTGCATGATTGGTATTTGAACTGTTTCGATGAGCAAGAGCAGTAGGCTGAAGATTATTATAATAAAACCTGCATAAAGAGGCCATTTGTAATTTCGGGATTCTTCCTCTGGTAGGTGGCGAGTATGAATTAGATAAATAGGAAAGAAAGCTGATCCTAGAAAAAAGAAAAAGAGAGGAGCTTCAAGTACTCCTAGATAGAAAATCTCACTCATAGCTGCAAAAATACCTATCATAAAGATAATGCACCCAGCAATCAGGAAACCTATAGTACCTTTTTTCTGTATTCCGCCTCGATAAAAATATACTATCAGAAATACAATACCAATAAATGGCAGGATCCACTGGTCACTAATAAGATTTAGATTGGACAAAGTCCAGATAATGCCAATAATAATTAGCGCTATTCCTAGGGAAGCATTCTTATTAATCATTCAAAAATACTCCTGTATTAAAATACACATTATATGATATTAACTTAATAGTCCTTGAATAATTAAATCTGTTGCCTTGTTTTCATTTAAACCTCTTGCCATCAAGGTCTGCAATTGTTTAGAATCAACACTACCCAGGGCAGCCTCATGGGTTATATGTGCTTTTGGATGACTTACTTCAACGATTGGTATGGCACTGACCACAGCATTATCTTTAATAATTTCTGTACAATCTACATGCCCTCGGGCATAAGCAGCAGAAGCGGTCAGTTTATTGTAAACTTCTGCTTTGGTAGTACCAGTTGCTGCTACCCTTGAACTCAAGAATCCGCGGGCTCTTTCACCGTGCAGATGACCTATTTCTTTTATATTTATTATATCATTCTCTTTACCGCTGATTCTTGTTACCATCTCTAAGACACTATCTGCAGCACAATTAGCCTCATATTTAATGTCAATTAAACCTGCACGTCCTTTGATTAATTCAAACTCAGAGTAATAATGAGCATGCTCAGCAAGATTGATTACAGCATGAGGATACACTTTCACTCCACCATGAAGTCCATGAACATGTTTTTCCAGGTATTTAAAGGTAGCATTTTTCCCTACCTTAATATTACCATCCATAATATGTTGAATATCAATTGCATTTGGAAAAGCACAATGTGCCAGAAAAGAAGCTGAAGAGTTTTCCTTTAGTTCAGTATTGATAACCATTTTTTGAATTCCGTTTTCTGGAATCATACCGAAACACATATGAACCGGCTTTTCTATTTTTGTATCCTTTTCCACCACAGTATTAACTTCTATATGATCTTTAAATTCTTTTACATCAACCTTCAAGCCAGGCAAAAGATGAGATTGAACTACTTTATGGTGGTGGATAAAGATATGAGCAATATCAGGTTGCTTAAAAATATCATCAGTTTCAGTTATTCGAGATAATTCTTTAGTTAATTTTGTATTATCCAAGTTTTACACCTTCTTCATCTGGAATATTTTTGTGTTTACAGGGAATACAATTATTTTTGAAATAAGGTATTACTTCTTTAGTCTCAGCCTTTCGTAATATTTCCCCATTACAGAACATAAAGGCATGGTCAGCCTGTTTTAGAACTGCCAGGCTGTGAGTAATAAGCACAATAGTTCTCTTCTTTTTTTTCTGTTCTTTTATAACCTCAAACATTTTATCCAGGGTTTCAACGTCAATTCCCGAATCAGGTTCATCCAATAATACTAAATCAGGATCCATTGCTAAAATAGATGCCAACTCAACTTTTTTCCGCTCTCCACCACTGAGTGTTTTGTCAGTTGCCCGTTCGGCATATTCTTCAGGGTCTAAACCTACCCTGTTTAGTTGTTCGAAAATAAATTTTTCATCTTTCTCTTTAGCTGCGGCTTTCAGAAAGTCTTTAATTGATAAGCCTTCATAACGGGCTGGTTCCTGCCAGCCAAAGGTAATACCCATTCGGGCACGTTCATCGATGCTAAGTTTGCTAATATCTTTGTCTTTGAAATGAATACTGCCGGTAAAGTTTTGATAACCTTCCAGCCCCATAATGGTAGAAGCCAGAGTTGACTTGCCTGCACCGTTAGGTCCAACAACAGCATGAACATAACCTTCCCAGATATCCATATTTATATTTTTTAAGATAGTTTTTCCATTAATTGATAGGGATAAATTTTTTACCACTAATAAATTTTTCATATTACCACATCTTTCTAAAATCTTTTTAGGCATATTGTCTTATTGTTATTCTATAGAATAACATAATATCAAAATATCAGAAATATTGCTACTTTTATAGATATTATTGTAGCTAATAGATAGTTATATTATAAACTATAGCATAATAGCATAATTCAAGAGGAAATATCAACAAACATGATCTTTAAAAGGACAGGCATACTGGAAATATTTTTTAGTTTTTTAAAAACGAGAATTCCCTAGAATGTTTGATGAGTTCGTCATTCTTTTAATTTTTCTCTGGCATATATTTTGGTTAATGCCTTTAATTTGGGAAGGGCGTGTTCCTTGATTTCTAACATATCTTTACTAGTTAAATGCCATTGCCAGTTGGAATCAGTATGTGAAGGATAATTCATCCTTGCCTCTTCCCCTAATCCAAGTATATCCTGAACGGAAATAATGGCTAATTGTGCTACAGATGCCATAATCATTCTAATTAATTCCCAGTGGGCATTTTTCAACTGGAAATTTTTCCCCATATATTTTCTAAGTAATCTTTTCTGTTTTTTACATATATCCTTCTGTAACCATGCCTGGATAGTGTTATTGTCATGAGTTCCAGTATATGCCACACAATTTTTACTATAATCATGAGGTAAATGCATATTATAGGGGAAATTCTTTTCATCAAAACCAAACTGAAGTACGCGCATACCAGGGAGTCCTAAATTATCTATAATCCTTACCACATCTTCAGTAATGACACCCAAGTCCTCGGCAATAAAGGGCAAATTGGGATAATTCTGTTTTAACATTTTGAAAAATTTATTTCCTCCACCGGTTACCCATTTTCCCTTGATGGCTGTTTTTGCACATGCCGGAACTTCCCAATAAGCCACCAATCCCCGAAAATGGTCAATTCGTAATAAATCTACTGTTGCTAAGTTATGGCTGATTCTATCCTTCCACCAGTGAAAATCCTCTCTGCGATGTGCAGGCCACTTATAGACAGGATTTCCCCAGAGCTGTCCTGTTTTACTAAAATAATCCGGAGGGACTCCAGCTACAAAAGAAGGAGAATTATTTTCATCTAACTTAAATAATTCAGGATTAGACCAGACATCTGCACTGTTATAGGTGACATAAATAGGCATATCTCCAATAATTTTTATTTCATTTTCTTTACAAAAATTCTTTAGCTTATTCCATTGCCTGTAGAATAAGAATTGTATAATCTTTTGATTTTTAATTTCTATTTTCATTTTTTTGCTTACTGATTTTAGAGCATCTCCTTTATGTTTACTTATCCAAGTTGGCCATTGGTTCCATTTTTGATCTGGGAATTGAGAGCGTAATACCTCAAAAAGGGCGTAATCGTCTAACCAAAAAGATTGCTCCTGGAAAAATTTTTCAAATTCATGCTGAAATTTAGTTTTACGGTTAAAGTTTTCACATGCCTTTACCAGCATTTTTTCTTTTAGAGGATATACTTTGGGAAAATCTATATAAATTCCTTCTGGCAGATGATAATCTTTTAAATCATCTTTATTTAATAATCCATCCTGATATAGTAGCACCGGACTGATAAAAAGAGGGTTACCCGCAAAGGCAGAATATGAAAAATAGGGAGAATTGCCATGTTTTAATTCAGTGGGATTCAAAGGCAATATTTGCCAGTAATACTGTTTATTCTTTTTTAATAGCTCTGCAAATTCATATGCGGATGGGCCAAAATCTCCTATGCCAAATTTTGATGGCAAAGAGGATATATGCATTAATAGGCCGCTGCTACGATAAATCTTCATTCTTAGTTCTCCTTATCTGTTAAAATTGCTGCTACTGGGAAATGTTTTAAGATATTTCCTACCGGTGTTAGTTCAGTTAATTTCAAAGGTTGTTGGCTGATTAAATCTAATCCTGAATATTTTATATTTTTAGGTAGTTCTACAAAGGTATTATTCCAAACATCAGCACCCAATGGATATTGACCAATCCTGACCAGTTCTGTACAAAAACGGGGTACCACACTGATAATTATCTTGTTGTTATAGGTTCTCATGTAGGCAATGATATTATTCTTATATTTTCCGTGAATGGGAACTGGAGCGAAAGAACCTTTTAAAAATAAATTCTGTTCCTTGTTTCTTATTTGTAATAATTGGTAGATTAAAAACAATTTAATTTTTCCATCTCCCGGATTATGCAACAATTCTTTTAAGAAATAAAAATTCTCATTGTTTTGTATTGAGGCCTTTATATCCTGTAATAACTTTATTCTACAATCATAATTAACCGGTTGCCTGTTATCTGGATCAACTAACCGAAAATCCCATAATTCCGAACCCTGATAAAAATCGGGAATTCCAGGGCAAGTCAATTTAAGTACAACCTGAGAGAGTGAATTAAGCACACCATAGTGGGATATGTATTTCTGGAAATCACAAAGGTCATTTAGGAAAGGATTATTTTTCTTTTTTAAAATATCTGTAACAAAGGAGGTTAGTATTGTCTCATATGGTTGATAGGGACTTAGCCAACTGGTATAAAATTTTGCCTCCCGGGCAGCTTTGATTAGATATTTCTGCATTCGCTCGATATAATTTTCATTTATAGCAATTGTTCCTGAAAAAGGAAAGGTTCCGATTAATGTTTGATAGAGGAAATATTCCATATTATTATCCGGAAATAGCAGGGATTTATCTTTTACTTTTTTAGGTAAGTTCAATTGGTGCCAATAAGTAAGTTTTTTTTGCCAGTATTCAGGTATTTCTGAAAGAACATTAATTCTTGCCCTGACATCTCCTCCTCTTTTGGTATCATGGGTTGTACTGGCATTCATGGAATAAGGCCATTTCTGTACTCTCTTTTTTATAAAAGAATAAAATTTATTTTTGTTTATTCCAAAATTTCCCGGTTCGCCGCCAACTTCGTTTAAGGAAAGTAAAGGGTGATAACAGTAAAGCAGGGTATCCTCCATTCCTTTAGCCATCAGCGGACCGGTAAATTGCTGTAACCTCATTACCAGCCAAACTGCACTTTTTCTTTCTGATTCAGTCAATTTTTTATTTAGCAGATTTATTAGCAGGGTAGAAATAAATTGCAATTCAATATTTAATTCCGGGTTAACCTGTTTTGTCTTATTAATAATTTGCAACAACTGATTTATTTCTTTTTTCTTTACACTGGATTGGCTGATATATGTTCGGTAACAGGGCAGGCTAATCATAATTTCCTGCAAGGCCTTTAATAGTTCTTCTTTTTTTATAACAAAAGAGGATTGTTTGAGATATTGCTGATAATGTTCATAGAATAAATCAGTTAAATTTCTTAAATCACCAAACATTTGTTGTTTCAAGATAAGCTTTTTTTTCTTTCTTAATAGATTTGCAATATCATACTGTTTGCCAATAAAGGAATGATAAATATTGAAAAACTTTTTTCCGTTCTTCTTCTGGCAGAACAAGTTATTAACATAATAAAGAAAATCATATCCGGTATTCCCTTCTATTGAAAAATTCGCTGGGAGCATTTCAGCAGGCTGAAGTATTTTCTCTACAACCGTGTAAGTATCATCCGCCTCTTTGCGAAGTCGTCTCAAATATTGTTTTGGATCGAATAGGCCATCCAGATGGTCAATTCTCAAACCAGTAATGTTTCCCTGTCGAACTTCTTTGAGGATAAGCTGATGTACAGCATCAAAAACACCTTTCTTTTCAATTTTTAAGCATATAAGCTCATTAATACTGAAGAATCGGCGATAATTAATTTCTGTCCTGCTGTCTTTCCAGTAAGCAAGCAGATAATTTTGTGTCATTAATAGTTTTTGCCAGAATTGGTAGCTTAACCTTGAATAGTTTTTATTTACTTTATCCAATAGCCATGATATTCTGGCAGAATCTTTTAAAGGTAGGGTATTTTGTTCTTCAACTGGTATAAGGTCTATAAAAATTGATAACACTTTCTGAAAATTATCCTGTTTGAGCGGGAGGGAAAAATCATGGTAATTGACCAAGAATTTACCATTTTTGTAGCAAAGCTGAATCAGATTCTCTCGCAGACAATTTTCTAAAGGCTTTTCTAGAAAAGGGAATAACAATTTCCCATGCAATTTCTTATCTTGATGTTGCCAGTTAATATCAAAATAGTCACAGTAAGTTGATTTGGTGCCCTTTTGCAGGATGTCATATATGTAAGGATTTGCAGGATGATATGCCATATGATTGGGAACAATATCCTGTAGCCAGTTCATCTGCTTATTTTTAATCTGTTGAATTAATTGTCGGAAACCTCTTTCTTCTCCCAATTGGACATCTATCTTGCTGAAATCAACCATATCATATCCATGCTGGCTATCAGTTTTTGATTGCTGAATTGGTGATGCATAGATAGTAGTAATTCCCAGTTCCTTTAAATAGGGGATAATATTTTTTGTTTCTTCAAATCTAAAACTAGAATTAAATTGAATACGATAAGTTGATAATGGGATTCGCATTATGATACTCCAATATTTAGCATCACGCCCAATTCTTTAAAGTTCTCCAGCCATGAACCGGCATTTTTATTTCCCTGTTCAGCTTTTTCCTGGAAGGAAGGAACAAGTTCCTGTTTCATCAGGAAGTAGATATTTTGAGATTTCCAGAGATTAAGCTGAATATCAATTTCTTTCAGCTGATTCAGTGCACTGGCAATCTCCTGGATTTGGCTAATATCATCAGGTTGTTTGCGTAATTCTTCCAGTGCTTGGTTGACCCAACCGCTTATCTCAAAAGCCAGGGTAGTATGATCGATGGTAATAGGCCAATGTTGGATCTCCTGAATGAGGTCTTTCAATTTTTCTAAATTAATTAACTCCTGGGAAAAAAGTCTTTTTACTTCCTGATTAATTGCCTGTTCGGTAATGACAAATAGGGATTGGGGAATAGGGATATTAAGTTGTTTTAGAAAATTCATAATGGTACAATTTTCCGTATAGATTTGCGCAATAGTTCTTTCAGTTTGTTCCAGATTTGGTTGGAGTATTTTCTGAATAACATTTCTCTGTTCATCTTTAAACAGATGCCAGAGAGAATAGCTGTTGGTCCCAAAGTGTTTATCCATCAATCGGATAATATCTGCTACATTGGCTTCATCAAAAGCGGTATTTATTTCTTGATTCATTTCCTGGTAGGCATGTTTATCCATATAATTTCGAATACCACCGTTTACATTATGATCCCCCAGATGGAGAACCGCAAAGCTGATTTTGTCTTCTTGTAGAGTAACCTCTGATTTAATAGTCGCTTGACCAATAGCAATTTTTAACAGGCCGTTCTCCCGGCGTTCCATCTGATCATCCAAGATTTGATAGGCGTAGATTGTTTTTTGTTTGCTGTCAAAGAGAGCGGAAATGGCATAATGCGCGCCGACTCTAAGCAGGTCAATAACACTCGGACGAATCATCAATTGATAAATATTGGCCCCATTTTTATAACGTGGCATATTGCTGGAAGCCTGCTCCAGTATTTTCATATATTCCGGTTCCAGGTCAATTTTATCCAACTCTTTGGCTAACTGCATACAGCGGGCAGCATACTGCATGATCTGGGTTGTTTCGATTCCGGATATTTCATCAAAAAACCAGCCACAACTGGTATACATAAGCATGGCATTCCGCTGCATTTCTAGATATTTAATGGCTCGAATTGTTTCATCCTGATTGAGGTAATAGCTGGCAGATTGGTTAAGAAAATTTTGAATACGTTCCGGGTTCCGGTCAAAAATTACAGTAATGTATTCATTTCTAGCCTGCCAGACATCCTTAAAATAGGCCGATGCCTCTTTTTCGAAAAGATTACCGACTTGGTCTCTCAACCAGTTCATCGCCTCTCTAAGTGGTTTTCGCCATTGCTGGTTCCAGTTTGCATGCATACCGGTATTGCATCCACAATCGTTTCTCCAGCGTTCAATCCCGTGTACACAGCTCCAGGAAGTATTTTCCACAATCTGCACTTCATAGGTGGGTGGATTAAGTTCCAGGTATTCTCCGTAATTGGTTATTTGGGCTAATTCATTTTCTTCAATGTGATGCAGGCAATAGGATAAAGCCATATCACCGAAACGATGATGGTGGCCAAAGGTTTCTCCGTCTGTGGCAATATGGACCAATTCCGGTTTTTGCTCTTCCTCAGAAAAATTTCCCATTAACTGGTTGGCGAATTTTTCACCATTACTCAGAAGATCCCCGAAACTGACTTCATGAGCCAGGGGACCGTTGTAGAAGAAGATATAAATAGATTTTCCGGAAGGTAAAGGGCAGAGATAGGTCTGCCTAAAATCGATATCGGCATTTTTTACCTCTTGCCAGGAAGCCTTTTTTTCCATTTTCCTTATCTTAGCAGCCTGATGGGGTGCCAGGATAGTGTATTTAATTCCCAAATCGGCCAGAGTTTCCAGCGTCGCATAGTCAACAGCTGTTTCAGGGAGCCACATGCCTTCCGGGTAACGGCCGAAACGTTCCTGGAAATCTTTTATTCCCCAATATGCCTGGGTATACTTGTCTCTTTCATTAGCCAGGGGCATAATCATATGATTATAGGCCTGGGCAATAGCTGACCCGTGCCCGCTAAATTTTTCCTGGCTTGTTTTATCTGCATCCAGGATTGCCTGGTAAATTTCCGGCTGGTGTCTTTCCATCCAGGAGAGCAATGTTGGTCCGAAATTAAAACTGATTTGGCTATAATTATTGACAATTCGAATGATGTCACCTTCCTCATCCAGAATACGTGAGGCAGTATTGGTTTTATAACATTCTTCTGAGATTCGCTCATTCCAGTCATGGAAGGGATAAGCAGAATCCTGCAGCTCAATATCTTCCAACCAGGGATTTTCACGTGGGGGCTGATAAAAGTGCCCATGAATGCAAATATATTTATTTTTTTCCATTTTTCTTACTCACTCCTTTTTTCTATATAGAAGAAATTGATAGGGTTTTAGAGTTATATCATCTTTTTCATAAAAGACATCAGGTGCAAATGTTTCATTCCCAAGCCATTTTTTTTGGCATGAGTCAAGGACCAGTTCCCATCTGCATTTTTCAGACAATGAATATTTCTTACACTGGCTTAAATTAAACATTGTCTGAGAGGTATTAAAAAAGGCAATTAAAAGAAATTGCTCTTTTTCTCTAATTCTTTTTTGTATAAGTACTTTATTTTCTTTTATTATCCATACTTTAATTTCTTTTTTAGCCGGGCATTTCAGCAGGGGATAGTTTTTTCTCAATTTTATCAGCTGAGTATAATAACTTAATAATACAGTGTGTTTTTTCTCTCTTCTCTTCTGCCAATTAAGCTTACTTTTTAGAAAGGTAGATTTATCCTGGGGGTCAGGAGGTTCCTGTTGCCATTGGAATTGGGCAAACTCTTCTTTTCTTCCTTCCCTGACCGCTGCTACCAGAGCCTGGTTCTGGTGGTTGATAAAATACAAGAAAGGCGCTTCTTCGCCATATTCTTCTCCCATAAAGAGAAGAGGGACATAAGGAGAAAGAAGAATTATAGCTGCTGCTAATTTTAATTTCTCTAGTGATACCAATGTTGAAAGTCGCTCTCCAAGCATACGGTTTCCTATTTGATCATGATTTTGCGAATAGACAATAAGTTTTTCAGGTGGAATAAATCGTGAGCTATTACCATAATTCTTTTTACGATAGCGAGAATATTGTCCGGAATAAACAAAACCTTCTTTTATTGCCCTGGCTAAATCTTCAATTTTTCCGAAATCTTTATAATAACCGGTTTCTTCTTCAGTAAGCAGGGCATGCAGAGAATGGTGGAAATCATCATTCCATTGGGCATCTAATTGATAACCGCCTCTTTGTCGATTTCTGATAACTTTATTATCATTAAGATCACTCTCAGCTATGAGCAGGTGTTTCCTGTTATCTTTTTGGGAAATCTTTTCTATTACCAGGGAGAGCTCTGCTAAAAAATGGTTTGCACTCATATCAAAGATACTATGGATAGCATCTAGTCGCAAACCATCAAAATGATATTTTTTTAGCCAATAAAGGGCATTTTGGATAAAATAATTTCTGACACCATTACTGTAGGGACCATCAAAGTTTATTCCCTGTCCCCAGTTGGATTGGTATTTGTCGGTAAAATAGGGACTAAATCGAGGAAGGTAATTTCCTTCAGGGCCAAGATGATTATAAACAACATCCAACAACACTGCAAAACCTTTTTGATGACAGGCATTAATCAAGTTTTTTAAACTTTGTGGAGTGCCATAGGAATTATGTACTGTGAAAGGAAATACTCCGTCATAACCCCAATTTCTTTCCCCGGGGAATTGAGCAATAGGCATTAACTCTATGGTATTAATTCCTAATTTAGCCAGTTCATCTAATCTGGGTATAATTGCCTCAAATGTTCCTTCTGCAGTGAATGTACCTACATGAAGTTCATATATTATCATATCTGATAACTGTATGCCTGGCCAGTTGTTATCTTTCCAGGAAAAAGAATGATCTACTATCTGTGATGGACCGAATATTCCTTCAGGCTGAAAGTTTGAAGCAGGGTCTGGAAAGTCCTCTTTTCCATCCAGCTGATAAAAATATTTATAGTTTAAAAGATCTCTATTAATCTCAAGAACCCAGTAGCCTTCTTTTTCTAAATGGTTTAGTTCAATAATCTTATTTTCAGGAAAGACAAAATGAACTGCCACCTTTTGTTTATGAGGTGCCCAAACAGAAAACCTGGTTTTTTTAGTATTAAGATAATCAGTACCGATTATCATATTAATCTACCTGCTTTTTTAAAAAAAGAATACCTAGAGGTGGAATAGTTATATTAATAGAATATTCAAATCCATGCATAGGTAATGGAGTAGTTTTGGTTGTACCCATATTCCCCTGACCACTTCCTGCATATAAAGTGTCATCACTATTGAGAATTTCCTGCCAGACTCCATCATCGGGGACCCCAATACGGTAATTATACCAGGGAGTTGGTACAAAATTACAAATCACTATTATTTTTTCTTTCTCGGTTTTGTCTTTTCTCAGAAAAACAAGTACACTGTGGTTCCAGTCATTGCTTTCTATCCATTGAAATCCTGAACTTTCAAAGTCTATTTCATACAAGGCTTGCTCTTTTCTGTATAGATGATTAAGATCTTGGACCCATTTTGATAATCCAGCGTGCTGCTGGTCTTCAAGTAAATGCCAGTCCAGAGAATAATCATGTTGCCACTCTTGTCTTTGTCCAAATTCACTACCCATAAAGAGTAGTTTTTTTCCGGGATGACCAAACATGTACCCTAATAAAAGTCGTAGGTTGGCAAATTTTTGCCAGTCATCCCCGGGCATCTTTTCTAATAATGATTTTTTACCATGGGTTACTTCATCATGAGACAGAGAGAGAATAAAGTTTTCATTAAAAGAGTATAATAAACTGAAAGTAAGCTCCTGGTGGTGATATTTGCGATAGATAGGGTCTCGGGAGAAATAGGATAGAGTATCATGCATCCAGCCCATATTCCATTTCATACCAAAACCGAGCCCCCCTAAATATATAGGTCTGGAGACCATAGGCCAGGCAGTTGATTCTTCAGCAATCATCTGAATATCTGGAAAATAAGAATAGGAAGTCTCATTTAATTTTTTAATAAAGGAGATAGCTTCTAAATTTTCCCGTCCACCGAAACGGTTTGGTATCCATTCTCCTTCTTTACGGGAATAATCCAGATAAAGCATAGAGGCAACGGCATCCACGCGTAAGCCATCAACATGAAAATAATCCAACCAGAAGAGGGCACTGCTGATTAAGAATGATTGCACTTCTTTTCTGCCATAATTAAAGATATAGCTATTCCAGTCAGGATGAAACCCTTGCCTGGGGTCAGCATGTTCATACAGATGAGTACCATCAAAATAGACTAAGCCATGTTCATCACCAGGAAAATGAGAGGGTACCCAATCCAAAATTACACCAATGCCTTGTTGGTGTAGATAATCCACAAAATACATAAAGTCCTGTGGTGTTCCATAACGGCTGGTAGGAGAAAAGTAACCCACTGTCTGATAGCCCCAGGAACCATAAAAGGGGTGTTCCATTATCGGTAATAGCTCTACATGAGTAAATCCATTTTCGTTGCAGTATTGGGCTAATTCTACAGCTAGTTCCCGATAATTTAAAAAATCATTTTCTGGTTGAACCTTTCTCCGCCAGGAACCTATATGTACCTCATAGACTGAGAAGGGTTGATCTAATTGGTTTTTTTCTCTTCTTTCTTGCATCCATTTCTGGTCCTGCCAGTCATATTTTAAATCCCATAAAACAGATGCAGTTAAAGGTGGTTTTTCCCCGTAAAATGCAAAAGGGTCCCTTTTGTCTACAGAGTATTTTTGGAGATTTGATTGAATATAATATTTATATTTTTCTCCCTTTTCCAGGTTAGCTATAAAACCTTCCCAAATACCACTTCCTTTATGAATCTGTTTTAATTTGTGGCTGCCAGGCTTCCAATCATTGAAGTCTCCAATAACCGAAACAGAATCAGTGTTAGGAGCCCATACGGCAAAATGAAAACCATTTTTTCCATTTATATCCATATAATGTGCCCCTAAATGTTTGTATAACTGGTAGTGGGTTCCTTCATTGAAAAGAAAAACATCATCTTTGCTTAGCAGGGAATCTGAATGCAACATTTTATTCTTTTTCTTCATTACGAATCGCTCCTATTTCATAGAGTATACCTTTAAGGGGGATAGAAAGCCAATCAGGCCGATTATTTATCTCATATCCTACTTCGTATACTGATTTTTCCAGTAGATAAATGCTGAGCAATTTACTTATTTCTGCTTTATCTTCAGGGATAATTCCAGCAGACTCAATATGTTTTAGATAAGCATTAAGAAAAGTCTTGCTTACATAGTAAGTCCATAATTTTGCCCAGTGTTCCAGATCTTCATATTCTCCGGCAATTTTATTTTGCATTAATGGAGCAAAGGTTGCATAATGGAAGGATCGAAGCATACCTGCTACATCTTTTAATGGTGAGCGTTTAAGTCTTCTTTCGCCCAAAGGCCTGGCAGGTTCACCTTCAAAGTCAATGATATAGAAATCATTTCCAGTATAGAGAACCTGTCCCAGGTGATAATCACCATGTACTCTTATTTTTTTTGCCTTAATTTTTTTTGATAAAATTTTTCTACAATGATTTACAATGGTAGATTCCAGAGAGAGAACATCTTTTAAGTCGCCTTGAATAGTTTTAGGGCATCTATTGCTATTTTTATTTAAGGTCAAAAATACTCTTTTTACCAGGCTTTGCATTGACTGGTAAAGTGAACGCTGATAAAGCAGAGAATAAGATTCCGGTTTAAAATCAGGGTTTTGACTGGGACGTGCTAAGGACTGGTGCAACTCTGCTGTTCTCTTTCCCAGCTGGTATGTTATTTCTAAGAACGGGGCACCAATCAATTCCAGCATTATTTCCGGTACATCGGCTTCAAATTTTTCAAAGTAAGATGATGGAAGGGAGGGATATTTATCTATTTGGGTTATTTTTGACAAAACTCGTTCATAATATCTAATCAGATAGTCTTGTCCATAATCCCACATATTTCCTTCACTTTGTACAAAGGGATACAAGATTCCCAGAGTAACTAAAGAACCATCTTTTCCCTGGTATTCTATTGCCCCGGCAAAAGAGGGGACATTTTTGTAATCTGTTTTTTCAGTGATGTATTTTACTATTTCCAAATCAGGATTAACTCCTTCATCTAATTTACGGAATAATTTATAGATTAGCTCATGACCATAAAGGATAGAGGTATTGCTTTGTTCGGTGCCTAATGGATTGGATTGTTCAAAAGAGTCCATTGTTTTGCGAATATTTTTAAAATATTTACCAGGATAGGCCTTTAGTTTTCCCTCAGAGGTTTTTATGACCCTTCTTTTGGCTACTAATTGAAGAATAGTTTGATGGAAATCTTCATCCAGTATTGAATCATAAATTATTCCTTCTTTTTCTGTAGATTCATACTGAAGTAAGATGAAATTTGGCTTTTCTTGTAATAATGTTGTTGCCTGTTCAAGTTCCAAAAATGATAGAGGAAGATGATAATATTCTTCAGGTCCGGAAGTATAAGTGACCTTTAGTATTAATACTAATGAGCTTCCATTATTATTTTTAATTGGAATTGTTTCAGTGATACTTATCTTTAGTATTTTTTGAGCTTTACTGGCAAACCATCTCTGTTTTTTTAAAAATATTGGAAGTATTTGATTTTCAATTTTTGATTTAGTCCTATTACCAAAAAGATCCGGCCAGTCTTTTTTGGATTTCATTACTGGAATATGCTGACCAGTTTTTTCTATACTGGCCTCTTCTTCTTTTTGTAATATAAACCAGAAATAATCATAGAAGCCCATAGTCATTATATAAGGTTTATCCTGTATGATAGGGAATTGATTTTTGCTGAATACCTCGACTGGATGATATCCGACATACTCAGATAAATCCAGTTCAACAACTTGAGAAAAACGGGAAAGATTTATAACAACTAAGATTATTTCATCTTCATATTTACGGATAAAAGCCAATATTTTAGGATTATCAGGTTGCAAGAATTCTATGCTTCCCCTCCCAAAAGCCTTATAATTTTTGCGCATGTTAATAACTCTTTTCATCCACCAGAAAAAGGAAGTCTGATTCTGTTCCTGGTTTTCTACATTGACAGTTTGATAGTGATAGGCAGGATCAATAATTACTGGCAAGTAAAGTTTTTGAGGATTAGCACGGGAAAATCCGGCATTACGGTCACCACTCCATTGCATAGGAGTCCTAACCCCATCACGGTCACCTAAAAAATGATTATCTCCCATTCCGATTTCATCACCATAATAAATAGTAGGAGTGCCTGGAAGGGAAAATAGCAATATTTTCATTATTTCCATTTTTCGGCGTTGGTTTTCCAATAATGGTGCCAAACGTCTTCTGATTCCTAAATTGATACGGGCAGAGGTATCTCGAGCATAGACCCGGTACATATAATCCCGTTCTTCATCTGTAACCATCTCCAGGGTTAACTCATCATGGTTTCTAAGGAATAGTGACCATTGGCAGTTTTCCGGGATAGCGGGTGTTTGTTCTAAAATATCAATGATTGGAAAACGGTCTTCCATTCTTAATGCCATAAACATTCGTGGCATAAGGGGGAAATGAAATGCCATATGACAGGCATCACCATTGCCAAAGTAACGGATAGCATCTTCAGGCCATTGGTTGGCTTCTGCCAATATCATACGGTTATTATATTTCTGGTCAACATATGCCCGCATTTTTTTTAAAAAGTCCAATGATTCAGGCAGGTTTTCACAATTAGTTCCCTCTCTTTCAAAGAGATATGGTACTGCATCCAGGCGCATTCCATCTACACCCATGCTCATCCAAAAATCAATTACATTTAAAATAGCTTTTTGGACCTCAGGATTATCATAATTTAAATCAGGTTGATGGGAATAAAAGCGATGCCAGAAATATTTATCATTTTCTGGATCTCTGGTCCAGTTTGAAGTCTCAAAATCCTGAAAGATTATCCGAGCATCTTGATACTTGTCTGGACCATCACTCCAGACATAAAAATCTCGCCATTTTTTGGGAGCATTTTTTTTACGAGCTCTCTGAAACCAGTTATGTTGGTCAGATGTGTGGTTTAAAACCAATTCGATAACGACTTTTATTTCTCTTTTGTGTGCTTCTCTTAAGAAATTTTTAAAATGGCGCATATTGCCATAATGATGATGAATACTGTAATAATCTGAAATATCATATCCGTCATCTTTTAGAGGAGAAGGGAAAAAAGGCAATAACCAGATAGTATTAATACCTAAATTTTCCAGGTAATCAAGTTTTTCAGTTAAACCCCTGAAGTCTCCAATACCATCACCATTCTTATCAAAAAATGTTTTTACATGTAATTCATAGATTATTGCATCCTTATACCATAAAGGGCTTTCCATGGAGTCTTCCTGGCTAATCATCTATTTCCTCCTAGTTAAAATAATCAAATTGATTTTCTTTTTTCAGGTATTTTTTAATTCGTATTATATGTGCTGGTAAAATATGTGGATTTAGTTCAACATAATTGTATTCACCCTGCCAGATATATTGCCCACCACCTAATAAATCATGAGCCAGGAAAGATTGGTCAGTTGAAATTCCCAGTTCATAGAGTGGCACTTTTATCCAGCCGGACTGCGTATAATTGGGATCCAGATTAACAATAAGCAAAATAGCATCTGTTTCTTGTTCATTAAATTTAGCATAGCACAGCAATTGGTTATTTTCTACCGGTAGAAAACGAATATTATTTGTTGTCTGCAATTCCGGATTTTCTTCTCTAATTTTATTAACTTTAGTAAATATATTACGAGTACTTTCTTTTACTTCTTCCGGTAACCAGTTTTTCAGTTCATATTTTTCTGAATTATAATATTCTTCCTTGCCATTAACAGCTTTATTGATGAACCTTTCATAAGGTGGTCCATAAATACCATAATTTGATGATAATGTTGCCGCAAGAATAAACCTGATAATAAAAGCAGACTTGTAATCAGCTTGTAAGTATTCAGATAGAATATCAGGAGTGTTAGGCCAAAAATTTGGGCGAAAAAATTCTTTTATCGGATATTGGGTCAATTCAGTCAGATATTCAGTTAATTCCTGTTTCGTATTTCTCCAGGTAAAATAGGTATAAGATTGAGTGAATCCCAGCTTAGCCAGCCTATACATTATTTTAGGTCTGGTGAAAGCTTCTGCTAAGAATATTACCTCGGGAAACTCTGTCTTGATATTGCTAATCAACCATTCCCAAAACCCAAAAGGTTTGGTATGGGGATTATCTACTCTAAATATTTTAACTCCCTGCTTAATCCAAAAAATAGCAACACTCTTTAGTTCTTCCCAGAGGCCTTGCCAGTCCTCTGTTTCAAAATTAAAGGGAACAATATCCTCATACTTTTTAGGAGGATTTTCCGCATATTGAATTGTTCCATCAACACGCCAGCGAAACCATTCAGGATGTTCTTCAATATAAGGATGATCAGGAGAACACTGGAATGCCAAATCCAGGGCTATTTCCATCTCATTTTCAATTGCTTTTTGCACTACTTTTTGAAAATCAGAGAAATCTCCCAATTGAGGGTGAATAGCCATATGCCCGCCTGCTTTATTTCCAATAGCCCAGGGACTGCCTGGATCATTTTTTTCAGAAACAACTGAGTTGTTTTTACCTTTGCGATGAGTAATTCCAATAGGATGTACTGGAGGGAAATATAATACATTGAAACCCATTTGGGCAATTTCTGGTATTTTTAGCAGAACATCTTGCAGATTGGCATGCTGACCTGCCTTGGTTGAGCAGGAGCGAGGGAATATTTCATACCAGGCACTAAAGCCAGCCCTTTTTCTATCAACAGTTACGTTTAGAATGTTGTGATAACAGCTAATATTATTTTGTACCAGATATTTTTGTAAAAATTCAGCAGTTAAAAGACTGTCTAATTTTTTTATTAAAATATCCTGTTCTTTGCTTATTTGAATAAGTGCAATAATTTCTTGAATTTCTGCTTTTTTATCCAGTTCTTGAACCTTTTTCATAGATTCTGACAATATAGATAGACCGCTTTTTATATCAACAATAATATTATTGCCGCTTGTTGCCTTTTTTTGAATATCTGTCCACCAGGTTGAAAGATGATCAATCATTGCTTCCAGGGTATATTCATAAATACCTGGCTCACTGACAGAAAATACCCCTTGCCAGAGGTCATTCCCAATAAATTTCATGGGAATCTTTTCCCATTTTTGCCTTCCCTGTTTCCGAAAAAGCAAATTTGCCAGTATTTTATCATGCCCATCAGCATAAATATCAGCAGAGACTACTATACTTTCGCCTGTAGTTCTCTTGATGTTAAATTTGCCATTATTGATTTCAGGTTGTACATTTTCAATTACAACCCTTTGTTTCCCATTTATATCTTTTAATTGTTTAATTTGAAAAATCCTTTCTATTTAATATCTGTTATTTAATTTTCTAAGAATTTTGTAATTGACTTTAACATTCCCTGAGGAGAACGAGACATCTTCATTCTTCTTGCCAATTCTTTTTCATTAAATACATCACGTATCCAGTTGGCAAAATCATTATTTTGCTTACTGACATGGTAATTAAATAATTCTTGATTCATATTTGCCAGTTGGTCCAATAATTCAGCCAGGTTTTTTATTGGGATACCATTATTTAAGTAAAAATAATTGTCAGATGTTGAAGCTTCTCTATAGATATCAATTTTCTTTTTCTGTGTCATTAAAAACATTAATTTCTCATTAATTGTCATCTGGAAAGCTTTTTTTCATCTTTCTACACCAGAGAGTTTATAGTTAAAATAATGTTATAAATTATTTAATTTGTATTTTATATTATTATAAGATAAAAATCTCTTAATTCAAAATTAAAGGATTTAAAACAGTTTTTCTCAATTTTACTAAATCATTCAACTTCAGATTAAAACATTTCTAATTATTGTAAAAGCTTATAGCATAATAGTGTAATTTTATTTAACCATAGAATACCACATTCTCTGAAGCTGCCAATGGTTAAATAAAGGTTTTACCAAAAAGACAATTGTTGTGTTAGCTAGAATTTTTCACCTGAAGTCCAAAGTTGGAAGTCATATTGCTTAGAAATATTATAGCTAAAGTATAAATAAAAAATCGAAAGAAAAAGAGCTAAATAGTGATAAAAAGCCAAACCTCTTTAAGAGGTTCTGAAAGCCACCCGCTATGCGGGTGCGATATTTATTTGGAAATTGCATTTATAAATTGATAAACTATAAATATCTGATGATATCATGAGAATAAGTTTGGGAGGGCTAGAAATGACTGAAAAAAGTAAAGAGAAAGATAAAATAGCTAATATAAGTGAGAAATACATAATAAGTGCACTTATGGATTATTGTACAGATAGTATATATTTTAAGGATCTCCAGAGTAGATTTATATTAGCAAACAAGGCATTACTTAAAAAGCTTGGCATGAAAAATATGAGCGAACTAATTGGAAAGACAGATGAGGATTTGTTTACTGAAGAACATGCCAAAGAGGCCTATGCTATTGAACAGAAGATAATCGAAACAGGTATCCCAGTAGTTGATATTGAAGAAAAGGAAACATGGTACAAGAAAGGAATCAGATGGGTATCAACAACAAAAATG
>LDZT01010712.1_pt1 | contig 21925 bp, 13 predicted proteins | sample 615521 | NCBI WGS metagenome assembly LDZT01 (sample SAMN03408292, study PRJNA278302) | terrestrial metagenome | isolation source: oil reservoir sample SB1 | place: USA: Alaska, North Slope, Schrader Bluff formation | collected 2011-09
TTGCAATACGCCCCTACATTTATCATCCCCGCTTCCTTCTGCGGGTTCTTCATCATATCTTATAGATTCCCGCCTGCGCGGGAATGACAGAGAAGACTGCGGGAATGACAGAGAAGACTGCGGGAATGACAGAGAAGGTTCCGCATCCCGGTAATCGTTCTTCAGTGCGGCCCTCAGCCAGCCAGCCGGGCTCTTAACATTCTTCCTCTCCATAAGCAAATCTAATTTCTCCTCAATCTTCTCCACCGGGTACTCTTTTAGCAGCTGCTCCACAAATTCCTCCTTAAGATCTAATTTAACCATCCGTTCTCTAACTGCTTGCATTTTTTCTTCTCCTTCCTCTTTTAATTTTTTAAAATTAACAGCAACAGCAACATCTTTTTCTCCTTTTGTTGTTGTTAAATTGGTAATGTTAAGATTGGTATTGTTAGGGTAGCGTTTTGATACCAAAGAAAGTTTCATATTGCTACCAACATAGGTATCATTTTGCTACCAACAAAATCTATTATTTTCTCCGGATCCGGATGCCCTGAGAGCTCTCCAATAGGAGTAATCTGATAGATATTATTTTTGTAATGACCGGTAGTGGATTTCCCCTTTCTGATATTTTTAATCAGACCAAACTTAATCAGGGTATTCTGGTATCGGAGTAAGGTAGTTTTAGCTATCCCCATCTGTTCACACAGAGAATTTATGGTAGGCCAGGCGATATCTTTTTCTTTATGACAGTAAGAAAGCAGTTCCTGATAGAGCACTACAGGTCCTACCCCCAAGACCTTGACCCATTCCCTCAAGAAATAGTTGGGGATAACAACATAACCTTCTTTTCTTTCTTCCCCCGGCTTTTTCTGCTTATTTAGTCTTTCTCTTTGCATATATTTCTACCTCTTTTCCTCTTTACTCGATACGGTTTTTATTAGTGATTGTATTTTTCCCCGACCGGCTAACAACTATTCACTATTCATTAACGACTACTACAATTACATCATAAAAAAAATTTCCTGTATCATGTTTTCTCTTTGTTTTTGATTTGTTTTTGATTTGTTTTTAATTTGCTTTTGTCCGAAGTTAATCTGAAAATAAAAAATCCGAACAGCTTTTGAACCGTTCGGATTTAAAAGATTTAAATTCGATTTATTTATTTTTTTTAATGATAGACAGGCGAGACGCCTGTCCTATGGGAGTTGTAAGGATATAATTGTAATATTAATTTATTTTCAGTTCCTTATCATTCACATTTAACATAACACCTCTTCCGGATACTACTTTAAATATATTCTTAACTTTTTCTTTATTTATTTTGTTATTACCAATTGCATCTAAAGTATCTTTTCTAAATTTATGTATATGTTGAATTATCCGGGTATAAATTGCATCAGTTTCACCTTCCCATAATTCCTTTAAAATTTCTTCATAGCCCACTACTTGTCCTCTATGTTGAGCCAATAGACATATCAAAGAAAAACCTATGGTAGTAACTTTAACTTCTTTCCCCTCAAAGATGATTCTATCCGGGCGATGCCGGTCGATTTCTAAGATAGTTTTTAGTTCTCGGTTTTCAGTTTTCAGTTGAGAAATGAGAGATGGATTAGTCGCTAATCGGCGGCCATCATCCAACCTTCTTTCTTTCACTTTGCTGTTTTCACCGGAAAACCTTCTCTTGATTCTCCCGGCCAATCTTTTCGGCACCACCTTACTCAGCTCCTCTTCGCCTAATTCTTCCAGACATTTTCTATTATTATATCCCTCTCTTAACAGCACCCTCACATAACCCCGACCCAATCCGGGGATATGCAGACACGCAAGCTCCAATCCTTCTTCTTCCACTCCCCAGGCCAACCTCTCCGAGACCCTCTTTATTGCGGCTAACTCTTCTTTTTTACGCTTCTTTTTGTTCCAGCCCAGGCTTTCCGCCAACCAGGAAAAGCTTTCCCCTAATTTCCGTATCGCCCCACCGTAGATTTTATACGTCTCCTCAATCTCTTTTATCTCTCTATCTCCTATCCAATCATATAATAGGAGGGCTTTCTTGATAGAAAGATAATCTTCTATATCCAATTCAAGGCGGCAATCTTCTCCCTTTAATTCTAAAATATCCTGATAAATTTCTTTACCGTCTTCTCCCCGGTCGGAAACTAATTCTGTCATCCTACTCTGATAATAATATTTCCAGTCACCCTTTTTATAGCGGTCGGTAGTCTGATTAAACTGAGGGAAAGGGATAGGAATATTTTTCCCTTCATCACTTTTAGCCAACAAAGTAATTATTTCTAAATTAGTTAACTTTCCTCTTTTGCTTTCTAAATATTTTTTAAAGAGAAGATAGGTATCCATATCTATCCTTCGGGAATTAATCAGTGCTCCCGCTCCGGTGAGGAATAGTTTTTTGGCGTCTTTATCTTTTTTGCCGTATTTTATTAGATTTTCTTCTATTAATATTTTCAAACTTTTTTTAATCTCTGTCTCCAGGTCATCTTCTTCAAAATTAAATACCCAGTAATGGTCATCTTTTTTAAAATCAGAAGTCAATCCCTTAAATCGATTATCCAGTTTTTCTTCCGTATTTATTCCCTTTGCTATTTCCTTTAGAAGAAAATTAGTAAAGTTCTTTTCCTTCTTCGAGGGACGGCAGGACGTTTTTATATCCTGGCCTGCAGGGAAAGCTGCTGCTGTTGCTGTTACTGCCGGGGCAGTTGATGTCAGGACAGAGTTATATTTTCCTCTGGAGTCATTGATCTGCAAGATCTCTGCCGGATTAGCCGGCTTTAAAGCATTAAAGTAAAGATTTTGCACCACAGTCTCGGAAAGAAGGGAAGGGGCTAAAAAGATAACCCGTCCAAAATTATCTTCTTCTTTCTGGTTTAATCTTCCTGCTCTTCCTCCCATATTTTCTACATCTGCCATACTCATACCGGTAAGGTAACTGTTTCCGTGATCTCCATTACTACTCGCGTATTTATGAGTAGTGAGGATTACATTTTTAAAGGGAAGATTTACTCCCATAGCCAGAGTGGTAGTAGCACAAATTAACTTAATCTCTCCGGTTCTCAGATAGTTCTCTACCAGATTTCTCTCTTCCCAGGAAAGGTCAGCATTATGATAGGCTATCCCCTTTTCCAATAAATAGAGCAATTCATTTCGGGATCTAGTCTCCTCCAGCCGGGAAAGCTCGTAAATAGCCCCATCTGCCCTGGGAGCATCAATTTGCCCGGCCAGCCATCCGGACCATTTGCGGGTATCTTTCCGGGTAGGGAAGAAGAGGAGGGTAGGCTCATCTTTTTCTACAAAATAAGAGGCCGTTTTTTTTAGATAATCTTCGTAAGAATTATCCCGGACTTCATCGGGAGCAAAAAAGGTCTCTTCCCCACGGTAATAATTATTATGAGTGATATATTTAAAAGTTCCTTCCCGTACTAACCCTTTACGCAATTCTACAGGACGTTGATGAGAAAGCAGGGAATTAGCCGAAATCCAGTTTAAGAATCCTGCTTCATTATCCAAATATGCAGATAAACCGATAATCTTAAGGTCAGGTTTATTCTTTTTGATATAGGTAATTATCTCTTCCAGGAGGGGACCGCGGACGGGGTCATGAATCATCTGCATCTCATCGATAACAACCAGAGAGACATCCCGCAGGAAATTAGGATATTCGAGAAGAAAATAATTAAATTTCTCATAGACCATTACAGCTACCTGGTAATCTCCTCGAATAATCTTCTTATCGTATTCCCGACGATCCCGGGAAGAGATGAGAGTGTTTATATCACAATCAGTATAAAGGTCACGAAAATGATGATATTTTTCTTCGGCTAAAGAACGCAAGGGAACCAAATAAATAGTTTTTTTCTCACGGACAACCTGATTGGTAGCCGCCATCTCACCGATAAAAGTTTTCCCCGAAGAAGTAGGAGCAATAACTAATAGATTCTGATTGTCATTGCAATCCAGTACCCCATACCTCCTTACTGCCTCTTCCTGAACCGGCAGCAGATAAAGAGAATAATACTTCTCCCAGATATCCACAATATAAGAGGGAACTCCCCAAATTTCTAAATCTCTCATCTTCATCGGCTTTCTAAACAATATACTTCCTTCCTTTCTAATAATTTATTAAAAATATATCTAAATAAGTGCATACGAACAAAAGTTTATGACCCTATTTTACCTCATTTTCCTCCCAATTGCAATACAATTTTTCAAAAAACTTTCCCTCTCTGTCATTCCCGCAGTCTTCTTTGTCATTCCCGCTCCTCTCTCTGTCATTCCCGCGCAGGCGGGAATCCATCTTTTTCCCCCTAATTCTAAAATATTTTCCCAAAAAAGAAGGACTTTTAATAAGCAATGTAGTATATAAGTAATAGCGTATTTTATAGATAATTAGCAATTAATCAAAAGCTGGAAAAGGCAAACTATCCGAAAGGGTAGGGCGCAAAGTTATGGGTCTAAAATATTATATTATGACCGCCAGACTGCCGGCTTTTTTACGTGTGTGTTATTTTATAAAACCATCATTTTTAAATAAAAACATAAAAAATCAAACTTTTTTTCAATTATTTTAAATTATTTTACTAATTGTTGCCATACAGTAGTCGTAGCCGTGTGATACAATTATAGAAAAACTCCTTAGAAAGGAAAAAATAATGACAGAGAAAAATGAAATAGTAATTTATACCACCCCGGAAGGGAAAGAAACCTTTGAGGTAAATCTAAAAAAAGATACCGTTTGGCTGTCTCAAAAGCAGATGGCAGGCCTTTTCGAAAAAGATGTTCGTACCGTTAATGAACATATTAGAAATATTTTTAAAGAAGGCGAATTGGAAGAAAATTCAGTTATCCGGAATTTCCGGATAACTGCCGCAGATGGTAAAAAATATAGCACTAATATGTATAATCTTGATATGATCATCTCCGTCGGCTACCGGGTTAATTCCAAGCGCGGCACCCAATTCCGCATCTGGGCTACCAATGTTTTAAAAGAACACTTAATCAAAGGATACACCATAAATGAAAAAAGAATGCGCGAAGATCGGGCGAAATTAAAAGAATTCCAAAAAACCTCAAGAATTATGGAAAGACTCCTGCAGAATAAAGCCTTAGATTCAACCGAAGCTACCGGATTATTGAAAGTGATTCTTGATTATCAAAAAGCCCTGCATTTACTTGATGAATATGATTTTCAAAAATTAAAGATAAAAAAAGTTACCACTCAGGAGAAATTTAGAATTAGCTACCAAAGAGCCCGCCAGGAATTAGACCGATTAAAAGCTCATTATCCAACAGCTTTATTTGGCCTGGAAAAAGACCAGTCATTCTCCGGCTCCATCGGAGCAATATATCAAACTTTCAATGGAAAGGACCTCTATCCCAGCATAGAAGAAAAAGCTGCACACCTCTTATACTTTGTGGTCAAAAATCATTCTTTTATAGATGGAAATAAACGAATTGCCGCATCACTTTTCCTCTGGTTTCTAAATGAAAATGGTATTTTATATAATGAAGACGGCAGTAAACGTATTGCCGATAACGCCCTGGTGGCTTTAACCTTATTAATTGCCGAAAGCAGAGCAGAAGAAAAAGATAACATGGCCAAAGTAGTTGTAAACCTAATTAATCAAAATAATTAAGAAGTAATAGAAAGTAGGGGTCGGATTCATCCGACCCGTCACATCTTTTTGTTCTTGCGAATATTTTCCCAAAAAAGAAGGATTTTTGATAACCGATGCAGTATGTAAATATTAGTTTGTTTTTAGAATCATGGAGGGCATTTATCATAACTTGTCCCCCCTTCACAGTTTTTCTTAAATAAATCAAAAAAATTCAAACTTTTTTCAATTTTTTCAAATTATTTTATTAATTATTGCCATACAGTAGTCGTAGCCGTGTGATATAATTATATAAAATATCGATTTATATTAAAAAAATAGTTAATGGGCAAATGTTCTACCCGGAAAAATACCCAGAAAAATAATAATAAATAGGCAAATAAAAAATACTTTTATTTGCAAATAGGAACGAAACAAAATCAATATAAATTATTTATAATTGTTTTTAAAGGGTATCTATAAATACTTTTAATAAAGAGGTAAAACCATGACCAAAGAAAAGAAATTTTTTGATACTTTGGGAAAAATTTTTATCGGTGCAAAAGTAGAGGGAGAATCTGGTTATATTAATTTGATGGGAATTAAGTCAAGGTATTATGAAAAAGGTGTCTTCCCTAAATTACAAAAAGACATTGATAAGGCGTTAGAACCATTCCCCGATTTTAGAGAAGAACTTTTTAACAGACTTTATACTTTTTTTAGTCGTTATTTTTCTGAAAGTGGTTCAATTTATTTTAGTTACACTCCTCTTCATCAAAATATATATGAGAAAGTCTATACTGATGATAAGGATGTAATGCTCTTCTGGAAAACCCACATGCTTTATTACGTCAAAACTGACCGATTGTTTAAAAACCTAAAAGTAGAAGTAGACAATTTAAAATTTTTCTTTGATGTATCTGACTTGGAATATAAAAGAGCGAATGAAAAAAAAGAAATCGTTTATGAATTTAAAAATAAAAGAGAAGACGGAACCATCGTCTTTGATGTTTATTATTCTGAAAGAGGGAAGAAGACTAAAATAATTGACATTTTAAGGGCCTTAAAAAAAGAAGAATTAAATATAAATGAAGATATTTTAGAAAAAGCCTTTAAAATTTTTGAGAAACAGAACGAAGTTGATTATTTTATCAACAAAGATGCCAAAACATTTTTAAGAGAACAGTTTGATATATGGCTTTATCAATATGTTTTTTCAGGAGAAAGTGAATGGTCAGAAGAGAGAATTAAACAATTACAAATTTTAAAAGATATTGCTTTTAAAATAATTGATTTTATCTCACAATTCGAGGATGAATTAGTAAAAATCTGGAATAAACCAAAATTTGTTTTAAATTCTAACTATGTAATAACTTTAGATAGAATAGCAGATAAAAATATTGAATTAGTAGAAAAGACGATAAACCATAAAAATATTGATGAACAAATCAAAGAGTGGAAAGAATTAGGGATTATCAATAACGATTTTGATAAAACTAAAATAATAGAAAATAATTTAATGGGTAAGCAATTAAATAAGAAATATAAGCATTTACCCATTGATACAAAATATTTCAAAGATTTAGAACTGGAGATTTTAGGATTTTTTGATGATTTAGATAATCAGTTAGACGGCTGGCTTATAAAAAGCGAAAACTATCAGGCATTAAAGACTATTTTGCCCAAGTTTAAAGAAAAAATTCAGACAATTTATATTGACCCGCCTTTTAATAAAGAATCAGATGCCGATTATTTTTATTCAGTAAAATATAAAGATGCCTCCTGGATAACTTTACTTGAAAATAGATTGAGATTAGCAAAAGATATTTTAAATCCCAAAGGAAGTATTTTTGTAAGATGTGATTATAATGGCAATATGCTTGTAAGGAGTTTAATGAATGAAATTTTTGGAGAAGAGAATTTTAGAAACGAGATTGTAATAAGTAGAATAAGTAAGCAAGATCCCAAAGCGAAGAAATTTAACACAGCAACAGATTCACTTTTTCTATATTCTAAAGATGAAAAATTTTTATTCCAACTTTTGTTTAAGAAATTATCAAAAGCAAAAAGTGAAAGATGGCACGCAATGGATTCTCAGGGGCAAGGTCAACCTCTTTATATTTTTGGATGTTTTTTAGAGCCACCTAAGAGGCGCCATTGGACTTACGGTCAGAAAAATATAAAACAAATGGAAGCCGAAGGTAAAATTAGACTAAAATGTAAAAATTGTGAGCATATCCATTATTCAGGCATATGGGCAGGATGTCCCAATTGTGGAAATAAAAATAATATTAAAATAGAATATTTTCTTGCTCCTACCGAAGAAAAGCAAGTTGATTCAAATTGGACAGATATATCAGGTTATACTTCTAACTGGAATTTTCCTACTGAAAATTCAGAAATTCTACTAAAACGTACTATAAAATCTACATCTTGTAGAAATAATTTAATTATAGATTTCTTCTTAGGCTCTGGCACAACTACTGCAGTAGCTCATAAATTGAAGAGAAAATGGATTGGTGTAGAGATGGGAGAACATGTTCGCGATGTAATTCTTCCCCGGATGAAAAAGGTATTATCCTATGATAAAAGCGGTATATCCAAAGAAAAAGATGTTAAAGAAATATACAATCCTCAAAATGCCGGTGGTTTCTTCAAATACTATGAACTTGAACAATATGAAGACACTCTAAGAAAAGTAAAATATGAAGATTCAGATTTATTCAATAATCCTTATGTTGACTCATACAATCAATATGTATTTATGAGAGATTCAAAGATGCTTGAGGCCTTGGAAATAGATTACAAAAATAATAAAGTGAAAGTAGATTTATCTAAACTTTATAAAAATATTGATATTCCAGAAACACTTTCCAATTTACTCGGAAAATGGATTAAGAAAATAACTCCCGATTATGTAGAATTTGAAAATGGAGAAAAGATAGAAATCAAAAATTTGGATTATAAACTCATTAAATCTTTAATCTGGTGGTAAGAAGAGAGGGATGTAAAGTATGAGTAATTTTAAGTATCCAAAAGGTTCTGAATGGAGAAAATGGGATTTACACGTACATACGCCAAAATCAATTAATCAGAAATATGGTGGCGATAAGGAAGAAATATGGGAGAAGTTTATTTCTGATTTAGAAAATCTGTCCGTAGAATTTAAAGTTATAGGTATAAATGATTATTTATTTTTAGGTGGCTACGAAAAAGTTGTAGAGTATAAAAGGAATGGGCGATTGAAAAATATTGATTTGATTCTCCCGATTTTGGAGTTTAGAATAGAGAAATTTGCTGGTATAGACTTCGGTAAATTAAAAAGAATAAATCTTCATGTTATTTTTTCTAATGAATTAAATATTGAAACTATTAAAAGTCAATTTTTAAATGGACTTGAGCAGTCATATAAGATTGAAAAAGATGGGACTGAATGGAAAAGAGCGATAACAGAAGATAGCTTAATCGAATTAGGCAAAAAAATTAAAGCATCTATTCCACCCAAAGAGTCAAGCAAATATGGAAGCGATTTAGAGGAAGGATTTAATAATTTAAATGTTGATGAAAATAAAATTTTTGAATTGCTTCAAAGAGATTGTTTTAAAGACAAATACTTAATTGCGATTGGGAAAACGGAATGGAGTGATTTAAAATGGACAGATAGTTCTATAGCGACTAAAAAAACGATTATAAACAAAGCTCATATAGTTTTTACCGCTGCAGAGTCTGTTGAAATATGGCGAAAGAGTAAAGAAAAATTGACACAAGAACAGGTTAATGATCTTTTACTCGATTGTAGCGATGCACATTATTTTTCTAATTCTAAAGAGAAAGAGAGAATAGGTAATTGCTTTACTTGGATTAAAGCAGACCCCACATTTGAGGGTTTAAAGCAAATCATTTATGAACCTGAATTAAGAGTTGGAATCCAGGAAGAGAATCCTCGAGAAAATGAGGTATATGCTCGAATAGAGAAATGTGTAATTAATTTTCCATCTGATTTAAAAATTAAAATAGAAGAATCTGGGGAAAAGACGGACTTTTGTTTACAAGGTAAATACGAAATAGAGTTTTCTAACAATTTAACAGGTATCATTGGTGGAAGAGGAACAGGTAAAAGTACATTAATTCATCTTCTTTGTAATGCTTGCCCAAAAAAGGATATTTCAAAACTTGAGGAGTTGAATTCACCGGTATTGAGTCTTGATTTTGCCCCAGATCCTTTAAGAGAATCAGCCGATTTGACCGCTACTGAAATTCCAACCAATACTGAGTTTTTCTTGCAGAATGAAATAGAGAAATTTGCGAGAGATATACATGAAATGTCAAATCTTATACGCCACAGACTCCTCCTTCTTTCTTCTTTAAATAATCAAATATCGTTAAAAGATCTTCAGAATGAATGGTCAATGACTTCCCAGGCTATGAACGGGATTATAGAAGCTTATGATAATATTTCTTGTGCCACAAAGAATATTGAATCAGTAAATAAGCAAATCGAGACACTCAAAAAGCAAATTGCTGTAATCAAGTCAAAAGAATATCAAAATTTTCAAAAGGTAATTGAAGAAATTAACAGTAAGATTGCTGAATTCAGACGCTATAAAAATGAATATATTGACATTATTGCAAAGATCGATATGCTTATTACTGCTTTTTCTCAACTGGATTGGAGTAAAGAACAAGGTAAAGGTACTTTGGACGAGTTGTCGGATTTATTGGGTGACTACAAAAAGAGGTTAAAAGAAAGTTTTAATCAATTAGCAAACAAATTTAAAACAAATAATTATTATTCAAAACTTACAGAGAAGAAGATTCAGCTGAAAAAATATTTGGAGAAAAAAGGTCTTACGGAAGAAAACATAGAAGAGCTAGCTGATGCATCAGAACAAATAAAAGAGCTGGAGGATGAAATCAGAATATTAGAAAGACAAAAAGTTCCATTCGAAGAAATTTATAAGAAAAGAAAATCCACCCTTTGTGCATATAAAGAGAAGTATTCAGCCTATCAAGATCGATTCTTTGAAGTTGCCACACGCCTTGAAAAAGAACTACAAGGATTACCTTTTTTTGACAAGGCAATAAGTTTTACTCCAAAAATCAATAAGCAACGACTCCAAGAAGACATAGTTACATTTGTGAAGGAGAGTAACCAAGCCAAAGTTACTTTGAGAACAAATGATATTCAAAGTGTTCTCTTTGATGTTGAAGATATTTCTGAATACCTTAAGAGCAAAGAAAAAATACGGGATTGTGTCAATCAGTCTACCAAAGCAGTTCTTCACAAACAAATAATACAAGGACTGGTTAACGATCCGGTTTTTCTGGAAAAATTGTATCTCCTTCTTTGGAAAAAATATTACGATATTAGCAATATACAAGTCCAGACAAAACTCGGTGATAAACTTCTGCAAAACACATCTTTTGGTGAAAGATGTGGAATTGTTATTTCCATTATTTTGATTGCTGGCACAAATCCTATTGTAATTGACCAACCAGAAGATAACCTTGATGGCAAATTTATCTCTAATGTTCTTGTACCACTTATAAGAAAGCGGAAACTTTGTCGTCAGATAATTTTAGTTACTCGGGATGCGAATCTCGCTATTGGCGGAGATGCTGAATTAATACATATTTTAGAGAGTGATGAAAATGAGAAAAAGACGAAAATTCTTCCATCCAGTATTGAAAATATTAAATATAGGGAAAACTACATTTGGATATTAGATGGCGGGAAGGAAGCTTTTGAGAAAAGAGAGAAGAAATATGGATTTAAGACGACTTGAATAATCTCAAAACATAGAATTTAAGCCTTCCTTGCAGGATTAGTATTTCAAAGTAATTAGTGGTTTTGCAAATGCAAAGAACGGAGGTAATTTGATAATCGGATTAGATGACGATGAACAATCCCGTAGAAATGAAAAATTCAAAAAAAATGATGGAGCATATTCTAAATAAAGCAAGAAATAAACTCAGGATTATACCATCGGTCAATTGCACAACCAGAGAAAAATGGAAGAAGGTATGAATTGTTATAACGAACACGTTTCGGGCATTTATCGGACATAATACACAAAAACCGCAAACATGCTCACAAACAACTTAAAAGGACAATAATGACTATGGCAAGAATATTTTTACAAAATATAATTGAAGAGTCAAAAAGGTTTGGTGATTTACCCGCTAATTGGAATTCCTTTGGTTTAGAAAAATTTTCTAAGACTAAAAAGCTTTGGGATTATCAGCAAAAAGCTGTAAAGAATGCAATAACCATTTTATGGAAATATTTTGAGGATTTTTCTGATTATCAAGAAGGCGAGAGATTAGAAGTAAATCAGGAAAGAAAACGAAGATTTTTCAAATGGTATAAAGATAACGGGTTAGAAGAAAAATTAGATATAAAGTTAGATAAAAGAAAAAGAAATATCTATAATCTTCTCACTGAATATTACCAACAAGAAGACAGTAAAATCCCTTATGAGAATTTTACCAACCGTATGTGTTTTTGGATGGCGACCGGGAGCGGGAAAACCCTGGTCATAATTAAATTAATTCAAATATTAAAAGAATTAATTGAAAGAAAAGAAATCCCCTCTTACGATATTTTATTTTTAACTCATCGGGATGATTTAATAGAACAATTAAAAAAACACGTGGGTGAATTTAATTATGCCAACGAGACAAAGATAGATTTAAGGGAATTAAAAGAATATCCGGAAGTTAAAAGACAAAGAAATCTATTTGGAATTACCGTATTTTATTACCGTTCAGATAATTTAAATGATGAACAGAAAGATAAAATTGTAGACTTTAAAAATTATGATAATGACGGTAAATGGTACGTATTTTTAGACGAAGCCCACAAAGGAGATAGAGAAGATTCAAAGAGGCAACAAATTTATTCCATCCTCTCCAGAAATGGATTTTTATTTAATTCTTCAGCTACCTTTATAGACTCCAGAGATATTGTAACTTGCGCTTATGATTTTAATCTCAAAAAATATATAAATGCCGGTTACGGAAAACATATCGGCATTTTAAAACAGGAAATAAGAGCCTTTAGAGAAAAAGAAGATTATAGTGATGAAGAGAAGCAAAAAATAGTATTGAAATCTCTTATTTTATTGACCTATGTGAAAAAGTTTTACGGTGAAATAACCAAAATTAATGAAAGCTTATATCATAAACCATTGTTATTAACTTTAGTTAATTCTGTAAGTACCGAAAATGCTGACTTAAAACTATTTTTTAGAGAGCTGGAAAAGATAGGTAAAGGAGAGATTGAGGAAGAGGTATTTAAAAATGCTTTGAACGAACTTTGGGCAGAATTAAAAGAAGAGCCTGAGTTTATATTTGAGCCTGATAGAAAAATAAAAATAGATGAGAAAATAATAAAGGATATTACTAAGAATGATATTTTATATCATATATATAATTCAAAAACAAGCGGAGAAATTGAAATATTAAGAAGGCTTTCCAATAAAAAGGAATTAGCTTTTAAGTTAAAGACCAGCGATAAGCCTTTTGCCCTAATAAAAATAGGTGATATATCTGGATGGCTAAAGGATGAACTGGTAGGGTATGAAATTCAGGAAAGATTTAAAGATGAAAGTTATTTTGAAAATCTAAATAAAGAGGATTCTGAAATTAATATCTTAATGGGTTCGCGTAGTTTTTATGAAGGATGGGATTCTAATAGGCCTAATGTAATTAATTTTATTAATATTGGAGTGGGGCAAGAGGCAAGGAAATTTGTACTTCAATCAGTGGGTCGAGGAGTAAGGATTGAGCCATTTAAGGATAAAAGAAAAAGGCTGTTAGAACTTTATAATGCCCAGGAAATAGAAGAAAATTTATTTAATCAAGTTAAAGATAGAGTGTTGCCGATGGAGTCTTTATTTATTTTTGGGACTAATAGGGAAGCATTAAAGACTGTACTGGAAAAATTAGAGTTAGAAGGAAAAGGAGAAGGTGAATCCCAGCTTTCTCTCTTTATTAATAAAGAGGTTAAAGAACATAAATTACTGGTTCCTACATATAAAGAGGCCAATTATTCTCTTATGAAAAAAAGAGAATTAACGAGTTTTGAGATAAATGAACAGGAATTAAAGATTCTTAAACAATATATTGAATTTATACAGGATGATAGAGTATTTCTTATGCGTTATAATTCTGATCCTGAAAAAATTAAGATATTGAAAGAAAGTATAAATAATCCGGATAGATTCAAAGATAGTAATAAAAATTTTAAAAACATTGATATACTTATTCAGCGAATATTTAATTATTTTAGTATAAAACCGCAAGAGTTAAAAAATTTAAAAGAAATAGATGAAGAGATAAAACATTATAAAAATATCAAAGTTTATTTAGAAGACATTAATGAGATTCAAAATAAAATAGAAAAAGCAAAAAGCTATCCTAACAAAAAGAAAAAATTAGAAAAGGAATTATCCAAGCTAAGTGACGAAGTTAGAAGAAATATTGAAGGATTGTTAATAAAAGAAGCAACTGAAACTTATAGTTTTGATCATAAGGGCATTACAATCAAATACGTTGCTCACCATTATTATATTCCTCTGATATTGTCTGAGACTAATTCTACAGAAGAAAAAATAAGTTATATTAGACATATAATTAAAACTCCTAGCGAAGTAAGATTTGTTGAGGATTTAGAAGATTATTTAATTACGGGAGATAATAAATTTAAAGAATTTGATTGGTGGATGTTTAGTAAACTGGATGAGAGCTTAGATGAAGTTTATATTCCTTACTACAATCCAAATGAAAATAAAATAAGTAATTTCAATCCGGATTTCATTTTTTGGTTACAGAAGGGTAACAAATACTTTATTGTTTTTGTTGATCCAAAAGGCACTGAACATTCAGGTTGGGCAGATAAACTCAACGGATACAAAAACATTTTCGAAGAAAAATTTAAAGAAATTAATTACAACGGATTTAAAGTAGGAGTAAAATTATTTTTTATCTCGAGGGATGCTTCAATAGTAAGTCAAAGATTTCCAGAACACTCGCGATATTGGTTTAGTGATATTGGAAAAATGCTGAAAGCAATAATATGATGCTTCTCTAATTAGAGAATGGAATTTTATTATAAGGAAACTTTAAATATGCCAATAAACGAATACGGCTTTTTAGGAAAAGACATTAAACAATATGAAAATGAACTAGTGACAAAATATAAGGAAGTTTTTGATTTTTATGAGGATATTAATCATTTTTTGTATAAAATGAAATACAGAATTGATGTTGAAAGGAATGATTTTCAAGGCGGAATAATGATAGGTTTATTTAGTAAATCTTTAACTACCTTCCAGGCAATTTATGTTTTATTTAGACATTATCTTTGCAATAATGCAGAGGAGTTATGTAGGATATTATTTGAGGAAATGGTTAATATTGGGTATTGTAGTTTGGGCAAAGATGAGGCTAGAAGATATTTATCTTTACAAGTAATAAATAAATTAAAAATAGTTAATTTAGTTAATGAGGAAAAAAATAGAAAATATCTTATTAAGAATTATAAAGAAATATTTTTTAAAGACAAATCATACAATGAGTGGAAAAACAAATTAATAAATTATCTTCATAAATTAGAAATTAAGGAAATATTTGATAAAAATGGTAAGCCGAAAGCAATAAGTTTAGAAGAAAGAATCAAAAAAGTAAATTCAAAAGTCATTATGAATCTTTATTTAACATTCTATAGAATTGTATCAACCGGGATTCATTCTTCACCAGAAATATTACCAAGGTATTTGATAACTGATGAAAATGATTTAATTAAAGAGATTCGTTGGGGACCGGAAGCTGAAAATAATGAAATAACTATTTTGTTCGCTGCTATTCATTTTATGATCATAATTTTGGAATATTTATCTAATTATTTTAGAATTCCAGAAAAAAAAGATATTGACTATTTTTTTGAGAAAATAAAAAAATTAGGTCGCAAATATAATTATTTTTTAGAAGAACTATAATTGAAGAAAATAGGGTCTATTGTACTAGCTCAATAATTTGGTAACTTTTAGCAGAAAACCTATGAGGTTTGAGGAGCTTCTTAACCAGATGGTTGGGGCCTTAGATATTACTATAGATAGATATCCTAAAGGAAGATCTTATAAAATGGAAAATTAAACAATTAATAAATAGAAACAGATGCTAGGAGAAATAAAATTGGAAAATAGAAATAAAATTATCTACGATGAGAAAACATATACGAGTGTAGGTTTAGAGAATCTCGTTTTGTACGGTGTTTATTTAATTTCCAAAAGGAAAGAGATTTGTACTTTTGAAAAGCTTATCGCAGAGTGCTTTTCGCAATTTCCAAAAGTATTTGCATTCAAACGTTATCCCGAATGGCCTGATTCTCTAAAATTTGACCGACCTTTAAGAAAATTAAGAGAAAAAGGCATGATTATGGGTACCATAAAAGATTCCTTTTCACTTACAAAATTTGGGGAACAAAAAGCTATTGAAACAGAAAATATTTTAAAAAATATGAATATAGGTTTTTATAAAAAAAGAAAAGATTCTCAGGAAAGAAGTATTGAGGATAGATTAATTACTTATATAAAAGAGAGCGACTCATTTAAAAAATATATTAATGACCCTTCTAATTTTTTAATTTCTGAACCGGAATTCAGAAAGCTTTTAAGGTGTACACTTGAAACACCCATTAGGGTGATAAAACAAAATTTAGAATATTATAAAAAACTGGCTAATTCATATAAGGAGGAGGAATTATTTAATTTTCTTTTATCTTGCGAAAAGCAATTTATAAGAAGGTGATAATATGGCAAAAGATTTACCTATAGATTCAAGAATAGTTGAACAAATGTCAAAAGCAACTATTAAAAATCTAATTGATGGTATTGTAGAATTAGTTACAAATAGTGATGATAGTTATAAGCGCATTGAAGGAAAGGGGCAAAATATTTCAGGGGAAATTAAAATTTATGTGATAAGGCAAAAGGGCGGTATTTGTAAAAATCTTATAGTTACAGATTTTGCGGAAGGAATGAGCAGAGAGGAATTAGAAGACGCGATAGTTTTTGCTGGAGAAACAAAATTGGGAGCAAGTATTAGAGGATTGTTTGGTAGAGGGCTAAAGGAAACAATAATGGCTTTAGGTGAAGGAGAAATAAAAACAATTAAAAATGGGAAATACTGTACTACCAGACTATGGTATGACCAGAAACTCCATAAGCCTCAGTATGATGATGAAATATTGTCAAAGACTTATGATACTGGTGAGCCAAGTGGGACTTGTATTGATATCAAAATAACAAATGAAAAAATAAGAATTACAACATATGAAAATTTTAAAGATCAGCTCATCAAACACTTCGCGTTAAGAGATATCAATTCTTCTCTAAATAGGAAAATTGTATTATTTTTTAAAGAAGAATCAAAAAATAATCTTACATATAGAATGGAATTAAAATTTTTAAGACAAGTAGGCAAGAAAGTTTTTGAAGGAAAAAGAAATATTCCTGGTTTTGGCGATGAAGTTGGAATAACTATTTACGAAAACCCTGAACCTTTAGAATCTCCCAGAAATAATCCGTTTGGATTAGCAGGTATTTTGATAAAGACAGGCGGTTGCATATTAGATAATCAATTATTCAAATTTGATAATGATCCCGCAGGATTTTATTTCTTTGGCGAAGCAATCTGTCCTAATTTAGAAAAAAGATTAAGAAAAGGTGAAAAGGAGATCCTTGACCCCAATAGAAATGGGTTAGAATGGCGCCACGAATATTCTAAAGCCTTGGCCAAAGTTATTGAAGGAGCATTAGAACCATTAATTTTAGAGAAAAGAAAAACCATAGCGAGTATACCTAAGAAAGAACTTAAAAGTACCACCAAGAAGATGCTTAAAAAATTATGTAATTTACTAAATGAATTGGCCCAACAAGAGCTTGATGAATTTCCTGATTTCCCTGTTGAACCAGAAAATTATAATGTTTTGACTCTAATGATTAAACCTTCCAATGCAAATATTCCTATAAACGTCCCCCGCACTTTTACAATTTATGCTCCGACAGAAATTGTAAAGCGAGAAGGAAAACAAGCCCGTATAACATCTGATAACTATTATATTCGTCCATTATCTTCAATAGTTAAATTAGAAAAACATAAAAAATATCCTGAAAGATTATGGTACAGATATTTTAAAGTAATAGGGATAGCAGAAGAGGTAGAAGGAACTATAACTGTAAATTTAGGCAATGAAACAGCTTTTGCAAAAGTAAAAGTAGCTCCCTTTAAAAAAAGGAAAAAAGGCAAAATTGCCGGGGAAAGAAGAGGTTTCATTTCGAATATTGTTCCTGATGAACTTTCTGATCCATCACAAAGAGTGGTATATAGAAACGGAATCATTAAGGTATATACAAATTTTCCATCCGTTTCAAAATTTATTAAAAGTAGTTTTGATAAAATTGAAGCAACAGAAGGCCGATTATTGTTATCTGAATTAGTGGGAGAAGCATTTTGTAAAGAATTGGCTATGAAAGGAATGGAAAATGGTAGGTATATAAAGGTGGGTGGAGCAGAGATAGATTCCTTCAATGCTACGGTAAATGAGTTGCAGAAAAAATATTTACACAAAATACAGAAAATAGTATTTGCTTGGAAGTTTTAGAGATGTAGAGTAAAACAAGTAAAACAGGGGACGGTTCTTTGTTTAGCATGAACAAGTATAAGAGGTCAAATGGAAAAGTTACCAGGAATAGATTTCTAAAACAAAGATAGTCAATGTTGATTTTGCTCTTTCTCTATTTGACCAAGAAAAGGATAAGGCAATTAAGAAGTTTAAAAAGTTCAATAACCAACCTAATAATTATCAATGCCTTGGAATCTATTAAAGAAATAAAACCTTATCCGACAAAAAGATAAGGCAGTTAGCATTAAAGAGATATGATATAGAATTAGCTTTACTACAAAATGAACCAGCGTAAATCCAAAATGAGGTTTTGAAATATTTGAAGGAACTTGAGGGAAGTTCATTAAGGTAATTGTCCAGATTGACCGGATTTACGGTCAATAAGATCTTTAGAGATTGAAACAGAGAACCGTCCCCTGTTTTATGTTTTATGTTATAGCCGATTTTGAAATATTTTTTAATAAAGTAATAAGAATTATAAATAAAATTAAAACATAAATCATAATTTTTCTTAAATAAATCAAAAAAATTCAAACTTTTTTCAATTTTAATCAAATTATTTTAATTTATTTTTCTTCTTATTTATTATACTGTAATCACATCATAGTGATATAATTATGAAAAATATCTAATTATATTTTAAAAAAAGTAGTTAATAGTTAAATACTACTTGTAGAATTTACCAGCATATTATACAAATAGCGATATACGAGATTAATATTAAATTTTAATAAGAAAATATTAGGAGGACTTGAATGATTCCATCCCGAAAGATTAAAGAGACAGCAACGAAATATGTTACAAAGGATTACAATTTAAATACAATGCAAACAAAAAGCAAATCACCAGAAGAAATATTACATCTATTTAAGGAGAAAGGTATAGATGAAGATTGGACTTTTGCTGAATATAAGCCATCTGATACAGGAAAGTGGACGCATAGCTATCACCGTTATCCAGCAAAATTTATTCCCCAATTAGTTGAAAAATTAATTGATGAATACATAACCAGTGAAGATGCTCATATAGACGATCCATTTATGGGATGCGGTACTACTATTGTTACCGCTATATACAGAGGTTTTAAAGGTACCGGCACCGATATAAATAAAATATCCGCTCTAATAACTAAAGTAAAATCTACCCCAATAGAACCTTCATATCTTGATGAAAAAATAAAATGCTTATTAGGAAAACTGCAATTTTTAGCAGAATCTCAATCTCAGAATTTATTTCCCAATGTAAACATTGAACCTCTAATCCCTCAAAAACATATAGAACGGATTAATTACTGGTTTAGCGAACAAAATAAAAATGAATTAGGAATAATATTAAGAACAATTTATGATGAAGAAGACGAAACGATCCGGGATTTTTTTCTTATAGCATTTAGTCACATTTTGAAAAATTGTTCTATATGGCTTCAAGCAAGTACTAAACCTACCAGAGATTTTAAGAAAAAACCAACCAAACCCTACATTATATTAAGAAGACATTTAAAAAAAATGCAAAGAGGGAATGATAGTTTTTATCAGATTGTCCCACTAAAAGTAAAAAACAATATAGAAAACTACTTAAATGTAAAAATACAAGATGCAAAAACCCAACCCACATCTGACAATGAAGTAGATTTAATAATTAGTTCAAGCCCTTATGTAACCAGCTACGAATATGCAGATTTACATCAACTTTCCACTATCTGGTTGGATTTTGCAGATAATTTAACCGAATATAGAAAAGAATTTATTGGGTCTGCACACAAATATAGCAATGATAAAAAGTTAAAAAGCAATATAGCACGAGAAATTGTCAATAAAATGCTAGAGAAAAATAAAAAAATGGCAAATGAAATCAGAATTTTTTTTATTGATATGCAAGAAGTGTTTGACGAAAGCTATCGTATTTTAAAAAGTGGGGGAAGGTGCTGCTATGTAATTGGTGATACTCGCTTGAAAGGTGTAGATATTTTAAATGCCGAAGTCTTTGCGGAAAGCTTGCAATATTCAGGATTTATTATTGATAGAATAATCAAGAGAAAAATACCCTCAAAAATATTACCTCAAACAAGGGATTTAGAAACAGGGAGGTTTGCCAGCAATCACCATGCAAACTCAGAAGCCTACCCTATAGAATATATCGTAATAGGATTAAAGGAGTAAAAAATATGAAATTTGAAAATTTAAAAAAATTATATTTGCAAAAGAAAAAACAATTTGGTGCTAATACATATAAACATGTTTCACAATTATTAAAAGAAGCAAAGGTATTTCATAAAAAAAATTGGCTAAAAAATCCCACTAAGGGCGGAGACCATGAACAAAGCTGGAGAGCATTTAAAGGAAAAAATTTAGAAAAATTAATTCAGTTCATTATTACCGAAGAAGTTGAAGATCTTGGATTGAAAGTAGTAAATGGTAATAAACTGGAAAGGTCAGTAAAGCTACCTTTAGAGTTGAGTAAGGTTAAAAGAAATTTAGCTATTGATTATGGGGAATTTGGGCTACATTTACCTGATGTAGATATTATTATTTATAATCCATGCAGCTGTAAAGTTTTAGTAGTTATTTCAAGTAAAGTAACTTTGAGAGAGAGAATAGCTCAAACCGGTTACTGGAAACTTAAACTTCTGCAAGATGAGGCCACAAAACATATCCGAGTTTATTTTGTTACACCAGATGAAGATGGAACATTAACTTACAAGAAACCCACAAAAAAGGGGAGAGCTATTGTGGAAGTTGACTTAGACGGGAGTTATGTTTTAACCGAAGAAGAAATTGAAGAAAGCAATAAAGTAAAACTCTTTGAACATTTTATAGAGGATTTGAAAGGACTACTAAAAAATGACAATTAAAAAACCTAAATTCGAAACAACAACATTGTGGGATTTTCCGACCCAAAACTATGGTGATAAACCTCATGGAAGTAATAAATATTCTGGTGTGACCCCGGCCTTTATTATCTGGAATTTACTTCAAAGATATACTAGAGAAGGTGATTTAGTAGTAGATCCGATGTGCGGGAGTGGAACCACTATTGATGTTTGCAAAGAAGAGAATCGAAAAGTAATAGGTTTTGATATAGTTCCTTACCGGGCAGATATAAAACAAGCAGATGCCAGAAAATTGCCCTTAAATAATGAAACTGTAGATTTTGTTTTTATCGATTCCCCCTATTCAGACAACATAAAATATAATGATCATCCAGATAATATTGGCAGAATATCTTGCGAAAATCCGTTTTTTTTTGAAGAATTAGATAAAGTAGCGAGAGAAGCCCATCGTATTTTAAGAACAGGTAAATATTTAGCTTGGCTTATTGGAGACCAAGCAAAAAAGAAAAAATTTACACCAGTAGGATTTAAAGTTTATTCTATGCTTGAAAAATATTTTAATCCAGTTGACCTTATATGTGTTACAAGACATAATCAATCTTCGAATACCGCTATTTGGCACGAGAGAGCAAAAAGATACAATTTTTATCTGAGAGGATTTAAGTATTTAATAATAATGCAGAAAACGGATAAGTAAAAATTTATATTTTTTAAAAAAAGGGTAAAACAGGGGACGGCAGACTGTGTGAAAATTAATAATAATATTTTTCATAAAACGCAAACCATCCACCCTTTATTAGAATGATCTCTATCACCGGACAT
>LDZT01005415.1_pt1 | contig 21910 bp, 25 predicted proteins | sample 615521 | NCBI WGS metagenome assembly LDZT01 (sample SAMN03408292, study PRJNA278302) | terrestrial metagenome | isolation source: oil reservoir sample SB1 | place: USA: Alaska, North Slope, Schrader Bluff formation | collected 2011-09
ATTTATTGGTGAAGGTAATGCTTAAATGTTCTGCGCCCCCAGCACTGGAGAAGGTTTCGATCAAAGTATTTTAAATTACTTTAGGCCTCCCTAGCTTCCCCTTCCAGATACTGAAGTTGCTCCACTCTGTTTATGAGAGGGATCCATAAGAGTTATTAAATATCCTTAGGGAGCCGTATTATTGTTTGCCTAAATGCTGCGTGCCGTCAGCGCCACCGGCTTGCTTCAGACAGGACCAATCGGGTACTGCAAAGGCGGTTAGGAATGCATTCATTGGAAGCAAAATGAACGTCCCTTGCTTCCTTGAAAAGCCGTAAGGCAAGCAAGAACCGTCCCTACTTGCGTCTTTTGGAAAAAGATTATTTTGCACGGGCAAAAAAACCGGGCTCCTTTTAAGGAACCCGGTTTTTTTTATAACTAAGTTTAGATGGTCATTGTTACGGTCTGGGCAGTTGAGTCGAATGATACCGAAGCTCCAAGCGCCCTGGCAATAAAGCTGAATGGAAGCATTGTGCGTCCGTTGGAAATTTCGGCGGCTACATCCATATCAATTGCGGCGCCGTTGATGAGCATGACCTTGCTGCCGATTGTCACCTGGACAACCTTGTCGCCCTTGATCAGAGTAACTTTGCCGTTGCTGAACAGGATGTTGTCAGCTGATACTCCACAGGCCAGAGCAACATACCTGACGGGCAAGAAGGTGCGGCCGTCTTTGATGTACGGAGCGACGTCCATGGTCTGGGCTACGCCGTTAACTGTGAAGCTGGTGTCGTTAATTTTGAACACCACGGTTGCTTTTTCATCGCTAGGAGCGGGTGTGGCGCAGACAGCGATAGTTGTCTTTGCGGCAACATCTGAATTGGCCCATTTATCGTATGCACAGGTCTCTACTGCTCCATCGCCTTTAACTTTCAATGCAATGGCGCCCTCGGGAACGGTGCGGTAAATCTTAAGCTTAATGTTGCTTACTACGACTGTGCTCGGGGTGCTGCTGTTGCTGTCAATGTCGAAGTAAACATGTCTGTTGTCCGAGCTGCGCATAATGTTGGTGATCTTCAGATTCCCTTCGGTAACTTTCACATCCGGGGTTCCGTCGAATTCAACATCGGTGGGCAGGGTCAGGTCAACAGTACCGCCTTCAATAAAGCCTTCCTTGATGTTTTCTTTAATGGTCGCAGTACCGGCAGCCTGTCCGGAAGCGCCGATGATAACGCTCGGAGTGGCGTCAGCTGTTGCTGTACACGGAGCTTTCACAGTGCCGAGAACAGCTTCACCTGTTACGCCGGCAGTTCCGCCTACGGTTACTTTAAGGTCGCCTTCAAAACCGGCCTCGATGGAAACTTTGCAGTTCTTCAGCTTGATCTTGGCTGCATCGCTTGAGTCATTTTTAACAATGAACTTGGCGGTGCGGTCATCTGTTCCGGAGAACGCTGAGAATTCAACAAAGCAACCTTCGTCTTTATCGAAGTCGGCCAGGTCGCCAAGCGTTCCACCGTTTACAGCATAGTCATATACCGGGAACCAGGCCACTCCGGCGGGAAGGGTAACTGTAATTGTACGGCCTTCAACAAGAGTTTGTTCCAAAGACTCTTCAATAATTAAGTCGCCGATTTCCTGCTCAGCCTGACCGGCAATGAGGTCATCCTGGACATCTTCAGCGGAAACCTTGCTGCCAAATTCGCCGAAGGTTCCGAGAGGTCCTTCAGTAACGTTAGTGTTGCTCTCGCCGCCTATCTGGCCCATGATGGCGCCTACTTCGCAGTCTTCTTCGTCATCGACTGTGAATTTAAAGAATCCGTTTATATCCCAACAGGAAGCCTCAGTGGTATCTTTACCTACCTCACTTGCGTCAAAATCTAAAGCTCCGCCTTTATCACGGTCAGCGCCTTCGAAGTCAAGGTATAAAGTATCCTTGTTATTATTATACCGTACGTCAACAAAGATGCCTTGTCCCCAACGCGGCGCAACATAGAAATTATTCAGTGTGGGGCTGGTCCAGACATATCCGTCGGGAAGTTCAAGATCAAGAGAGTCTTTACCGATCTCCAGAGAGCCGGCAGTTTCTTCCTTCACCCGAAGGTCAAAATCGAAGTCACTGTTGGAGGTGTCCTGACCGGATGGTGCAAGGACTACTTTACCGGTAGTTGAACACTTGGCAATAGTCACATCGCCAATCGGGAATGACGAGGAACCGGCAGCGTCAAAGTTTACCACGCAGTCATCGTTGGTTCCTTCTTCAACTTCTAATCCGCCGAAGTAAATAAACATGACGAAATCGTTGACAACGTCCTGGGCAGCATCAGCTGTGATTTGGACTTCATCTTCGGCATCAATCACGGTTACGAGAACCTTATCAGCCGTCAGGCCGTTAGGATCTCCGCCGGAAATCGTAGGATTTACCAAAACGTAGTTGTCATTTGCTCCTTGCGTGGTGGCAAATGCTAAATGCTTTGGAGGATCAGTAGTATCATCAGTTTTAGGTGCAGTAAAGAAGTTAAAACCATCAGGTAGTTTGAAAAGTACACTGTCGCCTTTTTTAAGTGATCCGGCCGGCACGGTGATTTTAACTGTACCTGCGATTTGTGGATTCGTAGGGTCATCAATAAGGGACGGTACGGATAAAACAGAGATGCTGCCCGAGGCCAGCGCAGGAACGGCGGTCATCGGGATAAGCATTGTTACCAGTAAGGCAACTGTTGCTAAAATAGCAATTAGTCTTTTAGATTTGCGCACTAAATAATTCCCTCCTATTTTAGAAATTAAATAACTTCATTTTAATAACGGGCCGGCTTTCCCTTTTAAAGCCCCAACACCTCCTTTAATTGATGCTTCGTTGTTTTTTAAGAGTAGAGCCGCGTACATTGGTGCATCTGATATTTGATTGACTGGCTAAAAAATTAAACTCTAATCTGTTAGACACAAAAATTTTCCCGAAAGTTCCAAGGATCAAGGAAAAAATTTTTCTAACTGTGTTTTGCCTGGTTATCAGGGAAAAATACTCCCGTAATTCCAGCAAGGTAAGTATTCAGTGAACAAGGTAGGCACGCTGGCGCCGGCGCCGTTTTCTTCATGAAATAATTGGCGCCGGAAAAGGCTTGTCCAGCCTCAAGTTTTGAGAACACTTCACCGAATATTAAAATATCAGAAACAACATTTTAGAGGAGATACTAAATAAAAGGGGTTATCAAAATGGTTAAAAAACACTGCAGTTTTTGCAACGGTGAAAGTTACAGTTCAAGCTCCAGGGACAGGTGGATTTGTCCATACTGCGAGCACGACCTGACAGGTAATCAGACAAATATCGCATTCCAAAAAAAGCTTTTGGATTTTTCCCAGCATAATATCTTAAAAGACCGGAGCGAGACTTATTACCAGGAAAGAATTATTTTCCGGCCCGGATTCAGCGGGGCATTATAAAAACTTGCTTATAGACCGGCTAAGAATGTAAAAAAGGGGTATAGCTTTGGAGAGTTAATAAAATGAATTCAGATAACGAAAAGAAAAAAGAAATACGTGACCACGTCAGCGCCGCTCACTTATTTTCTTTGCTTATCTTAATATATTTGTTTATCTACAGCAGTAACCTGCATCCAAAAGAACTGTTCCCTGCCGTCAATATAAGACTTTTTCTGCTAGTCAGTATGGTTTGTTTTGGCGGCGTTTTTCTTTATTTTACAAAAACTTCTTCGCTGATCAGAGATCCAAAATCACCGGAATTTAAAACCAAATCCTGGGCTGATCTCTTTTATATAATTTTCTCTTTGATAATTGCCATGCTAACTTTATTTATCATGGGAGGCAAACTGTCTTACAGTTGGGTGGCGTTTTTTTTACCCATTCTGGTCACTTCCTCAATAATGGGCAAGAATGCCGGATTGATTATGTCAACCATATGTGCCGGCATTTTATTTTTCTGCGATAAGCTTTTCCCTGCCGGAGTATTCGGCATTCAACTTTCAGGCGAAGAACCAAAATTAATTATAGTCTGTATGATGTATTTAATAAGCTGGTTTATCGGAGGGCTTTCGGATATAGAGGCGCAGCGGCGCAGCGAGTTGAACAGCCGGCTTTCCCTTGAGAAAATGGTTAAGATTATTTCAACAAAATTTATCAGCCTTACTCTGGACGAAATAGACGGGGGCATACACAAATCATTGGAAACGGTTGGAGGATATGCAGGAGCTGACCGCGCTTATTTTTTGTTTTTCAACAAGGATGGGGAGAATAAAAATTATGCGGCTTACAATTGGAGCGCTCAGGGTGTAGAGTTGCCTGCCGGCTACCTCAGATTTTTGGCTGAAAGTTTTTCGTGGTGGTTAAAGAAACCTAACCAAAATGAAAATATTTGTTTTTCCAAAGTCAAAGACCTCCCCCCGGAAAACTACGCCGAAAAAGAATTTCTTCTAGAGAACGACGTTCTTTCGCTTATTGTTGCGCCAATAACATATGGCGGCCTTATGGTAGGGTTTATTGGTCTTGATACTGTCCGCCGTGAAAAGAAGTGGACCGGCGAGGTCGTTTCACTTGTTAAAATGGCTGGTGAAGTACTGGTTAATGCGGTTGAGCGCAAAAGAGCGGAAGAGGAACTTCGTTTATCAGAGGAGCGTTTTTCGAAGGCATACAGCGCCAGCCCAAACCTCATGCTGATTATAGGCCGTTCCGATCACAGAGTTATCGATGTAAACAATAGTTTCTTGAATGCTACAGGGTATATAAGACAGGAGGTCATCGGACGGACAGTGGCTGAGCTTAATTTTTGGACGGATCTGATGGCCTATACGAAAGCGATCAAGATGATTCAGGAGCAGGAAGTAATTCATAACCTTGAAATAAAGTTCAATAAAAAGGACGGGCATGGATGTGTAGGACTGCTTTCCGCTGATACAATAAATTTAAGCGGGGAAAAATGCATTCTTTTTGTGATGAACGACATTTCTCAAAGGAAAAAAGTTGAAGAGCACCTTACTTACTTGAGCATGCACGATGCGCTCACCGGGCTTTATAACAGAGCTTATTTTGAAGAGGAGATGCGCCGCCTGGGAGAGGGGCGGCATACTTCCGTTGGAATGATTATTTGCGACGTGGACGGCCTTAAACTGATCAATGACACCTTTGGCCACAATACCGGAGACGGCTTGCTGGTTGCTGCCGCAGGAGTAATTAAGAATCCTTTCCGTACCGGGGATATGGTATCGAGAATCGGCGGAGATGAATTTGCCGTTCTTTTGCCCGGCTGCGACAGGCGCCAGGTTGAAAACGCCTGCCATAGGATTGCCTTTAACGTAAAGAGATATAATGAGAAACACCCCGAACTGCCCTTGAGCATTTCGATAGGTTTCGCTGTCTGCAGCGGAACATCTTGCAGTATGTTGGATCTATTTAAAGAAGCGGATAATAATATGTCGCGGGAAAAACTGCACCGCAGCCGCAGCGCGCGCAGCACAATCGTGCAGGCCCTGATGAAAACACTTGAAGCCAGGGATTTCATTACTGCCAATCATTCGAAGAGGCTGCAGGATTTGGTTACCAATTTGGCAAGGGCAGCCGGCCTGCCGGATTATAAGTTATCCGACCTCCGCCTTTTGGCAAGGTTTCATGATATAGGCAAGATAGGTTTGGCAGATCGCATATTATTTAAACCCGGCCCCCTGACCCCTGAGGAAGCTTTGGAAATGCAGCGCCATTGTGAGATAGGAAGCCGTATCGCCCAGTCGGCGCCGGATCTTCTGCCGATAGCGGACTGGATTCTCAAACATCATGAGTGGTGGAACGGGCAGGGCTATCCTTTGCGGCTGAAAGGCGAAGAAATTCCGCTGGAAAGCCGGATTTTGGCAATCGCGGACGCTTATGAGGCAATGACCAGCAATCGTCCGTACAGAAATGCCATTGGCAAGGAAAAAGCTGTTGACGAGATTAAAAAATATGCCGGTCTGCAGTTTGATCCTTTGATTGCCGATGTCTTCGTCGAAAGTCTGGAGGAAGAACATAACAACCTGATTTTATTAAAACCGCGTGTTATTAATTTCAGGCATTAACCAGTTTAAGAATCGCTGTCTTTTGAGAGAGCCTCCTGAATTCCCGTCAAGCCTTCCAGCGCGCCGCAGGCAATTGATAAATGAGGCTTTGAAATTTCAGGTTCCCGCGGGTTGATGCGAACTACCAGGGCCCGGCGGCTTGAACCCAGCCGCTCGCCTAAATTGCGGATTGTACTGATTGCCGTTCCGGCGCCCATCTCAATTACGACAAGAAGATCCTGGCGGTGGCCGTTTAAAAAATTTTGAAACTTGTCTTCCTGGTCGTCCGAACGTTTGCTCAGCCAGGAATAATCTCCGAACATGAGGATGTTCGGTCTGGCTGTTGCGCCGCAGCGGGGGCACTCCGGAATACGCCCGGCAAGCATGGTGCTTTCATCAACGGGTACGTCTTCTTTGTTGCTCCAGATATTCGTACCGCATGGCTTTACACACTGCAGATGGTGAATAGAACCATGCGCCTCCCAGGTCTTTTCTTCACTAAAGCCTGCTTTTTGAAATTGTCCGTCTACATTCGAGGTTACCACGAAATAATCCAGGTTATAATTAGAGATCCATTGCAGTAAAAGATTAAACCCCTGATGAGGAATTGTGGAACGGTATAGATTTGTGCGGTGTCCGTAAAACCCCCAGCCAAAAGCCGGGTCTGCCTCAAAGTGGGAAGGGTTGGCGGCGCTGATAAAGCTCATGCCGAGTCGCTCGTATGCCGGGTAGGCATTCCAGAAGCCCTGATGGCCGCGAAAATCGGGCAATCCTGAATCCACACCCATTCCCGCACCGGCGGTGATTACCAATGCCCCGGCATTTTGAATGGCTTGGGCCGCGATTTCGAATTTCTCTATAAGCTCCATTTTGCTTAACTCCTGACTAAAATAATTTATTTGAACCGACGCTCTGCATCAAATGAAATTTGCGGATTAAAAACGAATACACCCTTGCGAGTGCCTTTCATTTTAGTTGTAAACTATTTAGTTTTTGGGTATGCTTTATTTGGCTAGTTTGTAAAGTGCGTATTGGTTTAGGGAAACTCCTTCTCTTTCGGCTTCTACAACTAACCTCATATGCAGGGATTTCGGAACCCTTACTATAAACTTGCCGCTATAATCTTCCTGGTGGGCAGGCCGTGGAATTTCCAGGTTGTTTTCAATTTTGGTTTCAATATATCTATATCCCTCCAGGGCTTCATTGAGGTTTTTATATAGTTCCTCCAGTGTTTCCCCGGTACTCTGACAACCATCCAGCTCCATTATCCTGCCGTAAAAGTAATGCCCGCTTTCGTCGTTCACTTCCTGAATGATTCTGGTATAAGGCAGTTTCATATACTCTGCTACTTGCATATTTACAACCCCTTTCTCCCACCATTATAATTTTAGCAGACTATCCGCATGTAAAAAAGGAGATTAATCAATGGAGTGCCATGTTGATTTGAACAAGAAAAAATGCCCCTGTACATACGAATCATGCTCACGCAAGGGGAAGTGCTGTGAATGCGTCGAATACCACTGGAAAATGCGGCAGTTGCCGGGCTGCTTTTTCCCTCCGGAAGATGAAAGAACCTATGATCGTTCCCTGGAAAGATTTATAAAAATATATTCACGCAAACCTTAATAACTGCAGTTTTATAAAAATCCTGTTGAAAAACCTCGTGCTTTTTAGGAAAGTTCATGATATTGAACATTCCGGCAGGGGGTTTTTATTATTTATACTGTAAAAAAATAACGGCTCTTAAAAAACATAAATGTTTGTGAGATTGTAAACTCTTAATTTAAGAAAGAGATTTTGATTTTGGGGGAGCCTGTGAAAAAATATTTAATTATCCTTTTTTTGTTAGCTCCGGCAATGGTTTGTTTGCCTGGAACGGGTCTGGGTGCGGAAAAGCCTGTAAAAGATTTGAATTTGGCCGCGCAGCCGGTTACATCTTTTGAAATGATCAAACGCACGGTTGTTCTGGACCCCGGGCATGGCGGAATAGACCCGGGGGCTGTCGGGTCATCGGGCGTACTTGAAAAAGACGTTGCTTTATCCATCAGCAAGCGCCTGGCTTCTTTGTTCAGGCAATCAGGCGCCAAGGTTGTTTTAACCCGGGACAAGGATAAAGAACCCGGCAATGGCGCCGGCAATGTCCCGGATAAAGTGGAAGATCTTGCACACCGGGTGAAAATTTCGGAGCAATCCCGCGCCGATGTTCTTTTAAGCATCCATTTGAATTCATTTTCAGGTTCCGGGGAATACGGCGCGCAGGTTTTTTATCAGTCAGGTTCGGTGGAAGGGAAAAAGTTGGCCAAAAGCATACAGTCCCAGCTTAACATTTGCCTGGTTGATTCAGGCCGTGAGGCGCTTCCGGGCGATTTTTTCGTCTGCAGAAATTCAAGAGCGCCTGCTGTAATCGTAGAAGTCGGGTTTTTAAGCAACCTTGAGGAGGAGAAGGAATTAACAGAACCTTTCTACCAGACCAGGGCATCCTGGGCAATATTCAGGGGCGTTGCAAATTATTTTTCTGAAGAAGGGGTTTAATAAAAATGGCGCCTAAAAAAATTTATCTTTCGGCTGTTCTTTTGTTGTTTTTCTTAATTGGCTCCTGTTCGGCTTTCCAGGATCCGGCAGCCTCCTCTCAGCAGGAGCCGAATTATGCGCCGCTTAAAAAACAAATTGAAGAATTTGTCGCCCAAAGACCGGGTAACTCATACGGAATTTATTTTCAGGATCTAGGCTCGGGAAAGAGTTTCGGTATTAATGAAAATAATCCGATGATAGCGGCAAGCACTGTAAAAATGCCGTTTTCCCTTTACTTATCCACTCTTGCAGCGGAAAAAAAGATTGACTGGGATACCCGTCTTACATATCAGCAGTTTACGGATTATGAGGGGGGAAACGGGGTCCTGCGTTATTACGCCAAGGAAGGGGATCGTTATTCTGTCCGCGCTTTGAATACTCTTTCCCTGACAATCAGTGATAACATAGCTTTTCGCATGTTGGCCCGGAGCCTGGGCCGTGAAAATTTCATCAACTTTATGAAGGGGCTTGGCGGGAAGACAGTTTATCCGGGCGGGCGTAACCTTACCACAGCCAGGGACATGGGTCTTTACGTTCAGGAAATTCTGGATTTTGCAAGACGGCGCCCTGTTGAAGGAAACCGTTTGCTTGATGATCTGTCCCATTCAATTTATCATGTCGGCCTCCCCGGTTTACTGCCGGAGAATGTTATGGTTGCTCATAAGGAAGGCGATCTTGATGAAGGGGTTGCTGATGACGCCGGCGTCGTATTCTGTTCGCGCCCGTATATTCTCGTTGTTCTCTCCAGCGGTGTAAAGGATTTGGATGAAGGTTTCCGTGATATAGCAAGAATTAGCAAGCTGGCTTATGATTATCAAGAAAAATTACACAGTTCGAAGTAGGGTATAAGTTTGATTTTCTCTCGCATAATAGAAATAACTTTAAAAGAATGTTAGGACAGACAGTTATAGGGAGGTTAAAAAATGTTTTTAAAAAAGACGGGTGCTGTTTTTCTTGTTTTTTTAATGAGTCTGAGTATGGTTTGCCTGGCTGCTCTTCCCAAAAACGTTTGTCAGGCGGCTCCGTCCCTGGAGACCACAGCCGAATCCGCCGTGTTGATGGACGCCTATTCCGGCAAGGTTCTGTTTGCCAAAGAGGCTGACAAGGAACTGCCGATGGCCAGTGTAACCAAGATAATGACGTTGCTGCTGGCGGTTGAAGCTATAGAAGAAGGTAAATTTAAACTCAACGATCGTGTTGTGGCAAGTGAAAATGCCTGGGAGATGGGCGGGTCGCAGATCTATCTTGAGCCTGACGAAGAAATGAGCATGGAAGAAATTTTATTGTCTGTCGCCATAGGGTCCGCCAATGATGCGAGTGTAGCCCTGGCGGAACATATTGCAGGTACGGAAGAAGCTTTTGTCCAGCTGATGAACAAACGCGCTTCCGATATGGGTTTAAAACACACTTTTTTTGTAAACTGCACGGGCCTTCCGGAAAAAGGCCACTATTCTTCTGCGTACGACCTTTCGGAAATATTGCGCGAGTGTATTAAACACCCGCAGTTTGTAAAACTTTCCTCAATTTACGAATATGATCTGCGGGGAGGAAAGTTTAAACTCTGGAACACTAACAAGCTGCTGAAGTGGTATGACGGGGTTGATTCGGGGAAGACGGGCTGGACCGAGGAAGCTAAATACTGCCTTTCCTCATCAGCAATAAAAGATAATTTAAGGCTGATCGTTACTGTTTTAGGAACTCCCGAGCCGCAGAGCCATTTCAGGGAGTCGATAAAGTTTTACAAGTATGGCTTTGCGAGATACAAAGCGGTGAAATTTGCTTCACGCGGTGAAAAGGTCAGCGAAGTTAAAGTAAGCAGGGGCGTTGAGGACAAAGCTACGGCAGTTACTAAAGAACAGGTAATCATCGTAGTGCCCAGGGGAGAAGAAAAAGGATTCACAACCAGCCTGGAACTGCCCAGCCGGATTACAGCGCCCGTTGCCGAAGACCAGCGGCTTGGCTCTTACAAAGTATTAAAAGATAACCGGCAAGTGCTTTCGGTTCCGCTTGTTGCCGGCGGGGAAATACCAAGGGCCGGCTTCATGCGGCAGATTAACAAGGCTCTTCACGGCCGCTGGTAAGTAATAAATATGCATGCCCCGGAAGAAGGACGAAAAATTCATCAAGTAAGCAAGTAGGGACGGTTCTTGCTTGCTAAAGGCAAGGCAAGCAAGAACCGTCCCTACTTGCTAAACAAAACGCTTCTTTCAAGGAAGAAGCGTTTTTATTGCCTTTTGACGCAAAATATGGTAAGATTTAGCAACACCTTTTTGACGAAAGGAATGAAAGCTGATTGAGTCTTGATGTTGAAATTAACCAGGATACACTGCTGGTCCGGCTTGAGGGGGAGCTTGACCTTGGTGTAACGGATTTTTTGCGTAATTCTCTGGAAGGCATGCTTGATCAAAGCAAAACAAAACACCTGGTGATTAATTTGAGAAATGTTACGTTTATTGACAGCTCAGGTCTGGGCGTAATCCTGGGACGCTATAACCGCGTATCCGCACAGGGAGGACAAGTTTTACTGGTGGGAGCGCAGCCGCAGGTTCGGCGCGTGCTCGCCCTGTCGGGACTGCTGACCATAATGAAAGAATATTCTTCTGAAGAAGCCGCCCTTTCCAGGGTAGGGTAAGGAGGCGTTAAAATTTGCAGGTAATCAATCACGCTCAACTTGAATTTCAAAGTCTTCCCGCCAATGTTGCTTTTGCCAGGGTAACAGTAGCCGCCTTTGCCGCACAGCTTGATTTTACCTTAAACGATCTTGAGGAAATAAAGGTGGCTGTTTCTGAGGCGGTTGCTAATGCTATTGTACACGGTTATGAAAACAGAACTGATTGTACAGTTTTTATCAGCATGTCAATTGGTGATTTAGCTCTGGAATTAAAAATTTGGGATCACGGCGTAGGCATCCCGGATGTTAAAAAAGCTATGCAGCTTACTTATTCGACAGATCCGGAACGGATGGGCCTTGGTTTTGTTTTTATGCAGTCGTTTATGGACAGCCTGCATGTCGATTCTACCCCGGGTGAGGGAACAACAGTGACTATGGTTAAGTCGGCAATTTCGAAGGTTACTGTTTAACCAGCTGAAAATCAAGGTAGGTAGTTGTTCAATGGGCAACAAGTTACTGGAAATGAATCTGCCCCGTTTCCCGCTGCTTAAGGACGGGGAAATGCGCCAATTGCTTCAGTCCGCCAAGGCGGGCGATGTTAATGCCAGGGAAAGATTGATCAACTGCAATCTTAAACTTGTTTTTAACCTCGTTAAGCGCTTTCAGGGCCGCGGATACGAACTGGAAGACCTTTTTCAGATTGGCTGCATCGGTTTGATGAAAGCCATTGATAAGTTTGACCTGAATTATGACGTGAAATTTTCCACTTATGCAGTACCGATGATCGTTGGGGAAATACGCCGTTTTTTACGGGATGACAACCCGGTTAAGATCAGCCGTTCCATCAAGGAACTGGCTTTCAAAGTGCATAAGGCAAGGGAACGGCTGGCCGGACGGTTAGGGCGCGAACCTTCAATCGGAGAAGTTGCCGGGGATCTGGGTGTATCCAGGGAAGAAGTTGTCACAGCTCTTGAAGCCTCCCAATGGCCTGCCTCTATTTATGAAACGCTTCATCAGGATGAAGGCGACCCCATCTATCTGCTTGATCAGCTGCACGGAGAAAATAACGACGAGCTTCCGCTCCTGGACCGGATGGCAATTAAGGAATTGTTGCTGTACCTCCCGGAAAGGGACAGGAAAATATTAATGTGGAGGTTTTTTGAAGATAAGACGCAGATTGAAGTGGCCCGCCGCTTAAATTTATCCCAGGTGCAGGTTTCCAGGCTGGAAAGACAGGCTTTAAGGAGACTTAAGGATATGCTGGAAAACCGCGAGGAAATAACATGAATAAAAAAAATCTCTCCGCACAAAATAAAAAAAATAATTTAGCGAGGGGGTTTTTAAAATGCAGATCAAAGTATTAGAGCTTGTCGGATCATCTCCCAGCGGTTGGAAAAACGCAGTGCAGAGCGCCGTTGATGAAGCTGCTAAAACGGCTGGTGAAATAGTGGGAGTGGAGGTTGTTAATTTTACAGCCAATGTAGATAAAGGCCAGGTAACCGATTACAAAGCCAATGTTAAAATTGCTCAAAAGATATAATTACACATTCATGCCGCTTCAAGCGGCGCCAGCAGAAAAATGAAAATTCTTCAACTTAAAAGCCACGAAACGGGGAGCGGAAGAAAATCCGCCCCTTTTTTTCTCAAAGCCTGTAATTGCCACTTATAAATCATATTAAGATGAGGGAAATTATAAAAAAAGAAAGAAAGGTTCAGGTAATGGAAACACAACCGCTGGAAATACAAAAAAAAGAATACGCCAAAATAGTGAAGGAGATCAGGCCCAAACCTCCCCTGCTGCGCAATGTCGCCGGGGCTTTTGTCGTCGGCGGTTTGATAGCCGTAATCGGGCAGGTTTTTTTAAACCTTTATCAGGGTTTGGGTCTAAGTTTGCAGGAAGCTGGAGCTGCCGGATCAGCCACTCTTATTTTTTTAGCTGCTCTGCTTACCGGCCTGGGTGTATATGACGAAATTGCCAAAGTGGGCGGGGCGGGTTCAATTGTGCCGATTACCGGCTTTGCCAACTCCATGGTTTCTCCGGCGATGGAGTACAGGGGGGAAGGCCTGGTTCTTGGCGTCGGGGCAAGGTTATTTACAGTTGCGGGACCGGTGCTTGTTTTTGGCATCGTTACGGGTTGGGCTATCGGGATTTTCTATTATCTTTTCCGCTAGGAGGGCTTTTGTGACAGCGCCTAAAAAAGTTGGCCAACAAACAGTATGGTTCCAAAATCCGCCTGTAATCATTGCTGCGGCGACAATAGCCGGTCAAAAAGAAGGACAGGGACCTTTAGCAAAAAGTTTTGACAAAGTTATCGGCAATGATTATTACGGTGAACAAACATGGGAAAAAGCGGAACGCAGGATGCTTTTGGAGGTTATGCAGAACGCTGTCCGCAAGGCGGGTTTGACTCCCGAAAATATCGACTACATGCTGTCGGGCGATCTTCTGAACCAGATCATCAGCGCAAATTTTACAGCACGCGATCTTGGGATACCCTTTCTGGGTTTATACGGGGCTTGCTCGACGATGCTGGAAAGCAGCGCAATAGGTTCGATGCTTCTTGACGGCGGTTTCGCGGAATATGTGCTGGTGGGTACATCAAGCCATTACGGTTCGGCGGAAAGGCAGTTCCGTTTTCCAATCGAGCAGGGGGTCCAGCGTCCTTTACACACTCAGTGGACAGTTACCGGCGCCTCGGCAATAGTGCTGGCGCGCAGCGGGGCCGGGCCGAGGATTACCAGCGCGACAATCGGAAAAGTAGTCGACCTGGGGCAGGGTGACCCTTTGGATATGTCTTCCGCAATGGCCCCGGCAGCTGCGGATACTATCGCCAGGCATCTTTGGGATACCGGGCGGCAGCCGGGTGATTATGATCTGTTTCTTACGGGCGATCTTGGCATCTACGGCCGCAAACTAGTGGTAAGCTTGCTGGGACAAAAAGGTTTTAATATTGATGACCGTTATCAGGACTGCGGGGCAATGATTTACTTTCCCGAACAGGACACTCATGCCGGCGGCAGCGGATGTGCCTGCGTCGGTGTGGTTACCTGCGGCCACTTTCTCAAGGAAATGGCTGCAGGAGGTTTAAAACGCATGTTCGTAGTGGGTACCGGGGCTCTCTTAAGCCCCTGCAGCACACAGCAGGGAGAAACTATTCCCGGCATAGGTCATGGAATCTTGATCGAGTCTTAATCAAGGGGGTAATTGAAGGTGATTTTTTTAAAGGCTTTTCTTGTTGGAGGGTTAATATGTGTGGTTGCCCAGCTGCTGATGGATTTGACAAGCTATAAAATTACTCCCGCTCATATACTTGTGGGATTTGTTACCGCCGGAGCGCTGCTCAGCGCTTTCGGCTTATACCAGCCGCTGGTTAACTGGGCGGGAGCGGGAGCGACGGTCCCGTTGAGCGGTTTCGGCCATCTAATTGCCCAGGGCGCCGTTCAGGGGGTTCAGGAGAAAGGCTTGCTCGGTGTGTTCAGCGGCGGAATAACTACAACCGCGGTAGGAATTACCGCCGCAGTTGTTTTTGGCTACTTTGCTTCAATTTTTTTCCGGGCTAAAGGTTAATTCCACATCAAATTTTACCTGCTTTTGCAAATAGCAAAACCCCTGTCCTAAAATATAAGAAAAGGATAAGCCGATAAGCTAAGATGAACGACCAGAATAGCGGCCCGGATAAATTACAGGTTGCGGTCCTTGCTGCTTTAAGCAGTGTCGCGTTTATCATGGTGCTGGGCAATTCGCTTCTGATTCCCGTCCTGCCCGAGATAAAAAGCGCCCTGCGTCTTACGCAGTTAAAAGTAAGCCTGCTGATTACACTTTTTTCAGTCCCGGCAGGTTTGGTCATCCCCCTGGCGGGTTTTTTATCAGACCGGTACGGCCGTAAAAAAGTAATTATCCCCTCCCTCATCCTTTATGGTCTGGGTGGAGTCCTGGCAGGCTTGGCAGCTCTTTTTTTTAAACATGCCGCATTTTCAATTATTCTTCTTGGCCGTGTCCTTCAGGGGATCGGGGCAGCCGGAACTGCTCCCGTGGCGATGGCTTTTTGCGGCGATCTTTATATTGGAAAACTGCGTCCGAAAGCCCTCGGTGTAATTGAGGCGGCAAACGGTTTTGGCAAGGTTGTCAGTCCGGTTCTGGGTGCTTTGCTTGGTTTATTAAGCTGGTACGCGGCTTTTCTCTTTTTACCGTTTGCCGTCATCCCCGTTGTTTTAGGCATCTGGCTGCTGACTAAAGAAGCTGCTTCCAAAAAGTCGGACCAGGGTATAGGGCAGTATTTCAAATCATTCCTGTCCCTGTTTGAGAAAAAGTCGGTCCTGCTGCTGTCCTCATTTATTGGGGGGATGACAGCGCTGCTTCTTTTATTCGGTGTGCTTTTCTTTTTGTCGGATCACCTTGAAACAGCTTTCCATTATGACGGGATCAAAAAAGGGGCCGTTTTAGCTGTCCCTGTTTTGTTCCTCTGCATCACTTCGTATGTTACAGGGATGATCTTTATTAAAAAAAATGCCCTGGTATTAAAATGGCTCGTGGTATCCGGGCTGGCAGTAATTGCGGCTGCCCTTGCTTCGCTGGGTGTTTTCAAACAAATTATTTTTTTCTTTGCGGCTATCTCTTTAATTGGCGTCGGCGCCGGATTCGTCCTGCCCTGCCTGAATACTGTAATAACCAGCGTAACAGCAAGTGAAAAACGCGGCCTGGTGACCTCTCTTTACGGAGGGGTCCGCTTTTGGGGGGTTGCCATCGGCCCGCCTCTGTTTAGCCTGCTTATGAAAAAGAGTGAGTTATTTATGTTTTTGGGATCTGCATCACTGGCGGCGGCAGCTTTTCTTGTGGCGGTTTTTTTTATCCGGACTAAAGAAATAACAATCGGGGACAAAAACACTGCAGGTAAATAATAGGCAAAAATAGATAAATAAGACATTATAACCTGAATATAACTTGTTTTGACAAGTAACCAGCCAATTATTACTAGAATACGTTATTGTGATGAGTTTTAAACCAAAATATGTATCCGGATCATCCTTGCGCCAGGAGGTGTCTTTTTTGGGAGAAAAAATAAAAAATACTTGGGAAGGTATAATTTTCTTTCCTGCAAAAGAGAGGATCCAAAAGCCGAGAGATACCGGTGTAACAATGGTTATAGACAAAGGCACGGGCCTTGTCGAAACGAAAGACCTGCTTGAAATATCCTCCTCTTACATTGATTTTATAAAGTTTGGTTTTGGCACATCGGCATTATATCCGCCTGAGATCCTGGAAGAGAAAGTCCATTTAATCCAATCCTTTGGCGTGGATGTATATCCGGGGGGGACCTTCCTGGAGGTGGCAATCCTGCAGGATAAAATGGAACAATACCTGAACAGGATGAAAAGTATTGGTTTCACAGCCATAGAGGTCTCCGACGGAACAATCCTGATGACTGAGGAAATCCGGCGGCAGGCGATTTCTTTCGCAGCGGGGTTGGATCTTAATATTTTAACCGAGGTTGGCAAGAAAGATTCTTCAAAACGTTTAACACCCAGTCAGTTGGTTGACCAAATAAAAAAAGATTTTGAAAACGGCGCCCGTTTTGTGATTGTTGAAGGGAGGGATTCGGGTATTAATGCCGGCCTTTATGATCACAAAGGTCAGTTCATTCAGGATGAATTCGAAGAATTGATTTCCCTTCTGGGTGATCAGAAAAGAATTATCTGGGAAGCGCCACTTAAAAGCCAGCAGCAGGAATTAATTAAGAAGTTCGGACCAAATGTCAGCCTGGGCAATATCCCCCCGCATGAAGTTTTTTCACTGGAAGCACTAAGAGTAGGCCTCCGTTCGGATACTTTTGCCCATTTTGTGTAGAATGAGGAGGAAGAGCATGATTAACGATATTACTATTCTTCCGGGGTTTAATAAGGCCGGTATTAAAGAAAACTTTTCGGAATTAACCTTAAAAACCGGTGAAACTGTTTCCATTATAGGACCTACAGGCAGCGGAAAAACCGCTCTGATCACCGATATTGAGCTTTTAGCCCAAGAAGATACTTCAACCGGGCGCAAAATCTTTATCAATGGAGAATCGCCCTTAGACGAGTACAGATACAATCCCTCCATGAAGCCTATTTCCATGATTACTCAAAATACAAAGTGTTTTGCCGATCTGACAACAGAAGATTTTTTAGAGCTGCATGCGCGCTCACGCGGAATTAAAGGCCATCAAATCATCAGTGATACTATTGAACTGGCCAATAATTTTACCGGAGAAAAAATTATCAAGGAAACCAAAGTTACGATTTTGTCCGGCGGGCAGACCAGGTCGCTTTTAATAGCCGATGCTGTTCTAATAGGCCTGGCGCCAGTGATACTGCTTGATGAGATTGAAAACGCTGGTATTTTTAAACAGGAAGTTCTTGAAATGATTCAGAGTTCGGGTAAAATTGTTATCTTTGTAACCCATGATCCGGTGATTGCGCTGCTGACCAAAAAAAGAATTATTATGAAAAACGGCGGCGTGACAAGGGTAATCAACCAGAACGAACTGGAAGTAAAAACTGCCCACAAACTTATGGAACTGGACAAAAAAGTAAGTATTCTCCGGGAAAATTTAAGATCCGGCAATATCCTGACAAACGAATTGGCCGTAAATTTTGCCTAGAAATCAACATAAAAATGGACGGTGAAAAAATGAAACTTGTAGTAATAGCCGGCCCGCCATCGGCGGGAAAGACCTCTTTGACCAAACAAATAGTGAAAAGATTTAAAGACGAAATGCGTATAGCTTTCTTAAAAATAGATGTTGTCAAGGCCTTTGAAGATATTGAACTGAACAAAGAATTTAATATTATGACAAAAAAGATCTATTCGGGAGACCTCTGTCCGGATCATGCTTCTGTTATGGTTCTGGGCGACGCCATAGACTGGGCGGAAAGCCTGGATGCCAATCTTTTTATCGTTGAAAGCGCCGGACTCTGTCTGCGCTGCTCCCCTTATTTAAACCAGGGTCTGGGCATAGTAGTGCTCAGCTCGATCTCAGGCATCCATGCCCCGGAAAAAATGGGCGCAATGGTCAGCCTGGCTGATATAGCAATGATCACCAAGATAGACCTGGTCAGTCAGGCGGAGCGGGAAGTGATGATCCAAAAAATTAAGGAGGTCCACCGTAAGATTATCCTTATGGAGACAAATGCGCTTCAAGGGACTTCTCTGCAGCGCCTCTATGAGCTCATTCAAAAATCCCCCGATATTGATAAGGAAAATTTATCATTAAAGGGAAGCCCGCCTCTTGGCACCTGCACGATCTGCATCGGGAAAAAAGAAATCGGTTGGAAGCGCCACTTTGGAATAATTAAAAAATTAGGCGGTAATATTGCTGATAACCTTTACAGAGGTGAATAATATGCGGTTGACACAGCCCTGGGTCCCACCGGGGAAAAATTGCGGCCTGTGCGGTCTGGACAGCTGCAGAGGCTTTCTGAAGTTAATCAAGGCCGGTCAAAAGGAATATGAAGACTGCCCGTATTTTGATTCTGCTAAAAAAACTGGCCAGGCAAGTGAAGCTGTCTATTCCGGCGCGGATGTGCTCGGGAACAAGTATGAGTTTGTGCTGAAACCCCTGCCGGGGGAAATTTCAGCGCGTAAAATAGTTCTTCCTTTCCGGAGTGATCTTGTTGAGAAATTAAGTATAAAAACAGGCGATTTGGTTCTGGGCAGACCGATGGGGGCCGGCTGCCCGATTCCGCATGTCCTCTCTGTAATTCATGCGGATCAGATTACCGGTTTGCTTTACACCTGGGTGGTGGGGCCTAATTACTCCAGGGATGCTGAGGTAAAAGACGTGATTGCCTATCATATGATCGGGTTTGAAGGTATCGCGGCCGAGTTTGCCAAAGAGCCGAATTTAGGCTGCCGGGCTACTTTCCTGCCCGGTTTCTGTATGATGAACTTGAACCATACCGGCATAATCAACATGATCCTGGAAAAAAGCTGCGGCCTGCATGTGCGAATTGAAGATATCAGGATCCTGGCCGGAAATCCATAGACTTAACCATTAATACTTGGAACTCCTTGCCATACTCGTTAATAACCCGGCATATATTTTAGATAACTTGTCTTCAAAGAAAAGAAGTGAAAATATATGTCCGGCGTTTATATGCTTGTAGTATTATTATTAGTCGGTATTGTTGCCCGTTCAAACCTGATTTCCTCGGCAGCCTGCATTTTACTTGTCCTGAAGTTCTCCAGCCTGGATATGTTTTTCCCTTTTCTTGAAAAAAGAGGTCTTGAAATAGGACTGCTTTTTTTGCTTCTTTCAATTCTGGTCCCTGTGGCCACAGAAAAAATTACCAAAAACGAGATCTTATACAGCTTCCTCAGCCTGCCGGGGATCCTGGCAATTTTAGGTGGGGCGCTGGCCACTTATTTAAACGGTGACGGTTTAAAGCTGCTGCAGATTGATCCCGAGATAATTTTCGGAGTGGTTATCGGATCGATTATTGGAATTACATTCTTTGGCGGAATTCCGGTAGGTCCGTTGATGGCAGCAGGGTTAACGGCTCTTTTTCTGAATATTATTGGCTTATTCAGACATTAAAGCTTCATATTTGTTTCAGGTGCTCCGTGCCGGTATCGCCTTAAATCTAACAAACAGTATAATAATTAAAAAGTGAGGGTATTAATCTAAACCTGACCAAAACTGTTGTTCCAGTTGCTCCGGTTTTTATTTCCATATGTGCGTTGTGTCTCAACGCGATGCTGAAACAGACCGCAAGGCCGAGTCCCTTTTTGTAATCCTTGGTAGTACAAAAAGGCATGCCAATTTTTCCCTTTATCTCGGGAGCTATTCCATTGCCCTGATCACTAACCTGTAAAAATACGTGATCATCTTCCAGAAATGTTTTCAATGTTAAATAACCGCCAGGCGGCGAAGCTTCAAAACCGTTTTGGATGAGTTTGATCACCATCTGTCTGATTTGCTGACTGTCTAAAAGCAAATTGGGGACTTCTCCCGGCTCAAAGTTAATTCTCAAATTATTTTTTACAAGGTCATCTTTTATTGCGAGGCAGGATTCTTCCAGGACAGTGTTCAGATCAACCGGTTTTAAATCAACAGCCATATTTTTGGCCAGATAAAGATACTCACTGATTGTTGAATTTGCGCTATCAAGATCATCAATCATAATTTGAAAAATATCCGAGTATCCTGCCAATTCTTTTTTGCTTTTTAAAATCTGCAGATAACCGCGTATGCTTGTCATCGGGTTCCTGATTTCATGCGCTATACCGGCTGCCATCTCGCCAATCAGACATAGTCTGTCTATCTTAGTTTTTTCTTTTTCAATAAGCCTGCGTTCCGTTACGTCGTTAATAATTATGCAGTTTAAGCTGCGTTCCAACGTATCTTTAAAACGGTTTGAATGAAGTTCGCCTTGAAATTTGGTTCCGTCTTTTCGCAAAAGCGTTAATTCGCCTTTAAACTTCCCCGTTTTTCTCAAGGCCTTCAAAGCAGGTAAAAAGTTTGGATCGTTGGAATCAAACAAAGAATCTTTGCCAATTTCAAAAATATTTTCCGGGGGAAAACCGAATATCCGGCAAGCAGCCTGGTTTGCTAAAAGAACACTACCGTTGGAAAGAGTCAATATGATGCCGTCAACGCTGTTTTCAAAGATCATGCGAAACTGTTCACCGTTTTTAAGCAGCGCTCTTTTTTTTTGCTTGTGTTTGACATTTTTTAGATTAACTTGTTTTAATCCGGCGGGCCGGAAATCTTCAGGGGTTTCAAATAATAACTCCATTTTCTTGTCCGCCCAGCTTAGATTTACTTCTGATTGCTCTTTTAAAGAATTGTTTTCAAAGCCACCGGCAGGCAGATTTGCTGCGTTCATTCTTTGTTATTTGGCTCCTCTCCCATAATTTCTTTCTGTAAAAATAAATATTTTACATTGTCCGTCTTTTTACCTTTAGATATTTTGTCTTTTAATGTCGATTGCAGTAAATAATAATTAAATATGTTAAAACGTGTAAAATAGGTGTCTGCATGCGCCAATAATTATGATAAAAAAGAGGCAAATAAAGACCCGCCGCAGTTAATTTGGTCGTTTTACAAGTATATTGGCATACCTTTGGAGGAAGTATTTTTAGCTTGACGAATTATTTATAGTAAAAGGTTTTTATAATGAAACAAGCTTGCAGGGTGAGAGAATGGTTATTCGGGGGAAAACATTACAATTAATCAAAGAGGCATACAGGGTTCTGCGGTTATACTGGCCCATGACACAGAGCCAGATTTATAGACAGATGATTAAAAAAGGGGCTCTTTCGAACACCCTGGAGGGGCATAAGATTTTAACCGACGCATTGCTTGGAGCAAGGCTGGAGGGCTTGATACCGTGGGACTGGATTAAGAATGAAGATGAAGATTGGGCAGGCTAAAAAACCGTGGGTAAAAAAGAGATTATCCAGTTAACCGGTGTAACCAAAACATACGTAATGGGTGAAGTAACGGTTGAAGCCTTAAAAGAGACTTCGTTTTTTATCTACGAAGGAGAACTAATCGTCATCCTGGGCCCCAGCGGCTCTGGTAAAAGCACATTGCTGAACATTATTGGAGGTATGGACTCCCCGACTCTTGGGGAGGTTTATTGATTTTCTACTTTAGTGAGTTCTCCTGGCATGATTTTAGCCAGGAGAACAAAAAACCGCCCGCTATGCGGGTGAGATTCAATGCTTAAGCAA
>LDZT01005113.1_pt2 | contig 21860 bp, 19 predicted proteins | sample 615521 | NCBI WGS metagenome assembly LDZT01 (sample SAMN03408292, study PRJNA278302) | terrestrial metagenome | isolation source: oil reservoir sample SB1 | place: USA: Alaska, North Slope, Schrader Bluff formation | collected 2011-09
CCCCGCCGATCGCCACCATGCCGTGACCGCGGCCGGAGTCGTAGTAGACGGTGTCGCCGGGGCCGAGGTCCTCGGTGTGGTCCTCGAAGGCGAAGCGGAGCCGCCCGCTGATCACGTGATCGAGCTCCTGGCCGGCGTGACGCGAGAGATGGACCGGCTCGTTCTCGGCGCCGGCGATGTAGGGCGCGGTCACCATGAACGGCTCGGCCTTCTTGTTCTTGAAGGTGGGCGCCACATGGCGGTACTCGAAGCCCTCACGGCGCTTGATCGCCAGTCCTTCGCCCGCACGCACCACCGAGTAGCCCGTGAGGTGCGGGTTCTCGCCCGTCAGGAGTTCGATCATGTCCACGCCGAACCGCTCGGCCGCGCGGTAGAGGAAGGTGAAGGAGAGATCGGCCTCGCCCGACTCCATCGCCGCGTACTCGGCCACACTGCGACCGGTGGCCTCGGCCATCTCCTGCATCGTGAGGTCCATGTCCTCGCGCAGTGCGCGGATCCTGCCCGCGACCTCGGCGATCCTCGGTTCCATGCGGTCCCTCCTCAGGCGGTCGGCATCCCGCGCTCACGGTCGTCGCGGTGAAGTGAGGCCATTGTAGCGGTACGATACGGGCACGCCGCACTCATCGCTGGAGGAGCCCCGCATGTTCGATCCGCATAGCATCGGCCGGTTCACCGTGATCACGGGACACTACGGCTCCGGCAAGACCAACCTGGCAATCAACCTCGCGCTCGATCTGGCGCAGGCCCACGACGAGGTCCTGCTCGTGGACCTCGACATCGTGAACCCGTACTTCCGCTCGTCGGATTACACGGCGATGTTGGCCGAGCACGGTGTGCGCGTGATATCGCCCACGTTCGCCGGCACCACGCTCGACACGCCGTCGCTCCCGGCGGCGGTGTCCGGCGCGTTCGACACGAGCGGCGCTGTCATCTTCGATGTGGGCGGCGACGATGTGGGCGCTACAGCGCTCGGCCGGTACTCCAGGGAGGTCGCGGCGATCGACCACGAGATGCTCTACGTCATCAACCGCTACCGCAACCTCACCGGCGGACCGGAGGAGGCGGCGGCGCTTCTCGGGGAGATCGAGGCGGCGTGCCACCTGAAGGCCACCGGCGTGGTGAACAACTCGCACCTCAAGGCCGAGACCACCGCGGCCATCGTGCTCGACTCGCTGCCGTTCGCACGGAAGACGGCATCCCTCCTCGGTCTGCCGCTGCTGTTCACGACCGTCCCGCGCCGCCTTCTGAAGGATCTTCCCGGCACGCCGGGTGCTGCGGGAATCGTTGAAAACGCGTATCCTGTCGAGATTCACGTCCGCACGCCCTGGGAGGACGCCTCGTAGGGTGTCGGGCATGTCAGCGCACCGGGAGCACCGCCTCCCGTCCGTATAAGGAGGTCATCCGCTGATGGCTCGGATCATCGTGGACGGACGCTACTGCAAGGGCTGCGGCCTGTGCGTGGAGGTCTGTCCGAGCAACTGCATCGTGCTCGACCCCGACACGATCAACGACAAGGGGTACCACCCCGCGATGCTCACCGACGAGTCGCTGTGCACGGGCTGCGCGTCCTGCGCACTCATCTGCCCCGACGTGGCGATCACGGTCGAAAGGTAGGTGTGAGGTGTCCGAGAAGGTTCTGATGAAAGGCAACGAGGCGCTGGCCGAGGCGGCCATCCGTGCAGGATGCCGCTTCTTCTTCGGTTACCCGATCACGCCCCAGACCGAGCTTGCCGCGTACATGGCCAAGCGCATGCCCAAGGAGAACGGCGTCTACCTGCAGGCCGAGAGCGAGATAGCGGCGATCAACATGGTGTACGGCGCGTCTGCGGCCGGCAAGCGGGCGATGACGTCATCGAGCTCTCCCGGCATCTCCCTCAAGGCCGAGGGCATCAGCTACATGGCCGGCGCCGACCTGCCGGGCGTGATCATCAACGTGCAGCGCGGAGGACCCGGCCTCGGCGGCATCCAGCCGAGCCAGTCGGACTACTTCCAGGCCACACGCGCCACCGGTCACGGCGATTTCCACCTCATCGTGCTGGCGCCGTCCACCGTGCAGGAGATGACCGACCACGCGTACATCGCGTTCGACCTGGCCGACGAGTACCGCGTACCGGTGATGGTTCTCGCCGACGGCATGCTCGGCCAGATGATGGAACCCGTGGTGCTCCCTGAACCCAAGACCGATGAGTCCGACAAGCCGTGGGCGGTCACCGGGCACAAGGGCGAGCGCCCGCACAACATCGCCAACTCGCTCTATCTCGCGCCGGAGCGTCTCGAGGAGACCAACGTGGAGCGCTACGAGCGCTACGAGCGGATCAAGGCGACCGAGCAGCGCGCCGAGGAGTACCTGCTCGAGGACGCTGAGATCGTGCTGGTGGCCTTCGGCGCGAGCTCGCGTATCGCCCGTAGCGCGATCAACAAAGCCCGCGAGAAAGGCATCAAGGCGGGCCTCATCAGGCCGATCACGCTGTGGCCGTTCCCGGTGGACGCCATCGAGGCCGCGGTCCCGGGGGCGAAGGCGTTCCTCACCGTGGAGATGAACATGGGTCAGATGGTGGATGACGTGCGCCTTGCCGTGAGCGGTCGCCGTCCGGTGGAGTTCTTCGGCCGCACCGGCGGGATCATCCCCACGCCCGCGGAGACGCTCGCCGCTATCGAGCGGGTCGCCGTGTCGCTGGAAGGAGGCGCCCGATGAGCAAGGTCGTGTTCCAGCGTCCGCACGCGCTCACCGACACACCGTTCTCGTACTGTCCGGGCTGCACGCACGGAATCGTGCACCGGCTCGTGGCCGAGACGCTCGACGAGCTCGGCATCGAAGGCACCACGGTGGGCGTCGCGCCAGTGGGCTGCTCGGTCCTCGCGTACGAGTTCTTCGGTTGCGACATGGTGCAGGCGGCGCACGGCCGCGCACCCGCGGTGGCCACCGGGCTCAAGCGCGCCATGCCCGAGAACGTGGTCTTCGCCTACCAGGGTGACGGCGACCTCGCGTCCATCGGCACCGCGGAGACGGTGCATGCCGCCACCCGCGGCGAGAAGATCACCGTGATCTTCATCAACAACGCCATCTACGGCATGACCGGCGGGCAACTGGCTCCCACCTCGCTGCCGCAGCAGGTGACGCAGACCAGCCCGTACGGGCGCGACGTGAACGAGGCGGGCTTCCCGATCCGCATGGTGGAGATGCTCTCCACGCTCGACGGTGTGGCGCTTGCGCAGCGCGTGACCGTCGACAGCCCCAAGAACGTGCGCGCGGCGAAGAAGGCCATCAAGAAGGCGTTCGAATATCAGGTGGAGGGTGTGGGCTACACGATAATCGAGGTCGTTTCCACCTGCCCCACCAACTGGGGTCTTTCACCGGCAGACGCGCTCCAGTGGCTGCGCGACAACATGCTGCCGTACTACCCGCTCGGCGTGTACAGGGACGTGAAGGCCGAAGGGTACGCCAACGTGGCGGAGGCCGCCGCGGCGCGTGCGGAACGGCTCGCGTCGGGGGGTGACGCCTGATGGCCGCACCGGTGAACATGCTGCTCGCAGGCTTCGGCGGCCAGGGCATCCTCTTCGCGGGCAAGCTCATCGCATACGCTGGCCTCATCGAGGGCCGCGAGCTCTCGTGGTTGCCGAGCTACGGTCCGGAGATGCGTGGCGGTACCGCGAACTGCAGCGTCTGCCTCTCCGACGAGCCGATCGGCTCGCCGCTCGTGCTCGAGCCCGACGTGCTCGTGGCGATGAACCAGCCCTCGCTCGACAAGTTCGTCGACTCCGTGGTGCCAGGCGGCAAGGTGATCGTGGACTCCACCATGTGCCAGCGCCTGCCGGACCGGGACGACATCGACGTCTTTCCCGTTCCCGCCACCCAGCTTGCCGAGGAGAACGGTCTCAAGGGGCTCGCCAGCGTGATCCTCGTGGGCAAGCTCCTGCGAGAGATCGGCTTCTGCGACCCGCGGACGCTCGATGCAGCGATCGCCAAGAGCGTTCCTGCGAGGAAGGCTCACCTGCTGCCCAAGAACCGCAAGGCGTTCGAGATCGGCATGCTCAACGAGGATGGGGAGTCCGTGCCGGTCTGCTCGCTGCCGGACGACTGGTCGGTGGAGTAGGGGAGGCGGCACATGACCACGGAGTTCAAGGACATCGGCCTGCGCATCAAAGGCCTGCGCGAATCGTGCGACATCCCACGCGAGGAGATGGCCGCCGATCTCGGCATCGACCTGGAGACGTATATCGCCTATGAGGAGACCGGCGCGGATGTGCCGATCTCGGCCATCTTCCACATGGCGAGCAAGTTCGGCGTGGACCTCACCGAGATCCTCACAGGTATCCCGGCGCGGCTCGACACCTATCAGGTGGTGAAAGCCGGCACCGGGCGCACGGTGGACCGCTACCCCGGTTACAACTACGAGGACCTCGCGTGGGGGTTCGGCCACAAGATCATGCAGCCGCTGCTCGTGACGCTCGACCCTTCCGATGAGCCGGCCGAGCTCGTGACGCATCGCGGTCAGGAGTTCAACCTGGTGCTCAAGGGGAGGGTCATCGTCACCTTCGAGGATCGTGACCTGGTCCTCGAGGAGGGCGACAGCATCTACTTCAACCCGAACCACCCTCATGGCCAGAAGTGCGGCGGCGATGAGCCTGCTCAGTTCGTGACCGTCATCGTCGAGTAGGACCGTTCATGGACCACGTGATCTCCCGGTACTGCCCCCGGCTTGAGTTCGATTCATACGAGGACTTCCTCGCGGACTTCCGCATCGAGCCCACCGGCGACTTCAACTTCGGCTACGACGTCGTGGACGAGTGGGCGCGCGTGGAGCCGCAGAAGCGTGCGCTGGTGTGGTGCGACGACGATGGCGCCGAGCGTACGTTCACATTCTTGGACGTCTCACGGCTTTCGAACCGTATGGCCAACGCGTTCTCCGACCTCGGCGTCAGCAAAGGTGACGTGGTCATGCTCATCCTGCGCCGGCGGTGGGAATACTGGATCACCGCTGTGGCACTGCACAAGATCGGCGCGATCCTCATCCCCGGCTCGGTGCAACTCACTACCAAGGACATCGTGTACCGCGCTGAGAGCGCCGGCGTGAAGATGATGGTCTGCGTGGACGACGCGTACGTGCTGTCGCAGGTGGACGGCGCGCGCGCCGATGCGCCCACGATCGAGGCGTGCGTCGTGGCGGGTCCCGCCCGCGAAGGGTGGCTGTCGTTCGACGAGCTGCTGGAGGCCCACGCCGACGAGTGGGAGCGCCCCACCGGAGATGCGTATCCCGGCGGCCACGACACCATGCTCGTGTACTTCACCTCGGGCACGACCGGGCTGGCCAAGATGGTGATGCACGACTTCCTGCACCCGCTCGGCCACATCATCACCGCACGCTACTGGCAGCAGGTGCGCGAGAACGAGTTGCACTTCACCGTCTCGGATTCAGGATGGGCCAAGTTCGGCTGGGGCAAGATCTACGGTCAGTGGATCTGTGGCGCCACCATCCTCGGCTACGACATGAAGAAGTTCGTCCCCGCCACGCTCATGCAGAAGGTGCAGGACTATGCCGTCCACACGTTCTGTGTGCCGCCCACGATGTACCGGTTCATGCTGCAGGAGGACGTCTCGGCGTACGACTTCTCGAGCGTGGAGACCTTCGCCACCGCGGGCGAGCCGCTCAACCCTGAGGTCACCAAGCAGTGGGAAGCGTTCACTGGGAAGAAGATCCGTGAGGGCTTCGGGCAGACCGAGGGCCCGGTGCTGGTGGCCACGTTCCCCTGGCTGGAGCCGCGCCCAGGATCCATGGGCAAGCCGTCGCCGCTCTTGAACATGAAGCTCATCACCGAGGACGGCGTGGAGGCCGAGGACGGCGAGGAGGGCATCATCTGCGTGACGGGCCTCAAGGAGGCCTATCCGCCGGGGCTCTTCGTGGGCTACTACAACGATCCCGTGATGACCGAGGCCGCTGTGGGCGGCGAGTACTACGAGACCAAGGACGTGGCCTGGCGCGACTCAGACGGCTACTACTACTTCGTGGGCCGGAACGACGACGTGATCAAGTGCTCCGGCTACCGCATCGGCCCCTTCGAGGTGGAGAGCGCGCTCATCGAGCATCCTGCCGTGGTGGAGTGTGCCGTCACCGCGGCGCCCGATCCCGTACGTGGTCTCGTGGTGAAGGCGACGATCGTGCTCGCCAGGGGCTGGACGGGTTCTCCCGAGCTTGCCAAGGAGCTCCAGGATCACGTGAAGAAGACCACGGCGCCGTACAAGTACCCGCGCATCGTGGAGTTCACCGACGAGCTTCCCAAGACCCTCGGCGGGAAGATCAAGCGCAAGCAGATCCGGACCGCGGACGGCGTGGGCGACTGACGTCGCGTGATGCGGTCAGCGTCTGGAGAACCGCGATCTGGAGCGTTCCCGCGCGGGAGGGGGGACGGACTCTGCGGTTGTCTCCGTCCCGCGACCGGTGCCTGAGGCCCTGACCGCCACGCCGCCTTCGTCGATGAGCGCTACGAGAGCATCGAGCGGCGCAGGGTCGAACTGGCTCCCGCGGCCCGCGATGAGACTGGCTCGGGCCTCCTCCAGCGAGAGGCCGTCCCGGTAGGGCCGGTCGCTCGTCATCGCGTCGAACGCGTCGGCGACGGCGAGCACCCGTGCTTCGGCCGGGATCCTGCTCCCCGCGAGGCCGTCCGGGTATCCTGCCCCGTCCCAGCGCTCGTGATGATGGCGCACCACCGGCACCACGTCGCTCAGGAACTCCACAGACTCGATGATCGCGGCGCCCGTGACCGGATGCCGCTTGATCTCCTCGTACTCCCCGGCATCAAGACCGGCGGGCTTGAGCAGCACAGCATCGGATGTGGCGATCTTGCCGATGTCGTGGAGGAGCCCGGCCCGTTCGAGGCAGGGAACGCGGTCATGCATCCCAAGGCGGGCGCCGATCGCCGCCGCATAATCGGCTACGTGCAACGAGTGGAGCGCAGTGTAGTGATCGCGCGCGTTCACGGCGGTGCTGAGCGACTGGAGGATGCTCACTCGGTACTCGCTGAGCGTCTGTAGCGACTCCTCCAGGCGGCGGTCGAGGCGCTCCACCGAGCGTCTGGCCCGCTCGGCCCGCTCGGCCTCGCTGCGGGCATACAGGGCGTGCATGGCGTAGAGCACGAGCGGCAGGAAGACCACCTGCGCGTAGTCTTCCGAGAGGTCCATGCCTTCCGGTTGAGCCGCCGCGACATGCCCGATGCTGACGACCGTCATGATGCCCATGGCCGTGAGCACCAATATGGACAGGTATCGCAGGTCGTTCCGGGAGGTTCGCACCAGCGCTACACATGCCGCCAGGAAGGCCGCTCCGAACCCGATCACCGCAACGATGTCGAACGCACGGACCATCAGTGACCGTCTCCTGGTCGGGACGACCAGGCGCGTATCACGATCACGCACAGCGCAGCGAAACAGAGGCCGCCGATCGCGAAGAGGAGGTGCTCAAGGGCGTTCAGGATCGTCGGCGCGACGAATCCCTCGGCAACGGTCGCCACATACGCTCCGAACATAGCGCCGAGGGCGCAGGCGAGGAGGGGTTTGCCCGGGAGCTCGATGCCCCGGTACGTCCATACGACGACGGGGATGAGCGCGATGCTGAGCACCAGTATGATGAGCTCGCTCTGCTGTACCACCCGGGCTCACCTCGGCGGACGTACCCTCGTGGGCGATGTTTGCTGGTCATGGCGAGTATAGCGGAGCCACGCGGCCGGTACGATGCTTGCTCGACACGTGGTGGCGATCGTCGGGACCCGCGTACAATGGGTGCGCCTCTGCGTCTTGTCCGTCCGCACGAAGGGCCGGGTCTGTGCGTGTCATCAGGGCCATAGCGATCGGTGCCGTCGTCGTGCTGACGACCGCTGCGCTCACGGTCGCCGGTCTCACGTGGCTGCCCGGACTTGTCGTTGCGGATGCGGATACGATATCGGCTGCAGAGGCGTGGCCGTCCGCGACCGCCGAGCGCCCGGTTCCCCGGCCGGTGCCCCCGGTGGAGCGCATCACCATCGCGGCGGTGGGAGACCTGATGGCGCACATGCCCCAGGTCACGTCCGCGAGCGTCGCCGGAGGCTACGATTTCACCCCGTGCTTCGCCTTCGTGGAGCCTGAGATCGCCTCGGCCGACCTGGCGATCGGGAACTTCGAGACCACGCTCGCCGGCGCGGACAGGGGGTTCAGCGGGTATCCCACGTTCAACACCCCCGACGAGTTCGCGCAGGCTGCGGCTGGCGCCGGCTTCGACGTGCTCACCACCGCGAACAACCACGTGCTCGATCGGGGTCCGTCGGGTGTGGAGCGGACGCTGGATGTCCTGGACGGGCTTGGCGTTCGACACACGGGCAGCGCGCGCACCGCCGACGAGGCCGGACGGATCCTGGTGGAGGACGTACGCGGCGTCAAGGTCGCGGTCCTGGCGTACACGTACGGCATGAACGGGTTCACCGCGCCTGCCGACAGACCGTGGATGGTCAACGTCATCGACGAAGCCGCGATGGCCGATGCCGTCATGGAGGCCCGGCCGCTGGCGGACATCGTTGTGGTGAGCATCCACAACGGCGTGGAATACCGCCGCCAGCCGTCGGAGCGGCAGCAGCGGCTTGAAGAAGCGATGATCGAGGCGGGAGCCGATGTCGTGCTCGGCAGCCATCCGCACGTGATCCAGCCGATGGAGACGGTGAAGGTCACGGATGAGGACGGCGCGCAGCGCACGGGGTTCATCATCCACTCCCTGGGCAACTTCGTGTCCAACCAGCGGGAACGCTACCGGAACACCGGCCTCGTGCTGCGTCTCGGGTTCGAGAAGGATCTCGAGGAGGGCGTGACCACCCTGTCGTTCGTGGAGTACGTGCCTGTGTGGGTGGACGACACGGACGATTCGGGCAGGGAGCACCGCGTGCTGCCGATACGTGCCGCTCTCGATGACGCGGACTACCCGGGCGTCACGTCCGACGACCGCGCGAAGATGCAGCAGGCGTGGGACGACACAACGAGCCACCTCGGGGGCACACCCGATACGTCCGGGCCGGCCGGACGGGTGCTCTTCTACGGCGAGCCGGACGTGCGGCGGCCCTAACGATCGCCCCCGCGGTCAGGCTCCGGGCCGAACCGCTCGCCGCGATCGAGGTCGTCTATGGCAGCCATCTCCGTCGTGTCCAACTGGAAGTCGAACACTTCGGCGTTCTCGGCGATGCGTTCGGGGTGGACCGACTTGGGGATGGTCACCACGTCATGCTGGAGCAGCCACCTGATCGCCACCTGTGCGGGGCTCTTCCCATGACGCTCGCCGATCGCCACGAGCTCGGGCACCTCGCCGACGCGACCCTTCATGATCGGCGCCCACGCTTGCACCACGATCCCGCGCTCCTGGCAGTAGCGTCGCAGTGACGGCTGCTGGAGCCATGGGTGGAACTCGTATTGGTTGACCATCGGCGCCGTCTCCGCACTCGCGATGAGCGACTCCAGATGGTGCTCGAGGTGGTTGCACACGCCGATGGCGCGTACGAGCCCCTCCGAGTAGAGCTTCTCCATGGCCCGCCAGGTGTCCAGCGTCTCCTTGCGGGGCCAGTGGACGAGGTAGAGGTCCAGGTAGTCGGTGCCGAGGCGGTCCAGGCTGCGCTCGAAAGCCTCGACCGTGGATGCGTACCCCTGTTCGTCGTTCCACACCTTGCTCGTGAGGAAGACCCCGGCGCGGGGTATCGAGCTTTCGGCGATGGCCTTGCCGATCCCCGCTTCGTTGCCGTAGAGCGACGCGGTGTCGATGCCGCGATAGCCCAGCTCGAGCGCGGCCAGCACAGCGCGCTCCACGTCCCCGCCCTCGGCAGACTTGTACGTCCCCAGCCCGAGACGGGGCATCTTCACGCCGTTGGCGAGTTGCACGGTGTCCGTTATCCCAGTCAGCATATCGCCACCTCCACCCACCATCATACCGTCCCTGTCGGACGACCGGAGACCGCACGGGCTGAGGTGGGAATACAGCGAGTGGGGCATGGTCGTGCATCGGAGGTGGGAGAGATGTTCGTCGACCGCAGAGACGCGGGCCGCCGCCTCGCGGCGGTCCTGGAGGGACGGGTCGGCCACGACGCGCTCGTGCTGGGCATACCGCGGGGAGGAGTGATCGTTGCCGATGAGGTGGCCAGGGCGCTTGGACTCGAACTCGACTGCGAGGTGGTGCGCAAGATGGGTGCGCCGGGCGATCCCGAATACGCCATCGCGGCGGTGGATGCCGACGGCGCTGTGGTGGGTAACGTCACCGCCTGGGCGGACGAAGCGTACGTCCATCGCGCCGCCGAGGCCGCCCGCGCCGAGATAGCCCGGCGGCTTGCGACGTACCGCAAGGACCGGCCGCTTCCACTGATCGCCGGCCGGCACGTCGTGCTCGTGGACGATGGTGTCGCCACGGGACTGACGGTGGCAGCAGCGGTGCAGTCGCTCAAGCGACGGCAGGCGTCACGGGTGACGGTGGCAGGCCCCGTGGCCTCTCCTGCAGCCGAGGAGCTGCTCCAGGGAATGGCCGACGAGGTGGTGGTCGTCTGGGTCGATCCGAGGTTCCGTGCGGTAGGGCAGTATTATAAGCGGTTCGACCAGACGTCGGACGACGAGGTGATCGACACCCTCGAGTCGGCGTGGTCTCGCGGCTGAGCGGGTCCCCGGCCCTTAGGGCGTCTCCGGATCCTCTTCGCCGCCGTCGCCGTCAGGCAGCTTGCCCACCTCGATCTCAACCTGGTCGCCACGGGACGCCGACGAACCGGGGATCGGGAACTGGTTGATCACGATCCCGTCGTCCGGGCTGCTCACGTAGACCACCTTGGGCGTGAGGCCGGCGTCGGTGAGCGCCTTCTTGGCGTCCGCCTCGTTCATGGTCCGGACGTCGGGCACGATGATGACCTCGGGACCCTTGGAGACCTCGAGCGTCACCGTGCTCCCTGCCTTGAGCACGACGTTCGCGTCGGGGCTTTGTGAGATCACGCTGCCCTTGGCCACGGTGTCGCTGAACGACTCGGTGGTCTTCACGTTAAGCCCGATGCCTTCAAGCTCGGCGGTGGCGTTGGCGACCGTCTTGCCGGTCACATCCGGCACCTCCACCTGCTCGACGCCGGCCGAGACGTACAGGACCACGCTGGTGCCCTTGGGCACGGTCGCACCGGCAGCCGGCTCGGTCCGTATCACGAGACCCTTCTCGATCTCAGCGTTGTTCTCGTCGCGCGTCCTTTCGTACTCGAGATCGTCCGACGCCTTCAGCATGTCTATGGCGGTCTGCTCGGACATCTCGGTGAGATCGGGCACGGCGACCTCGGCCACCCCGAGCGACACCACGATGTTGACGGCGGTCCCGGGCTCGACTTCCTCGCCGGCCGGCGGATCCTGGCTGATGATCATGCCTATCGCGACCGTGTCGCTGTTCTCGGTACCCACCACCCCAAGGGTGAGGCCTGCGGTCTCGAGCTCCGCGGCCGCCTGCTCCTCCGTGAGTCCGGAGAGCGTGGGAACGACCACGCCGCCGCCATCGAAGGCGCCCAGCGCGAACGCCACGCCAAGGCCGGCGGCGATGAGGACGGCTACGAGCGCGACCCACGCCCAGGGGCTCATGCGTCGCTCGGGCACCGGCTGCATGCGCGGCGAGCCGGCGGGGCGAGAGCTCGCCGAGCTCTCCACCGGCGGCAGCACGCTCGTCTGGTCCGCCGTCGCAGCGCCGCCGTAGATGCCGCCCACGGCCGACTGACCGCCGGCGACACGCCGCAGGTCGTCACGCATCTCGCTGGCCGACGCGTAGCGATCGGCGGGGTTCTTGCGCATCGCCACCGGGGTGTCGCCGTCGAAAGGCAGGGTGCCCGTCGCGAGTTCGTAGAGCGTCACGCCGAGCGAGTAGAGGTCCGAGGCGGGCGTGAGCGGCTTTCCCTGCGCCTGCTCCGGGCTGATGTACTGGGCCGTGCCGAGCACGGAGCCCGTCTGCGTCATCGTGGTGTTGCCGGCGCGGGCGATGCCGAAGTCCATCACCTTGATCGTGCCGTCGGGCGTGAGGACGATGTTGTGCGGCTTGATGTCGCGGTGGATGATGTCGTATCCGTGCGCCACCGTGAGCGCACCGCACACCTGGGCGCCATACTCGGCCACCTTATGCGGGTCGAGCGGGCCCTGCCTGCTCACCAGCGATTTGAGATCGGTGCCCTTCACGTACTCCATGACGATGTAGTACGTGTCACCGTCGCGGCCCCAGTCGTACATGTTCACGATGTTGGGGTGCGACAGGTTGGCGGCGGCCTGCGCCTCCTGGCGGAAACGGGCCACGAAGTTGGGATCGGACGCATACCGGGCATGCAAGACCTTGACCGCGACGGTGCGGCCGAGGACCTCGTCGACGGCCTTGAACACGTCGGCCATGCCGCCCGACCCGATCTTCTCCGTCACCTTGTATCTGCGTCCGAATATGAGGTCTTCCACCAGTGACTCCACACCCTCCAGGCCCTGAGGCCGCTATCGGCGATCCATGACATTCTACTTCATCAGGCCGTTGCGCTCATCGTGTCCCGACAAGCGCCCTACGCGCGTCCTCCGGCCGCCGTCTCCGTGGCCGCCAAGAGCGCCTTCGCTACCGGTATCCTGCCGAGATCGCCGCCTCCAGTACACCTCGTGCGGCCGGAGCCGCCACACTGCCGCCTACCCCCGAGTTCTCGAGGATGATAGCCACCGCGACCCGTGGCTCCTCGGCCGGCGCGAAAGCGATGAACCAGGCGTGCGTCTCCACCGACTTGCCGGCCTCGGCGGTGCCGGTCTTGCCGGCCACCGTCACGCCGTCGAGTGCGGCGCGCCCTCCCGACCCGGACCTCACCACGCCCACCATCGCCTCAGTGACCCGGGCGGCGGTCTGGGGGTCGAGCGCCTGCGTCCAGGGCCGGGGTGTGGTGCGTGTGATGATCCGTCCCGAGCGGTCGGTTATGGCGTCGACGAGATAGGGGCGCATCACCGTTCCGTCGTTGCCGATGCCGGCCGTCACGAGCGCCATCTGCAGCGGCGTCACCTGGGGCCCGGGCGGGCTCTCGTGCTCGCCCACGGGCTGTCCCACGCCCGCCCATGCCGTCTCCCACACGGTCATCTCCTGCGGGTCCGGCATGAGCGATCTGGCCACGGGCAGGTCGAACGGCACGTTGGAGCCGATGCCGAACTCCTCGCACTGGTCCACGAGCACGCTTGCGCCGATATCGCGGGCGAGCTGCCCGAACACCGTGTTGACCGAGCTCGCGGTCGCTTTGCGGAGGTCGATAGCGCCGTACGAGCTGCCTCCGTAGTTGGTCACGGGGGCGCCGCCTATGTCGATACGCGCGGGACCCGTGTATGTGGTGTCGAGGCTCGCCATGCCGCTCTCGAGGGCTGCCGAGAGCGTGACGACCTTGAATGTCGATCCAGGCGGATACAGGCTCGACCCGGAGCGGTCGAGGAGAGGCGCCCCGCTCCCGTCGCTCGAAAGACGTTCCCACTCCTCATCGATCGCGGCCGGGTCGTACGCGGGGTTCGACGCGTATGCGAGCACCGCCCCGGTGGAGGGGTCGATCGCCACGCAGGCGCCCCGCCGGTCCCCGAGGGCAGTCTCAGCGGCCGCCTGCACGCGTGAGTCGATCGTGAGCCGCACGTCGTTCCCGGCCACGGGCGTGCCCGCGGCCGCCTCGATCATGTCCGCGAAGGTGGCGAAATCGCGCTTGCCGGCGAGGGCCTCGTTGGCGGTGGCCTCGATCCCCGCGCGCCCGTATCGGATGCTGTAGTAGCCGAGCACGTGAGCCGCACTCGTGCCCTGCGGGTATTCCCGGACGTACACGGAACCGTCCTTCACAGATCTGGCCAGGACCACGCCGTCGGATGTGATGATGGCGCCCCGCTCCTGCTTCAGCTCGGCCGTGAGGCCACGGGTGTTCGCAGGGTCGGTCTTGAGGTCGGCGGCGGCCACGACCTGCACGTAGGTGAGGTTGACGACGAGCGCAACCATGAGCACGGCCAGGAAGCCCGCCACACCGGTGAGCCGCCGGGTGAGCGCGAGGCGGCCGAGCAACCCGGCGCCGCCGGTCACCGCGATCTCCGTCTCGCTGCCGGTGCCCGCGTCGCCGGCACGCATCAGCAGTCCGAGGAGGATGAAGTTGGAGAGCAGCGAGCTGCCACCATAGCTCACGAACGGCAGAGTGATGCCGGTCAGCGGGATCAGCCGGGTCACGCCGCCCACGATCACGAACGCCTGGAGGCCGAGGGTGGCCACCAGGCCCGTGGCCATGATCGCCGCGGCGTCCGAGCGCGCGCGTGTCGCGGTGGCGAGTCCCCGCATGCAGAAGACCAGATACGCGATGATCAGCGCGGCGCCGCCGAGCAGCCCGAGCTCCTCGGCCACGGCGGTGAAGATGAAGTCGGTCTCCACGAAGGGGATGCGACCGGGCAGGCCGCGTCCTATGCCGAGTCCTATGACGCCGCCGTCCGCGAGTGCGAACAGCGACTGCACCAGCTGGTAACCGCGACCCGCGGCGTCGGCGAAGGGGTCGAGCCAGATGGCGACCCGCTGCTGGACATGCGCGAACATCATGTATGCCGCCGATGCTCCCGCCGCGAAGAGCCCGAGGCCGGTGAGGACGTACGCGGGCCTGCCCGTTCCGGCGTAGAGCATCACCAGGAACGTCCCGAAGAAGAGCAGGCTCGAACCCAGGTCCTTCTCGGCAACGAGGACGACGAGGCTGATCGCCCACATCATCAGCAGCGGCCCCAGGTGTTTCGCCGGCGGGAGCCACACGCCAAGGACCCGCGTGGTGGCTACCGACAAGACCTCGCGCTTCTCGGCAAGGTAGGCGCCGAGGAACACGACGATCAGGATCTTGGCCACCTCGGCAGGCTGGAACGAGAACCCCGCGAACCGGAGCCACAGCTTGGCGCCGTTGACCTCCACGCCGACGAGGGCGGGCAGCACGAGCAACACGATGCCCGCGAGTGCGATCGTGTACTTGTAGCGGCCCAGGCGCTCGAGCGACGGGACGACGGCAAGCGTGGCGACGAGTGCGGCGATACCCGCCAGGACCCAGAGGACCTGGCTGCCGGCAAGCTCGGGATCGAGCCGCGTGATCGTCGCGAGCCCGATCCCGGTGAGCAGGAACGCGATGGGCATGAGCGCCGGATCGGCGCCCCGGGCCAGGAAGCGGGCGGCCACATGCGCGGCGAGGAAGCAGGCGAAGAGGCCCAGCGGCACGAGGAGGTCGCCTATCGCCACGGTGCCGCCCGCCGACCCCTTCACCAGGGCGAACAGCATCACGACCGCGGGGGCGGCGGCGAGAAGCAGGAAGAGTTCGGTGTCGCGCCTGCTCTTCATGACCGGTTACGGAGCCGCAGTCGCGGAGGTCTCTTCCGCCAGCGCCCGGTAGGTCTGCACGAGGTCGCGCGCCTCGGCGATCCCGTCAAGCTGGATGCCTGTGGACAGCCGCGCCGCCATGATCGGGCTCAGAGCGCTCACCGGTATGGTGGTGACCTCGGAACGCTCGTGAAGGCTGAGGCCGGCGAACGTGCCCGGCACGCCCTCGTAGATCGCCACGTAGCCACCCTCGTCGATCACGTACGCTTTCGAGCGCGCGTATGAGTCCGCCGCCCACGCCGCTCCGCCCACCACCGCGAGCGCCGCAAGCAGCCACAGAAGCCGCACGCCCCACCGGCGAGCGCCGGGGGCGCCCCCGGCGCGGCGGGGTCGTGTTCCGATGTCCACGACCACGACGGTGATGTTGTCCTGCCCGCCCGCCTCCAGGGCGCTGTCGATGAGTTCGCGCACGGCCGCGGATGGGGTGGGGGCAGTGGCCAACACGTGCTCGATGTCCTCGTCACGCACCATCGATGTGAGGCCGTCTGTTGTGAGCAGCAGCCGGTCTCCGGCTGCCGCCTCGGCCTCGAAGGTGTCGGCGAGCATATTGGGGTCTGACCCGAGCGCCCGGGTGATGACGCTCCGATTGGGGTGTGAACGTGACTCCTCGGCGGTGATGCGCCCCTGTCGAACCAGGTCGGCCACCATGGAGTGGTCCTGGGTGAGCTGCTCGAGGGTCCCGAGATGCAGCAGATACGCGCGGCTGTCGCCTACGTGGGCGACTGTCAGATGCGTGCCCTCGACCATCGCAGCCGTGAGCGTCGTGCCCATGCCGGAACGGCCACGACCGGACGTGGCGGCGTCTATCACTGCCGAGTTCGCCTGCCGCACCGCGCGACCGAGGGCCTTGAGGTCGCCGGAGCGCGGCGCCGCTTCGAGCAGCGTGTCGATAGCGAGCGAGCTGGCCACTTCGCCGGCCTGATGACCGCCCAGCCCGTCAGCGACCGCGAACAGCGGGGGAGCGAGCAGGAACGCGTCCTCGTTCACCGACCGCACCTTGCCGACGTGACTGTCACCCGCGTATCGCGACTCGCCCTGCGCGCTCACAGTCTCACCACCTCGATCCGGTTGCGGCCGAGCTCGATCGCGTCGCCTGCCGACAGCGGCATCGGCCGGGTGACCGGCTGACCGTTGACGACCGTCCCGTTGGTGGAGTCGAGGTCTTCGATGATGAAGCCGTTGTCCGACACGACGACCCGCGCATGGGTGGACGACACGAAGTCGTCAGCGATCACGAGGTCCGCGTCGGCGGAGCGGCCGATGAGGACGGGCCCGCTGAGCGGCACCGTGACGCCGGTGAGCTCACGCGGCCCCCGTGTCACACGCAGGGCCAGCCCGCTCGCAGGTCGACGCACGCCGCCCCTCACCTTGCCGATGCCCGATCTGATAGCGGCGAGCAGGAAGAGGTAGAGAAGTCCGATCAGCACGATCCGCCCGAACAGCAGGACGATGTCGACCATGACTCACCCCCTCGGCTCGTGGTACACGAGGCGGACGAGACCGATCTCGATGACGTCCCCGTCGTGCAGCCGTCGACGCTCCACCGGCGCGCCGTTGACGCGCGTTCCGTTGGTGGAGCCCAGATCGACGATGGCCCAGCCCTCGTCGAGGCGCATGAACGCGGCGTGACGCCGTGAGACATTGGCGTCGGCGATATGGATCTGACACTCGGCCAGACGGCCCACGGTCACTTCGTCTCCGCTCAGGACGACGTCGTGCCCGAGATCGCTCATGGTGACGGTGGCGAGACCGGCGCCTCCATCGCTCCCGGCCGGACCCGGCCTGGCGGCGCTGACGGCAGGCTCGGACTCCTCGGTGAGCGACGCGCTCACGCGGAAGCGTCCTAGTCGCAGGTCGTCGTGCACCACGAACGAGACGCTCGGGCGCGTGCGCAGGTGATAACCGCGCTCGCGGGCGTGATCGGTCACATAGGTGGCGAGCTCCCCGCCGAGCGTGGCGCGGAACGAGCCGAGCTGGTCGTGGTCCTCACGGGAGAGCGCGATGGTGTACGCGGTGGGAGCGTAGACCGTTCCCACACCGAGGGTACGCCCGTCGTCGGCAGCCCGCGCGAGGGCCCTCGCGAGCTCGACGGGCTGCACAGGGGAGCGGAACGCTCCCGCGAACATGCCCTCGATCGCGCCGCCGATCCGGTCTTCGAAATCGGAGAGGATACCCATCTACCTGCGCCGTGGTCGGGGTCTGTGCGGACCCCTCATGATACCAGGGGCTGTGCGGAGGGCGGCCAAGAGCGTCAGCTGGCCGTTGACAAGCGCGGCAGCCTGACGCGTCTGCAGCGGTCGCGGACGCTTTCGCGTCAGTCGTCTCGTGGCGGAGGAGAGCCGGCGGCCACAACGGCCGCCATGAGCGCGGCCGACACGCCGAGGTCGATGGCCGCGAGGGCGAGCATCGTCCCGTCGTGGGCCAGCAGGTCCCACACGGCGAACGAACCTGCCATCACGGCGAGTCCCGCCGCAACGCCCGCCAGCGCCCACAGGCGGCTGCCGCGGCCGCAGGCCAGCGAGCACAGCGTCGCCGCAAGCGCCCACGACACAGGGATGAGGATCAGGCCCGGGTCGGCGAGACTTTCCAGGAATGCATCCGCCCCGACGCCCGAGCGCCATGGCGTGAGCAGCCACTGCCAGCCGGGCAGGAGCAGCGGGCGAGCGCCGCCCGTGGCCGCAGCCACCAAGATGGTCGTGATCGCGGACAGCCCTCCAGCCAGGGCGGCTCGTGCGGGCCTGTAGACGAATCCTGCGATGAGCGGCGCGAACGGTGCGCACCGCGCGATCCCGAGCACGGGAGTCACCGCCGGAAGCAATGAATCCCCCTCGCCAAGCCGTGCCGTCGTCAACCACCAGGCCAGCACCAGAGCGAACGCCGCCAGCCCGATCCACCACTCGGCCATGATGCCGAGACCGACGGAGATGGCCACACCTCCCAGGGCGAGTCCGAGCCCGGGGGCGAGAGCGCCTGCCAGACCCGCGATGGCCGCCGATGCCGCTCCGGCGCCGGAGCGCGGCATCATCGCGCTCACCCCTGCCCACGCGAGCCATCCGGATACGAAGGCCGCGGAACCCCTGAGCAGCCAGCCGGAGTAGGGAGCGAGGGCGTACCACACGCCGCCGCCCGCGTACTCGCCATCGAAGGCGAGCTCATCCCCCAGCGCATCGTCGAGATAGGCGGCGAGCATCTCGCGCCCGGTCGCCGCTTCGCCGAGGTGGGGCGACAGTGCATCGATGAACGCCTCCACCGAGTCGTGGCGTTCATCCGGGTCGGGTGACAGCGCCGCGAGCAACACGTCGGAAGCGGCGTCGGGGATCCAAGGGGCGAAATCCGACGGAGCGGGAACCTCGGCCACCTCGATCTTGAACAGCGATCCCTCGGGGGTCTCTGAGTCGAACGGGCAGGCGTTGGTGAGCACCTCGTACATCAGGGATGCCAGCGCCCACACATCCGTGCGCTCATCGAGCCGCTCGCCGCGGATCTGCTCGGGCGGCATGTATCCGATCGTGCCGGCTGTGCCCGCGGCGCCGCCGTGGGCATCCGTGAGAGCGGCGATACCGAAGTCGGCGACCTTTGGGCGGCCGTCACGCGTGATGAGCACGTTGCCGGGCTTGATGTCGAGATGGAGCACGCCGTTGGCGTGGGCGTACTGGAGCGCGGATCCGACCGACTCCAGCACCGCAGCCGCTTCGTCGGGGTCCAGCGGAGCCTGGCGCTGGTCCAGGATCTCGGCCAATGAGGCACCGTCGATGTCCTCCATGACGATGTAGGCGTCCACCTCGTCGAGGTCCCATTCATGCACCGTGACGATGGCGGGGTGGTTGAGGAGCGCTGCCGTACGCGCCTCGGCCAGGCCCGTGCGGGTGAGGGGGCGTCCCGAGCGGTCGAGGGGGAGCGGCAGGCGCTTGATGGCCACACGGCGGGCCATCCGGGTGTCGAAGGCGAGCACCACGGAGCCATGGCCGCCGGACCCCAGGTCGGCGAGCGGGCGGTACCGGTCGAGTATGGACTGCTCCTCCACGGCGCTCCTGTGTCGCGACTAGAGCGATTGTACGTCACCGGCGAAGGGGCGACTGCGGAAGGGCGTGCAAAAGGGCGGAGCCTGAGGCCCCGCCCTTCCGGCGCGTGACGCTACTCTCTGACGATCTTGACGAGCTCGAGGTCGAACGTGAGGTCCTGACCGGCGAGCGGGTGGTTGAAGTCGAGCACGACGAACTCCTCGGCCACCTCGGCCACCATCGCGTTCACGCGCTGGCCGTCGGGGCCCTGGAGCTCCACGCCCCAGCCCACCTGCGGGAGCCCGCTCTCGAAGGCCTCGACCGGGACCTGCTGCTTCGCCTCTTCGATGCGCTCACCGTAGGCGTCGGCGGCGGGAATCGTGACCTTGGCGGTGTCGCCCTCCTCAAGGTCCGCGACCGCTGTCTCGAACCCGGGGATGACCGTGTGCTCACCGATGGTGAACGTGAGCGGGTCGCGACCGCGGCTGGTGTCGAACTCGGTGCCGTCTTCGAGCGTGCCCGTGTAGTGCACGCGGACGGTGTCGCCGTTCTCTGGTTTCACGAGGGAATCTCCTGTCGATCGAAAACATACCGTTCTGAATCACACTCTACCGTACACGTCTGGAGAGCGGGCGCAACCCGGGGGTGACGCATACGCCTACCGTGTCGGACGCCGGTACGCAGCAAGCATCGTGCCTTCCGGGGACGCCCTGTCCCGCTCGCGCTCCGCGCGCTACGGGATCTGGATGAACGTATCCGGGGTGCGGATCGGGTAGTAGCCCCAGTTGTGCTCGTCGTACGGCTCGGTGGCGGTACCCCAGGCCTCGCGCACATAGTAGTCGGTGCCGCTCACCGGGAGAGAGAGGTCGCCGTAGCCGCTGAAGGGATACTCATGGAGGACGGTCCAATGGGGGTCGCCGCTGGGAGCGCCGCGCCACACCTGCCACTCGACCCATTCGTCAGGTGCGAGAGTACCCGTGTTGAAACGGATGGTCCCGGTCCCTCCCACAACGGTGAAGCTCACGGTATTCGTCGCCTCCACGTTGCCGGACCAGTCTTCCGACCAGAACTCGAGCGTGTGTGGGAAGCTGCCGCTCGGAGCGAGGACTGTCACGCGGGACCCCGTCTGCACCGGGCCATCGTCCAGTGAGTAGTACGTGGTCTTGGCTCCGAGGGAGCTCGCATCGGTCGCCGTCAGCGTGATGTACACGGTGTTGTAGTAGTACGTGCCGCCAGCGACGGCGTTGGATGTGGTCACCGGCGGTGTTGTGTCCTCGGCGATCGTGAAGCTGGCGGTCTTCACCGGTGATTCGACGTTGCCCGCTTGATCCACCGACCAGAACTCCAGCGTATGCGCGCCGGGTGTCGTGATGGTAAGGCTGCCGCCTACCTCCGTGTCGCCGCCGTCGAGGCGGTAGAACGTCGTCCCGACGCCCACCTTGCCGCTGTCCGTGATGGAGAACTCGATGAACGCGGCGCCGACGTAGCTCGCGATGGCGTTCGACGAGGTCACGGGCGCCGTGGTGTCGCTGGCGCTGTACAAGGTGTGGCAGTTGGCGCACTTGGACTGGTTGGGTGGGCCGATACCTGAGGTGTGGCACAGACCGCACTGCCCGCTCCCGTAGGAGTCCGCCCAGGGGTCATGCGCCTCGGCCACGCCGTCATGGATGGTGACATGGCAGCCGCCCTGCTGGCAGCTGTTGTCCCACGAGCCCAGCGTGTCGTACGGGGTCGTGTGGCACGCCAGGCACTGTTGCGCGTGGACTGCGTTCAGGTCCGTCGTGTGACAGATGGTGCAGTCGACGTACACCACGTAGGGCTCCGTGGGGAATCCGGGCAGCGCGTCGTCATGCTGCCCCGGTTCGAATATCATCACATCGCCGCTCCCGGGCACGGCGTCATGCCGCAGGGAATGGCAGTTCAGACAGAGGCTGTACGGCTCGGCGGGTTCCGGCGCGCGGACGAGGAAGCTCGCGTTCTCGCTCTCGTGCGGGAAGACCTGGAAGCGGGGGTTGTCGTACGGGCTGGCGTCCTCACCGTAGGCGGTCACCCGGAACTCCTGACCCGCTGCTGTCAGCGCCGGGTTCGTGCGACGGCCCGACGGCCCTACGTCACGGGCGTCCTCGTGGCACTGCTGGCAGAGCGGCCCGCGTCCCTCCTGCAGCGGTGTCTTGAGGGTCGGCTCCGTGACATCCGGCCCCGGCATGACGTAACCGCGATTGCTCTGGCCGAGACTGCCGAGCTCCGTCTCAGCCGAGCCGACGCCCGTCACAACCGGGGTGCTCGCGTAGGTGTACGTGTCGTCCTGGGCGACGGGATGCTTTTCGATCACGCCCGAACCCTCGGCGTGCTGCAGCAGGCGGCCCTCGTGGCACGATGCGCACCACCCCACTCCGTACGCTTCAACAGACACGTCCGCGCCGGACGGCTGCTGGCGGAGCAGGCGGTTCGTTGGGATGCCGATGCCGGTGTCGCTGGTCTC
>LDZT01004590.1_pt1 | contig 21815 bp, 22 predicted proteins | sample 615521 | NCBI WGS metagenome assembly LDZT01 (sample SAMN03408292, study PRJNA278302) | terrestrial metagenome | isolation source: oil reservoir sample SB1 | place: USA: Alaska, North Slope, Schrader Bluff formation | collected 2011-09
ACTAGGGAACAAATATTGTGACACTTCCAAAGGAAACAGGAAGCAAACAGGGAATACAAAGCCGTTCCTAAGGTTGAGAGATGTTCATCTACTCGACATATAGTATCGAGTCAAGAAAGAAAAAGAAAAAAATTCAAGGTAGTTAGAAAAGAGGAAGTCAGGAGCCAGAATTCAGAATGTTACAAGAAAGTAATATAGAATTATAATTTCCGTCATTGCGAGGAGTAATACAAGCCTGCCCCAGCGAAAGCAGGGGAAGCAATTCCAAATTGAGATTGCCACGAGAAGCGCTCAAATGATATTGGGTACTTCTCTCGCAATGATATAAATATGATAATCATAAATTTGTGTTTAATACTAACGAATAAATTAACCAGTTAACTGAGTAACCATATAACTAACTAATAATAAAAAGAAGAGGGGGCAGATATTCAATGTTAGAAGTTTTTGAAAAAGGTGGGTTCTTAATGTATCCCATCTTTATATGTTCGTTGATTGCAATTACTATTTTCTTTGAGAGGATGTTTTATCTAAAAAGTATTAAAACTAAAAGTAAAAGATTTGTTTTGCGAGTTAAGAATTTAGTTAAAAAAGGGAGTATTGAACTGGCTATTTCTGCCTGTCGTAAAAGTCCTACTCCTATTTCAAAGATTATGTTGGCCGGTCTAATGAAATTTGGTCGGGGACGGGATGAGATGAAAGAGGCGATTGAAGATAGTGCCAACCAGGAAATTCCTGTATTAGAGAGAAATCTGTCTACGCTTTCCACAATCGGTAATATTACTCCATTATTAGGGCTTTTAGGAACAGTATTTGGTATGGTTAAGGCCTTTAATGTAATAGCGGTTATGGGAGTAGGTAAACCAGAGGTGCTGGCAGGAGGAATTTCTGAGGCACTGCTTACCACTGCCTTTGGATTGTCGATAGCTATACCGACTATCGTGATTTATAATTATTTATCTCACCGAGTAGATAAATTGATAAGAGATATGGAAGTAAATTGTGTAGAACTTATTGATCTTCTAACTTATCAAGAAATTAACAATAGTGGGACTATTAAAAATAGTATTATTCAGGGTGGTGAAATAGCACATGAAGTTTCCTCATCCGAATAAAAAGAGTGCCCGTTTTGACCTAACCCCCTTAATTGATGTAGTTTTTCTTTTATTGATATTTTTTATGCTGACTACCACTTTTGTGAATTTAGAAAATAGAGTGAAAGTTAACTTGCCATCTGGAGACTTTGCTGCCGCCGAGTCATCGGAAAATATTACCGTAACCATTACCGAAAATAATACAATTTATCTTAATGGAAAATTAATAGACCCTTTAAAACTTACCGAAAGTGTGGCTGCAGAAATAAAAGAGGAATCTGAAAAAATAGTAGTTTTAGAGGCAGATAAAAATGTTCTTCACGGTAAGGTAATCAGAGTAATGGATTTGCTTAAAAAGGGAGGGGCGGAAAGAATTGCCATCGCCACCCAGCCTGCGGAGAAGAAATAAGAAAAACAGTGATAAGTAATGAGTAATTAGTGACAAGTTACGGGTTGCAAGGTGCAAGTAGGATAACTATTTCTTATCAAGGAAATATAAACCAGGAGTCAGGAGCCAGAATTCAGAATATTACAAGAGAATAACAGGGAATTATAATTTCTGTCATTGCGAGGAGTAATACAAGCCTGCCCCAGCGAAAGCAGGGGAAGCAATCCTAACCAGAGATTGCCACGCTCTGATAAATCAGAGCTCGCAATGACATAAAGCATAATAAACTGACAACTGATAACAGCAAACTAAAAACTAGACAATTGGTAGATTATTAAACCAACTAACCAAGTAACTAGCTAACCAACTAACAAATTAACATCGAGGTGTAAATAATTCGTGCCCATAAACAGATATAGAACAAAACGTTTAAAACAGAGCAAAAAGAGCTTTTTGGGGAGATCGTTTTTAATCTCTATCATACTTAATGTTATATTATTATATGTTTTTGGAAATATGATCGCTTTTGATTTTACGATGCCTTTACCAGAAAAAGAGCTTATTTTGGTTAGTCTGGTGGAAATTCCTGCCCCAAAACAGCCAGAATCTAAGAAACCAGAGATTACTGAGAAAAAAGCTATTGCTCAATTAGAAGTTAAACCAAAAGCTAAACCGATTTCTCCGGAACCACCCAAGATAAAAGAAGAGGTAACTGAGACAAAAGTAGTAAGTAAGGAAGAATTAACGGAGGGAGCACCAAAGGTAGAAGTTAAAACTCCTGAAATTGAAACTGAGCCTGTGTCAGTGGTTCCTCCGGCTCAAATTAAAGAATCTTTAGGAGAGGACATAAGTGTTTCTACCGAATATTTTAAGCAGACTATAACTAGCAGGAAAGAAGTGAAGGGAGAAATATTAGAACCGGGCGAATCCCAACTTAAAGTTAATTTAGGCGAAAAAGAAGAAGAAAATGTCGAAGCAACTTATGGGACTATAGTAAACCCCGGAGAAATTACTACTCTACCGGAAGTAAAGGAGAAAGAATCTCCTTTTGGCAGCAGACCCCTTTCTATTATGGTAGAAAATTCAGAAGGAGCCAGACCGCAAAGCGGTTTGGATAAAGCTAATATTGTCTATGAAGCTTTAGCAGAAGGTGGAATTACCAGGTTTTTAGCTATTTATTATAACCAGAACGCAGAAGAAGTTGGACCAGTAAGAAGTGCAAGACCCTACTTTGTTGGTAAATCATTAGAACATCAGGCAATTTATGTCCATGTTGGGGGGAGTGAAGAAGCATATAATTTTATAAAAGAAGAGAAGATAGATGATATAAATGAATTTGTAGATTTTCAGCCCTTCTGGAGGTCTAAAGACCGAAAACCACCTCATAATTTATACACTTCTACCATAAAGTTAAGAAAAGAAGCCAATAAATTGGGTTATATTGAGATGATAAAAAAACAGGAATATCAATTTGAAATTGATATAAATGAAAGATTAACCGGTAGAGAAACTGATTCTATTGTAATTCCTTATAACAGTATTTATACGGTTAGTTATAAATACCAGCCTGAATCGATGAAATATTTAAGATTTATGAACGGCGAACCTCATATAGATGCCAAGACTAAAGAGCAGATAGCAGTAGATAATATTATAATTCAATTTGCCGGAACTAAAGTTATAGACGAAGAGGGTAGGCTGGCGGTAGATTTCATTGGCAAGGGAAAAGGATTGTTATTTTTTAAAGGTAATTCAGCAGAAATTACCTGGGAAAAGCCAGATCTAAGAGCAAGAACCCAATTTTTAGACAAAGAGGGGAATAGAATAGCTTTAACTCCGGGAAATGTTTGGATTCAAATTGTTCCTTCGGATATAAAAATGCAGTACTAAAGAATGACAAGTTTGGTGCCAGGCACCAAACTTGTCATAAATGTAAACTTTAGTGCCAGGCACCAAACTTGTCATAAAATGAAAAAATTAGAAGAAACTTTGGAATGTTTTTTAGACTATTTATCTATTGAAAGAGGTTTAGCTCAAAATACTATAATCTCTTATAGATATGATCTGATAAAATATATTAATTTTTTAAAAAAGAAGAGGGTTAGTTCTTTTAATCAAACTAATAAAGTTTTAGTCAATAATTATTTTGTTTATTTAAGGGGAAAAGATTTAGAGATTAATTCAATTTCTCGAAATTTAGTAGCAGTGAAGATGTTTTATCGCTTTTTATTGATGGAAGGTCTTATTGAGGAAGACATCACCAGTCTGATTGAATTCCCCCGGGTGAGTAAAAAACTTCCCCATGTTCTGAGTTCGAGAGAGATAAATCTTTTATTAGATGAGACCAACTTTAAAGGTAAATTAGGGTTAAGAGACCAGGCCATATTAGAATTATTTTACGCTACCGGTATGAGGGTGTCAGAACTGATACATTTAAAAATTAATGATATAAATATGGAAAATCGTATGTTGAAATGTCTGGGGAAAGGTTCTAAAGAGCGGATAATTCCTTTTGGAAATAAAGCATATCAGTCTTTAAATTCATATTTGGTTAGATTAAGGCCAAAATTAGTTAAAAATCCGGATGAGAATATTTTATTTTTAAATAGCCAGGGAAAAAGGCTTTCTCGGCAGGGAGTATTTTATCTGGTAAAACTATATGCCCAAAAAGCAAGGATAGAAAAGAAGGTCACTCCACACACTTTAAGACATACTTTAGCTACCCATTTATTAGAACATGGAGCAGATCTCAGGTCAGTTCAAGAGATACTAGGTCACTCAGATATTTCTACCACTCAAATCTATACCCATGTTAGTAGAAAATGGGTCAGTGAGGAATATTATAGGGCATTTCCCAGAACATGAATTAGTCGTTAGTGAATAGTGAATAGGAAGAGCGTAGAGCGTATACATTTAGTTAGCTGGTTAATTGGTTACCCGGTTAGCTAGTTAAGAAAATAAGAGATAGAAATCAGGAGTCAGGAGCCAGGATCCAGAATATAACGAGAAAATAACAATGAATAATAATTTCCGTCGTTGCAAGGAGTAATAAAAGCTTGCCCCAGCGAAAGCAGGGAAGTAATCTCCAAAACGAGATTGCCATGCTTTGACGAATCAGAGCTATGACATAAAATATAATAAACCGTAAACTTGTATTTTGTATCTTGTAACTTAAAACCAGTTAACCAAGTAACCAGCTAACTAACCAACGAAATTAGGGGGGTGCAGTAAAATTGGAAGATTTAAAAGCAAAAGTCGCAGAAAGTGTAGAATTTATTAATCAAAAAAGTAAGATCAAACCAAAAATTGCCATTATATTAGGAACAGGATTGGGAAGGCTGGCAGAAGATATTGAAGAAAAAGAGATTATCCCTTATAGTGAAATTCCTAATTTTCCTATATCTACAGTTCAAAGCCATAGTGGTAACCTGGTTTTGGGAAAGTTGGGTAATAAAGAAGTGGTAGCCATGCAGGGTAGATTTCATTATTATGAAGGTTATAGCTTAAAAGAGGTCACCTTTCCGGTAAGGGTGATGAAAAAATTAGGTGCAGATATAATTATTATTTCTAATGCAGCAGGCGGGATGAATCGCTTCTTTAAGAGAGGAGATTTAATGCTTATTACTGATCATATAAATCTATTCGGAGATAATCCTCTAATTGGTCCTAATGATGAAGAATTAGGACCAAGATTTCCAGATATGTCCGAAGCTTATAGCCAAAAATTTATCGAGTTAGCTAAAAAAATAGCTTTAAAGGAAAAAATAAGATTACGAGAAGGAGTATACGTAGGTTTAACCGGCCCTACTTTAGAGACTCCTGCCGAATATAGATTTTTAATAAATATTGGTGCAGATGCAGTAGGTATGTCCACAGTACCAGAGGTTATAGTAGCTAATCATATGGAAATGAAAGTATTGGGAATTTCCTGTATCACCGATTTAGCTATAGATGGGGTAATAGTAAAAACCAGTGTAGAGGAAATTTTAAAAGCTGCCTCGGATGCTGAACCGATTATGACTAAATTAATAAAGAAGGTAATAAAAAAAATTGATTAATGATGGTTTGAGAATAGCTCTTCTTTCTGCTTTGCCCATTACCGAATTAAGGGGGGCCATTCCGATAGCTCTAACAATTTATAAAATGCCTGTTTTCTCGGCATATATCTTTGCAGTTTTAGGGAATATAGTACCCGCAATTTTTTTATTGCTTTTTTTGAAACCTTTTTCTGAATATTTGCGTCAATGGTATTATTTTGATGTATTTTTTGAATGGCTTTTTAAACGAACACGTCGGAATACCGAAGAAAGATTCGAAAAATACGGAGCCTTATTTTTATTATTATTTGTGGCTATTCCTCTTCCCGGAACAGGGGCCTGGACCGGGTCAGCTGCTGCATTTATCTTTGGCATAAGGTTTTGGTATGCCTTCCCTACAATAGTGGGAGGGGTTATGATAGCGGGAGTAATCGTTACTTTAGCCAGTCTGGGAATAATTAATTTTGTATAAAACCGTTACCTGGTTACCTGGTTAGTTGGTTAAGGGAATAAAAGATAAAAATCAGTATTCAGGAGCCAGGAGCCAGACAGGAGCCAGAATAGAATACAGAGATAAATAATGAGCAATTAGTAACAAATTACGGTTGCGAGTTTCAAGTTTAGAAAAAGGAGTAGGGGCGGATAGTTAAATTCGCATCTCGTGAGATTAGTTAGTTGGTTTGATATTAATTTATCAACTAAGTAACTAATTAACCAACTAACCAATTAACGACTAAAGAAAGGGAAAGATGAAAACTATCGAATGGAAAGATGGGAAAGTGTTTCTAATCGACCAGAGAAAACTTCCTCAAAAATACGAAATAATTAATTGTTCTACTTATCAAGAAGTAGCAGAAGCTATTAAGAAGATGAAAATAAGAGGTGCACCGGCAATTGGAGTCGCCGCTGCTTTTGGTATGGCTTTAGCTGCTTATTCTTCAAAAGCGGAAAATTATGAAATATTTATTCAGGATATGGAAAAAGCAAAAAAATGTCTTGTTCTTACTCGTCCTACTGCAGTTAATCTGTTTTGGGCCTTAGAGAGAATGATGAATTTAATTAATATAAAAAAAGATGTTGATTTAGTTAGATTAAAAGATATAATCTTACAGGAAGCCGAAAATATTGCAGGGGAAGATATAGAGATAAATAAGACAATGGGAAGATACGGAGCTTCATTAATTAAAAATGGGGACAATATTCTTACTCACTGTAATGCCGGGGCTCTGGCTACTGTAGATCATGGTACTGCTTTAGGGGTGATTCGAACTGCCTTCAAAGAAGGAAAGAAGATACATGTCTATGTCGATGAAACCAGACCAGTATTACAGGGAACAAGGCTTACTGCCTGGGAATTAATGCAGGAAAAAATTCCCTTTACTCTGATCGCTGATAATATGGCCGGTTTTTTAATGTCTCAAAAAAAGATAAACTTAATCATAGTCGGAGCAGATCGTATTGCTCGAAATGGTGATGTGGTAAACAAAATCGGAACTTATTCTTTATCTGTTTTAGCCCGTGAAAATAAAGTCCCCTTTTATGTAGCTGCTCCGATATCTACTATTGATATGTCGCTAAAATCAGGGGGAGAAATTCCCATCGAAGAGAGGGACCCTAAAGAAGTTACTCATATATTGGGTAAGCAGATGGCCCCTGCAGGAGTAAAAGTATTTAATCCGGCTTTTGATCTTACTCCTAATGGTTATGTGGAGGCTATTATTACTGAAAAGGGGATTATTAGAAAACCTTTTGAAGAAAATATTAAATTAGTTTGCTAGTTACTTGGTTACCTGGTTACTTGGTTAAATTCAAGTAGATAAAGATTTGTCGGAAACTAAAAACCAACCAACCAACTAACTAGCCAGTTAACTAATTAACTAAATAGAGGAGGAGAAAATTGGATCCAGAAAAGCTTATTATTTCCGGTGGGAATAGATTACAAGGTACAGTAAGAATTGATGGCGCAAAAAATTCAGCTTTATCTATTATGGCGGCAACTTTGTTAACTAAAGATATTTGTATTTTAAGGAATGTCCCTCGTCTTACCGATGTTGATATCATGGCTGCAGTTATAAGGAAATTAGGAGTAAATGTGGAATGGAAAGGAGATAATACTCTTTATATTGATTCTGATAATTTTAATAATTGTGAAGCACCTTACGAATTGGTTAAAATGATGAGGGCTTCTATTTTGGTGATGGGACCACTTCTGGCTCGTTTAAAAAGAGCAAAAATATCTTTGCCTGGTGGCTGTGCTATTGGTGCTCGTCCGGTTGATTATCATATAAAGGGCTTTGAAACTTTAGGTGCTCAAGTTGAAGTAGAAAAAGGTTATATTGAAGCGAAAGTTAATAAATTAAAAGGAGATGATATATATTTAGATTTCCCCAGTTTAGGAGCAACTGAAAATATAATGATGGCTGCCTGCTTAGCGGAAGGTATAACTACAATTGAAAATGCAGCCAAAGACCCTGAAGTAGTAGAATTAGGGCGTTTATTAAATAAAATGGGTGCTAAAGTTAAAGGATTAGGGACTGATTTAATCAAAATAGAAGGAGTAAAAGAATTACACGGAATTGATTATGCTATAATTCCTGACCGTATTGAAGCAGGTACCTATATGATAGCAGCTGCTATCACGGAGGGAGATGTTTTGATAGAAAAGGCTGATCCATTATTATTAAAACCATTGATAGTGAAGTTAGAAGAAGCAGGGGTACGAATTGAGTTAGAAAAGAATTTGATTAAAGTAATAGGACCAGACAGAGTTAAAGCAGTAGATATTAAAACTTTACCTTTTCCTGGATTTCCCACCGATATGCAACCCCAGTTTATGGCTTTATCTTGTGTAGCAAAAGGTACCAGTGTTATTACTGAGACTGTATTTGAGAATAGATTCGTTCATACCGGTGATTTGATAAGAATGGGAGCGGATATTAAAGTAGAAGGACATAGTACTATTGTTAAAGGAGTAAAAGAGTTAAGTGCTGCCCCAGTAATGGCTTCGGATTTAAGAGGGGGAGCAGCTTTAGTGTTAGCTGGTTTAGTAGCAGAAGGAACTACAGAATTAAGTAGAATTTATCATTTAGATAGAGGATATGTGAAGTTAGAGGAAAAACTAACTTCCTTAAGAGCAGATATTAAGAGAGTGAAAGAGTAATTTAGTTAATTTAGTTAACTAGTTACTTGGTTACCTGGTTAATTAGTTAAATTCAAGAAGATAAAGATTTGTTGAAAACTAAAAATCAACTACCTAACCAACCACTAACCAGTTAACTAATTAACCAACTAACTAAATAGAGGAGGAGAAGATAAACATGCTAGGAATGGATAGAAGTCTGGGCATAGACCTGGGTACCGTAAGTGTTTTAATCTATCAGAAGGGGAAAGGAATTGTCCTTCAGGAACCTTCGGTAGTCTCTATTTTAAGAGATAGCGGAAAAGTTTTAGCTGTGGGAGAAGAAGCCAAACAAATGTTAGGGAAGACGCCGGGAAACATAATTGCTATTCAACCTATGAAGAGCGGAGTTATCGCCGATTATGAGATAACAGAGAAGATGTTGAGTTATTTTATCAGAAAAGTTTGTGGTAACAGTAAGGTGTTCCGTCCTCAGGTAGTAATTTGCGTACCGTCGGGAGGAACAGAAGTAGAAAAAAGAGCAGCGATAGAAGCAGCTATGCAGGCTGGAGCAAGGAAAGCTTATTTAATTGAAGAACCGATGGCAGCAGCTATTGGGGCTGGCTTAGATATTAGTGAACCTTGTGGCAATATGATTGTTGACGTGGGGGGAGGAACCGCAGATATCGCCGTTATCTCTTTAGGCGGAATCGTGGTCAGTGAATCATTGAGAGTAGCCGGTAATGATTTTGATGAAAATATTATTAAATATATTAAAGAAAAATACAGGTTAATGATTGGCGAAAAAACCGCTGAAACTTTAAAGATTGAAATCGGTACTGCAATGGAATTAGAAGAAGAATTGTTTACCGAAATAAGAGGGAGAGATTTAGTATCCGGGTTGCCTAAAAGTATTTCGATCGGCTCTAATGAAGTGCTAAAATCCATTTCTCCTTCATTGAAGATCATAATAGAGGGAGTTAAAACAGTTATGGAGAAAATTCCTCCTGAATTAGCTGCTGATATCGCTGATAAAGGAATTATTATCACCGGTGGAGGAGCATTGTTGAGAAATTTCGATGACTTGTTAACTGAAGTAACTGGAATACCAGTTTATTTAGCTGAAAATCCAATTTCATGTGTTGCTTTAGGTGCAGGAACAGTCTTGGACAATATCCATGTGCTTAGGAGTGGATTAGTAAGTTCGTACAAGTAAATTGGCTAACAGCCAATTTACTTGGGTTACCTAGTTACCTGGTTAATATCAAATCAGCTAATTAAATAAACTTTTATCTTATATTTAAAACTAATATCTTATATTTATATTATTAACTAACTAACCAATTAACTAAGTAACTAGCTAACCATAAGAAGGGGAAAGATGAAGATAAAATTAAATAGAAATATTTGTATAAAAATTATTTTTATTTTATTAATTTTATTTAGTACTGGTATAAATTTAGCCTTTAGCCAGGCTATTTTTATGCCAGTTTCAGAGATAAAGCCGGGGATGAAGGGGATAGGAAAAACCGTTTTTTACGGAACACAGATAGAGACTTTTCAGGTGGATATCATTGATATAGTTAAAGGCGAAGGCGGAATCAGTCATTTTATATTAGCCAATTTAAGTGGAGATAAGATTAAAGAGAGTGGCGGTATTTCAGAAGGAATGAGTGGTAGCCCGGTCTATATAGATGACAGATTGATTGGAGCTGTATCTTATGCCTGGGAAATGAGCGAACACAACCTCTGTCTAATCACCCCTATTCAAGAAATGTTAGAAATACTTAATCTCTCTTATGAAAATAACCAGACTGCATTACAAGAATATAAAATTGATAATTCTTTGTATTTTATAGAGGAAAAGACAAATAAAATAATAGTAAAAAATATTGTGAAGAATAACAGTTTTCAAGAATTAGCAGACAGAGAGGAAATTCTCTTTTATCCGATAGTTTCACCGATTATTATAAACGGCATTAAAGGTAGAACTTTAGAGAGATTAAGTAGTTCTCTAAAAAAATTTAATCTTATGCCTATTCAGGGAATCGGGTTTAGCGAAAATATCGATATAAACTTTCAAGAGGTAGGAGAAAGACCTTCCAATAAAATAGAAGCCGGTTCTGCCATAGGAATACAATTGACTCGGGGAGATGTCAATATTACTTCTATCGGAACAGTAACTTATCGAGAGGGAGATAAGGTCCTGGCTTTAGGGCACCCCTTTTTGAAAAAAGGTGAAGTTTCATTTCTTCTTTCTGAAGTATATATCTATCATAGTTTGCCTAATATGGTTATGCCCTTTAAATTAGGTGCTCCTTTAAATTTAGTAGGCAAGATTGTCCAGGATAGAGAGGCAGGCATATTGGCGATACTGAATTCTTACCCTCGAATTATTCCGCTTAAAATACAAGTAACGAATATTAATACAGAACTATCTTACCAAACAGGAGTCCAGATAATTAATGATTATGATCTGTTAGAGCCCCTGGTTTCTAATATAGCTGTGCAGGCTATAGATAATGCTCTGGATAGAATAGGATTAGGGACCGCTCAGGTAGAGATAGAAATAAAAGGTGAGAGAGAAGGACAAGAACTTGTCCGGAAGAACATGTACTATAGTTCAAGTGATATAGCTATTCAGGCTATCACTGAGATACCCGAGATTATTGATTTAATTGTAAACAATTATTTTGAGATGGTAAATTTGACCGAGATAGATATCGATATTAAAATAGATAATAAAAAGAAAATTGGTAAGATAGAAGAAATTGTATTAGAAGATTCCTCAATTAAGCCAGGAGATTACCTTGAAGCGAAAATTAAGATTAGACCTTTTCGGGGAGATTTAATTGAAAAGACGATGATTATTCAGATTCCTTCCGATACACCTCCAGGCGAAGCTTTATTAATGGTAAACGGAGGAGGAGAGTTAGATAATCAACAAGAAAAGTTTGTTAATGATGGTAAACAGGATTACAAAAGTTTGGAAGAGATCCTTAAGGATATTTCTGATAGGTCAAGAGGTAATCAAATTATTGGAGAAGTAATAATTTATTCGGATGAATTAACCTCTGAGAAAGAGACTTCCGAGGATGGCCTAAAGAAAAAGGAAGAAGAAGAGAACTTGCTAATTTCTAAGATCGAAACAGATATGGTTATTGAAGGATACCTGGAAATTCCTTTTACAATTAAAAATGAATTAGTCGTTAGTGAATAGTGAATAGTCGTTAGCATAAATACAAAATACAAAATTGGTTTTAGGTTTATGGTTTTTAGTTTTTAGATAAGGAAATTAGTTTTCAGTTAATAGTTGCAAGATGTAAGGTACACAGTTTATTTAAATATACAGTCGCTCAATCAATTCAGTTAACTTGTTTTGATTTTATTTCCTTAACTAAATAAGCAGGTAACTAGTGCTAAGTTAACCAAGGTAAGATAGTTTTGAGATTGCTTCGCTAACGCTCGCAATGACAAAATACCGGGTGTCATTGCGAGGAGCAAAGCGATCTCATAGTTAGCCCTAAGGAAAAGGAGATATGTCATAAAAATATAATATTAAAATACAATTTTCCTAAAGTTCAAGAATTAGTTGATGGAGGAGAGACCAGGCAGGATTCAGTATATAATGGCATTAAGGCGTTGGATAAGGATACAGATATAGTGGTAATTCACGACGGTGCCCGTCCTCTAGTTGAAGAAACTATCATCCGGGATTCAATTGAAAAAGCACAGAAATACGGAGCAGCGATTGCCGCTATTCCCATTAAAGATACTGTAAAAAAGAGTGAAAATAATTTTTTTATAAATAAAACTCTCAATCGAGAAAAGATATGGAGAGCTCAAACTCCCCAAACTTTTAAATATGATATAATTTTACCTGCCTATCATCGGGCTTTTAAAGATAAATATTTAGCCACAGACGATGCTGCGATTGTAGAAAGATATGGACACAAAGTAAAATTGGTAATAGGCTCAGAGGAAAATATTAAAATAACTACTCCTTTTGATATAATTGTGGCGGAGATTTTTTTAAAGAAAGGATTTGGATTTAAGTTTAAATTATGAATAAAATCGAAATAGATAGCTATTCCAAGATAAATCTTACTCTAAATATACTGGCGAAGCGTCAGGATGGATATCATGATATAGAGACCATAATGCAATCTATTAACCTTGCTGACAAAATATTTATTAAGGAAGAAAAAGAAGGAATAAAGATAAAATGCAGTCATCCTCTGGTTCCCGTCGATTCCCAAAGTTTAACCTATAGGTCAGCAGAGAAGATTCTTAACCGATATAGAATAACAAAGGGAGTCAAAATAGAAATTGATAAAAAAATTCCTTTAGCCAGCGGGATGGCGGGTGGTTCTGCTAATTCCGCCTCTATTTTAGTAGGAATAAATAAACTTTTTGCTTTGAATTTAAGCAATAAGGATTTAAGGGAAATAGGAGAAGAATTGGGAATGGATGTCCCTTTTTGCATACAAAATGGTACTGCTCTTGCTTATCATAAAGGGGAAAAGGTAACTCCTCTACCTCTTATCAATCCACTCCTATGGATTATAATAATAAATCCTGGTTTTGAAATACCCACCAAGTGGGCTTATAATAATCTTGATTTAGACCGGATTAAGAAGGAGAAGAATAATACCAAAGCCATGCTTAAAGCCCTAAAAGTGAGGGAGCTTCAGGGAATTGCAAAAAATCTATTTAATTCTTTTGAAGGGTTAATAATTGAAAAATACCCGGAAATTGGAAAAATTAAAGATAGATTAATAGAAGAAGGTGCTTTGGGTGCTCTTATGTCCGGCAGCGGCCCTACAGTTTTTGGAATTGCTCAAAACAAAGAACAGGCTTTAAAGATTTACGAAAAATTAAAATCAGAATATAAATCAATCTGGACAGTGCAGACTATCTAATTAGTTAACTAGTTACTTGGTTACCTGGTTAGCTAGTTAAGAAATTAGAGAAGATAAAAACCGGGAGTCAGAAGATAAAACAGTATCGAGTATACAGTATGTAGTAAAGAAGAAAAGCGTAGAGTGGAAAAAGTTAGCTGGTTCGTCAATCAACCTGCTATTTCTTTAATTAACCAGTTAACCAACTAACCATGTAACTAAGTAACTAATAGTGAGGTAAATTCATGCGGGTAGGTTTTGGATATGATGTCCATCCTTTAATTTTGGGGAGAAAATTAATTTTAGGAGGAGAGGTTATTCCGTATCAAAAGGGTTTGGATGGACATTCAGATGCCGATGTCTTAATTCATTCTCTAATAGATGCTTTATTAGGAGCAGCAGGAGAAGGAGATATCGGCCAGCATTTCTCGGATAATGATGAACAATATAAAGATATTTCCAGTCTAAAGTTATTGGAGAATACTTATGAAATATTAAAAAGAAATAAACTTACCATAAACAATATAGATGTTTCCGTAGTATTAGAAGAACCACGAATTGCGCCTTTTGTTATGAGCATGAAAAATAATATAGCTCAAGTTTTAAAAATATCTTCTGAAAAGGTGAATATTAAAGCTACAACTAATGAGAAGATGGGCTTTATTGGGAGAGGAGAAGGTATTGTTTCCTATTGCGTGGTTAGCTTAGATGATTACACAGAATAAAATGCAGTAATGAGTAATGAGTAATGAGTGATAAGAAAAGAGTTAGATGGTTAATTGGTTACTTGGTTAGCTGGTTAAGAAAATAGAAGAAAAGAGTCAGAAGATAAGATAGTATCGAGTATATAGTATATGGTGAAGAAAAGGAAAACCAAAAGAAAAAAGACAGAACAAAACAAAGTAATAAGTGATGAGTGATAAGAACTAGTTAACTAGGTAACCAGCTAACCAATTAACTAGTTATATACGAGTAAATATTTTTTATAGGAGGGAGAAGAATCGTTATTATGAAAAAAGAAGAAGAAAGAGATGAAAAAATAGAAAAAGACGAAGAGATAAAAGAAAAAAAGGTAGAGAAAGGGGAGAAAGAAGAGACAAAGGAAAAAGTTAAAGAAGAAGAAAAAAAACAAGAAGAACATTTTAAAGAACCTGATTTACCTGTTCTTTTTGTGTGGTTTATAAGTATGTTGAGCGGAAAAGCCTGGGAGTATTTGGGTCTCATTATGAATCCCGAGACTAAAGAGATTAATAAAGATTTAAAAAAAGCTAAAATTGCTATAGATACGGTGGCTTTTTTATATGATCAGATTAAAGATGATTTAAACCCGGAAGATTTTAAGCGAATCGAAAATTTACTGGCAAATTTAAGAATGAATTATGTGGAGAAGTTAAAAGAAACATAAGATTAAAGAATTAGCAAGAATAAAACGGGGAGGGTGCAAGAATAATGCAAAAATATTTTAACAAAACCAGTTTAGGTTTATTGGTACTATTTTTAATCTTTATTCTGGGTGGTACACTAATTTATGCTCAGGATTATCAGACCTATTACAAAAACGGGTACGAATATTTCCTTCAGGAGAAATATGAGATGGCTGAGCAGAATTATAAAAAAGCTATAGAACTGAACCCTGATTTTGAAAATGCCCATTACTGGCTGGGAAAAGTATATAAACAGACCGGTGCTTATAGTCAAGCCATAGAACAATGGAAAGAAGTTTTAAGAATTAACCCTGGAAATCAATATGCTTTTCAGAATTTAACAGGTAGTTTTAAAAGCACCTCCCGGATTCAATCAGATAAGGCAAATGATTATTTGGAGGAGGGAATTAAAATAATCGGAAATCCGGAAGAATATCTTTTTAAGGGGGATGCTCCTTTCGTAAATACTTTATTGAGTGCCATTCCTTATTTTAAAAGAGCAGCTGGTATGGAACCGAATTTATTGGAGGCTTTTTACTGGATGGGCGAAACTTATCGAGTTTTAGGAGAAAAAAGTACCTGGCAGTTTACCAATTTAGCTATAGAAAATTATAAAAAAGTTATCGATATAGAAGAAACAGCTAATCCAATCTCCTTTGAGCACCCCTCAGCATATTGGCGTTCTTATTTGCAATTAGCCAAAATTTATAGTACTTTGGGATTGAAAGATAAAGAGAGAAAATTGTGGCTTCAGTTAGAGAAAGCAAAATCACTCCCTTATAAACAGATTTTAGAGAGGAAAGGGTATTTTGGTTTTGGCTATCCTTCGCGAATAGAGATCAGCTTTAAAGACGGAGACAAGATAGAGAACTGGATTTATTCCGAGAAGGATATTACTTTTACCGTAATCAACGGAGAAGTGCAGGGCGAGAAAGAGCAAGAGCCCGAACAGAGTGATATAAAAACAAAAACTGAAGAAAGTATACCGGAGGAAAAATTACAACCGTAATTTGGTTGGCTAGTTAGTTGGTTACATGGTTAATTGGTTAAGGATTTAGGATTAAATCAGCTAGCTGAATTGACCGGTAGCTGGTAGATTAAATTGAGTTGTAACTTCCTGTTTAACCAACTAACCAATTAACCAGCTAACTAAGTAACCAATCGGGGAGGAAGAATAATTTTTAAGGAAAAAGCGAGCATTAAACGTTTGGGAATAATGGGTGGAGTATTTGACCCCATACATTGCGGACATTTATTTGCAGCTGAAGAAGCAAGGGTTGAATTTAAATTAGATAAAGTAATATTTGTACCCTGTCGTCAGCCTGCCCACAAAAGAGAAAATGATATATCTGACCCTGAAGATAGATATTTAATGACAGTCCTGGCTACTAGTAATAACCAATTTTTTGAGGTATCCAAAGTTGAACTCAATAGGCCGGGGCCTTCTTATTCTATAGACACTGTTAAAGAATTTTTCAAGAAATGTAACCATGGGGTTAAAATATTTTTTATTACCGGGGCCGATGCTTTTTTAGAGGTAGATTCCTGGTATAAAAGTGAAGAATTAATTAAGCTTTGTCAGTTTGTGGCTGCAACCCGGCCGGGATATGATTTGAATAAATTAGACAAAAAATTTAAAAAAATTATTAAAATTATGGAAATTCCCGCTTTATCTATATCTTCTACTGATATCAGAAGAAGAGTGAGAGAGGGGAAAAGCATAAAATATTTACTCCCCCAAGAAGTGGAAGAATATATCTACAAAAAAGGATTATATCGTAAAATGTAACATTTAGTGCCTGGCACTAAATGTTACATTTTATTCCAGAACCTCTTAAGACAAGAGATAGGAGATAAGATTGGATATTGATTTAATAAAATTAAGATTAAAAGAGATGCTGAGCGAAGAGAGATTAGAACACTCGGTTAATACTTCTAAGGTTGCCCGTAAATTAGCTATAAAATATGATTATGATGTAGATAAAGCCGAAGTCGCCGGATTATTACATGATTGTGCCAAAGATTTAGACTATAAAACTTTGGAAAAGATGGTTTTAGAATATAATATCGAACTTGATGAAATTGTTCAAAAAATTCCTAAATTGTTACACCCTTTGGTAGGGGCAGTTATTGCAAGAAATGAATTTAACATTCAAGATACTATTATTTTAAAATCAATAAAAGCACACTGTACCGGTGCAGCTCAAATGTCCCTTTTAGATAAGATAATTTATCTGAGTGATAAGATTGAACCTTTAAGGAATATGAACGGAGTTGAAGAAGTAAGAAAAATGGCAGAAATAGATTTAGATAGAGCAGTCTTAATGGCTCTGGACATGGGATTACTCTATCTGATCAGCAAAAATTTATTAATTCATCCTGTTTCTATTGAAGCCAGGAATAATATCCTAAGCAAGGTGGTTTTTGTTTAATGTATGAAAATAATTTAGGAGAAAGCATAAAAAGGAATAAAAGGAGAGAGCTAAAAAAGAAAAAAGAAAAAAAAGTAATTTTAATTATGTTTTTTGTCCTATTATTAGTTGCCCTAATTTTTTTATTAAAATATTTTGGGATATTTCCCTTCAGCTCTGACATAATGTCTTACAATCGAGTAAATATCTTAATTGTGGGCTGTGACGAGATTGAAAACCACGGACGTGCGGATACTATTGTTTTTTTAAGCATTTCTCCAAAGACTAAAGATGTCCTTATCCTGTCCATTCCCAGAGATACCAGGGTGGAAATTCCAGGAAGAGGAATGGACAAAATAAATCATTCTTATGCCTTTGGAGGAGAAAAATTAATATCTAAAACTGTCAGCTCCTTTTTAGATGTACCGATTCATTTTTATGCAGTGGCAGATTTTAACGGATTTGTTAATATTATTGATGAGTTAGGCGGGGTAGAGATTGATGTAGAAAAAGAGATGCATTATGTGGATAAAGCAGGAGGAGTAGAAATAAATCTTTACCCGGGGAAGCAAATATTAGATGGGGAAAAATCTTTGCAATACATAAGATTCAGACACGATAAATTAGGAGATTTAGGACGAATAAAAAGGCAACAAAAATTAGCCTCAGTCGTAATAAAAAAAATGATGAACTTTGATTCTATAACTAAGATTTCGCAGATATCTCAAGGTATGAAAGGATATATAGAGACTAATATAAAAGCACAAGATGCTATTGCTTTAGCTAATTTGTTCAGAGGTGTAAATCAAGAAAAGTTTAAGTTTGAAACCGTTCAGAGCAAGCCAGTTTATATTGAGGGAGTTAGCTATTTAGAACCTAATGTGGAAGAAGTGCAGCAAAGGGTAAAGTCACTGATTTATGGTAAAAATAGTGGAGTAAAGGTAGAAGTTTTAAATGGGAATGCTATGTCGGGTATTGCCCATAAAATAGCCAAGGACTTAGAATTACAGGGATTTAAAGTAATAAATATTGGTAATGCCGACAATTTTAATTATGAAAAAACTAAAATTATAGTTTATTCAAAAGAAGTAATTTTAGATAATGAATTTATGAAATTATTTAAAGATTTTGAAATTGTTAAAGAATATCGAACTCAGACTAATTTAGATTTAGTTATAATATTAGGGAAGGATATGGCGGAATAATCGTTAACTGGTTACTTGGTTACCTGGTTAACTAGTTAAGAAAATTGAAGATAGGAGTCCTATTCGTATCTCGAAGATAGTTAGCCGGTTAGCCAGTTTACCGGTTACCCAGTTGAAGAATTAAAATCAGGTTGGTTAACTATATTAACTAACTCTCATCTTGCAACTGAGAACTTGTATTTGGAATTAACGACTAGAATTAACTGGTTAACTGGATAACCAAGCAATTAAATTAACTTGTATTTTGTATCTTGTAACTCGCAACTTAAAACCAGTTAACCAAGTAACCAGGTAACTATCTAACCAAAAAAGGGAGGTGATGTTTTTGAATGAAAATTCATTAGTTATTGCAAAAATAGCTGCAGCAGCTGCCGAAGATAAAAAAGCAAAAGATACAGTAATATTGAATCTAAGCAAATTGACTCTAATTGCTGATTATTTTGTTATCACCAGTGGTGATTCAGAACCTCAATTAAAGGCAATAAGTAATTTTATTATGAGGAAATTAAAAGAAAACAAAATTAGATTATTGCATTATGAAGGCAAGCCTGAAACAGGATGGATATTATTGGATTACGGAAATGTGATAGTTCATATATTTTCCAAAGAGAAAAGGGATTTTTATGACCTGGAATATATTTGGCAGGAAGCAAAGAAGATTCGCTTATTAAAGAGAAAGAAAATATTAAAGGAGGGAAAACAATGAGTGCAAGTGAAGAAGGCAAGGGAAATTGGATTTTTGGATTAATATTATTAGTAATTGGTATAATATTTATAGTTGAAAATTTTACTGATATAGAAATTTGGGGGAAAGTTTGGAAATTGTGGCCAACAATTTTATTTATTTGGGGGATAAAAGAGATCTGGCAAAATAAATCTATTTTTTTTGGAATAATTTTAATATCAATAGGGGCTATCTTTTTTACCCAATATTTTTTCGATTTTGTAGTATCTGAAAATATTTGGAAATTTTGGCCTATATTAATAATTGCCTTAGGTGTTGATCAAGTCGTTAAATCCTTTGGGGGGGCTAAAAGTAAGGCCAAGAGGAAAATAAAAGAAGAAGAAATATAGTTACTTCATTTCTCTCTCTTTTTTCTTTTTCAATTCTTTTATTTCTATTAAAAGAACTATTGCACCAATACCCAAGTTTAGGTAAAAAACTATAAATCTCCAAACTCCTACAAAGAGACCTAAAAGATAATGAGGGACGAAGAAAGAGAATAATGAAGCAAAACCCGCTTCCGCTGTCCCACTACCACCTGGAGTAGGCATAAAAGGTAAAATAAAATAGAATATAACTTGTATTACTAATACATGAGAAAGATTAAAGTCAATATTAAAGCCCCGAAGAATAAGGGGAGCTATTATAATAAAAATACTCCAAAAAATAGTGGTATAGAGGGCAGATAATAGTATTTTAACCCAATTTTTTTTTAATAGATTAAAACTCTTATGAAATTCTTTGATTTCGAAAATTAGTTTATCAGTTAAATGAGATATCTTTTCTTTTTTAAAAAATTTGAAAAGGAAGGATAATTGTTGAATTTTGAAAATTATTCCTATCAGCTTTTCCGGGTATTTTGCTGCTAAAATAAATAAAGAGATAAGGAAAAGAGAAAATAAGATAGCTGCATAGATAAGGATTGTAGAAAGAGTGGTATAATTAGTAATTGTTTTTCTATAATAAAAAAAGATGATGGGAGTAAAGATAGTAAAAACTAAAGTCTTAAGCAGAGGTATAATGGTAGCTATCATCGTGGCTTTACCTAAGGGTATTTTATATTTAATTTTGTTAAATAAATATATTTGAGTGGGCAAAGTACCGGAGAAGAAAGGAGTTATACCACCTGCAAAGTTACTGATATAATACACTTTTAAGGCTTCAGCAAAGGTGATTTTTTCATTAACTGCCTCTACCACCATTTTTATTCTGAGAGCATCTATTACCGCAGCAAATATCATTAGAACAAAAGCTAAGAAAAGGTATCTTTTGTTAACGTAAGACAAACTTGCCCAGGTATTTTGGTTAGTAGTAACAAAAGTGATAATTAAAACAGTTATAATACCAATGACTAACGAAATTACTAATCCTTCGAGAAGTCTTTTTTTGTCTAAAATTAACTCGTTCAAGTAGTTATTCGCTCCTTTAAATTAGTTATTAGTGAATAGTGACTTGAAACCTGCAACCTACGGATTAAAGTATAGCATATTTCTATTTTTATTTGCAATTTACCAATAGTATTATATATTATATGTCTAAGTAGGTTATTATAAGGTATAGCAAAATATCTTGCAAAATAAATATTTATAAAGTAAGTTATGTATAAAACAGTGAAACTATATTATAAGCAACTTGATTTGAAGAAGTGGAGAAATCTTAATGAGAGGAACCATAGTAAATATAATTGCCATTTTTTTAGGATGTTCTGTGGGATTCATTTTAAAGGGTAAATTTCCTGAAAGGATTGGCAAAATCATTATGCAGGCTTTGGGGTTAGCTTCCTTATTAATTGGTATGCAAATGGCTCTTAAAACTGATAATATATTATTGCTGATATTCTCTCTGGTAATAGGCGGGATAATTGGGGAGATAATAGACATTGAAGAAGGTCTGGAAAGATTTGGGGAAAGAGTTAAGCTAAAATTTAAAAGCAATGATACCTCAGAAAGATTTGTAGAAGGATTTGTAACTGCTAGCTTGTTATATTGTGTGGGGTCCATGGCAATAATGGGTGCCCTCAAAGAGGGATTAAGCGGTAATCCGGATATACTCTATACTAAATCATTGTTGGATGGAGTTACTTCTATTGCCTTTACTGCGGCCATGGGAATAGGAGTGGTATTTTCTGCGATTCCGGTTTTTTTATATCAGGGAGGAATTACTCTATTGGCCCGGCTGATTAAAGACTTTCTTTCACCAGAGGTAATAAATGAGATGACTGCAGTGGGAGGAATTTTAATATTAGGGATAGGTTTTGGATTATTGGAGATAAAGAAGATTAAGATAGGAAATCTATTACCTGCCATTCTGGTCGCCGCTCTTTTAGCAGCAATTTTTTAAGAATCCAAGTGATAATTTTTAAGGCCTGACAGGGAACGGTTATTTAGCATGTTTTTACAAAATTAAACCTTAAAAAAAGGTGCTGCGCCAAGACATTGTATCCACTCCAGTTGCCAATCTGTACTGAAACTTTATCTAGCATTATTGGTATCACAAATCTAATGCTACTGTCA